>WLWD01002711.1_pt1 | contig 65078 bp, 43 predicted proteins | sample 6712731 | NCBI WGS metagenome assembly WLWD01 (sample SAMN12718690, study PRJNA576275) | sponge metagenome | isolation source: marine sponge | host: Mycale hentscheli | place: New Zealand: South Island, Marlborough, Capsize Point | collected 2014-11-01
ACATACGCCATTGGACGTCTAGCTCCACTACAAAACAATTTCATATACACAAAAACACCAACAACAAAGATATTTGTAATACAAACAACAAATTATTCATGATCCTATATAATTGCAACTTTATGATGTATTGTATGCGGTTTCATACAGGATTTTTGTTTGGGAAGGAGGGGGGGTGGGGCTCCGAGTGTACTTCGCCAGGTCCAGCATCTTCTCCTTCGTCAATGGAAGACTCTGCTCCTGTTGCCTTATCTGCGTCCTCTCCACAATCCCTCTTCACAATCGGGTCGGTGACTGCATACACATCTGGTCCTAGTAGTACATTCTGGTAAAAAAAATTAAATTTTTTTGAAAATTTGAAATTGTTCAACAAACCACAACCCACTTTCAAATCTCAAAACTCAATGAAATATATATATATTATAGCTAAACCGCTTTCTCCATCTCAATATAGCTATAAATAAGTCCTTTCCACAACAGAAGCTTGCTAGTTTTCAAGAGAAAGACAAGAGAAAGACAAGCTTACATCGATCATCTTCTTGACTTCCATTGTCAGTGTCAGAGTTGACGGGGTCTGGTCCCCAACCCTGATACAGGGCCTCCTATAGCCCTAGATGTCGTCTCCCTCTTCTCCGCTTGATCCTGAGTCGCTAGAGTCAGTATCAAGCAAGTATAAAACTTCCACAGCACTGTAACTGGTAGACGCCATCTTTCCAAATTGACTTCGAAAAAAATTTTTTTTTTGCATAGTTACCTGGATCACACGACACGCTCACTTTTTTCCTGTGATGTAATAAGCATTACCTAAGACTGTACGTAATGGGGAGGCCCCCAGTTGAACTGGCGATTTTATAAAAAAAAAAAAGACAGTAAGTCAAACCGCAAAGTCTTGGTCGGCAAAGAAGCGGTTGTTTCAATGTGTTATGGAAGGCTACTGGGCTCAAGCAATTTTTCGCTGCTTCTACAAAGCTCTGTAGATGACTGGATCCATAAATGAAGCTGCTGTGAAGAAGGTAACTTTTTTTAAAATTCGACGGAGAACCGATGTTTTTTTTTTTTGCCGAGGAAGAAATAAACGCAACTGCTGTGAGGTACTGTCGAAGTAGCCCTGGCTGAAAGCTATTTTAGATGCTTCTCCAACGCATTGGGCACCTGTGTATGCAATCTGAAGGTTCTAGCTATAAAGTAACTATTTTTAAAAATTCGGAGAAGCCAACCGGTCTTCACCCGCTTTTAAGCGGGATTGGGAACGAAAGGGTTAAACACTACACATCACAGTATTTAGTACACTTACTTGTTATCGCATAGCATAAGTGAATTCCTGCCATTGCAGTCCTCTTCTCCTCACTTGTAGCACAAATACAGCCATTCACCAAGGACAACTTTCCACAAAGGTCGAAGGTGACAGCTAGCAACAAGAGCGCGCGCAAAGACATCGCGTGAGGTCAAAGGTGAGGGTCAGCCGTTCTGCACATAACGTCTTTCATTAGTTATTATTGCGGCACAAAAAACAAAGGAATTAGGACAACCTTAAGAAAGGTGGCCTGCCCTTTAAACACCCAAACGAATGTGTGCGGTCATGGATAAGGTGATTACACTAGGGAGGGTTAGGCGGGCTGGGCTAACCCAACCATTGATTCCTCAAAACCTTATTTATCTAGCTCAATATTTATGTTATTCATGCGTTGGGTTTGGACTTTAACCTCTAACGTTCTGGGAGTTGAGATTGGTGATGATGATCTTTACCACACAAGTAGACCTCCGTGACCTTTAGAGAGTAATTGCATCTTACGTAATTTGTACTGGAGACGTCACGTTACTTTTTTGTTTGTAAAATTTGCCACGGTGTTGTGTGTGTTCGGTAAAGGAGAGCGGATGACTGGTCAGCTTGTTCTACCTTGTTACTCTAGCTTTTGTTAGTCTATCCGAAGTTAAACGCTTACTTTTTATAGTCCTGAAAGCCTGTGCTGGAACTAACTGTGTTGAAGATCTAGAAAAGCTTAACTAGCCACCTTGTCAGTGATTTTTAGATTTCAAGCTTGGTGTTGTTGGAGATGGACAGATGACTCAATAGGACTTACGAACTGCTAATTTGAGAGCAGTGGCTTACGATGTCAAGGTATAGTCTGGGAAAATTTCAGCCTGGTGCCTTCAATCGCTCTCAGGCGCTGTTGATCGCCAGTCATGAAACCCAGAGCTTTGACACTAAGTCTTCCCCTTCTCCTCCCATGGTTAATGGCTTCTCTGACTCAGACCACAAAGTATTGTCTAAAAGTAAGCTTTTGAAGAAGGAGGAAGAAGAAGAAGTCAAGATGGAAAGTGGAGAAGCTTACAATGAGACTGAGTTGAAGAAGTTTATCCACATTGAAGTCCATCCAAATGGTGGCGCTAGTGTAGTCCATATGTATCAAAAAGAGTTCTCTCATTTGGATGACCGGGCTAAAGAAAGGTTGGCGGTGCTCTTCTTTGAGGAAGTGTTCAGAGAAGAACCAGAGAGTGTGGCTAAGCATGTGATAGGTATTGTTCATGACAGTGCTGAGTATCTGCCTGAGATGGTCAGTCATCTGGCGGTTACCAAGCCTGACCTGGCTGTGAAGGTGAGCTTGTGCACAATAGTAAAATAAATAGCTACTGTATGCCTAGTTGGTAAGGTGTCCCTGAGTTGGTTTTGCTCCTTATTATTAATTGTATATTTTATTGAATGATTTTAATCACCAGCTCAGTAAGGTCAATTATCATTCATAATTATGGTATTGGTGTGTCCTTCATTCTTCCCCTTCTGCTTTTATTTAATTTTTAGAGGTTTGTTTGTTGGTTTATTTTAAATCAATTCTGTTTTGTAAGTTAATTGTGAATTGTCAACATTACCATGCATCTTTCTGGTCACTTCGGGTATATTCACACTATTGGGTGTGTGTTTGATCTTGGCGCTTACTAGCATGGGATGGAAATGACAAGTTGGGTGTTTGTGTGTTGCAGAGGATGGGTAGAGGGAAGTCGGACAGGACAGGAGAAGTTGGGATAAGGTGGGACAAAGGAAGAGTGAGTGAGAGAAGGTGGGGCAGGGGCGTATTGATAGATGTGAGAGTACAGGATGATAGAGAAAGGGTTGAGCAAAGCTTATCAGGTAGTTTAGAACTTAAAGAGAAGTATTCAGTTGGTAGTCTAATTTTGATATTGGCTTATTACCAGTTTCATTGCAGCCTCTGGGCATGTTAATTGAAGTTCTTTGACTTATGCTATTTGCCAGAAGTAAGTATAGTTTATTTATTTATGGCACATGCAGTCCACTACCTTCAATAGTTATGGCTTATCTTTTTTCTTTATTATATAATGTGTCAAGTTTTAGTTTTCATTGTTATGGTAATACCTCAGCATTTAAGTATCGTTTGAAATAGTTTATGCATTAGTGTATAGGTTTCACCCTCTCTAGAGTCATCTTGTCATTGTTGTACATGTTGGTATACATGTCTAAGGATGTAAGGGTTTATCATGTACACGATAGATAGTCTTTTATTTGATAGCCTTGGACCCAAGGGCCATGGCTTAGATTGGCCCATTCAATCCACTTGAGCCGGGCGGTATTGGTTGTTATAGTATCACATTTTTTCCTCCTAGAATGTAAATTTTCGTACTTAAGGTTTCTTGCTGTGTAAGTGTTATTAGAGTATACATTATATACCAGCCTCTATGTGCACTGTAGGGAAACCATAGCAAACGAATACAGTACGCTAAATTTGGGCCGATTTTGTTGTTGTTTAAGAAGGTGGAAACTCCAAATGAGATAGTAATATTACAATCTCGCTTTCATCCATTATGTGGCATTCAACGTGAGATAGGTTAATAGTGTGAGCCCACCCGCTCATAACCCTTGCCTCACTTCACTCCAAGGGTGCAAGTATTTATCAGATAGGTGCTATCAGCAAGGCAGGCTGGTAATCAGCAATGGGTCAGGGTTTTTTTTCTTCCTTCATTATTTTGTTTTTAAGTCCAATTATCTGTAATGTATTACGGTGTTAGCTTGGATTGGACTCTGTGTAAACTTTTTCACTGATAGCAAACAAGACAATTATGTCAAGGCTAAAGGTAAGTGGGAAGTGCAGCATTAGCATTGGCTAGACTTTGTGGAATGATGTAAACAAATAAACAAACCTACTAGTAAACAAGACAGATGAGTCTGTGCCTGCAGTGAATGCCTGGTCTCTGTATCGTGATTGTGGTATGTGGTATTTTGAAGTGACTGATGCACTTTGATCCACTATGATGCACAATCATCTACGTGTGTATCACTTACTGTGTCCTATTGAATATAGTAGTGTATGCAAGTGCATATGTAGCTGAGGACATAGTAGAGACAACAGAATGGCTCTCTTTTGAGGTGTAACTTTTTTCAGTTTTCTTTCGTTGTGTTTTAATTTTTATGTAATTGTTTATCTGTCGAGCAATGTGGAAGCTTGTATAAGAAATATCTGCTATAATGTGTGCCTTACAACCCCGCCCCCTTAATAATATACACTCTTGATTCATACCCTACTTCTAATTGATATTTCTGGATTGTACGCAACTAGAATTTATGTTTTGGCAATTCATTCTATTTTTTCACATTTCTACCAGATGGATTGGTAAAGGGTGGAGCATACGTATGTAGGTGTACACTTCAATGTTGGTGACCACATATTTCAATGTACGTAAGCCCATATCTATGACTGTGTGCTTGTAGTGACTACTATGTGTCCCATGTTTATTTGGCTCCTATTACAATTTGTCCGAGACTAACTCTGACTAGATTGAGTTTGTTTGCAAGTACTGGAGTTGTCAGGGAGAATGATTATATAAGCAAGACAAGTTAAATCAAAGACAATTGATAACTTAGGAATTTATTCCTATGTTATATCTGTCAGAAGCCTTCAAAAGTTGTGCATGCATGTTGGAAGCCACTACCTACCCGTTTGATTGACTATAATAAGACTTCGTGCAATTATCCTGAAATTACTTTTAATATGGGCCAATCTCAAGTGCACACACACACACACACACACACACACACACACACACACACACACACACACACACACACACACACACACACACAGTATTGCATGTTGCCAAGTCCTGGGCCTTTTCTTGTGTTATATTATTATATTGCATCTCTATGCATACATTCCTCTCAGTGGGAATGAATGCAATGTATTTGTTACTCCATTGTTTGAGAGTACCAGTGTCCATTGTTCCCCTTTCAAGTAGCAGTTGGAGGACAGAAACAGAATTTGCTGCAGTGGGTGAGGCACAGTGTACTCAGGTAGATACTCAGTGCAGACTGTAGTGTGAACCATGGCTGTGCAGACTGTAGTGTGAACCATGGCTGTGCAGACTGTAGTGTGAACCATGGCTGTGCAGACTGTAGTGTGAACCATGGCTGTGCAGACTGTAGTGTGAACCATGGCTGTGCAGACTGTAGTGTGAACCATGGCTGTGCAGACTGTAGTGTGAACCATGGCTGTGCACACTTAATCATCGGATATCTACATATATTTGTCTATAGGAAAGTTGGGCACAACATGTGCCCTGCTTTAAAAAAAAAAATTTCCTTTTTTTTTCCTCCACTTGTACCTTTCTTGGCATCCAGATGTCGAGCTCTCCAAGTCTTACACCTGTAGCTTCAACTGTGTGGATCGTATGTACGCAATTTAACCTTTTCAATCTTTTATACATTTCTAAGAAGTGAATGATCTTTTCTTAATGCTTACTTGTACAGCATTGGGCCCTATTTTCCTATGCACTTCACATTTAATGACTTATGAATGGTGGAGCTAAAGGTATAGTTTGCAATGTGTTAATTGATGTCTTGTAGCACTCGTGGGTTTATCTGTGATGGTGTATGGGGGGGGGGGGGGGGGGGGGGGGGGGGAGATCGTGACCATGTGTGTGTGTGTTTGGTATTATGCATTCCTATGTCTTCTGGTGACAGACTGCAGCCTTGTGTTGCAATGTACTGCGAGTCTGTTTGGAATTCAAGAAATGTTTTTGAAAAATTGTTAGCATGTTATCAAACAAAATGTAGTAGATTTTCTTTTGGTGCGGAAATCATGTACGTTTGTGGTGTATGTGTGTGTGCTTTCTAATGAGATGAGTTTGTGGCGATGTGTGGAGTTGCATCTATGGTGAGAGTATTGTGATTCTGATGGGTATTGAAATTAATGATCGTTATGGAGGCCATATTTGGTATTTGGAGGTTTGCTAAAGAGATCTGAACTGTACAGGTCTACAATTTGGATTGACGCTGTCCAGCCATTTCTAGTGGAGAGAAACTTATTGGTAACCAGAAGGTTAATATATATATCCTACTATATTTTCAGCAGTTGTCTGCCTATCAACTACTAGTGTACCTACTGTGTAGATGGAGGATAGTGTATTGTTCTACCTGTGACGGTACCTTTGTTATATCCCATAGACTGAATTAAGTACATATTGTACCCACAAGCTTGATGTCTTTTTTTTTTTTTTTTTTAAATGGATAGTCGGTGGGTGAATGAATAGATTTCATGGAGTGTTACTACATTTCTAGCCTTTGGTGGATGCACTACGTACTACGTATGTATGTATGTATGTATGTATGTATTGTATTGTGTATAGCTGTATTTAGTGGACATGACAGGACTGGTGGTATTAATTCTATACTGATGAGCTGTGAATGAACCCTATTAGTGGGTGGAATCCTTCAAATCCCTACTCATTAAGACCTATTATGTAGATGAGTTGGTTCTAGAATTACATGGCCCAGCCTCTAATTCTATTATGTACTTAAACTCTAGGTTGCTATGGTTAGGGCTTAGTTTGTCCTGCTTCTAGTAGGTGGATTATGTGGAATAACGTTGAAATGCTCTGGTAAATGCAATCAACAAGACATGTTAAAAAAAAAAAAATTTGTGTCTGGATACCAATTTAATCCAAGGTACCAATTTAATGTCTTGATGTGTTTTTTTTAATTTTTATGTACTGTTAAATCCAATGAAGGAAGTTAGAATTTATGAGCAATGTTAGTAATACTGCAAGAATTGCATAACACCTGATATTAGCCCATTGCTCTGCAGTACATAAATAATATAAAAAAAGCAAAAATTTCTTGGGATAGTTTAGGAAGTCTTCCTGTCTGTAAGCAGGGTTTCATACAGAGGTTGAGTTCCCCTCCCCCCCCCCCCCCAGAATTTCATGAAATAAATTAATAATATTTACTAACTTAATGGTATTCTGTGGTTATGATTTATAATGGTATTCTGTGAGTTTGTTGTTTGTATATGTCTAATATTTGGTGAAAGTTCACTTCAGTTAATTGAGGTCCTTCAATTGCAATACGCATTAGTCTTCCAATTGATGTCACTAATTCTAGACCTGAGACGATTTAAACGGGTGTGGTTTCAGCAAAAGTGGGTGTGGTCAAACAAACGTGTGGCCCTCCTTCCTACACTCTTCCCCCCCCCCAAGAAAAAAATCCTGTATGAAACCTTGGTAAGTGTCTATCCATTAGGTCCTCATTTCCTTTTGTTCCTCATTGTTCTTTGAGTAACGCTGTCACACATGCCAGGGGAAGTCTCATAATGGCACGACACAGCAGTGGGACAATAGACACATTACCACATCGTTTAGGTTGAGGCAGGTGTTGACATTATGTGGTACGTAGACATGCTGTTGGCCTACTGCCACGTGTCTGTGGGTCATTAGTCTTGAAAGTAGTGTGATGGCCCTTGAGTTATACAGTTAGTACTATACGTACATATAAGGTATAAACCCAAACTTATATTATCATATAGCCACCTGGTGTCTCTATGTTAGTATAATGTTGGCTTAGGGTCTGGTTCTGCAAGCCTGACTGAGTTGAGAGTTATGGAACCTGAGCAAATGCAACTGTAATAAAATTCAGCAACTTGTGTATATATTCTAAATTTATATTGTTGTTGCTGGTTCTAAATTGTTGTTGCTGGTTCTAAATTGATTGACCACTAGTTGTAATTGCTTTGAGGTCCCTGGAGGATGACATAATGTTTACAATGCATTCGGGTTGCCCCCCTGCGTTCAATTGTGATGTGGAGTGTTGAAACAATGTGAAGAATGACTGAGTACGTGTCATCTGTCAGTCTTGTGGTAGTGAGGGTATCCGCTCTCAGTTGTTGTTCATTTCACACTTCAGATTGCATAGCTACAATATTTCTGGACCTAAAGATACATGTATGGTAAGTTAGAAGACAAAGTTGACTGTATACGATTTCATTGAGGTCAAAATATCATTCCTTTGGGAAAGTAATCCTTACTGCATATTTCCACTGGTGGCTTATTGCTTATTATGTGTATGTGTGTATGTACGTATGTGTAGACTGTAGAACATGTATGTATCGTATGTATACATGTATGTAGCTAAAAAAGGAGGTTGGGTTTATTCAATTGCTGCTGCTGGTGGATGTTAGGAGACAACATTCAGTATAATATTATTATGACTCCAATAATTCTGAAACATTTCCCTTTCACTTAATTAGAGGAGATTTTCATATGGGCTGCATGTATCCCATAGTATTTGTCACAAATGGTATACATGTGTACTGTCATCAAGGAGTGAATGATGACTGTTCCTACCTGCAGCTAATTACGTTTCTACCCGCCTCCCTTGTGTTAACTACTGTAAAATGAGTCTAAGCTGAGAGACATGTGTCAATAGTTTGTCACTAATTGTAAGTCATCTATATATATTAATGCTTGAGTATGGTTCGTAATTGTGGCTTCAGGGTTGTTTTTTTGGGTTTTTTTTTTTTTTTTTTTTTTTTTTTTTTTTTTTTTTCCCTTTGGTTAATGCCAATGTTCATGGTGTAGGTATGTATGATGACAGCACTTAGGAAGTAGGCATACCTAGGAAGTGAATTGCAGGAAGTGGTAACTAAAGACACTTCCACTTACAATAATTTGACACCCATGGGCTGCATGCCATGATAGTCTTTCTTCACAGTGAGCTCATGATGGATACATTGATGTTATTATTGAAGCCACATGCCCAATCAATCCACTACCAGCCCAACATGTAAATGTAGGTATAGGTTAGTGCAACATGTACTTGTCTAGAATCTCATTTCCAACTGACACCTTACCGTATTAGTTGCCACACCCCTCTATATTTGTGTCCAATACTTTTTCTTTTTCTTTTCCTCCCAGGTTGGTCACCTTCGCACTTTGTCTGAAATAGAGACCTGTAAGATGGAAGAGTATGGTGAGAGAGTGGAGGCTAGCTACTCTCGTGGTACCATCCGTTGTGGACCGTTGCTGCAGATCAGTCTCGTGGGACAAGTGGCAGAAGAGAGTGGAGGATACTTCCCCGAGTTCTTAGGTCAGTAGAAGTAGGAATTGTAGAACCATAGAGATAGAAATAGAGTTGCATAGTGCACACCGTGTATTATTATTATTATTTTTTATTACTAGTGTTGTTATTATTATTATTAACTAGCAAGTGTCCCACCACAGAGTGTCGCCTGACGTACTAACTAGTGCAAATTAGGAGAGCTGTAGCATAAGGTAGTTTATCCATGGTTTCCCTCAACCTTCCTGGCCCTGTTTTTCTTGTTCCTCTTTTCAACCGATTCCCTTCTCTATGTATCCCTCCTGCTCCCTGGTATCTCTGTCATTTCCTGTGTATTATCTTTCACTTCATCATTGAAGTAGTTCCATCAGTCAGTTTTTTTCTCACCTGCTTCTATTTTTATTAATCCTTGCATTCTCCTGTTTCTCTGCCTCTCTTATACCCATTATGGTTAGCTACTGTAAGTGTACACTCTTTCCCACTCAGTTCAGCAACCTAGTGTTCAGTTCTTACAGGATGCATTAGGTTATTAATGTGCTTCAAGATTCTCACTTTTTTCTCCTATTTTTTCCCCTTGTCAAACACGTTTTTCCCATTCAGGTAATGAATTATTCAAGGATATACATACACACCGTCGTCATCAGTCAATGTCGTCATTAATGACACACAAGCATATTATTATATCGATTATTATTATTATTATTGTTATTATTATTATTATTGTATATTATTCATTATTATTATATTTATTATTATTATTATTATTGTTATTGCTGCATGTACATGTAATTTAGTATTTTTTGTGCGTGTGTTTAGATATGTTGGAGGAGTGTCCATTCCTGCGTTTGACGTTGCCATGGGGATCTCTGTCTTCTGTTAAACTGCCTCACCGTAACCGTAGTGATGACGGTCCTATCCTGTGGGTCAGACCCGGAGAGCAGCTCATCCCGACGGCCGAGATTGGAGTCACGCCCAAGAAGAAAAAAATGTGAGCCTCCCTTGAGGGTGTGAGTTTATAAATGGGTTATATTACTTGACATCTAAGATGAAATTGTACTTGCGTGAAGTTTGCGTTCCACTAACCCAAAGTAGATGATAGTCAGAGTTGGTCTAGTGGTCCTATATTTATAGTTGGTATTGAAATCTATTCATGCTATCCTCCAGGGAATTTAGTGTAAATACTACACATATTATGCACGAATGCTAAGCTAACGTTACTTTCATCTCACATGAGAGTAACTGACGTTCAAACACATCTCCTCTACGACACAAGCTTTCTTGTTGCCAAAGAAACTTGCAAATCTTACCTACTCCACCCCAACCCTGTTAACCCCCCATCTATTACTTCTAGGTTCAGCTTATAAAGGTAGGAAAGAGAAAGAAGGGGGGGCGGGGGGTTATAGCTCACAGAGCCGAGCACCTCCAGCTCTTGCTGTGCCAGTACTATCAGCTCCAACGGTTCAAACTGTCACAAGCTGTGCCCTGCCAGAGAATACAATTGTATGTTCTGCCTTAGTAATTACTTGCCACAAGCAGGCACCAGCTCCTAATTAACAATGTTATACCTAATAGCTATTATACGTACTATGATCAAAACTATAGTATGTCCAAGTTGAGTTGGCCAGAAAAAAAAACTTGAATAACTTTTGAACGGAAGCAGCTACGCACCCGGGGTTTGCACCATTAGAAAGCTCGCGCCGAAGCGGTTAAAAATGAATATCATTGTTGCTGTGGTAGTTATGAAACCTTGTTCGTATTATGATCGAATAGTTGTTTAACATACTTTTCTCTCCTCCTTTAATCTTCTCCCTCTCCCTTACTCTCTTTCTTCCAGTCAGGATTTATTATTTTCCCCTGTACTGTCTCTGTGTCCAGGTCGTCCAACCAACTGAACACTCTCTTCTATAGTCGCATGAACGAGAAGAGAGAGACTTTCTTTGAGGACCGGACCAAGTGTCACGCGGACCATGTGGGTCAGGGGCTGGACCGCCAGACCACGGCTGCAGTGGGCGTGCTCAAAGCGGTGCAGTACGCGGAGGTGGAGGAGGAGGAGGAGGATGAAGAAGGAGAGATCAAGGAAAAGACTTGGACCATGTGAGCAGGCTGGGAGGAGGGGAGAGTTGGTTTGGCTTTGATTATAATCTTTTTTTTTTTTTTTTTTTTTTTTTTTTTTGAGGTTTGGATTAAGCTAAAGTATTTTAATGGCAAAACGTGTCGTATAAATACATGTTAAGATCATGATGGTTGTCCATTACTTTGTGCAGGTCAGCACATTCATGGAGTATTTGCTTTTCCCCTCATTTTCCCGCCTTTACTATGTATTGATGATTAGTGGGTTAACGAAGCCTTTTACAAGCAATACCTTATAAATGTACAAATGTATATGTCTAGAGCTAATTAATTAGCATTCAGTTAAATGTTAATACATTCGAATTTGAACCACTTATACATATTTAGTTTATTCATTAAATTCTTTCGAAAAGTATTGAAAAGCAGCTATTTGCAACGTACATTTAAAATTGTTCACCTCAGTCTGCAATACATTTCCTCACAAATATGTGCATGCATGTAAGCATGTGTGTGTGCATGATCTCATGCACGCACACATGCTTCTCATTAGCATGTTTATTATTATTATTATTATTATTATTATTATTATTATTATGCAATACCCTGTCTCTCCTCTGTCTAGGCCTCCTACTAATGCAGAGACTAAAGATGTGATCTGTTTCCATGCGGGAGACTTCAATGAAGTGGCACTCAGATTGCAGTTGGACTTGTTCGAACCTCCCATGTCTCAGGTTAGTCTGTATGTCAGTCTCTTGGGGTGTGGGTGGGGGGATGAATATTAGTGAATATTTTAAACTTGTTGTGAGCATTTTGAATGAGGATAATGATGATGTGGTAGGGGTGATGATGGTGGTGATGACAGAGATGGTGATGATGATGGTGGGATGACAGAGATGGTGATGGTGATGGTGGGGGTGATTATGATGGTGATGGTGGGATGACAGAGATGATGATGGTGATAATGATAGTGATAATAGTAGTAGTAATAGTAGTAGTAGTAATTGTCGTCTCATAAGCTCTATAGATTGATGTTGTGGTTACCTGACCATACACACGTTGTGTATCTACTGTGACTTTCAAATATATATTTTTTGAGACATATATACATAGTTAAGACCTTTCATTAGCTTAGTTTGGTCATTTTACCGTAACGTATTCATTTATGCATATATACATATGTACCTGTATTATTATTTTTCAAACATAGAAGAGCCTACACATGTATTGGCAAAACAAGTTCATTGTGTACGTACATTCTGTTTTTTTTTTGTTTTTTTTTTTGTTTTTTTTTGTTGTTGTTTTTTAATCCATAGTTGATATTTTTCCTCCCCCTCCAGTGTCGTCAGTGGGTGGAAGAAGCCAAGCTGAACCAGCTGCGTAGAGACGGTATTCGTTACGCCAAGTTCCGCCTACGAGACAACGACATCTACTTCATCCCTCGCAATATCATCCATCAATTCCGTACCATCTCTGCATGCTGCAGTATCGCCTGGCACCTTCGCCTCAAGCAGTACTATCCCAGTTCATCACAGGACGACTCCCGCCAGAGCTCGGAGCTGTGCAAGCCGAGCACGACGGCCGGCTTGACTGAAAATGGTGTCGACGCCCAGTCTGAGAGCATGTCTGATTCCGGTTCCAGCTCTGAGTCGGATTCCGATGCCAGCGTCACTCAGAAGTCGAAGCTCGGTGAGATTGGTATGAACGGGATAGCTGCCGGGGTCCACCTTTCAGATTTGGAGGCGGACCCTATTTCGTTTTCATATTCTTCGGACGAAGAGTTCATCCCAGGGTCGATGCGGAAGAAAAAATCCACAAGCAATTACCACACCCCTCCTTCGCTTACCACTGCTGGTGCCTCTTCACCGCCTGTTCCTAGCAGTGCTTCTCCCCCGGCGCCAACGTCTCCTTCCAAAGTTCCACCATCGCTCGCTGCCAGTTCCAGCGTGAAGAAGAAACACGACACCCTTCGCAGTCGCCTGTCGGCTCACAAGTCGTCTGGGTCCGCCTCAAACTCCACCTCCTCCAGCTCGACGCTGGTCGTCCCTCGCCGGAGTATTCCCAGCAAGATATCCGCCAGCTTAATTAGGAAGACGCCGTCTATTCCCTTGGAGAGACCCAAGTCTGAAGGTATCTCCACATCCCAGGATATGAGCTCCACTGCTGATCTTGCGCACGCCAGACACCCGGGAATTACCTCTCCCTCATCAAGTGGCAAAGGTTCAACAGAGGTGCTGTCGTCTTCTCCTAATGGTAAAGGGTCGTCAAAGAAGGATAGCGATGAGGATAATGATGAAGACGAGGAAGAAGAAGGAGAAATGAGAGACCAATCCAATTCTCCATCTCCCCCGTCCAGTCCTACTTACAGGCCGTCGAGGAATTTGGAGAGTCGAAGAAGAGAGGAAAATTTGGAAAAGAAGCGCAGGAGGCTTAGTTCTATGAATCGGCCTAGCCAACCTAGCGTTAACAGTGAAAACCATCCCATGGAAGTATCGAGTCAGCCGTCATCTTACCAGCAGCAACCAGACTCCCTGTGGCACAGGCTGCATGGAGGAGGAGAGGGAGGGGCACCATCAAGAGGACTCATGCGCCATCGTGGGAAAATATCGGCCATGGCGGGTTATAATCGGGGAGCATCATATTCGCCCAAAATAGCGGCTATGGCTCGGTCGGTGAAAAATCAATTGCCGAGTGACGTGGAAGATGATGATGGCCGCAGCTCTAGATCTCGCTCACCGAGTCCTCTGTCGGACAAACCGCCTAGTGTTAGCTCTAGTGGGAAGAAAAGCTCGGAGGATTGGGACAGAGATAGACAAAGGCGGGTGATTTCCCGGGTATCTGCCGGAAAAGGGATGAGATCTCCGGAGTCTTCTGATAGCGAGGAAGGTGAGGTCGATAGCCGGCGGCTAAAGCAAAGTGAAGAAGCCAAACAACCTCAGAAGCAGTCACCTCCACTTGTTGTCCATGGAAATGATCAGAAAGACGATCCTTTTGCCACTGCTCCGCCTGAACCAAAGAAGCAGGAAAGAGTTAAGGAAGTATCGGAAGTTCGTCCAAAAAAACGAGGACGTCCTCCCAAAGAAAAGAAAAAACAAGAGGAACAGGCCAAGCCTAAAAAGCCATCGAAGACTGTGGATAAGTTAACGAAGGTGGAGAAACCTGCAGACAAGCCAGTGAAATCAACTAAGCATAGCAGAAAGGCCAGCAAACCTGTTAAAAAGCCCATTATCGAGTCTTCAGAAAGTGAAGATGAATTGGGTAGCGTAGGAGATGGCAAAGTAACAAAGAGTGAAACAGATGGAGCTCATAAATCCAAGCCTTCCAGCAAGACTAAGAAAATGGCTCCTCCACCACCGCAGTCTGCAACAGCCGTTCTTTCGTCCTCTTTAAATCAGAGTGGTGGTTTGCTGCAAAGTGAAGAGAAAACCTCCAATCAACAGTACGAATCCAAGCCCTCTGCTATTTCGACTTCATTATGGGGAGACGGAGGTTATCTGAAGTCCAGCAGCAGTAACTCAAGCTCGTCGGATTCCGACTCGGATGTTCTGGAACCGAAACCCCAAGCAGCGTTTGAAATGCATCACGCTTCAACTGCGCACCGGAATGGAAACGTGTACAGCAGCAGCGAGAAAGCCAAGGATGTGGAGAGTGAGAATAAGCGGGTGAAGTCGGCTTGGGATGTCGGAGAAAAACCGTCTAAAAAGAAGCTCGTGTTTGACGAATTTAGTGGGAGGGAGTCTAAACCGTCAGCTCAGAGCGATGTTGGAAACTTATCGCAATCATCTCTGACATCTGAACCCAGTGCCCATCAGTATTCTAAGAGTAGCTCCGAATTTTCTCCCCAGCTTTCGAGCAAGAAACCCAAGAAATCGAAAAAGAAGAGCAAGAAAGACTTGCCACATTCATCTAAGCACAAAAAGTTGCCATCCATTTCACCTTCTCCAATCCCTGCCCCACCCACTCCAGAAGAAGTAACACCTTTCACAGCGGCAAAGCTCCCGGGTGAGTCTACGCTGAAGAAGTCTGAGGAAGCCGACAAGAAGATAGGAAGCAGTAGCCAGTCTTTACGAGACAGCAAGGAGGGTGCTTTGAAGTTGAAAAGAAAAAGGGCGGACATTTTTGGCGATTCTGATTCTGATTCAGAAAGTGACGATGAGAAATTTAACAGCTTCTTGAAGAGCACCTCCACCATTGTTAGTAAAGCAGACTCAACCAGCACGACTTCCAAGGAAGTAACTTCTGGAAGCAAGGACAAGAAAGAGGGCGGGGTAAAGAAGAGCAAGATCAAGAAAGAAGCAAAGCAGAAGGAGAAAGTAACACAGAGTAAGAAAAAGAAGACAACTTCTTCGAAGACTGATCAAGTTCATTCAACAAAGAAGTCTTCTTCTGACTCTAAAGCTCTTGGCAAGAGCTCATCGTCTTCCCTCATTACTTCTGGTTCTAACAGGAAACGCCCATTAGAGAAAGAAGACACCGCTGGAATGCCAGATGACAAGAAGCTGAGGTTAGTTGATATTGACTTTACTGGAGGCAAAATAAAACAGCAGCAGCAACAGCAGCAAAGCCAGTCCAAGTCACAGGCCAAAGGAAAGATATCGCGCTTGCAAAAGCTCAGAATGCAGTCCCAAAAGATGCACCACGGTGCAATGCAACATACATCTCACACTTTTACCAATAAAGGAATATCAGCTCCTCCCCCTCAGCAGGCTAAGGTGACTCCCAAGGCAGCCAAGGCAGAAAAAGCAACTCCATCACCAGCTAAGACCAAAGAAAAGACAAGCTCTCCTGCGAAAATTCCAAAACTCAAGCAGGAAGCATTGGCTGTTCCTCATCAGAAGCCTCTGTCTGATCGGCATAATACTCCATCACCCGTCAACTCCATTCGTAAGAGTTCGGCTAAAAGAGAGAGAACAGCTTCTCCAGCAATGAAGTCTCATAATTCTCCCGCCAAGTCTAAGCTCAGTGAAAACAAGATGGAGCATCACCACCATAGTTCTCCCACCAAGTCTAAGCTCAGTGAAAACAAGATGGAGCATCACCACCATAGTTCTCCTGCCAAGTCTAAGCTCAGTGAAAACAAGATGGAGCATCACCACCATAGTTCTCCTGCCAAGTCAAAGCTCAGTGAAAACAAAATGGACCATCACCACAGTGAATCACCATTGAAGGAGTCTTCACATTTTCACAAGAGTAAAAAAGACGGGAGAAACGAAAAGCACTCCTCTTCATCGCATTCTAAACACTCCTCTCATCGGTCCTCTTCCAAAGAGAGTCGTTACACTGATTCTTTGTCTTCGGTGAAGGCTTCTTCTCATCACAAGACTGAGCACCCTCGACATTCATCACCATTGTTGTCATCAAGTCATCGAAGCAAGCATGTTCCGGAGGAAACTGAGCGTGCCCAGCTTTCTGAGCGTGCCCAGCATTCTGAGCATGCCCAGCTTTCTGAGCGTGCCCAGCATTCTGAGCGTGCCCAGCATTCTGAGCGTGTCCAGCATTCTGAGCGTGTCCAGCTTTCTGAGAGTGTCCAACATTCTGAGCGTGCCCAGCTTTCTGAGCGTGTCCAACATTCTGAGCGTGTCCAGCATTCTGAGCGTGCACAGCATTCGTCACCACATCTAAGTTCAAGTCACCAGAGCAGGAAGGAAACTGAGCATGCTCGACATTCTTCACCTCGGTTGTCAGGAAGTCATCGTAGCAAGCAAGTGCAGGAAGACACTGAGCGTGCCCGGCACTCTTCGCCTCAGTCGTTTACAAGTCATCGGAATCGGCACATCCAGGAGGAAGCTGAACGTGCAATATCACCGCTAGCGTCTCAGCCTTTATCGACATCTGGTTCGCCAGGATCTACTGGAAATAAAAGCAGCGTCGTTGTGAGCTCCACATCTTCTGAGACAGTTCTCTCGTCTGGAAAGCTGAAGGTCATCAGCGGAGAGAATAAGAACTACTCTCCGTATCGCTCCAGGGGCAAAATGATGCCGATCATGAACAACAAATCAGATGAAGATGATGACGATGAAGATGAGGAGGATGATGATGACGATGATGATGACGAAGATGATGATGACTACGATAGCAACGCCAGGCAACCGACGACCGTTACTCAGCAGCACCACAGCAGTGTTCTCAGAGGCGTTGGGACTAAGATTGCATCGTACACGGCCAGAAACCCGGGCTATCTCAGGAAGGAGCCAGCCAACGAAGACACGATGGTTAAAGATGCCATTTTGGCTGCCAAATTTCCTCAGAAGAGGAACTATAATATCCCCCCTGGGGGTGCTAGTGGTGGTAAAATAGCAGCTGCTCGTTATCACCATAGAAACTAAATTAAATCGGCCCTATTTCATTTTCTCATATTTTTTATGAAAACAAAATTTCACTTTTTTTTGTTTGGTATACACAAACAACTGATCGGCGTTTGTTTTAGTTTTATTTTTTCCTCATAACATTAATTCCTAATGTGCAATGTTATTTGAGTTACATTGTATTATATAAATTATATTTTGATAAGAACTCTTACATTATTAATGGCGATTTCAAAGAGTCTATGCTGTGATCTCATTTTACTGACTACGTGTATGATTAGCATTGCTTGATTAAACTCTGCAGGGAATAATGGGTTATATGTGTTATAACAGTATTATGTACACTACTAGTTGCCTATTGTTGGTATCAGTTCAAAATATATTTACTGTGGATAGGAACTGACTAAATGTGTCCTTGTCTACTTTGCTAAGTGAGCTGGTAGCATAGGATTTTTGGTCTGGTACAAATGACTTATTATATACACACCTCACAGTTATAATAGCATTATGTTGTCTATCATTAGAAGTGCACTTCTCCCCGCCCCATGAACTATTACATTTGGTAAAGAACGTCCATTTAGAACATTTTACACGCGTGCGGTGCTGCTCCATTTGTATTTTTTTTTTTGCTGACCTGTATGGTGGGCGTGTACATTTAATCACATGATCGTTGAGGAGGGAAATAAAATAACGACCGTTTGCCTGTTTTACCACATCTATCCTCTACAACACCTGTGTGTTGGTTATTCAATTGTCAGGTATCAGCTCGGACTCTGGTACTCGTACTTTACTGTGGAGTATGGACGGGGAGGTTGAAGTGCGCGGGCCCGCCAGAGAAGAAGAGTTCCATCCGAGAACGAATACTTTCTACCAGTTTAGAGCTTTGGTAAGCTATTAGATATGTCTTCACATTGTGGGAATGGGACTGTACGTGAGTGTATGCACTTACTGTTAGCTTAGACTGAAGGTGTATGCACGTAGGTTTAAATATGAAAAGCTTGTGATAAATTTGGAGATGAAGGTTTTGTTTAGTTTGCAGGAGATGATGTAATCTTAAAATTTAACTTAGCAGAAATTAGAGTTTATAGTTGGTACTAGTATCTCCCTTTATACATCTGAATGACAACTAGTACATTGTAGTCTATATATGGTCTCTGTAGGGAGGGGGGGGGGGGGGGGGGGGGGAAGGTTTGGATTTAGAATTATGACCAGTAGCTCTCTTTAGTAAGATAGTGTTGTCATTATTATATCCTTTAGTTTGCCATTATTATTATTAATTTAATTGTTATTATTGTTGTTAGTAATAATTAGAATAATTATTGTACTTATTATTATTATTAGTTTTAGTATAATAGTAATAATAATAATAATAATAATAATAATAATAATAATTATTATTATTATTAGTATTATTTTTATATTACTACTATTTTTATGGATTAGATATTATTTTTGTTGTTATTATTATTATTATTATTATCATTATTATTATTATTATTATTATTTTTATTATTATTATTATTATTATTATTATTTTGGATGGTATATTTATTGTGATATGACTATCAAGTGTTGCTTACACCTGTCAGTCTAAATGACAACACGGCCACGTTAATTTATCACCATGAAGTACATTCGAACAGGGGAGATGGGTGTGGCAGGTCAGAGGGGCAAGGTTCTTGTTGTAGTGACGGTACAGTAGTTGCTAAGCTCTAGGTGAGATGTATAAATACTATGGCAAAAACTAGCTCCTTTCCATTGAACTAAGGGAATCATGCAAGGCAGCAACTGATGTAGGCTTTGAGAACAAGACTTCAGTGTGAGAGAAGTTGTCAGAAACAACTTGTGGCATACTTGTAGTTTATTAATTGAGCTAAAGGACGGACAACGTTCAGGTGGTAGGGATCGATAGAATCTGTGGCAGTATAGGGAAGAATCATGTCTTTGTCATTGACTGTGTTTGATATTTTACAAGATCTCTTCACACAAAGTATTCCAGGTTTCTAGAGCCTGTTTTAAATATATCAAGAGTTTCTTTGCCTTTTTTTTTTCTTTTTTCTTTTCTTTTTGACTAATTGTAGGTTCATGCTGCATAATTTGGTCTTCTGGTTTAGTTCAGGCAGAGAGATCACTGATTGTTAGTCATGTAATGCCTATGACTGGGATTTAAGATTACTTTAGGTTAGAAGATAACATATACATGAAAACGATATGACTACTCATTGAAGTGAGCGACCCCTAACAAAAATGTTGTATGCATGCTGCACACATTCGTGCTGCCTTACTGCACTCATCATGTACATATGCAGCACATGTGCTGCAGGCGTAATGCTGCTATCAAGCATGTATGCTGCATACAGAAAAATTGAAACAGCGCCTCACATGTGCCACATATGTGCATATGAGGGATGCATGTGTGCACAAGAAAGCATGCCACATGTGTGCATTCTCTTGTATGCTACACATGCGCAGTGGCATGTATGCCACTCATGAGTTGTGCACCCTTCTACTTGCATGCTGCATGCCTGTGGCGCGTTTCAATTTTTGTGTATGTGGCACACAAGTACGTTTTTATGTGCTACTCATATGCAGCTACATGCATGCCACTCATGAGTTGTGCACCCTTCTACTTGCATGCTGCATGCCTATGGCGCGTTTCAATTTTTGTGTATGTGGCACACAAGTACGTTTTTGTGTGCTACTCATATGCAGCTACATGCATGCCACTCATGAGTTGTGCACCCTTCTACTTGCATGCTGCATGCCTGTGGCGCGTTTCAATTTTTGTGTATGTGGCACACAAGCACTATGGTATATTTCTGCATGTCTGCCTGGTAGATGTGGTACATGTGCTGCATGTCTGCCTGGTAGATGTGTTACATGTGCTGCATGTCTGCCTGGTAGATGTGGTACATGTGCTGCATCTCTGCCTGGTAGATGTCTGGTAGGGGTGGTACATGTGCTGCATGTCTGCCTGGTAGATGTTGGTACTCTGCCGTCGCTGTAGAGCTGGAATGAGTCAGGAAGTGGGAGCGCACACACTTAAGCGAATACTATTGCCTTTATGAAAAGTTATAAGTAAGAATCAAGTACAGTACTTATGCATGACGCACGATGATACATGCATTGGGTTTGAGTGGGTATGAATAACATTAATGTAAATGAGATTTGGTAAGGGTCGATAACATATGGTATCGTGGGTAAATTAACATGCACATGGCACAATAGCAACATGCACATAAGTGTTTGATATGCATGTGGCATAGTAGCAATATGCACATGTGTACTTGACATGCATGTGGCATAGTAGCGACATGAACATGCGTACTTGACATGCATGTGGCATAGTAGCGACATGAACATGCGTACTTGACATGCATGTGGCATAGTAGCGACATGAACATGCGTACTTGACATGCATGTGGCATAGTAGCAATATGCACATGCGTACTTGACATGCATGTGGCATAGTAGCAACATGAACATGCGTACTTGACATGCATGTGGCATAGTAGCAACATGAACATGCGTACTTGACATGCATGTGGCATAGTAGCAATATGCACATGCGTACTTGACATGCATGTGGCATAGTAGCAACATGAACATGCGTACTTGACATGCATGTGGCATAGTAGCAACATGCACATGCGTATTTGACATGCATGTGACGTAGTAGCAACATGCACATGTGTACTTGACATGCATGTGGCATAGTAGCGACATGCACATGTGTATTTGACATGCATGTGACGTAGTAGCAACATGCACATGTGTACTTGACATGCATGTGGCAGAGTAGCAACATGCACACATCTACTTGACATTCATGTGGCATAGTAGTGACATGCATGTGGCATAGTAGCAACATGCACATGTGCACCTAACATGCATGTGACACATAAAACTGTGCACACATGCAAGGCAAATATATGTGACACATGTGTAAACTACATGTGTGCATGCTACTCTCCTTGTGCATACATGCAGGGCACATGCTGCAGTTAAGTGCATTTTGCTTACATTTTACGCACAAGTGCAATATGCACATGTGTTGCAATGAATGCATTATAAATGTGGCATACATGCAGCACATATCTATTTTTGTAAGGGACAGATTTATTGGGTTGCAGGTATATGCTAGATTATTCGCATAATGCCTGCTCAGTAACAGAGCGCTTGTGCGTTAAGCAAGCGGTTCTGGGTTTGATTCCCGGTGGCGACCTAATATTTTTAATTCTGTATTGTTAAAAAAAAAAAAAGCCAGTAAAATACATGTATTAGATTATTAGTGTTGCTCTCCTGAGAACTGTTTTAATTCACTTGAGTATTACATATTATAGACATCATAAGGTGCCTTACATCATCATTTGATTTTATATGCATGTTTTGGTTTCATTGTTTTCACAATTCTTCAGAAGGAAAGTCTAAAATGCTTTCCTTGCAAATGCTCACATCAGCATGTAAGTACGTTACATGTCCAGCCAGCATGCACTGTCCGCATCAGCTTCCATGCACACTGCACATGGCAACAAGCAGCCACATGTTGTGTATCAACAACTTGCATGCCACATGTTGACGTGCACATGATTAATGGTACCTAAAAATATAATGCGTTTTTTCATTCATATCAATAGGCAGGATTTCTCCCAGAAAAAGCAAGTAGGTACCGACAGTTTTGACCACACCTCTAATCACACCCTTTAAAACATTACAATCATACATCTTATGTTCAGAGTTATGGATTTGGATGAGCAAACAGGCCAGCTGTAGACATTGGACTGTGATCCTTGCTGTTTTTTAAAACTGGTACTGGGGCTAGCGGAGTGATTGAAACACTGAATGAGAGAAAGCAGGGAGTTGAGTTTTGTGTTAATTTTTTGAAAAAATTCTGGAGTAAATGCCAGTGTTAGGCAGTGCTATCATTGTTTCTCTGTTAACTGACTCTTGCTGTAGTTCCTGAAGGACCTCACTCTGCAATGGCGGTCTTGGAAGACTAATCTCTGCCAGCTTCTCACTCCCATCATCTTCATCGTGTTTGCTGGCCTCATGCAAGTCATAGTCAACATCATCCTCGTCAAACACGCCTCCAAAATACCGGGCACTGAGATACCATTCCCTCCCATCAATGTGGGGAAGATTCTCTCTTGTAACTTCACCGGCAGGTTTGTGTGTGTGTGTGTGTGTGTGTGTGTGTGTGTGTGTGTGTGTGTGTATGTATGTGTATTTGTATCACTGTGGTGTGGTGAGTAGGTGTGTGTTTGCACTGCACTAATATGAAGTTATATAGTAGTATGGCACTAGACAGTGCTACTGGATATGCCATAAAAATGGTATTTTATATACTACTTATGTGTATATCTTGTTTTTGAAGTGACAGTGGACACACTATCTCTGCAATGTTTAGAGAACCCAATCTTGGGTTCTTTTTGTTGTCAAGTGACTTTGGAAACTTCAACATCGTGGTGTTTTCAAGACTAATTCATATTCTACATATGTAGTTATCTGGCTAAATTTAGCAATAATCATTTGTTGTTGTTCATGTTGTTGTCATTGTTGTTGTGAGTTATTTTTTTACTGCTAGTATAATTATTATTGAATGTGTTTTTTTTTTTGTTCATATTCTTACTTTTGTAATGCTTAAAGTTGTTTTGTTCCTTCACACACACACACACACACACACACACTCTCTCTCTCCACACTTAATCCCCCCTCACCCTGCCTAATTCCCCCCCCCCCTCCCACTCACACACACAACCTCTCTGTCCCACCCTTGCAGTGTGGATGAAGCTCCCCACACCCCCAATGACTGCTACAGGTATATCCTGAATTTCTTCAGTGAAGTAGACGTAGAAGATCTAGTGGGTAAGCTTCCCATCCAGAATCCTGACCTACAGTTGCTGACTGATGAACTGGTCCTGCTACATGAGGAGGCTATGGAGGAGCCTTGTCATAATGTGCTCTTTGATCTGCCCTTCTACTATATGGGAGGGTGAGTTGAATCTAGAGGTGGGCGGGGCTTGGGAGGGGTGGGGCTTGAAGGGTGGTGGGGCTTGAGAAGGGTTTAATTTGCAGCATGTTTGTGCAATTACTAGTGATGTGCTTGAGCACAGATGCCGAGCAAGCCTAATATACTAGACCAGTGTTAAACGTTTGGTTTTAACTTCTAATATTCAAGCTACTAAAAAATGTCGAGTTTTTTTAATTATGTATTATGTGGTAAAGGCATTCAATGCCATAGTAACCACTCCCAGAAACTGTTTGAATTGAAACAAAAAACAAGTCACGTTCTTTACACTTTTTTGGGGGGGATATTCTTAGTAATTGTTGTATATAAATTGGTTTTTAATAATTTGGGTTTGCAAATTGATGCAAACAATCTTATTTTGATTCACTAGTTGTTTATGTCTACCAACTCATGATGAAGTGACTGTGTCAGGTGTGAGACATAAACAACTGTAACTTTGAAGTTGTAGTCTTGCAGCACATGTAAAGAATAAGGTAAAATATACTCATTCTCTCTCTCTCTCTCTCTTTTTCTCTCTTTGGTTTACCTTTTCCTTTTTGTCCACTTTGGGTAACTGAGTTTTAAGTACCAGTTAGAACCCTCTTCTAGAGCACTTCAGTTATTGTGGTTAAACAAGTACAGGACAGCACCTGCTTGGTGTGTAGCAGCTGCTGCAAAATCAGATTAAAACTAGGCTGCTAATGATTAAAAAAATAAATAAACGGACTTAGGTCCAGCAGCGGCATCATTGGTTGATAAAAAGTAGTTAAAAAGTCTCCTTACCCTAGAGACTATTTTTCTGTTAGTCGCTAAATTGAGTAGTTGCTATAGTAAACGTGCCCTCACTTTCATATCAGGTAGTACATTTCATTTCCTCACACTGGCACCTCTTATACATAGACTAACTGCTTTAGTTGATCAGATCTGTAAATAGAAATATTGTATTGTGTTGTATTGGCCACTCACTAGTCAGGCAGACTTTGTGGATGGTTCACGATAGCTGTGATTTTCAATGTGGCCTCATGGGATGCTACACACGTTGTGTGTGTGTGTGTGTGAGTGTGTGTGTGTGTGTGTGTGTGTGTGTGTGTGTGCTACAAGTTTTTATTGTGCTCCATGCATGTACGGAATAGGTTATTGTTACGGCTTGGCAGCGTACCTTTGTCATATACTAACATCTCCGTGGACAAATTAATTAAAAGAGTAAATTTATAGATCGTGATAATATTAGGCTCTAGTGTGGAAGGAGTGAAGAGTGCGGAGGAGGAAGGTGAAGAGGGATAGTAACACAGTCTATGACTCACCTCAATCTCTTGGCCAGTGTCTGGTCAGCGTGTAGTGAATGGGGTTGCTTTAAGTACACTCTGGAGATTTGCTTTGGGTTAGACTGTTTATTTTAGTGTGCCTCCCTGTACACATGGGGTTCATACCACGAGGCATTTGACTGACATTTGCATTCTTATCTGCATAGCACAACTGTCATACTATCAAGCTGGTACAGTCTGATGCAACAGGAGTCTGTGATCTAATGCTAATTGGTATGCTTTTGTAAGTAGGTAGTAGCTGGGGGGGGTTCCCTTCTTATTTTAAGGCCTATATAAAGCATGCATTGTGTGAAGATGTTTGTCTTGGACAGGTACAGGTAGATCGTAAACTCAGTAGTTAATGCTGACTTTAATTAAATTGCCCCTGTGTTTGTATTCCTACCTGATTACCTCATCTCAAGTGAAGACGAAGTTAGTTTTATCAGAGTTACAGTTTGTACTGTAAGTTAAGCCCCGCCCCACTGTGCCCCCTTCCCCTTGGTAGTAGTAATGAATGAAAACGCTTGAAATAGTTTAAATACGTACATTATAATGAGTTGAGTTTGTTATGAACAGGCTATAGGAAATGGTTTTGTAAATAACATATGTAAATGTTTTTTTAAACCCTTTGATTGGAGTCAGCGTAGCATCTAGGAGTGTGTGAATAGTGCACTTACATACCTTCATATTCTCCATTGATGCAGTCACTGTAGCTGACCGTTTCTTTAGCCACAAATAGAAGTAGTCTACCATCAAGGATGTAATATGTACATTGTCAAGTGTGCCAACCGAACTAAGTTTGTTTAGATTGTGAACGTGTGAATATTATATTAAAGATGTACTAATAAAGCTATGGTTACATGCATGCACATGTACTCATCCTCCTGCCATTCTCACCTCCAAAGTTGTTTTTGTTGCTACATTTAACAGCAAACAATAAATGTACTTAATCGTATTTTAACAAACTGACAAAGTGGAGAGGTCACTCTATTTCATTATCTTAGCACATAACGTGTGTGTGTGTGTGTGTGTGTGTGTGTGTGTGTGTGTGTGTGTGTGTGTGTGTGTGTGTGTGTGTGTGTGTGTGTGTGGTTTTCCAGAGACAGAAGTGTTGTTGGGAATCTAACTGGAGGGTCTATGGGCAGTATCAATCGGTCTGGACTAGCAGGTAAAGGGTCAACACTGCACTGTTAGTTTGGCTGTATTAAATGTATAATACATGTACAAACATACATGGCTTTATTGTAAGTGTTAAGTATTAAATTGCTGGGCAGGTTGACTGGTTAGGTGTGTCAGTTGGTATAGCTGTCGGTAAGTGGGTTGGCGGTGTTGATTGTTTTGGAACTATGCTATTTGGCTAGCTGTTAATGAAGGTGTGAAGCCCAGTGGGAACTGAGGCAATGAGGTTGTGGAGATACATCTGTACATATCCCAGCTGTGTGCTCATCTCTGTGTGGACCCTAAGTACATACATACACACATACATACATACATAACACACGTAACCCACTCATGCTTACATACACACATACTGTATATACATGCATACATGTGGGCTTGCAGACATATATACATTCACATGTACACATATATACATACATACATACATACACACACAAACATACACACACATACATACACATACATACACACACATACATACACACACATACAAGTACATGTGCTGGTAGTGATTCTGTTGTCAGTAGAGTATAGTTTATGATTTCAATGCTTCTGATTTTAATCCAAGTTTTTTTTAACAGTTGAAAAAATAATGGCTCATGAAATCTTCTTGATGTTGTGTGTGTGCGCGTGTATGTATGTGTGTGTGTGGGTATGTACATATGTGTCTAGGTTCAATGATTCCAGACAGTGCCTACTTTAACTTCTCTCTGGACTTTAGCCTCAAGCCCTCAAATGACTCTGACGAAGACTGCATGTGTTCAGTAAGTAGAACAGAGAGAGAGGCACGTGCAAAACATGCACACACACACACACATAGGTGAAACTTAATTGAGATTTTGCTATATGTATGAAGTAGAGTACATGGATTTGCGTAAAATGGTAAAAGCATCTGAAAATAGCACATTATTGAAATTGTCAACCAGTACTGTAAGCTAGCCCTGGGGGCAGATCTTAACTCTTCAGCGCCTATAAATGACGACTACTGCTAGACTTCGACTTCAGTGGTTAATTATATACTACACTGAGCACTTGAAGGTCCACTGAGCACTGGAAGGTCCACTGAGCACTTGAAGGTCCACTTCAACTTGTTGTCAAAGGAAGTCCATTTTCACTTTCATGTGTGTACTAACTTGGTCTTTGAGAAACTTTAGGAGAAACTATAGTGTATGTAATTCATGACAAGGACTGACGTAGCTTACAGCGAATTCTCTTTTCTTATAATATTGAATGATTATTAGAGAATGTAATGGGCAAATCCTCATTGTTTGTACTATAGCTTGGTTGGCTCTCTCGCCATTGGTGTTGAAGCACACCTTTAGTTTGATTACTACGTGGTATTCCTCCTGTACGTACAGTGACATAGAACATTGGCAATGAACTCAGGGGCAGACGTGTGAATTAGACATTAATTTATTTGCAGCTTTCCCCAATGATGACTGCCTCATTGTTTATATGGCTATGAGCATTGTTCTGCTGTCTCTTAACTTAAACACAGTTGTTATTGTTTGCTTGTTGTTATTGTTTGCTTGTTGTTATTGTTTGCTTGTTATTTTTTTGCTTGTTATTGTTTGCTTGTTGTTATTTGCTTGTTGTTGTTGTTTGCTTGTTGTTATTTGCTTGTTGTTATTGTTTGCTTGTTGTTATTGTTTGCTTGTTGTTATTTGCTTGTTGTTGTTGTTTGCTTGTTGTTGTTGTTTGATGCTATATACATCTGTATGTATTTGTGTTTGTGTGTATTTATGTTTGTGTGTAGGCTGACTATAGTGAAGCCAGTATGGCTGTGCCCACCTTCTGGTACATACAAAACAGATCTCTACTGAACGATCACCTTGCCATGGTAATAATTACACACACACATACACACACTCGACTCACACACACAGAAACATCTGTTGTTGTTTTTTAGTTGGTTTGAGTTTTTTTGTTTTTTTTTTGTTTGTTTTTTGTTGTTGTTGTTTTTTTTTGTTTGTTTTTTTGTTTTGTTTTTTGGTGGGGGGCTGGGGCGGGATGGGGTGAGAGGATGGACAGGTGATAGTTAACTGAAGTGTACAGTAAGTATGTGTATGTGCATACAGTATAACTGAAACTTTGCAGTTTATCAAAGTTAGCAGTTTTTCAAAGTTGGTAAAGGGTTGCAGAAACCTGAATTGTGATGATTATACAAGCAAGCCATTTGAGAGCTGTTGTTAGTTTGTTATTTTCTCTCCTGTTCATTTAACTATAGGTAGTAAAGGATTATAACACATGGGCCAACTTGTCTTCAGGTTCTCAAGACCAATATGAAAGGTGAGGCCGTCTAGTAACAAGAACTTAATGCTGTCATTTCAGGCAGTGCTTGGATCTTTAACTTTTGTACACACACATACATATATACATGTGGCATTCAGAAGTTATTTCAACTAGTGTTTGTGTGTGTGTGTGTGTGTGTGTGTGCATGTGTGTGTGTGTGTGTGCAGGACCTATGCAGTGACCCCTCTGTCACATGACCAGTATGCTGATGTAATGGGACATATCAAAAACAAGTCTCTGCATAGAGTAAGTCCTTCATTAAGTATGATCATGTGCAAGAAAAAAAATAAGAGTGTTGTTTTGCCAGAAACACTTTCTAGTAATATGTTCAACATACTGTACTGTATATACGTAATTTGTGTGTAAAAAGAAATACCAATTTCCTAAGTGACTCGTGAAGTTTGAATGGCAGTTTGGCAGGACAGTGTTCTATTAAATACTGTTCCAACTGATCGAGCCTATAATTAAATGATAATAATAATGTTAAATACTGTTCCAACTTATCAAACATATATCTAATGATTCTCATAAGGAGTAGAACTTGAATTATGCATTACCTTATATTATACATACTGTAGGTGAAGCCTCAGGGTGGGATATTTGTGGATGAGTTTGATATGGGTGATGATGTGACAGTGAGGTATACTCTGGAGGCAGACGAACTAGCTCTGTACAAGCTGCACTTCAATAAGACCAAGATGAACAGCTCCAAGGTGGAAGTTGATGTTCATAGAAGGTTAGTAGGGAACGTATTGCCAGGTGGGTTGGGTAAGGTGTGGTCAGATACAGAAACAGAAACCTATGTTGGTAAGGTATGGGAAAGATACATCTGTAGGGAGTGTTTGTTGTATCTTCAGACTGAATTGTTTAGTTTACAGCTCCTGGAAGTTGTAAGCCTTTGTCACTTCATCACGACTATAGCTTTAATTAGTTGCTTTAATTATGCTGGCTTCTCTACAGCCTCTCATACTATAGTTAAACATGAAACTCAAAGTTAAAAAAGCTGACTATTACTTTTTACTGTGTCTCAGTGCCATCTCAATTATTTGAGAGAGTAGTGATTTTCTGGGGTGATGACCCTGTACCATATATGTATTGTTACAAGAATGAATGGGCGTGTACAGTATCCTCTGTAATTATATTTTGTGGATGTGTTTGTTATTGTAGGAACATGTTTATCAACATGATGGACAACGCCATCTTCAAGAGTATATTGACAAATTATGGTATAAAGAACGAGTCTAGCGGGGGTGACCCTCTCATTAACACCTACATCATGCCCATCCCAGTCATCACGCCCATGAACATCACCATAGACATTGCCTCTATTCTGGGTGGCATCCTTTACCCATTTGCCTACTCCTTCCTCATCCCAGTAAGTGCAGAAAGTACGTGTGTAGATTGTAGTGTAGTCAACAGCTTCAAACAAAAGCTTCATGGGTAGCAATTTGAGGTGTGGGGGCTATGGTTTCTTTTTGGGCTTCCAGCTTTGTTTGTGCTTAACATTAATTAATCATTAATGTGTTTGTGCATATATTTCTCTTTATAATACTACTTATTATTTAATGCAGTAGTAATCTTATAAAAAAATCTGTAATTATTATATAAATATACATGTACATACTGTATTTAATATAGTGGAACAATTTAAAATGTTGGTTTCTGTCAAGTTTGAGCTTGTAGTTACATACGTACAATTGTTGAACTCATACTTACACTCAACATTTTTATTGTACTATGAAGTAATGCAGTACAGGTGTGTGCGGTGTTTATATGTATAAATAATACAATAAGTTAAATATAGTCTCTTCTTATAAAACAAACAAACAAATAAATGAAAGAATTTAAGTGCAGTATCAATGACAGGAAAATTCTATACATGTAGTATGTTGTCAGTGTTTCGACTTGTCAGGATGTATCGGTTATCCCCACTTTATTGTTTTTCCTTGTATAACGGAAAATTATTTGTGGAACTATTTCCAAGGCTGGAAGAGCTATTGTAACCACCAGTGCCACTATAGTGAGGCTTAGTCTGGCCACTGCGTGTTGACGGACACGACAGCAGTGGGCGTCGTCCACCTTGACGAGGTTGCTCATGGGTACGGTAGAATTGGCGAGGTTTAGGTCGCAATTGAAGGCGCATCCAAGCGGCTGTGTAGTATCGGATAACAGAAATGAAAATATCAGAAGAAAGGTCAAAAAGAGGATCATGAATGTGCCTACTTGAGTCCAACCAGTCAGGGGTTGTCTATGAAACAGCTGTTGTGCCAATACAAACACGATGATGCCACTGGCTATCAGCAGGATCCAACCTAAGCCAACTTCAACAGGGTCACAGAAATTACGATACTGCACTGCTATCGAGAAGGCATTGTAAGCTGCTTCTATTTTGAGAATGTCGGCCAATACTCTAAATATTTCGTTCAATATTGGGAGTTTTTCGAAGTAGTCATTGTTGATTTCGTATTTGATTGCTTTGAAGGCCAGAGGTAGAAAGTGGAGTAAAGTTGCAGAGAAGACCGATGCTAATCTTGCTACGACCAGATTGGCGTTCATGCATGACCGGTCGCACTTTAGGTTGTCATGGTAACGGTGCGTAACAAATTCGATCATGTCGTCGTAAAAGTAGAGAAGAAGGCAGAAACACTGCAGCAAACAGATCACGGCGGATCCCCTGGTGTGCTTGAATATTTTCTTATGTTTACATGTAAAAATGGTGAGCAAGGGAGAATGCTTGATCGAGTCATCTTTATTCGAATTGCTTTCATTAGAATCATTTTCATTAGAATCATTTTCATTAGAATCATTTTCATTAGAATCATTATTGCTCTGTTTTTTGCCACGTGTCCCAATTAATATAATGACTGAGAGTATCCCCAAGGCGACCAGTAGCAGGATCGGCAGTAGTGTCAGGATCAGGGAAATGATTGCAGGTACGGTGTCGTCCTTGTCATACTTTTTCAACGCCTCTGCCACACCCTCTGTGCTCACGAGGTCTACATTCGGGGTGCAGGTGTTAAGTTCGTTGGGCGTGACTCCGATAAAAATGCACTCCCTCAAAAACGCTAGGAAAAGTTTGATGAAGAAAAATATAGCCAGCGTAATGTTGTCTTGAGGAAGCTCCTACACATTAACAATAGAATGAGGCAGACAAATATATATCAGGGAGAAATTCGTGTTGCTCATTAAGGTTATCTTGAACACTAAAGGTTTTTATTTTTTTCCATGCGGTATATTTTAGCTTCTTGTAGTATCTTTACATGAGCAATAGCGCGCAGCTACTCATAGAAGTTTCATACACGGTCTAATGTTCATGCTATTAATTGCTCAACACGATAGCCAGCCATAGAACATTATTTTCTATCACTACTGGTTCATTTTACTATACATTATGCTTCTACTACAGATCAATTCATATCTTACCATTTTTTGCTGCACAAAGTTTAGTATTGTAAGGGCTGTGAAACTTTTTGAATAGACTGCAATACTGGCTTGTGTGTGCAGGTATTTGTATTCTTGGAAGAGGAGCCATTCATGGTGATGAATACATGATGTATATTTATGCATGGTGAGGCCCAACCTTATAGTAGAATTATTCATAGCCGACGGAGAATGTTCAGGGAATTTTTGTTGTTTGTCACTGTTTTTGTTCGGTGAGCAATCTCCTCCTCCTTCTGCCCCGCCCCCTAGTTAAGGACTAATCATAGAGATTTTTTCCCTAAATTAACTGAACGTAGTCTTTTGCTTTTTACAGCTGATAATGTATACAATGCTGATTTTACACAGTTGACTAATACTGATGACCCAGTATGCTGGACTATGTCTGATAATACTGATGACCCAGTATGCTGGACTATGTCTGATAATACTGATGACCCAGTATGCTGGACTAATGTCTGATAATACTGATGACCCAGTATGCTGGACTATGTCTGATAATACTGATGACCCAGTATGCTGGACTAATGTCTGATAATACTGATGACCCAGTATGCTGGACTAATGTCTGATAATACTGATGACCCAGTATGCTGGACTATGTCTGATAATACTGATGACCCAGTATGCTGGACTATGTCTGATAATACTGATGACCCAGTATGCTGGACTATGTCTGATAATACTGATGACCCAGTATGCTGGACTATGTCTGATAATACTGATGACCCAGTATGCTGGACTATGTCTGATAATACTGATGACCCCAGTATGCTGGACAAACTTTACAATTTGCACTTAGTTTGATAATTAATACAAGGACATATTTTTTTTTGTGGAACTGTATCCAGCACAACTATACATTATTATTACTTACTTATTCTGAAATGCCTGGCAGGTGGGTGGGAAGATGACTTTAGGTGGGGGTGACTTGCTATCCCTTATTTCCCAATTGAAGCTGATGTTGTTTTGTTGTTTGTGTTTGTTGTTGTTGTTGTTTTTTAATAATGAATACTCAGTTTGACATGAATCTTCAGCTACTTGGTTTAACTTAACAGTATCAGTTTTTACTGTATAAATAGCAAAAATAACTTGTTATTTAAGCCTATTCAGTAAGTCATTGTACTTCTACATTCCATCTAATGGGTAGAACTTCTGCGCTAAAGAATGATCTCCAACTAGAAACTGCTCGAACTGTATGTTTCCAAGGCTAAAGCTGCATGCATGCGCACTTACCCGTATTATTGCACTTAGTTACATGCTATTTCACTTTCCCCGTGTGATTTCAAATAAACAGCGATTTTTCCCATTCATTTTTGAATGGGCAATTTATGCACCATACTATTACAAAAAATACTGATCATGATAAAAGCCCCTAGTTTAGTCAAAAAAAAAAATTTAGCTTGGTTGTAACTAAGACTTGACAAACACCATAAGGTCATTATGTGGTGCTAAAGGTTTGTTTGATCCATTAATTTGTTGTGGGGCAAAAACCGGTTATGAAGACTACATATCTTATCGCTGGCAGTTCAGCAACTCTGACACTCCAGGATTGAGGTTCTTTCTCTACCTGTGATCATATCATATGGGCTCTTTGGTAAGTACAGTATGTATGTATGTTAGTGAGGAAAGATATTAAAGTCATGGGGTGAATATACTTTTAAAAGACTCACAAACTAAAACTTTTTTTCTTCATTTTGTAGGGAAATTTATGCTGTGACAGGTAAATACCCTTACTAACTAACTTGTTCTCTATCTATAGCTTTGAACTGACTTGTAGCGGTAGGCTTTTCTGTACTGCAAACACCGTACTATTTCTTGTCCTATCGATTGTTGTGTTCAGAACTACTATCTATTCTTTGTTCAGATTGTGGAAGTCATTAAATATCCAATCTGGTTTTCCTTTTTCCAAACATTATAAAATGAAGGCAGAGATTTGTGGATTTGCCATCTAATTTCTTGTCATATTACTTGGTTTAGGTAGCTTACAATAAGAGAATTGCTTACCATGTTTCAATGAGTGTTGACTTCTGAAGATGCAGGGGAAAAAAACTCTCTAGGCAGGACAACTCTCTGAATGAGGCTGCATGTACTCCAGTGTGTTTATGTTCGTGGAAGAAGCTGATCTGCCATTCATGGTAGTGAATATGTTTATACACGTTAAGGTGTACCTTATTAGTAAAAAAAAAAGAAAAGAAGAAGCTATTTGCTAATGGGACTGGGACTATCCCGGGGGATTTTCTTCTTTTTCCTCCAAACTCCTCCCCTTTTTGTTATATGATAACCCATATTAAACCCTCAAAATATTAATTTGAAATGCAAAAATCAAGTGCATCATATTAGCTGGGTGACAACAACTTGTTTAAGCTGTCTTTCATTTGTCTGATCTGTCTCTCCTTGTACATATGTATATTGTGGGCTGGGTTGGGGAATCTGGACTAGTCACAGTTCCTCAACTATAGCTCGCACCTGGAGACAGCAAGTTAGTTGCTGCCACCAGAGTAAAGTGCCCTTCTAAACTACCCTACGGCGAACCGTCACCGCTGGAGACCCTGAAGACTTCAGTTCCTCCACCTCCTTATACCCTTCACACGCACCACTTAGCCCCTTCCTGGGTACCTCCTCGTCTTCGATCACTACAGCCAACCTGGCAATCTCACCCTCTCCACATACTCCCGTAAACAATTGACATGAATCACCTTATTGTGTTTCGTCGCCCCGACCTTGCAAATCCGATAGTTAACCTTACCAACTCTTTCCAGAACCTCGTACGGCCCCTCCCATGAGTCGGCTAGTTTACAACTCAACCCTGGGATTCTATACAGGACCTTATCACCCACCACAAATTCACGCAACTTGGTACCCTTATCCACCAGCTTCATCCTACTCTCCTTCCCTTTCAACATCTTCACCTCTGCACAGTCCCGCATCAACTCAAGCCTCTCTGCCATATTTCTCACCCACTCAAATACATCCAACTTGTCATAGTCCGCCTCATACAACCCATAATACAATGCCTCCAATGGTGTTCTAACCTTAAACCCATAGACAAGACCAAATGGTGAGAACCCTGAGTCAGCATGAGGCATCTACCTCAGAACAAACAGAACGTAGGGCACCTGCCTCACCCAATCACGCCCACTCTCAACACACTTCCCCAGGATACGCTGGAAGGTACCATGCATCCGTTCTATAGCCCCATTAGTCTCCGGATGATAAGGTGACGTTCTCACCTGCTGCACCCCTAGAAGCTCACAGACCTGCTTCAGTGCCCTGGAGCAGAACTGGCTACCCTGATCCGTCATCATACGCTCCGGTATGGAGGTTCTACTAAAGATCAAAACAAGAGCCTCTGCTACAGCCTGGGACGTGATCGACCTCAAAGGCACCGCTTCCGGCCACCTCGTAGCTAGACACACGTATGTCAACATAAACCGATAACCTCCTTTCCCTTTCTCCAGTGGACCCACAATATCCACCGCTACGTCTTCGAACGGCTCACTCAGAACCACAGGAGCTCTCTTAGGCTTATACTTGCTATTTCTCTGGCATATGTCACACCCCTGACAATGAGCTCTAATATCCCACCGCTGCCACCAAATGTGGGCTGGGTTGGGGAATCTGGACGAGTCACAGTCCTCAACTATAGCTCGCACCTGGAGACAGCAAGTTAGTTGCTGCCACCAGAGTAAAGTGCCCTTCTAAACTACCCTATGGCGAACCGTCACCGCCCGAAGGTCAGATCAGGATAGATTAAATTACTGTAATTAGAAGAAACGAACACGCAACGAATTGATTGAATGAAACACGAGACTGGCACACACTGCCAACACAACTCCTTAAATACATGCACACAGCCACACCTACAAGTCACACGAAATGCTGCAAAGTTCCTGCTCTGTGCCAGACAAGCTAACACACAAACATTTACAACACCAATTAACTCTTGACTTACACAACTCAGACAAACAATTTGTAACATGATCAACCACACATACATACATAAATGTTCTCTTGCCCTTCATTCTTCATGTGGGCACTTCCCCCCGCCCACATATATCACTGCTGGTCCTCCATTAGAAGTGAAGCTTTGACTACTATTAGGCTATATGGGACCATAGTGTGCCTGTTAAATTTAATTATTGTCTTTTAAAGCCTTATGAGCACTGCCTTGAGCATGGAGAAAAACCTTTCGAGTACTTAGAATTTATGCAAGTCTCACCAGTTGAATGGAATATTTAAATTCAGAGTACTAAAAGGTTTCGAAGAGTGATTGACAAAGGACTACAAGTGTAAGTTTGTGGATTCCACGCGGCTTTATGTGCCTTGTGGATTCACAATTAGGTGGGCAACAGTTATGGAGGAAATAGGGAGGAACCGGAGCACCAGTGACCACAAATTAAGACATTAGATGTATTCTCTCTCTTTCACAGGCTTTTTTAAACAATACAGAATTAAAAATATTTGGTCTCCACTGGGAATCGAACCCAGGACCGCTTATATAATGCACAAGCGCTCTGTCACTGAGCTACGACAACCAGCCGGCAAACAAACACTCCAATTCTGTATTTATACTGTTACGACATGCCTGCTACTTTAATTTGAAATGGAATGTCTGCTATTTTCTAGAGGTATGTATGAAATTTTTTAATATACGTCAGCTCTGGCTTCTTTTAAATGCACTATAGACACCTCATTGGTGTTTGCCCTTCTTTTTGTCATGGGGAACATGACTTCAAATCACAACTCCCTCTCTTTTATTTACATTGTGTGTATTTAATTTTCTGAAGTATAAAGATTAATACGTACTATCACATATTCTGTTCTATTTGTTTATTGTGTTTGCATGAATATGTTCAGTGATCTTTAGTTATCCTCAACTGCACACGACCTTGCACATGCATGTATACATTGGAGTTGTTACAAAGGCTCGGATTCTTGGGTTGTCTTCTTTTCCACCATAGGTGCGCTATCATCGGACACTTCTCCTTTACCCTTGCCAGATGTTCCTGCTTTATCCTTGCCAGATTTTTCTGTGGTTTTATTGGACTTTCCTTTTCCTGCCGAGAATATGACCACGCCCACCACCACGGCGACAATTGTGGTCTGCACAATGGCTATGAGCGTGAATATCAGTCTGGTGACGATGTTGCTATGGATGTTGCAGCAGTGGCGATCCAGAAGTGGGTGTGACAGGCCGGTGCTGGTGGGAGTGGTAATGTCGCAGTCGAAGCCGCAATCCAGCGGCGTATCGTTGTCACTGGCCAGGTAAAAGAACAGGAGTGCCGCCAGAAAGATGTTTCCCAGCAACAAGAGTAGCGCCACAGAGCCTGTCTTGTAATCCTTCTTGGCGTTGATGATCTTGACGGTGATGTATAAGGCTCCGCCCACTGTGCACAAGACGAGCACAATCCAGTTCAGCGCATTCTCCGTCACGTTGCAGTTTTCGGCGATGTCGCTATAGACCGTCAACGCCGTGAAAGCGGCGTCCACCTTGACTATATTTCCGAGCACGCCCAGCAGGGTTTTCTCGTTTTCGATCACGTAGTCGTATTTAACAGTAGCCTGCGTCCAATGGTGGAGAAGATAGGGAATTTGATGGAGCAACAAAATGGCGCCCACTGATAAAATGGAGGACGTGACTTGGACGTTTCTGGCGCACGTGTTGCTGCAGCCGAAGTCGTTTCCGTGTGCCTGGACGAGAGGTCCCAGGTTATCGCCTATGAAGTACACGGTAACCAGGACGCATTGTATGAGCCCGGCTATGAACGACATGTGGGAGTGGTCAGCGAAGTTAACGTCACTCCCGCCGCATGAGAAGAGGGTGAAGAGTGGGGAATGGTGGACTTTGCTGTCTGTCTTGGGCGTTTGTCGGGCCGATAGTATGTACAACATTATCATCACAAAAAACACGACGATCAACGGGATAAGGAGAACTGAAAATACTATGATTCCTCCCAGTCCGTTGCCACTGGTCTCGTTGCGGTAAATTTGCAGTGCTTCGTTCACGATTTCTGAGCTTGAGGCGTTTGCATACGTGCTGCATGTTTCACTTGGGGTTGCCGACGGAGGGTTGAGGCCTAGAAAGATGGAGTATCTGGCCAGAGAATTGATGAGATCCAGCATTAGGACAATCCCCAAGACAAACCCATCCTCTGGAAACTTGTCCTGAAAAGCAAAATCAAGATGGCAAATGTCATTGAAAGGGGGGGGGAAAATGGCTGTGGCAACATACTTTCTTAATTAGCTAGAATAAGGTCAGATAAAGGGCTATCAAGTGCTGTAGTTAGGTGTTACTCTCACCAACTATTGCAAATGAGGATTTAATGTAGTATTAGTCAAACAATAGAACAGATTTTGTTTCCTTGTTTAGTGAAGTAACTTAGGGAGAATTTCACAGAATAGCTATTGTATGAAGGTCCACTATATGCCATGTTGCAGTTTCAGATCTGAGGCAGTGAATTGAATGGAATTCTAGAATACAAACTCTAGTGCAGTAGCTATTGTATCTTCAGCTTGTGCTGTCTTCAGAATCCAATCTACTATTCAGACTATTAACAATTGGCTAGTTGTATGTAATAAAGTAGCTATTTACTTACAGTATGTATCAAACCTTTAATTTACATACAACAGTCAAGTGGCTTGTATTCATACTTGTATACTATCCCAATTAGCTAAGGCAAATTATTTAAGCTTACCTGGACTCCCATTAGCAGAACTAGTAAGTCACTTTAATTAAGACTCTTCTTGTAGCTTGATTGGTACAACTGTGGCTGGAATGGCCTTTGGTACACTATTATGTAAACCAAGGGGAAGCCATAAAATGCTATGGTTTATTAACCCTCAGCGCGCATGCGCCCGGAGGGTTACAGTAGTCATCCTGTCTGTGTGTCATTCAGTCATTCATTCATTCATTCATTCATTCATTCAACAAAGGATCTCGAAGACGACGGCCTTCCAGGCTCTGAAACGATGTAGAGATAGAGAAATTTACAAAGTAAGTCCCTTTAATATGTTCAAGAAAAAGCTAGTCGATAGTAGCCGTTCGTCGTACGATCGTTGTGCTACTGCGCTACCAGTAACGCCCCTTTACCGCACGTTATAATCACGTGAGCTGAAAATTGCAGCTAGAGAATGGCGGGTTGGCTTGTAGTACTACTGCAGTTGCAATTGTCGCACTTCATGCGTGTAAGGGGGCTCTAGAGTCGAGTTATATACCGTTGAGCTGATCTATTTTAACCTAGAGGCGTTCCCTTCGCTCTGTTGTTTGCTTCTTTCTTTGTATCGCCGTAAGTAGTAACTGTCTGTGTCTAAATGCTAAAGGTTTGAAATAATTTTTTAACAGAAGTTCGCTTCTACTGCTGATCTCTGGTGGACATACGCTGAGGGTTCGCACCTCCTGGTGCTTCATTTCATTTTAATCTATGATTGCTTGTGAATTTCCTAGATACCATACAAGTGACTGTTTTAGATTATGTAGAATCAAGACTAAGAGAAACAAGACTGGCTCTGAATGGCCACACAATGGCAGGAACAAATACATGGTAACCACTACCAGACACCAATACACTGTGCTTTAAGTGGTCCGGTATTGTTTTCAGACATTCCTTTCATCATTCGGCTCTGCTCTGCTATATATATATATATGTATTGGACTAAACTGTAAAGATTACTGCTAGAACTTATCTGGGGAGTGTCCTACACTGCAGTATAGAGTTAAGAACTCCCAGAACTATTCAGACTCGTGTTGTTGTTGTGTTGTGCATGCCCAGTTGTGTGTTTCACAGCTCCACTTTTGTGTCAGGTTTGTGTGCAGGTCAATCCTGTAGTCAAGTTGCACCCCCTTCTCTCAATTTAAGTCTGTCTAGCTACTAGCATTCACTGATAATCTCTGAACCTGCCACTCCTCCATACACATACAGCAAAGAGGGCGTGACTGCATGGATTTTTATTAGCGTAGGGAAGTACAAGCTTTACTTAGTTTTGCTGTCATAATGAGAAGTACATACAGGTCGTGTAATAATTGTGACCTCTGGCGCAAAATTTCAGTTCCATCGAGGCTGAGGAAAATTGTAGGGTTGTTTCCAATTTAGAAATTATCAGGAATAGTTTGCACGAAATTTTGAAGTAGATTCAGAGAATGCTGATGAAGAAAGAGTAACAACTAGTATACTCCCTTCTGGCATTTAGTATTGCTGTGCACTCACTTAAACAACACTGTGCTGGATAGAATGCCTACTTCACAATACTAAAAGGGGTCAGCTATGTTCTAATCAAGGACATTATAATAATCTTAACCTTAGTAAATACTGTTTCCTATTCTTCTTATTATGGTAGTAGCATCCAGGAACACACATGGATCGAAATGTAGGAACACAGCAAGTGTAAAGTCCAGAAACACAGCTAGTGCAAGATCCAGGAAGTATAACTTCCTCACAAGTTGCTCATTTGGTACCTAGAGCCTCTCCACTTGTGAGATCAGTTCCTAATGATCCCTCAGTCTCAGTCACGTTCATGTCACTCCTCCCACTGCCACTCCCACAACCTAGCTAGCCTGTTGATGGATTCTGAGAGGACCGGTAAGCTCACAGACATGGACACTGGCGAATAGTGTGCTAATTGCACGCATATGAGCAAATGCATGCAGGTTGTGTGCAATGAACACTTATACAAGTATTTGTGTGCAGATTGTATGCAAACTTGCACACATGTATTCACGAAATATACTTGCTGCATACGTGCTATATGAAATATGATCTATAAATGCAGATAGCTACTTCTGCACATGTTTGAATTGCACACATGCTGCAATTGAAAGAAGCACACTAGCAGTATGTGTGTGTGTGTGCTACTTCTATAGATTTCTTTGGATTATTCGTTACAAAATTCAAAATGATGAGATTTATTCCTAAAATTGTGTAAAGCAGATATTGGAGTGTAAATTCTATAGAAATTGCATGTGTTTTGCAGGAGTATATTATAATCGTGATTATATGAAGTAGCCACAGACACATATGGTTTTCATGCACACACGTACAATTACATATTGCAGAGAAGTTATTTGTGGTGTAGTAGACTCTTATTAGTTTATTGTTTTACCGTTGTTAGACCGAAGTAGGGTGCTTATTGGTATGAGTGCTATTGACCCCTAATAGCACAGGTTACCCGTGCTATCACTCGCTAATATTAGGCCAGCTTTTTAAAAAGTCTTTTGCAATTGTAGCTACACTGTATCGTTCAGTCAATATCTCCTTTTTCAGGATTAGCTTCCGCTAGAACTTTCTTTTCATCGTACAACTCCTCCTAATCTGTTGTAAAATATTCCGTCTAATACGGTTAGAGGTTCTGTGGTAAAGAATGACATTGTCTCCAACTAGAAACTACTCGAACTGTACGTTTCCAAGGTTAATACTGCACGTGTGCACACTTACCCGTACTATTTCACTTAGCTACTGAGGTATTCCACTTAGTTTCCACTTAGTTACCGAGGTATTTCAATTAGTTACGCGCTATTTCACTTTCCCCGTGCGATTTCAATTGAACAGCGATTTTTCCCATACATTTTTGAATGGGCAACTTACGCGCCGTACTATTACTAGTAATATACAGTGTAGAGTAATTAAACTCTCCTTTCCAACTAGATTGATGTGTCTCTACTAATGATAGCCACCGAGGTAAACGCTTTACCACTGTGTTTTATTGAAGAGTACAATAGTTTGTCATGAAGTTGTAGTGAAAGTGTATGAGTAGATGGATTCTACTTGTCATCTTGTTCCGCTTCTAACAAGTGAACAATTTTTTACCAGGAAGAATTCTAAATGTACCTGAACAACAACAACAATAATGAAATAATAGCAAAATGTTGTAGTTTCATGCCATGGCTAAACTAAAGGCAAAAAAAAAAAAAAAGGTAGTCAAGTATACCTTCTCTCTCCATGGATTCCTTCCTTCCTTTGTGTATCTCTCCCTCCTTCTCATGCTCTCTGTCTTTATATTCATGATTGTGGACTTAAGCTTTGTGAAGCTATATCCATCACTGATTACAATTACTTTTAGTCACAAGTAGCCATCGTTTCTGATCTTCCTGATTCTACAGAACGTGATGACGCTTTACCCATTCATATCATGTTGACACTTTACATGACGCTTTACCCATTCATTTCATGGTGACACTTTACCAACCGGGCTCACCTCATCAATTACACACACCGTCGTCATCGTTACCAACGCACATGCGTACTATATTGTTGTTATGACTAAAAGCTTTGTGAAGATTTAGTTAAACCATGTAAGAAACTCATCTCTTGCAAGTGTCTTGTGTATCCCAGCCAACCAGTCATTATCAGTGTGATTAATACTGGTAGGGTCCACAATGGACATTGTCAAGCAAAAATTTCCTATGCCTACTCTTACACTACTATGTACGAGTGTCTCATTATTAAATATATCTCTATAATTTTACATCTAAGGTCTTATGATCTTCCGTAGAAGTAATGATTGGCAAAAATGTGGGCTCATTAAACTGTGTCATATTATGACACTCTGCAGGAAAACCAGACAATTTTCATAACTACTGTTAGACCAGGAGCCCAGAAGATTTATTTATGCGAAAAGGGCCACAACTGTTGATGCCATTTTTAGGTGCGGCCTACCCCCCTTGTTACAAAAATGTGTTGCTGCCGGGTTCTGGGTGTGGCTTTGTACCCGAAATCTCCTAATTTGTGCCGCCATTACCTAAAAACCTATTTTTATCAATATCGGCATAACTGTGCACGCTAACTCCACAAGTATAGTATCTACACCCATGTTTTCATGGTCAGGGGTTTCATTTTTTGTGCTCTAAAGTCACCATTTATTATTCTTAATGAAGGATGCCCCTATATAGCAAAATAATTAATTATAGGCTCAATAGAATAATACATATATATTGGTCTGATTATAATATAAGAAGTATCCTCAAACTTCTTCTTCATCACTCTCATCACTGTCATCACTGTCAGTGTCACTCCAGGCATCATCAGATTCAGATTCCTCATCTGAGGTTGTAGCTTCTGCACTGTTTTCATCGGGAGGTGTGGGTAAACATGTGAGGGTTTCTGGAACAGAACTTCCTGGGAACCAATCTGGTTCAAAACAGTTTTGATTCAACTTCCATCCATAGTCAGTTGGACTAGTGTCAGAAGTAGGATTAATCTCATCAGCCCTCCACATTCTTGCTACATATTGTGCTCTTTTGATATGGTTGATAATTGTTTTGGCACATGGTGGCAGTGAAGCACAGTTAATCTTCTTCAATTTGGCTAGAAGATCTTTCCCCGTACCACCACTCATGCGTATGAAGGACTTGTATCTTGCTTCAGTAATATCAGCTGTTTTAAATCCATATAGCAAGCAGACAAAAGAAGTAACACGTGCAATATCCACTTCCTCAGTGGTTAGTGATTGCAATGCCATGATATGTTCTGGCTCTGCCTCCAACCGTTGGTAAGGCCTCACCTTTCCTTTCCTGAAGAAGCATGATGTGAAGTCACAGCCTGTCAAGGCATGAAAACCAATTAGTGCCTCAGTCATGCCGTGCTGTTTCTCTTCAAGTATGGCAGCTAGATTTGGGACACCAATATACCTTCGGTGGTTGCCAGATCCATAATCTAGGATGATGTTTATCCCCTCTGACCTTCCAGCAAGTCCAAGAAGAATGATGAGGACATCTGTATCAGTAGACCTTACCAGAATAGTCCCACTTGAAATGCTGTTTGCATGAAATGCAAGGAGAGTATCAGCTTCTTCGTGTTGACATTGGAGGTGATTTGGTCTTTCTGTTTGGAGTGCTCCCTCTTCATTTTTCATCTTCATACATGTACCACCATGTGAAATATAGACACTCTGATCTCGGATGATAGGGCCATACTGGGGTTTCTTCCATTCCTCCATGAGAAAATTGGCAAATGCTTCTTTGAATAAAACATTTTTGAGCAGTTCTGCACCACTTTGTCGCTGAGCTTGGTCAGGCCCAGTAATGTTGAAAGCTTGGGGAGTACCTGAATAGTGCAGGTTACGCTCAGCATCTTTGATGGATGGTGACTGATACTTATCAAGTACTAGGTGGACCTGTTCTCCATGACATGAACAAATCTTCCTCAGAAGATCCCTAGCCATCATTGCATATGTGGACCTGCTATGCTTCATTACAGTTTCATGGAGCATGATGCCACCATCTATCACAGTTGCTTTGATTGGGGGAATGTCGGAGTCTGTCAAAACAGCATCTTGCCTGCTTTCAAGAACTTTTGTGAGAGTTGCCTTGTCAGTCTTGAGGGGAATTCCATCACTATGTGCAAGAGAAAGAGGGACTTCTGTGATGGGATAGCTAAGAACATGATCCAGGTCGATTGTATCACTAGTCTTGGCAACAACAGCTAATATGCGTCCAAAGACATCTCGAACTCCCTCTGCTGCATTCACTTTCCGTGTGCTTGTCTTGGACTGCTTCCGATTCTCTGCAGCAAAGTTCAATATTTTGGTTCGTGACACTGGCTTCAGAAAACGTGAACCATCAACCAAACATTCACTTTCAAATTGGAGCCGCAGGGTCCTCCCCCTCTCCAATGTTCGAAGGAGAAACTTTTTGGTTCCCTCATTTGCAGCTTTTTCTGATGATATATTGACAAGACCAGCAGGAGCATCACTAGCAAATGGATTGCACGTGTTGTTCAGGGTGATTGTCACTGATATCATGTCAGCGTTGTCACGCTGAATTCTTGCCTTTGTAAGCTGCTTGTCAGGTTCCTCCCCTGATTGAAGGTTGACCAATTGATAAAGCTCTGACAAGGCCATACTACGCTGAGTGAGGGTGACACTCCACCTCCTGCATGCATCTTCTGAGTCCCTGAAAGCAGTAATGCCTCTCATAGGAGATGCAGCATACTTGTTGACAGTCTGCTCCAAGGTGATGTCAACTGCACTCCTTGCATACGACTTCTTTGTTCGACGAACAGACATTGCGCCAGCTTTTAGAATATCTCGAGCTCTAGGATCCATATGTTGTAATTTATGGAGAAAGAGGGAACCCCATCTGGAGTAATTGGGATGATTCAAAGAAAAACAGACTTCGATAATGCTTGGAAGAATATTGATGTATCCATCGACATCATTGGTGCGCACAGCTCTCTTTAATTCTCGATGCACCCTATTGATGAGATACACGTAGATAGCCCAGTAAGCTGCTGTACTTCCATGCTTTCCATCAATGACATCATGAAAAAAGCTCTCATATTGCTTCAAGAGATTCACAAATGAGGCATTGCCAACAATACGTTGGCATTCTTCAATAGTGATATTGTTGCTGGACATCATTTCAGTAGCAAGAGGTTCATCGTCTTCCTTTAAATGTAAAAACTTAGAGAAGAGCTCTCGTTCCATAACAGCAGCTAGAATTTTATGTATCCTGGTACATCTGTTGTAAAATTTTCCCTTCATGAAACCAGCAACTGACCCCTCAGCCAAAACATCTGCTTCATTGAGTAGATATTCAACACCTGAATCAGCTAGAAAGGTTCCCACTGCCCCAAAAAAGGCCAGCTCGAAATGAAAGTTACCAAGCAGAATGATGAGCTTATCAAATGTAGGAGCCTGTAAAGCTTGAATAGAATATGCCTTGAGGGCAATAGCAAGGTCATAAGTGACAACTGCATACCCCTGATTTGTCTCTTGGGCAACTTTGACTGAGCGTACCATTGTTTCCCGTACTACGTCATTTCTTGTTGGGGGAAGAGAGATGGGGTCCATGTATGCAATAATAGTTCGGGGAAGATTGTCTGTCACAAATTGTGAAAAGAAGCCTGTAAAAAGCGGTATCTTCTGTGTGAAGGACTGGAGAAGCCATGTGAAGTCCAGGCCTTGTTGTTCAATCCAGCGTTCACTTCTTGAGGGACTCAACTTGAACTTGGCCTGTTTGAGAGATGCTCGAAAGGGAAGAATAATTCTTTCACTCCTCTTCATCCTCATCCTGCCTTACATAATTTCGCCTACAGCTGTTGTGGTATTTTGCCTCCTTTGCAATAAGATCTTCTCCAAGTCCAAGGATCCTGGTGTCACATTTCCTTTTGGCTGCACATACAATTGATTTACACCCATCCAATGTCAAGCACTGTTTTAGTGCTCCATTTTTCTGTGACTTCCTCTTCCTCTGCTTTCCACAAAAAAGACAATCCTCTCCAAGAACACCCCTCTCATTGGTAGACGGATAGTTGAGTGCATGATCATGGCAAGTATTCCTGTTTGTGTCATCTGTAAAGAGACGGAAGAGAAGGTACCTGGCTTGAAATTGTTCATTCCAGAGAGATGGGAAACAGTCAAGAATGCTGCTGCACGCCGATTAACTTTACAAAATGAGCAATTTTTTAGTATATCAGAGGAGATCAGAATGACTAGCCCTAGCCCTAGCCCTACACTACAACTGCAAGACTAGGCACAACCACATGCACACACATACACATGCAGGCACTAGCAAGCAAAAAATGTCACATACAAACACATGCACAAACATCTGCTGACTCAGCACACCAAGAACAAAGAATGCATGAAAACATGAGTGTAGATACTTTACATGTGGTGTTAGCATGCACGGTTATGCTGATATTGATATAAATAGGTTTTTAGGTAATGGCGGCACAAATTAGGGGATTTCGGGTACAAAGCCACACCCAGAACCCGGCAGCAACACATTTTTGTAACAAGGGGGGTAGGCCGCACCTAAAAATGGCATCAACAGTTGTGGCCCTTTTCGCATATATAAATCTTCTGGGCTCCTGCTCTATGTAGGCTCTTCAATAACATCCGTTTTACCTGTCTTACGTATGTGTGTACACTTGGCAAGGAAATTAAATACTTCACACTATTCAGTGTACTAAGAGAGATAGGCTGCTTTATTCAGCCTGATGGCTACAAAGCCACATACCAACTAGAGGCAAGTTTGCCATAAACAGTTCTCTGCTAATAGGTATTGTTGTGCCTGTGTTGTGGTATTCATCAGTGCTAGTGTTTGAGAACTGAGTTCAATATTTCAACTTTAAAAAAAAAAAAAAATTTTTTTTACTGAGTTACATACATGTACTAAAAAAAAAATTATTTTGACATGAGTTTATCTAAACAACAACAACAATAATAATAATATTAATAATAATGTTTGGAACTTCACCTAGTGTTGCTTGCTATAAAAACTACAGCTTGAAATTATTTTTATTAGTGTGTTCATTGTATCAAAGACTATGCATTTCTACTAAGCTTTCAAGATCACTACTCCGGCTACAATAGCAATTGCCAACGTCTGGGCAATGGAGAAGCAGGTGAGTGAGAGCCTGGTGATGATGTTGTTGCGGATATTGCAGCAGTGGCGCTCCAGTAGTGGGTGTGTCAGATCTTCACTACTGGGTCCTCCATCACTACAGTGGAAGGCACAATCTAGCGGAGTGGCGTTATCACTAATGAGGTAGAGTGAGAGGAGTACAGTCAGGAATATAAAAACAAATATAAGAAACAGGACTGGCTTGGGCTCTAGTTTAGGGTTATAGGCATTGATAATCTTCACAGTGATGTAAATGGCCCCAGCAAATGCACAGATAAACAGAATGGTCCAGTTGAGGCCTTGCTCTGTGTCACTGCAGAAGTTAGAAACTATCGTGAGCCCGGTCAGAGCTGTGTAAGCTGCGTTCACCTTGATAATATTTCCTAGCAACCCTATCAAAGTTATTTTATCTTCAAGCTTGTAATCCCAGTCACTAGAATCATTTATAAGCTTTACTAAATGCTGAAGGAGATATGGTAAAAAATGTAGCAGCAGTATAGCCCCCACTGAGATAACTTTAGTAATTATGGCAGCATTTTCAGAGCATTTGCCAGTGCATCCTATGTCACCTCCGTGAGCAATTAGAACAGGTCCAAGGTTGTTGCCTGTGAAGTACAGAGCGGCCAGAAAGCATTGTAACATACCAGCTATGTAGGACATGTGGGAGTGGTCTCCAAGGTCATCAATGTTATTCCAGCATATGGTGATGGCGGTGGTGAGAGGGGAGTAGTGGGTATCTCTACTATTTGTTGATATGCAGCATCCAGAAATGAAGTAAGATATGGAGATAATGCCAAATGCGACGACCAGAAACAAAGTCAGTGATACATAGACAATTATTCCTGCCACACCATTGTTGCTTGTTTCGTTGCGATACATTTCCAGTGTTTCGTCCAATATCTCAGAGCTCGATACATTTCTATATGCATCACATGTCATGGGTTGTTTTACCTTGACGTACAATCCCAGAAATGTGGCGTCCCTAAAGAGTGAGTTCGCCAGATCCAGGAATAGGGTAAGAGCTAAAACTCCTCCATCTTCAGGGAATACATCCTTTCAAAAAACAAAGTATTATATATAACAGCAGAATTGCTGTAGAAATTAATACTTTACAACTAAACAAATCTAATTCCTGGACAAACTGGGAAAGATATTAGGTACATTGTAGCCAAACCAACAATACAGGTTATAACTAAACTCATGCTTCGTGTGTGCTGTCTCACTTGTCTATTAGCTTATGAAACAACAACAATAACAACAAAAACAGCGACAAAAACTACCATCAAACAACACAGCAACCTTACCGAAACTGCCCCCATGTCTTTTAGCAGTCAGATTACTGGAAGAAAATAGGTGTGGACCAACTGTTCCCAGTATTTAAGAGCATGCCTGGTGCCACCCAGTTACTGATTAAGCTTGGCCCCCTTTCCCAAGACACTTAGTAATGTAGCCACAAAACCACCTACATAACCTCAAAAAGAATTAGTAACATGATGACATGACCACCACTTGGTGGGATGTGGGGTAGGTTCACAAGCTGCCACCAGGAGTTGAGGTGAGAAGTTTCTCAGCTTTTTGTAGTTGAGCTATGCTCTCAGTAATCGCCCACAGCAATCCCTAGATAGGCTGACCCTAGTCTTGCCTTAAGGGGGGAATAAGACATTTTTGTTGGGAAAAAAAAATTTTTTTTTTTTAATTTTTTTATTGTAGATACAGGCTTACTGGATGTGGATCCCAAGTTTCAAGACCATTGGACAATTCTACAGCTTATAATGATTTTTTTTATACACACTAGTTCATTGTTTCAGTTATTGAATCACCCGGGAAAGAACCGTTCACTTTATTTCTTACCGTTACTTTCTATCGATCGACTATTTCTTTGTTTACTGTCAAACCTACGCTTTTTATAGTTCAAAATGAAGCACACAGGAAGTGCTCAGTGACTATAGCAACAAGCAATTACGTAGTAGAAGTAGGCGGGAGTGCGCACGGCCGATGTTTTTTTTTTTGCTTGATTGGAACTTGAACTTGTGTCCGCATGGCTCTCTCTTATTCTCGTTGTTTCTTGAAACTACGCCTAGGAGAACTTGTAGAAAGCGCCCTAAAGGGTTCCTTGGCACTCAGTGGCAACAACAGTCACCTACTAAACGAAGAAGGATGGATTCAGAGGCTACCCGTCCCTCGGTGAGTAAGACTAAATTATTTAGCTCACCACCTAGGTCTATAGGGTTTACTTCTGAAAGCTCTAGTGCTCTATTGCGCCCAAGAAATAGTAAATCCTCAAGTCCATTGTCAGACAATAGTTCTGTAGCTCTCCCTGATGCTGGTTCAACTGAAGCAGATAAATATTATATACTGGGCATTAGGCTAATGAGAATGGCTAATGAGAATGGCGGTGGTGAGTCTAGGAATGACATGGCAGAAGCAAATGAACTTGACAATGCAGAGTCAGATCAAAATGATGATGCAGAGTCAAGTGAAAATGATGATGCCAAGTCAAGTGGTTCAGAGGAGGAATCCTCTGAGTCAGATTCTGAGGCTAGTTGCAGTCATGATGATCAGACTGACTCTGACGGGGTTGGTATCGGCAGTGACGTCCCATCCAACGATTGGACCGAGCCCCCATCAGATGTTACTGTAACGTTTAATGGAACTTTGTCTAACCAATATATCAAGATAACTTCTAAAACCTGAATTTAGGTCTGAATATTCACTGTATGCAATATTATGCTTTCTTGCAGGCATTGTCAGCTGTTATTACAAGTGTCGTGTTTAACCTCAATTATCTCAAAACTACATTTTCCCAAAGTGGTCATACTTCGGTACATCATAACTTACTCTCACTATTTTTTTATTTTTATGTTTATATATCATCTTAAAGCTCATATTCTACTCTTTAAAATGAACTGATACTTTTTTTTTTAAATTTTTTTTTCTTTAGTTATGCAAGTTTTTCTTTAAAAAAATGAATTTTTGGACTTTTTTGGACAAAAACAATTATAAAAAAAAAAATAAGGAGAAATTCCAAAAAGTATCAATACAATTATGAGATAAAAGTATACTGAATGTGTGAAAAAAGTTTGGAGTGTTGAGGATCATGTCTGATGGGGGTTACATCGTACCTAGTAGGTAAAGGGTGAGTGGACGATGAAACCGATCACTTTGGGTGGGTGGGGCCAAGTTGATATATCTGTAGTTCATCTTGAAGATGATGCTTTACTCATCATTTTATGACTTGAAGTATGAAAAAATACACATGGATGACTGAGTTATGACCAAATAAGTAAAACACCCCAAAAATGCCCTATCCCCCCCTTAAGGTTACGGTATACAATTTGCTCATTAATTATTCATGAGTTACTGTTTTTGTTTGTATCATCCACTACACTTATTTTTATGAACTACGCTCCACGGTTGTCGAGAAAATCTCAGTTTTGTCTCCCAGATCAAGATAAAATGGCGTCTCTAAGGCACAAAATCGTGAATATCTGGAGATCCATGGCCCATTGAGCCAAAATCGCTGTGACTGGCCCTCGAGTAAGTCCTAAAGTAGCCAGGGGAGCTGTCACACTAAAGCTAGGAGTGATGATGAAGCCAAGATTTGACGCCGAAAATCTGCCGAAAATTTGCCTCAGGGGGTCCTCGGTCAAGCCTTGCTGGCTGCTCATTGAAAAGCAAGAGCTAGCTAATAAAGAAACTTGAACACATTATAATTTCATGTTGGAAAAAAAACAATGGATGGCATTAGGAACATAATCTACACTAATTACTAAGATAATTTTATGACATGTGTTTATGTTCTCATGGGCTAATGTTTATGTTCTTGACTCCATCAATGCGTTCCTTTCTCTACATGGTGGGAGGTCCCACATGGGAAGCTGGTACCTTGCAATAACTATATAATGTGCATTCATGTTCATACTGTGCCCACTGGGGATTTTGCCAAATTTTGACTAGCTGTGCTTACCGTTACACACACTAAGCAACCATTAGCTTGCATGCACGAGAGGGTTATAGTATTCATCCTGTCCGTTTGCCTGTCACGCTCTGATTTTGGAGGTTACTGACAGTTGACCTTTGATTTAGGTATGAGCTTATTCAGAACGATGATTTAGGAGAGCTGCTATTGTGGTACTTTTTTTAATTTTAGGCTTTGTGTGTGTGTGTACACTTCAAGAAGAAATAACTACTTCACACTATGTAGCGTATTAATATAAACTAGCAAGTATCCCGCCACACAGTGGTGCCTGACGTACTAAATTAGGAGTGCAGTAGAATAAGGTAGTTTTATCCATGGTTTTTCTCTCCTGCTCTCTTTTTTTCCTCAGCCATCTTTACACTGTTTTTTTTTATTCCTCTTTTCATCCTTTCTCCTCCTCCTGTCTACCTCTCCTGCTCCTCATATCTTTGTCCTTTCTGTGTATTTTCTTTCACATCTTCATTGAAGTAGTTACACCAGTCTTGTATTCTCCTGCTTCTTTGTTTCTCTTATACCCACTGTGGTTAGTTACTGTACATGAACAGTCTTTCCCAACTCAGTTTAGCAAGTGTTGAGTTTTATAAGGTAAATAGGTTAATAAGGCACTTCAAGCTTCTCCAAGCTGTTGGTCCGAATGGTTTAGGAGTTTGTATGTGTTCTCTATAATATGATAGTCTGTAATGTGGTAGTTGTAGGTTCAAATCATGACTAGGTCTCTTTTTTCTCTGCCTTTTTTTTCTTCTTCTTTTTTTTTTTTTTTTTTCCCTAGTCAAACATTTTCTCATTCAACTAATGTCGATGCTTTACCAATTCTGATCAGCTCATGAATTACGCATGAATTCACACCGTTGTCGTGGTTGTTACTGACACACAAGAACCAAGTACACCACAAACGTTTCTCTGCTAATTGATTTCTGTTGTGGTTGTTTGTGGCATTGGTCAGTGGAAGTGTTTGAATAGCTGGGTTCATTTTTTCAAATTTTGTAAGAATTCTTATTTTGGATTAAGATACATGCATGTACAACAGGAATTCTAAAACAAATAATAATAATAATAGTAATAACAACAATAATAATAATAACAACAATGATGTTCAGAACCTTAATCAGTGTTGCTTGCTATAATATTACGGCTTGAAAATTACTGGCAAGTTTGAGTACTTGTAGGATATATATTTACCAGTCGTCAGCTCTGCTACGATAGGAATTGCCACCGTCAGGGCAATGTAGAAGCAGGTGAGTGAGAGTGAGAGTCTGGTGATGATGTTGACACGGATATTGCAGCAGTGGCGCTCCAGTAGTGGGTGTGTCAGATTTTCATTACTGGGTCCTCCGTCGTCGCAGTGGAAGGCACAATCTAGTGGAGTGGCGTTATCACTAATGAGGTAGACTGAGAGGAGTACAGTCAGGAATATACCAACAGATATAAGAAACGGGACTGTCTTGATGTTTCGTTCAGGGTCAAAGGCATTGATTATCTTCACAGTGATGTATAAGGCCCCAGCAATTGCACAGAAGCCCAGAATGGTCCAGTTGAGGCCGTGCTCTGTGTCACTGCAGAAGTTTGAAACAATCGTGAGCCCGGTCAGAGCCGTATAAGCTGCGTCAACCTTGATTATATTTCCCAGTAATCCTAACAAGGTATCTCGATCTTCAAGCTCGTACTTCCAGTCATCATGATTAATAAGTTTTACGCAGTGATGGAGAAGATACGGTACTAAAAGTAGCAGCAGTATAGCCCCCACTGACATAACCTTAGTAACTATGGCGGCATTTTCAGAGCATTTGCCAGTACATCTGATGTCACCTCCGTGAGCAATTAGAACAGGTCCGAGGTTGTCGCCTGCGAAGTACAGAACGGCCAGAAAGCATTGTAAGATGCCGGCTATGTAGGACATGTGGGAGTGGTCTGTAAGTTCAGTGACATTTCCACAGCTTTTGGTGATGATGGTGATGAGAGGGGACTGGTGTTTGTGTCTAGTCTTGGTACCTGAGGAGCAGTGTATAGAAATGATGTAAGCTGTAACAATGATGCATAATGCAGCCAACAGAGGCAAACACAGCAGTAGGAAAGTTAGTATTCCTGCCAGTCCATTGCTGCTTGTCTCTTTGCGATACATTTCCAGTGTTTCGTCCAATGTCTCAGAGCTCGATACATTTCTGTATGCATCACATGTCCTGGGGTCATTTGCATTGTCATATATTCCCAGAAATACTGCATCTCTTATAATCGAGTTCAAAAATTCCAGGAACAAGGTTAGAGCTAGGACTCCTCCATCTTCAGGGAAGTTATCCTTTAAAGAATATTGTTAGAATAATGAGATATACATAGCAATTAAAAAAAACACTATAAAGCCGTTGAACCTTACGAATTGGACAGATTAAAATATAAGACGTATATATAAAATATATACTTAATTACAACAGGTTAAGACGTATATATAAAATATATACTTAATTACAACAGGTTAAGTAATTATGAAAGTAAGCTGGTCCGCAAGTGTGCTTCCACGCCCACCTATTCACTTTTTAAAGCAATGAAAATAAATTTTAAAAACTTTTGCATCAAGTGACACACATCTCACCTTGACTCCTCCCATCAGTGTTTGTGATGCTGTCAGATTATTGGAAGAAATTCGGAGTAGATTAACTCTAAGTTGGGATCAGCTTTTAAGTACTTGTCTGTGGTGCGCCATGAATATCATTAAAATAGGTTAAAATAGGTTAATTACCGGGGATATTCCAGTTAATGTGTATTACTGAGCATGCTCAGTGCCACCCAATTACTGTTTTGCCCCCACTACCAAAAAAAATAAAAAAATCATTAGTGGGTAACATAGGCACAGCCACCTCTTTATCTTCAAACTGAATTAGTAGCAGGTGACATGACTTCTGACTTCTAACATGACTTCTGACTGTTAGTTGGAACTTGCAAACTACTTGTCCATAGTCCACTGTGCACTCATGCTCTTCCAAAATTAGTATTCCTGCCAGTCCATTGCTGCTTGTCTCTTTGCGATACATTTCCAGTGTTTCGTCCAATGTCTCAGAGCTCGATACATTTCTATATACATCACATGTCCTGGGGTCATTTACGTTGTCGTATATTCCCAGAAATACTGCGTCTCTTAGAATCGAGTTCATCTCTGCACTTGTGCCTGGCCTTGTCTGCCTCTCTCTCTCTCTCCTAATAGTCAGGTAGCTTAGCGATATTACAGTTCATCGTTGGACAAAAGTACCAAATTTTGCATGAGACTTTCTTTCAACCTGCTTAATAATATTAGCCTAGGTGCCCACCGGAAAATTTAAGCGTGCTCGCTGAGTGACAAAATGGCTGCCAATATTGGCATCAACACTGTTTATAGAATTCTAGCATTGTTTTAACCAACATAAATCATTATTTTTGACCATACAGAACTTTATTGATGTATCTAGTATAACTGTTTATTCATAAAGAGTCCTGGTTGCATTTACAACTGCATAGTGATGAACAGGCCAGATTAGCTTTTGCACATTTGCATCTGTTACAGTCTCCTTTGCAGGCACATTTGATTAACTGATTGCATGCCTTCGAAACCTCTGGTATAGTTATCCAAACAGGCACCCATGACTTTCCAGGTGTAGCCTTGGACCAAGCAAATTCACTAGAAGGTGGTACCACTTGATATACCTGAGTGCTGGTTGTCCATATTCCAGCTTGGTATACTGCCCGTTGTGAATATTGAAGAAGCACATTCTGTGTTGGTGGTATATTGTCAATGCTTCGGTTCTTGCGGCAAAACAGTTCCTCCCTGGCCTCATTCGCTGAACTCAGTGGACTGGTTTTATCATACAGTACAACTGTGAATCTTTCTATTCTCTGAAAGTGGTCAGACTCAGCATGCAAAAGCTCAAAGGGATGAGCAGCCAAAAAAGTAAATGTTTGAGTAACCTCCTCATAAGCCTGCCATGCCTGCCATGCTGACTTCTTGCCCCTACCTCTGAATGCTGATGTGGTGTCACAGCCGGTCAGTGCATGGAACACTGGTAATGCTCGTGCTCTTGGCTCTCCAATAGTGATGCATATGGCATTAATGTTGTAGAACCTGAAGTTCTTACCTGTGCCAAACGCGACCCAAACATCAACAGATGATTGAGTAGAAGTTAGGTTGAAGAATGCACCAACCAGGATAGCAATAACATCACTATCGGCAGTGCGTACTTTGATTGTCCTCATTCCATGTTCCAGTGCATGTAACAAGTGCACGACAATTCTGGTGTCTGCTTCCTCATGGTTGCAGTCAGGCATTGCAGTACTATTGAGGCCTAAAGATACCACAGCCTCACCAGACGTAATGTACACAGCTTTGTCTGGTGGGAAAGTGAAATCAGCACACTTAGATGTGAGAAATGCAAAAAGTTCCTTCTTGTTGTTAGGGTCGCGCAAGAAGTCCATCCAGTTGCTGGGGAGCTTTGTTTGACTCAATACTTTCCTGCGCAATCCTTTCCCTCTCTTTTCTCGGGTAGACTCCTTCAGACTATCTGCAATGTAGGTGTCCCATACCACATCTATCCTTGATGATTTCTGCAGCTGATCAATCAAGTAAGGGATGAACACATGCTCCGCATATTCATTGAAAGTACTCACAGCTTTTGTAGAGAGAATGTGTACGATAACTGCACCATCTAGTACTGTGCAATCATACATAGAAGGAGGATCAGACACCTCAGCCTGCTCAATACAATTTAGCATATCAGACTTCGTGCCCGGCAAGTAAAGCTTTCCTAAGTCTGACAGTGAAGGTGGGAAGGACTGGATCTCATGGGCAAAGAACTCCTTCAAGTCTCCTTCACGACTTTGCATTGATATATATAACTGGCTAAAGAGTGCAACATTGTTTTGCAATGTTTTGATCTTCTTTCCCTGCTTGGAAATTGCTTTTGGCCGAGGTCTCTTGTAAAGAGCAAGGGAATTCCTCTTGATTGGGTCATGAATAGAAACAGTGCGGTCTTCAAGAACACTTTTGACAAACTCTTGATACTGCTTCTTGCCAGTTTCTTCTATACCATACAGAGCATTTGACACCGATTCATCCAGGCAGTTCCGACTGTCAAGCGTTACTAACTCTGAAAATCATCCAAGAAGGGATTACCCATCCTCTGAATCGTTTTGAAGAGGCTAGTGACTTGCTTCAGGAATGCTTTCTGTGTTGCATAACTCTGCTCATGGTGTTGAAAATGTTGAGAGCCTAGTTTGGTATCAGGAAGATACTCCGCCTCAAATTGCCTCTGCAGTCTTGCCAGCTCTGGCCCTGAGAGCATCCACCGCCTGAAGGCAACAGGATTCTCAGTGAGTCCTATACAGCCACCAGAGCCTTTCACAAAAGCATTTTCCTGCTCATGAGCCTGGTCAATTGGAATAGATGAAAACTTTTTGTTGGTCTTTGAAATAACCCAGTGGCATTCCTGGTCAAATTCATCTTTGATAGACATGGGCAAATGCTTCATGTCCCTGATGTGGACAGGAATCCACCTGGAATAATTCACATGGTCCAAGGCAAAGAATAGGGATGTTAGCTCCTCCAATACATGCACATATAAAGGGAAGTTTTTCTCCCTGTGAGCTCGAACAAAGATCAGGATGAGAGTTTCGTATCTCAAGATGAGGTCCCAAAACATAAATGTGGGACTCTTCTTCAGCATGTCACTTCGCCAAGCTTCTTCAGAGAGATTGCTCCCTATTTTCAAGAAAGCTTCCTTTTGAAGTTTCTGGAGAGTCAAAAGGGTGACCTGGTGTGCATGCCTAGTTCGAGTGAGATGAGAAACTTTCAGAAATGAGTCAGCTGTCCCAGAAGAGGCTACATCTGCCTCAATTAAAGCTGTCGTCCAACCAGAAGCTTCCAAAGGATCTCCCAATATATTCCAGAGGGCCATCTCGATATGCAAACCACCAAACATTACAACATGCACTGACTCACCATGTGTGACTGGCCACCTCCACTGTATGAGCTTTGCCAGGGCAAATAATGGTTGGTCAAAGGTGGTAACTGGAATTTGTCCTGGGTTGAGATGCTGAATTGCTTGCCTCACCACATCCATGCCATGCTTTATCATTGCAGGGGTAGCAGCCTTCTCATAAAAAAGAGGCAGCAATGCACACAAAGCTGGAGGGTCTTCTGTGAGAGGTTGCTGTGAAGCATGATATGCAGCCCATGCTAAAGCATCTTCACTGGTAATTTCCCCTTTCTCAAAGACTGCCAGTGCATGCTCAATCCATTTTTGTTCCTTGGACTTTGCTTCATCAAGGCAGGTTTGCAGTGCATCAAGGCAGGTTTGCAGTGCCATAGGAGTTGAGAGAAGAGGTACATCTTCCTCAAGGCAGTGCAGTGTTTCCTCAAGGCTGGTCTGCAGAACTTCTTCAAGGCAGGTCTGCAGTGGTTCCTCAATGCAGGTCTGCAGCAATTGCATATTGGTTGCATGAACAGATACATCTTCCTCAAGGCAGGTCGGCAGTGATTGCACACTGGTTGTATTGGTTGAGAGAACAGGTACATCTACAGAAGATGTCTTCAGAGCTACTGCGGGAACAACAGCGTAGCTGTTAGGTAAGTTATGTTGCTTGGTTCTAGAAGGTGATGTTGTAGCAGCCCTACTTTCACCAGGATCAGCCCTAGTTGGAAACTGGAATAAACTTATTCCAGTACCATGAAATGCATTTTCAGCAGTGGTTGAGCTAGGGTTGTGATCTAGATTGTCCAGAGCACCAACAATAAACAACCCTCTCCGTAGACAAGTAGGGGCCACTACTCCATCTTTTTCAAACTGCTCAGAGACAGCAGTAGCAATCTCATCCTCAACTTCCAAAACTCTATCATAAGATATACAAATTCCCATGTGATGCAATTGCTGAATGAGTTTCTTGCTCCTGGTCACTTGATGAAGATTGAGACCAATGTAAATAGGCAAAGGTGGCTCATGATCAGGAGAATGTCTTGTCTTTGCAGTACAAGAAGCTGAACCCCTTTTCTTAGTGTTGTATACAATGGCCTGACCAACTGTTAGGCATTCCTGTGATTCACATTGGTCTTGGTCTTTCAAGTTAGGACCATTGAATATAAGAGAGGTAAGTAATTTGAGGCTTGAAGGAAGTGAATTCTCCTGGCAATGTGGTGGGAAAGATCCAGTAAACTTGAAGCTGCTGTGATTGAAAATATCAGTTCTGATTATTGTAGCAGCTTTCGCCAGGGTAATAGCATCCTCAGAAAAATCCCGCTTCTTCATAGCTTCCCTCAGTATACTTTGCACTGCCTTGTTGAATGTAATGATGGTGTTTCTGCCATCAAATTGTTCATCAGCTTCTGGAAAGTGTTCCAGCAAACGTTCCTTCAGCCTTGTTTTGTTAAATCCCTTGGAGATGCCAAAATCTTTGAGACGATTCATGTAGAGGGAATGGATATCTGACAGCTTGAAAAGTGATGTTCCAGAGCCAACAGTTTTCTCAATATAGCTTACCAACTCAACAAACACTCTAGATATGTTCATATTTTCTTCATCTGCATGAGCCTTTTCTTCATCTTGATTCAGCTTCCTTATATGACTTCTATAACGGTTTCTGAGGCTGGTAAGACACTTCAAATGGTACTTGGTTTCCTTTGCAATAAGGTCTCCACCATCAATACGACCAAGAAGTTCGGTTTCTTGTAAGACTGTGATCATAGTTCGTATGTTGCTGTCAGCATCAAATGTTGAAACTTGATGGAGATCACCTTCTTCGTGACCTTCCATGCAGAAAACACAGCAGTCAACTTCAATTGCTTGCCGTTTGCTAGGTGGCCTTTGTTCAGGATTATCCATGTGCTTAGCTTTCCTTTTCCTTGCTTTGGTCAACTTAGAGTTGTACTTTAAGTGACAGGATTTGTGCCAAGATGCACGGTGGGCTAAATGGTCAGCAGCACTTACATTGTCACCAAAGCAGATGCTAGTTGGAAGTGCATCAAGGTCCCTAAACTCCTTTAAATTGGCTAAGAATGATGAATATACATCTATTTTCACACAGCTATTTGTAGGACCTTGCATTGGGCACTTCAGTGGCTCTGGTTTATCTTGCTGGCAAATGACACACTGGTTCCAGTCTAATTCCATGACTGTGCTACAGAAATATAGTACTTAAGTTAGCTCCTCTAAATGGTTTGTGTCCATTAAACTCACCAAAAACAAGTCCACCAAATCTTGGCTTTAAGGAAAGATAGAACTCAAATAGTCCATGTGGCATGTATTTTTTTCAATTAAAGCACACAAAGCATGGTAATGGTTTATTTGGTTTATTTTTGAAGTGTTAACACTGAATGTAATGATTTCATCAATAATCTCATTCTATTATAAGTGCAATACATATTTTGGTGGCCATCTTGTTTTACAAAGGCATTTCACAGGGGCTCCTAGGCTAAAATTAGTTAGTAGACCCTAAAGAAGCATCATACAAAATTAGGTGCTTTTGTCCGCCAAAAAACGGTAATCATAAAAAATGACACTAAGCCACCTGACTATAAAGAACCTCCTACATACATCACACTTCAACAGTTCAATCTTCTCACTCTGGCCTCTTCTGCATACACATACTTGGTGTGTAGAAGGTTATAGTGGTTCAATTGGCAATCTTTACTACACATTTTTGCTAGCCATGCGTAATATTACACCCAGTAATTTCAATTGTGGAATGATTGATAATTCACTGTAATGGTGGTGTGAATGTGTGCGTGTGTGAGTGTGTGTGTGTGTGTGTGTGCATGTGTGTGTGCATGTGTGTGTGTGTGTGTGTGTGAGTGTGTGTGTGTGTGTTCCAAAACTGTTTCTAGTGCTATCTTGGTTAATGCCACTTTCTCTTTGGCCAAAAAAACAAACAAACAACAACAACAACAAACAAAAAAAATAGCGCTATGGCACCTGGGTCAAGTGTTCATCCTGGCTCTAATTTTATTGTTGTCATGGAGCAAAAGCTCAACTGGTTAGCAATTTGAACTGTACTTTGCCCAATGAAATTTGAGAACTTAGAATTTGAGTAGCATTGCTGAAAGTCGTGGATAGATGTATATATGTGACCGGTTTTGGGAAAATCGGCCTAAACGCGGCATCTAAAGTTTTCTAATTTATTCTACCAGTAGGCTGCACGGGGCCTTGGGATGCTGTCCTCCTAATTTAGAAGCTGTAGCACATGCCGTCTTAGCCCTACGCACTACAACACTTCAGTATTTTTGTTAAACTTATTATTGCTGATTTCGAAAAAAAGGCCGGTAAAGGCGTTGCTAAGGTCAGTGGGCGTGGCTTGTGTCCGTATACTATTACTGCGTGTCTCCGGGACACTATGGAATAAACCGGTGGCAGGCGGATTGAAAGAAGTCTAAAAGGCTTAATGCAGGGCTCCTTAAGAAACTATGATGGCGAGAATTGCGTGAGTACGTGAATTATGTAGAATATAGTAAGTGAATTAGTTAGCTACAGTTTTTTCCCGCCGTTAGTGAAAAGCCCGCCAATAATTTCTTAGCAACTCTCCGTACACGAGTCCAACCGGCTAGTGTTTCTAGCCTCCTAGTGTGAGTTCTAGAGCACGCCAGAGCTTACAACTGCGTCATAAGCTAGAGCTAACTGGTGTCTATCCATTTCTGCCATAATTTTTTTTTCGAAAAAAATCGACCCATAAGGCTTTACCCGGGATACTGAAAAAAATTGTTTGCCGCGTTTAGGCAGATTTTCCCAAAACCGGTCACATATATTAGACATTGTGTGTCAAATATTTTTGTTTTTTATTTGAAGTAAATACATTTTACTATTATAGTATTACTATATGTAGGTGTATGTAATAGTCTGCAGTTGTAACTAACTAACAGGGGCTACCTCCATTAATTGTATTAAAGCAGAACTAACTTTTTATACTGGATGATATGAATAAACCACTATCTGGATCCCTCGGCAGGTCAAAGCAGCAGCTAAATCTGCTAAGGTGAACTTAACACTCAAGAGTTATTGAGACCAAATTAGGACATCAAGTCAACCCCAACCACTGGTATCCTGATAATTAAAATCATATTCTGAATACTGGAGGAATATCCTTATTGAAACAAAAAACAACAAACTAACCTGGATTATTTCAGCTCTTATACACATAACTTACACATTTCTGATACCGTCTTATTGTGGAGAACTCATGTTGTATTTTAAGAGTCACTATTGCAATCTATTTATGGATCTTTATAAATATTGTATGATCAAAGAATTACAGAAGGTGAGAAAGAGGAGTGAGGCGGAGTATAACATGGCAAGCTTTAATCCCTAGTAGCCCCCATAATTAAGTGTATAATGAGTACAATTTTCAGACGCCACAAACAGTAGATAAACATTATACTAACTATGCTACTACCAAATTCATGCCTAGGTAGAGGTGTGAATGTTCGACTCTACAACTGTCTTCATAGGTAAATCATTTTTGTCTTTAATGACTGACTTCCGTGAAGCTTCAGTTTCTCTCCCTGTGGTGTTTTGTTGTGCTTTGGCAAGTGCCACGCCCACCAGAGCAACGACCACAAGAGTCTGAGCCGTTGCTATACAAGTGAATACAAGTCTGGTGACAACGTTGGTGTGGACATTGCAGCAGTGGCGCTCCAGTAGTGGGTGTGTCAGATCTCCATTACTGGGTCCTCTGTCGTCGCAGTGGAAGGCACAATCTAGTGGAGTGGCGTTATCACTAATGAGGTAGAGTGAGAGGAGTACAGTCATGAATATACCAACAGATATAAGAAACAGGATTTTCTTGGCATTTTGTTTAGGGTCAAAGGCCTTGATAATCTTCACAGTGATGTATAAGGCCCCAGTAAATGCACTGATAAACAGAATGGTCCAGTTGAGGCCGTGCTCTGTGTCACTGCAGAAGTTCGAAACTATCGTGAGTCCGGTCAGAGCCGTGTAAGCTGCGTTTATCTTGATTATATTTCCTAGCAACCCTAACAAGGTATCTTCATCTTCAAGCTTGTAATCCCAGTGACCATAATCTATAAGCTTTACTAAGTGCTCAAGGAGATATGGTAAAAAATGTAGCAGCAGTATAGCCCCCACTGACATAACCTTAGTAACTATGGCGGCATTTTCAGAGCATTTGCCAGTACATCCTATGTCACCTCCGTGAGCAATTAGAACAGGTCCGAGGTTGTCGCCTGCAAAGTACAGAACGGCCAGAAAGCATTGCGAGATGCCGGCTATGTAGGACATGTGGGAGTGGTCTGTAAGTTTAGTGTCATTTCCACAGCATTTGGTGATGACGGTGATGAGAGGGGACTGGTGTTTGTGTCTAGTCTTGGTACCTGAGTAGCAGCGTATAGAAATGATGTAAGCTGTAACAATGATGCATAATGCAGCCAACAGAGGCAAACACAGCAGTAGGAAAGTTAGCATTCCTGCCAGTCCATTGCTGCTTGTCTCTTTGCGATACATTTCCAGTGTTTCGTCCAATGTCTCAGAGCTCGATACATTTCTGTATGCATCACATGTCCTGGGGTCATTTGCATTGTCATATATTCCCAGAAATACTGCATCTCTTATAATCGAGTTCAAAAATTCCAGGAACAAGGTTAGAGCTAGGACTCCTCCATCTTCAGGGAATTTATCCTTTAAAGAATATTATTAGAATAATGAGATATACATAGCAATTAAAAAAACACTATAAAGCCGTTGAACCTTACGAATTGGACAGATTAAAATATAAGACGTATATATAAAATATATACTTAATTACAACAGGTTAAGTAATTATGAAAGTAAGCTGGTCCTCAAGTGTGCTTCCACGCCCACCTATTCACTTTTTAAAGCAATGAAAATAAATTTTAAAAACTTTTGCATCAGGTGACACACATCTCACCTTGACTCCTCCCATCAGTGTTTGTGATGCTGTCAGATTACTGGAAGAAATTCGGAATAGATTAACTCTAAGTTGGGATCAGCATTTAAGTACTTGTCTGTGGTGCACCATGAATATCATTAAAATAGGTTAATTACCGGGGATATTCCAGTTAATGTGTATTACTGAGCATGCTCAGTGCCACCCAATTACTGTTTTGCCCCCACTACCAAAAAAAAAAAAAATCATTAGTGGGTAACATAGGCACAGCCACCTAAACTGAATTAGTAGCAGGTGACATGACTTCTGACTGTTTGTTGGAACTTGCAATAACTACTTGTCCATAGTCCACTGTGCACTCATGCTCTTCCAAAATTAGTATTCCTGCCAGTCCATTGCTGCTTGTCTCTTTGCGATACATTTCCAGTGTTTCGTCCAATGTCTCAGAGCTCGATACATTTCTATATGCATCACATGTCCTGGGGTCATTTACGTTGTCGTATATTCCCAGAAATACTGCGTCTCTTAGAATCGAGTTCATCTCTGCACTTGTGTCTGGCCTTGTCAGCCTCTCTCTCTCTCTCCTAAAGAACCTCCTACATACATCACACTTCAACAGTTCAATCTTCTCACTCTGGCCTCTTCTGCATACACATACTTGGTGTGTAGAAGGTTATAGTGGTTCCACTGGCAATCTTTACTACCCATTTTTACTAGCCATGCGTAATATTACACCCAGTAATTTCAATTGTGGAATGATTGATAATTCACTGTAATGGTGGTGTGAATGTGTGTGTGTGTGTGTGTGTGTGTGTGTGAGTGTGTGTGAGTGTGTGTGAGTGTGTGTGTGTGTGTGTGTGTGTGTGTGAGTGTGTGTGTGTGTGTTCTCTAATGCTATGTGTAGTGTTCTTGGCCAAAATTGTTTCTAGTGCTATCTTGGTTAATGCCACTTTCTCTTTGGCCAAAAAAACAAGCAAAACAACAACAACAACAACAAAAAAAAAATAGCGCTATGGCACCTGGGTCAAGTGTTCATCCTGGCTCTAATTTTATTGTTGTCATGGAGCAAAAGCTCAACTGGTTAGCAATTTGAACTGTACTTTGCCCAATAAAATTTGAGAACTTAGAATTTGAGTAGCATTGCTGAAAGTCGTGGATAGATGTATATATATTAGACATTGTGTGTCAAATATTTTTGTTTTTTATTTGAAGTAAATACATTTTACTATTACAGTATTACTATATGTAGGTGTATGTAATAGTCTGAAGTTGTAACTAACTAACAGGGGCTACCTCCATTAATTGTATTAAAGCAGTGGGTTTCAGAACTAACTTTTTATACTGGATGATATGAATAAACCACTATCTGGTAGGGTTGGGCGGTATCGCGGTATTTAGTCACGGTACGATAAAAAAAATTATACCGAGTAACGCGGGAAATACCGCGATAAATTGCGCATGCGCAACGCATAGAGTTCCAGCTGTATTTTACCGTTTTTTAGTGATGGCGTCTAGACAGCAACTTACCGAGAAATGCGGTACAAAATCGGCTGTATGGAAGTATTTCGGTTTAATCGCGGATGATAGTGGCGGAGGCAGCCAACAGGACAATCCTGTTTGTCGAATTTGCGGCGTGCAAGTTAGGGCGGCTACTGGGAGCACTTCGAACTTGCTATCGCACCTAAAGAACAAACACCCCAAGGCTTCACAGTAAAGTCAGGCTCCTGATGAAGAGAGAAGGTGAGAAACGGTCTGGAACGACTGACATCAATCAGCCAACACTTTCTTCTGTGCTATACGCAGTCCAGCCGTATGAAAGAGGCGGGAGACGATGGCTGGAGCTGACCGATTCTTGAATATCAACTTATAACTAAAATACTTGCTGAAAAAAAACTTTTGACAATGACAATTCTCTCTCATTTATACACTTTTAAAAAAATAGTTGTTAGTTACTCATACCGC
>WLWD01002410.1_pt1 | contig 65077 bp, 53 predicted proteins | sample 6712731 | NCBI WGS metagenome assembly WLWD01 (sample SAMN12718690, study PRJNA576275) | sponge metagenome | isolation source: marine sponge | host: Mycale hentscheli | place: New Zealand: South Island, Marlborough, Capsize Point | collected 2014-11-01
AATCACCTTACAACACTGTGACCCTTTAAAAAAACCATAGATGGTATTTGAAGGAGTTACAGACTCAGTATGATGCGCTTACCAATAAATCCTCTCTGAATTTCATTGTGAAAATATGCTTGTACATGGTACAAGGTAAGCACAATAGTGTCCAATGGAACTTCCCTTTATCCTTGCAGTCTCTTCAAAGTAGCATTAAAACTCTCAGACATGTTGTTGGTGACACCAGAGAAAGGATGATAGATTTGTATAGGCTCTAAAATGAACCTACCAAGTGAAGTATTCATCTACAGCAAAGTTAATTGTTTTACACAACACGGCAATGACATGTGTATGTGTTGAGAGAAAGTTTTATATGTTAAAATGAATTGTGACCATACCAGTGCCTCCTCCCTCTCCTGCAAACCCTTATGGGTGAACTGGCCACTAATCACCCCCACCCCCCCCACCCCCAACTCCCCAACCTGTGCCTACAAAACAGCAAGGTCTGTCAGCCTGGCTCAGCTTTGAGTAGACTAGCTTCTGTGGCTCACCATCAGCTTGCTCAGCTTTGAGTAGACTAACTCACCCTAGTGGCTAACCATCCCATGCAATGTACAAACACCAGGCTCCCATAAGCTTGGCATGAAGTGTTGGTTCTTACTCCAGATCATCAACAACAAGCAGAATGCTAGCCAGTGAGTTTAGCTCACTAGACATGCTAACCACTATCTACCGTTTAATAATATTCTCTTCATATAATATACTCATCATAAATACACACACACAATCAATGCCTAATTAATTAATATCATATGGTACAACACATGCACAATAAGTATTGCATTGCATTGACCTTACTCACCTCAGAATGAATCATAACCATGTAATACTGATGAAAAGATTGGCTCCAAGAACTCTCAAATTCCTTCAGTTTTCTTTCATAACTGTCACTGCTCTCTGATTGAGAAGGTCCCGAATGTGGCTGATGTACACATGAATTTCCATTGACGTAGCTCCATGGTTCCTCAACCATCTCTTAACAGCATTGATGGTATGGTTCCAGCAACAAACTCTCCTTACTTTTGGCAAATACTTTCCAATTGCCTATACAATCAGTTTGGGACAACACCGAATTACAAATAACATGCAAACAATCTAACCAACATGAAATAGTTATTGATTATAATTATCTTCTGAAACTCTTTTTTTTTTAAATAAAAATAACCATAATTACAAGTAAATCTGTGTGTGTGTATGTATGTATGTATGTATGTATGTATGTATCATGAAAGCCATTGTAGCTATTTGTGTGTGTGTGTGTGTGTGTGTGTGTGTGAGTGTGTGAACAGGTGAATGCATGGCTATCTGCAGGCCATTGACAATATCCTCACTCCTCATCTGTATTTAAACATTTACAAATCAAGAATTGAATAATAAAAGTATAAATAGGTTATAGGTATACTTGTATACATATATATGTTGCACACACACACATACATGCAAAAACACGCATATATTTATTGTACATAGGATCTTTTTCTTGGATTTCTTGCATCCCACAAGCGTTAAATATGTTCCTATATTGAATGCTGAATGCTTCCAGGAATCTTCGATACGTTCTATCGCAAAATATTCCTGAACCGGGTGCATCTGGAGGCATCTGGAGGGTATTGAACTGGTACTATGTACTATTGTTACCAGACAATTTCCCAGCGGTAGCGGTAGGTAAAGGGTCTGGCTGAATGCTCCAACATAACCAAGAGTAGTTCTGGACAACTATATTTTTAGATGTATGTCCAAGTTACGTCTAGACGATGAGTCTTTGAAGCACAATTTTTTTTACTGTTTTGGAAAAATGCCTAGTGTACAATAAACAATATATTAACCTCACGCTTAATGCATTTTCACTCGCCTTCAGTTCATGAAAATAAATAACTATGCTTTTGAAATATCTCTCCATAGTGTATACTGACTCACATAATTGGCGAGCGAGCGTAGCGAGCGAGACACTTACAGGGGTAACACAATCGAAAATCGGGGATGTTTATTTATTTATTTATTTATTTATTTGTATATTATGTATTGATGTACGTAAGGCATTTTTGTACTTTGACCCTCGGGTTTTTGTGTTAGTTTGGTGGTCGACCCCGTCCCAAATTGCACTAAACAGAATCCTCTGGTTTATCGATCAGTACCCGTATCACCCTAGAAATTGAATTGTTTACCGTTTTGAATTCTTTTGCGGGTGCAGTTAAAACTTGAAAACTTAAGGGACTTCCATTTCTATTCGCGTTAGTGGCGGTGGTAAGTCAATGCGCTCTTTGTCATGGTTATAAGCGGGGCGCAACGTATTTACCTTGGAACTGCATTGTCCACTAGACTACTGCGAAGGTAAGTCTGTGTAGGTGCATGTCCAGTTGTGTCAAAGCATTGTGTGTTACAACCACTACTTAGCTAAAGAATATCACAAAGAAAACTTTTAAATAATGTGTATTGTTTTTGTTTTTTTGTTTTCCTTCCAAGCAATTGCAGAGAGTTGTTACTATGGCACTGAAATCCCTTTACCTTGTATGCTAAATTAAAAAACTGGACCTTATTTTCAGTAGCTTCAGTGTTAGAAGTCAAAATCATCCATATGAAAATAGTATAGTCTTTAGGCTCGCTCGCCATTTGTGCTCAAGCACATCACTAGTAATTATACACACATACATGCATGCATACATACATACATACATACAAAACAAGTCAATTGCTACAATGATTGGATTCAGAAAGGACCCCTGATGTTATATAGCTTTTTATATAATGAAGTATTATATGCACGATTGTTACAATATCACTTCACATCTCACAATAGTATGTATATGTAAATAATCACTAGATACCAACATTTTACCACAAAAAGCTGTGATGGGGGACAAATGAGCAATAATCTAAGAGGAGGATTTTGGCAAGGAGTCCATAATGTGTGAAGTTTCAAAATAACTGTATACTGGCTGTATAAACTGAGAAAACTGCTGCCTATGTATGTTATCTTAGCATTTCAATCAATTTTTAGAACTTTTATTCTATAAACCTACAATAGCTTACCTTATATATGCCAGATTCCTCATCAGTAACCAATGGTACTTCTGCTTGTCCATTTACTAAACGTGGAACACGTAAAGCAATTTCACGCATGAGCTCTTCGTGACATGATTGAAATTTTCTTTCATGTAATAGAAACAAACAGGGAATCACTGGTGAAGATGAAAAAATGGTATGTCTGAATAAAAAAGCAGATAAATAAAAATCACCGAGCTGGAAGGTCGTATCGTATGACAGAAGTTGAGGAGATTCTGATTCAGCCTGAAGCAATGAATTTAGCTCTTCAGACAAACTGCTATGGCCACATACAATCAAAACATCAGGAAAAGTTTTTATTGAAATAACAAATGGACTGATGTCATATGCCAGTTCATAGAGATTGTAAAGAGCATCATGAGATAATCTAGACTTTTGACACTCACTTTGTTGTATATTTGAAATTTGCTTAGTGTTGCGAGGCTTCATTGTCCAATCGCAGCTTTGAACATTGCTTGATGAAATTACATTTTTATACACATTTGCTGGGAATTCAGCCCTCTTCCTGAGTGAGTCTAGCACTGAAGGGCATGTACGGAAATAAGGCTGCTTATGAAGAGCATTTCCGTGTGGAAAATCAATTACAATTTCTTCATTACCTAAATAATGTACCAATACAACTGAAACTTTATCATCTTCAAGAAAATATGCAAATTTTCTGAATCTAGAATCGCTTCCCGTAGGTAAAACACAAATAAAATAAATTTTTTTTATGCTGGGATTTTTCTTGGGAATTAATTTTGTCCCATTATGGAACCACCGATACCCATCACTTCTCCAATCTACCAGGAAAAAAATCAATCATTATAAAAATCAATTGGCTTTAGCTGTACTATTTGTACCTTTATTGCCCTGAGATAAGGAATACAGAAACAATTCTCCACCCTTAGGTCTCACAGCAACACTGTCTGAATAGGTACTGCAGTTATTAAAATAACTTAATACTTCTTGTGTTGTGAGATTTCTGCAAATACGTGGCAGTGGCTTCCCCATTTCTTCTCGCTTTTCTCGGCGTAGCATCCGGACTACTGGATTAGCTGACTGCATGCACAATAGTGAGCAAGAGACGCCCCCTAGAGCGTGTTTTGGACATGCGCGTTGGTGGTCCGCGAGATTTTCGCGAATTTAGCCCGGTCCGTAGGTCCGGTCCGGTCCGAATTTTAGTCTCACCCCACTGCGAGCGTCGATTAATGTTAGCTACGTATCCATTACCACTGACCCCAATCCCGTTAGCCTGTACAACCGCCTAACCCTTTCTTACCTCCTGCAGGTTGCCCTGCTGTCCTGGAATCCACAGCCATGCTGTGTAGGTATGGCAGAGGCAGGACAGAGGGGGGGCGTGGCTAGCAGCCCCTTTATTCCCCCCCTCCGCCATCCACCCCCTTTATTCATTGGTGTGGATGGGGGTTACCCGAGGGCAAGTGTGGGGCAAACCCCACGCCCTTCGGCCCCCCCTACCGGTCACGTTGGCAAGCCAACGGAGTTTAGTAAGGTGTGGGTGGGGGGTGGGAGATCTAGTTGTTCCTTGATGTCGTTCTTGGTGCTCGCTCAAAGGGACTGTTCACCATGAGGCGGGTTGCTCTACTGTGCATGTTCCTGGCGGGGAGGGGCTGCCTGTCTCGTCGCCCCTCCCCAAACCTAATTACACTCCGCTCCATTAACTGGGTCTAACCTCCGTTTAAACCTCATTTTATTTCGCTAATACGCGAGCGCGGAACGTTTTTTGTTTTGAAATGACATTTTGTCACGAGAAGACAAAATAAATGGTGCAAAATACACATGGTAAAACATGAGAGAGAAACAGTACAAAAACATAAAAAAAATTGATGAAAAAAGGGGGTGGGGAATGAAATGAATGAACAAGTGCCAGTTGATTATATCCAGTATTCTTTCTTCAAAACTGGATTAGGAGCATGAAACAGAGCATTCAAATCATGATCTCTGATATCGGGCAGTCTTGTGAAGTTGCAGTCTAGATCAGGATCTTCCTGAACTATTTGCTTGTGAGGCGGCTGCTGGCTAGGCTGTGGTTGCTGATAGCCATGATGATCCTGAACTGCTGCTGCTGTTGTTGAGTGCTTAAAGGCTGCTGTGTGAGAGGACGGTCTGACTGGTACAGGGTCAGCAGAAGAAGGATAATGAGGTGAAGACAGTGCATAAAGACTGCGCATGTGTTCCGCTTCATCTTCGTAACTGATTTCAGAAGTGGTTGAGTGTTGACTGGAAAATGTGATAAATGCAGTCTACAACTTACACATCTTCTTGTACGTTCTGACTTGCCCCAGACGCCATTGCCATTTCACCAGACGCCACTGCCATTTATTCTAATATTCTAATAATTGACCACCTGTTGTCATGACACGCCCCCCACCGATAACGCCATAACCAGAGGCCACTTCTCATCCCGCAGAACTTCAGAATACTCCCACCTACTACACTCCCAGCGCGCTCACCCCAACTCTCTGCAACTTTCTCTGGATGTTTACACCCAGGTGGAACAATGCGAAAAGGCAGCCACACCCGAAATTACTTAATGTGCATGTAATTTATACACCCACCAACCCCTTCTGTACAATCACATTGCTTTTAAATTGTTAATATTGAAATCATTCTGGTTTTGTTCTTGGGAGGAGGCTATTACCACTGCTCCTCCTGTCCCGAACTAGGGATATGCTCCGAACTGAGCTGCCATTGTTGTGTTTTGAAAAGCAATTGCCTCTTCCATGACTATGACTGCCACTGTAGTCCGATTTTTTTTATAACACGGCCATCGTAAGAAATTCCTCTCACATGTTGCCACACCCACACCACTTGGTCCTTCTTGTCCTGTCCCTCATATATCAATCCACTTGGCGTCACACGCAGCGTTCCTTTCCGCACTGGTTTTCTGTTTAAATCCAAATTGGTCACATGAAATAAGTAAGTTTTAGACTCTTCTTCCAAATATCTGCTACTTGTGCAGTTCCCCATGAGGAACAACTAATAATCAAAACAATTAAAAAATCACTATCAATATAACATTTAATTTGTTAACATTTTTGACATAACATAGTTAATACTATACATAGTTGAGCTATGTTGAACGTAGTATTCAAAGAATATCTGCAAGGGCACACAGGTTCTGGAAACATTTAACCAGAGAGCAAGACTGGAATAAAGAAGCTCTACACATCAGAGAAGAAATTATCACAGGATGTTTTAAGAAGCTCTACACATCAGAGAAGAAATTATCTTATCACTATGAACTTGGATCAAGGCAGGCTAATTAATCCAATCTGGAACACACAATAATAGATACCACCATCTATTCATTCAATTAGCACTCTTGTCATCTATGTCCTTTTTTAGTCACCTAACTTAACCATCATCACCTACTTTAGAGCTAACTCAGTTCTGTCAGGTCCTTTAGCTACTCTTCTGTTCAGCTGATGAAGGACCTCGGTCTAAAATGCCCTGATATTAATATTTACAACTTAACGAGATTCTACTGTAGAGCTTAACTGAACGGGTTACGTCTCTTCCACAAAGTAGGTGGAGCTCTAATAATTTTCAGAAATGACTCAACTTTATCATGCTAAGATGATTAACTCTGTAAAAGTCTTACATAGATCATAATTTGTATCTGTGCAATTAATATGTTCTAATCTTTTAATGTGTTAGCTTTGTACGATTTATAAATACATTACAATATTACCGCATATTAGCACATACGTGCTTCATTACATAAGGCAGAGTCACCACACTTTATACATTGCATTACATGACATGTACAAACACATTTTGCTTCATAATATTATTTCCAAGTGTGTGTCTAGGTTCTGCTTTGCATGAGGGTAAAGTTAACTTAACGAGATTCTACTGTAAAGCTTAACTGAACGGGTTACGTCTCTTCCACAAAGTAGGTGGAGCTCTAATAATTTTCAGAAATGATTCAACTACATCATGCTAAGATAATCAACTTTGTAAAAGTCTTACATAGAGCGTAATTTGTTTGTATCTGTTGATTAAGTATGTTCTAATATTATAATGTATTAGTTTTGTACGATTTTTAATACATTACAATATTACCACATATTATCACAAATGTGCTTCATTACATGAGGCAGAGTCACCACACTTTATACATTGCATTACATGACATGTATAAACACGTTTTGCTGCATGATATTATTACCTAGTGTGTGTCTAGGTTCTGCTTGGCAAGAGCGTAAAGTTGACTTTAACGAGATTCTACTGTAAACCTTAACTTAAAGGGTTACGTCTCTTCAACAAAGTAGGTGGAGCTCTAATAATTTTATCACGATGAAGAATTGCAACATCCACTATTTTTGTTTGTGTCAGCCAGGTTTGGTTATTGCCCATACCTAACCCAACCTCTTTTACCACTCGAGCATTACGAATATTCAATCCACCTATCCAGTTAACAACACCGTCTCTCACTACGTATGGCCACCACTTCTGAATCTAAAATGTACCACTACTGTTACATATAGAGTAGAGCTGGTTATAGGTATGTACCACCTGATACATAGAGTAGAGCTGGTAATAGAAATGTACCACTACTGTTACATAAATTACAGCTGGTTATAAAGATGTATTACTATGTAATAGTTAGAGCATACGCGCTTAGGTACTGGTGGATTTTGTGCACTAAATCCACCAGTACCTGAGCGCATGCTCTAACTATTTTAGAACCCGTTTACCCAAAGCCGTTTACCCAAAGCCGGCCCAGTTTCCACTAGCAACTTGGTTTATCAGCATTTTCGCACAAATATGAATTTCTGGCCCAAAATTAAAATTCAATTAAAATTCAATTGAAGTACACCCGGCAGGTTTACTTTAGCATTGTAGCTGCCAGCTGTTATCTCCAGATCTAACTCTACCCTGGGCTGGGCTGCTCTGCTCTGTGGTAAACAGTTAAGCAGCTAGCTATGGTAAATTCCTGGGTACGAGTGTCAGCAGGAGAGTTGTCTGAACTAGGATCGGATATGAGAGGGTAGTAGACCCTCACATATCATATCCAGGCCTCACACAGCTTTATCCGGCCTATTCTATTAAACTAAAACTCAAAAATAGCAATACCCCAAGGGTGGTTAGTATGCACAGTTTATATACCTAAAGGCAAAAAATAGTGCACACTTACCAAGTTAGTACACCTAGTAACAATATAGCAACTGGTTCTAATGTTACGTAAAGTAGAGCTAACTATAGAGATGAATAACTACTGTTACATAAAGTAAAGCTAATTATAGAAATGTACCACTACTGGTACATAAAATAAAGCTAGTTATAGAAATGTACCACCACTGTTACATAGAGTACTATAATGATGTACCATTATTCAGCCAAGAATCATGAAATAAAATGTTGTAACAAAAAAAGAGGAGGAAAAGCAATAAATTTAGTCTGTCAATTCTGTGTATCCTCACAAAGTGAACGACACCAGTCGCTGTACAAATTTCTGTCATATACACCTAAAGAAACGAGAGATCATACATTGGTATAATATTCATGCTAAACATTTAACATACCTTGAGAGAACATCTGTTGAAGAAATTGATGGGCTTGATCATTCACTTTTATTTGGTGATAATCTATACTAGCATTCGTACTCTGTATGTACGTTATCATTATGGACACTTGCCTAAAGTCAAGTTTTCCGGCATTCCATGATTGTTCATGAAACTCATACATGGTTGAATGTCCAAATCTACCAGTCCTAAGAGATTTAGACACATCACGAGATCTACCTAAGTCTATCAAGACTGGAGTATAGTCTGTGGGACGAAAACAAATATTTTCAAGTCTCACATCGTTGTGAGCATTGATTGCCCAATTCATGCAACTCTTAGTGCTTGTATTGTCCCATTTACAAGTTCAATCAAGATAGCACTAGAAGTAATATCGTGTTTTTTGATAGGTGGTAACATTTCCGGAAATTGAAAGAAAGTTTGATTAAAAGCCAGGAATAAGCCAACAGGATAGACTGATAATGCAGGTCTATTACCATTATTACCTTGAACCATTAACGACATTTCTTGACGGTTTGACTCTCAAGACTGTACTTGAAGTACAATTTTTTTTCACTATCATGTATGACAATTGAAAGCCCAGACCTCACTTGAACAGCGTTTTCTCCAAAACATCTTTGAATTGATTGTAGATTAATGGGAAAACATAAAAAAGAATTACTGAGCAATGGTACCAAATTCTTTTGATTTCGCCAAGCTTGAACGATGTCTTCAACCTCATCACGTTTTAACGCTTTCCTTTTGAACTCAAATTGAATGTCTTCATCAACAAATGTACCAGTAACTTCTTCAGCATATCCTTCATTAACGGGCATGAAAAAACCCTTGACTTTATCGATAAACATTCCACGTCTTCTTAAATATAGAAGTTGACTCATTAATCCGATCGAAAGTTTGGCCACTGTGCTTTCAACATTGCTACTTGATTCAACCTCTATGAGTACAACTGGAGTCTCTTGTGTCGCCCGAATTATAATATCCACTTTTTGAACACCTCGTGATACTAGTTCGTTATTTGACATATCACCAAGACCTTGGTCACAATCAATCGAAACATTAGAGTCTCGAAAAGCATGATTGCCAGATAGAAAACCCTTGAATTCAGTATGCTTATTTCTTACAGAGGAAGAATGTGCTGCTCTTGAAGGGAAGTCGTCAATTCTGTATCTGTGGTACCTTCCAGGTCCAAAATAAGGCGATGTAGGGATAATTACAATTTCTGGAAGCAGCAGATACGGTGATTTGCTGCTCACTGTTGCATTAGGAAGTTGCAGGACACTTGCTAAAGTTTCCCTCTCGAAAACACGCCCTTCCCTACCTACAATCTCCGTCAAACTGGCCATAATATGTGTAGCACTAAGCAAGTTGGGAGTTGGCTAACACTCAAATTGACGCACACTACACAACCAAAAAATAAATCCCATTACACGGATAATAGACGGCAACGATACAGTATCCGAGGGGATTTCCATGATGACATCACGGAAGCTTCGGCCACGCCCACTGGTGGTATCGCTGTGCCACCGCTCCCATTGAAAATGTATTATTATTTTGGCTTACCACTTGGCATATTTTTTGCTGTAGCACTGGCTCTATGCTGAGTAGACTTAGCAATAGTATTTTAGTCATTGCTTCTACTTGCTTGTTAGAGAGATGTACTTCTTTAATTGCATAAAGTAGAGCTGGTTATAGAAATGTACCACTACTGTTACAAAAAGTAGAGCAAGTTATAAAAATGTACCACTACTGTTACATTAAGTACAGCTGGTTATATAAATGTACCACTAAGTAGAGCGGGTTATAGAGATGTATTACTACTGTTACATAGAGTAGAGCTGATTATAATAATGTACCACTACTGTTGCATAAAATAAAGCAGGTTATAGGAATGTACCATTACTGTTACATAAAGTACAGCTGGTTATAGGGATGTACCAATATTTGCGAAACGTGGAAAATTGAAACTCATAAGAATGAAGCCAACTGTTGTTCTCAAAACAGCATATACAAAATAGTTTAAGCCAAAAACAATCATGTGGTTATTAGCGTCCTTTATTTCCAGAAAATTTGAAAAATTGATAAAATTTCCCACACATTCAGGTATCATGAACTCTTTCACCATTATTGCCGCAAGGCGTTTCGAAGTAAAAGTAACAATCTTGATTTCTGAATCATCTCGCCTGTGGCATCAATCTCCAAAAACAATACTCCATAATTCAATGGGATGAAAATAATGGCAGATGAATTAGAAGTATAATCTATGATTACATTGTGACAGGAATTTTCTTTACACCACTGGGATATCTCATGACCTATAATTTGATAAGAGTAATTTTTCTCAGATCTCAGATCCACTGTCACCATCTTTTTGTTAGCTGCACTCTTGTTAGCTGCAGTCAACAACACTAAAGAAGCCAAAAGTAAAATCGTTTTCATTTTTGACGATACTTTCCGTTGCGCACCAACAGCGCAGTGGTGGCGAGCGAGCCCCCGCCCATTTTTGCACGAGTTAATTAGTTACGTGATACTTTACCATTCGTAGACATTGTCATATTTTACTTTTCATTTTACTATTTAAAAAAAAATTAAATTCTGATATCAAAAATATTGAGCTGTAATTCTGTAGAGAATCCTGTAAGCTACCTCTGAAAAAAAAATTGGCACCTTTGATTCAGCGGTTCTTTAGATCGAACGAAAAATACCCAAAAATTGTGTACTACTATATCTCTGGCTCTGATAGGTCTTTTTCCTTCCAACTTGGTTTATTAAACTTGTCTGTTAGTGTATATTTGTATATTTTAAATGCAGAAATAAAGATCTGCATGATCTAACCACAGACCAAAAATATGTGTGCACACTTGCAAATGATTATCTTTTGCAAAATGTTTTGATACACACAATATCAAGTAGATGAAGTTTAAAGTCTGTATTTAATGAAACTAAGCAAATACAAAGGAATATTCAAAAGTGTAGGAATCCCTCCTTCCTCTTTCATCTAATTATGTTTCGTCTCTATTGGTACCAGAAGTGTGTTAAGGATGACTCCTAGACTCCATGCATCTGCTGCATGGCCGGAGTAGCTCCCTAGCTGTAGCATCTCCAGGCAAACATAGGTGGGGCAACCATACCGATCGGCGAGCTGTCCTGATGCTGGGATGGCTTGGGCGTGATATCGTGTTGCACAGTTTGTGATTTCTGCTTCTTGAGTTGATGATAACAGAGATCTATCTCAAGTCATTCACACAAGCCATATGGTTTACTCACCTCATCAGCATTCCAAAGATCGCCTTTTTTTGCCTTAAAAAACTTACAAGCTTTAAAGTCAACAGTCCTACTAAAGCCACTGACACTAGCCTTTTTACTGGTGTAACGCCTGGATTTTGGTATATGTGCTCTTCGTTCAGTCTCATTATCACGCTTGGACATGCTAGGCCTTTTCCGTCCTGCAGCTCCAAAACTTTTCTGTACAATTTTTTCTATTTGTGCAGCACTTCCTGCAGCTCCAGAACTTTTCTCTGTAGTTCTTGGTCTTTTTGAAGAACCTTTTTTTTTTGCAGCTCCGGACGAGTTAGACTTGTTTTCAGAACTCAATTGCAATTGCCCACTCGTCTCACCCTGTGAATAAGACAACATAAATATCGTAGAATCACAGATGAAAGACTAAAACTAAGCACATGCCACAAGTTACTCTACAGCTACTTTCCACAATAGTTTCACTAGTATCCCTAGGTCCTTGCAGTCTCTTCAAAGTAGCATTAAAACTCTCAGACATGTTGTTGGTGACACCAGACAAAGGATGATAGATTTGTATAGGCTCTAAAATGAACCTACCAAGTGAAGTATTCATCTACAGCAAAGTTAATTGTTTTACACAACACGGCAATGACATGTGTATGTGTTGAGAGAAAGTTTTATATGTTAAAATGAATTGTGACCATACCAGTGCCTCCTCCCTCTCCTGCAAACCCTTATGGGTGAACTGGCCACTAATCACCCCCACCCCCCCCACCCCCAACTCCCCAACCTGTGCCTACAAAACAGCAAGGTCTGTCAGCCTGGCTCAGCTTTGAGTAGACTAGCTTCTGTGGCTCACCATCAGCTTGCTCAGCTTTGAGTAGACTAACTCACCCTAGTGGCTAACCATCCCATGCAATGTACAAACACCAGGCTCCCATAAGCTTGGCATGAAGTGTTGGTTCTTACTCCAGATCATCAACAACAAGCAGAATGCTAGCCAGTGAGTTTAGCTCACTAGACATGCTAACCACTATCTACCGTTTAATAATATTCTCTTCATATAATATACTCATCATAAATACACACACACAATCAATGCCTAATTAATTAATATCATATGGTACAACACATGCACAATAAGTATTGCATTGCATTGACCTTACTCACCTCAGAATGAATCATAACCATGTAATACTGATGAAAAGATTGGCTCCAAGAACTCTCAAATTCCTTCAGTTTTCTTTCATAATTAGAAGCACACATTCAGTTCCCATATCTGCGGCATTAATTTAATTGAATATGAAATTTTATTAAATTTTTTGTCGTCTATATATTTTGCTTATTATCATTTCATTTAGTCTTTTCAAAAATAGTTGCTAAGTAGTTACAGAGCTAACAAAGATTTAGTGCTTTAGCCAGCCAGGTTATTGCAAGTTACTTGGTTGTCTATCCCATTCTTCAGTTTGATCTTTCCAAGTTAACCTTCACAATATGCACTGTGCTTTACAGCCACTATTTAGCTAAAGAATATCACAAAGAAAACGTTTAAATAGCGTGTATTGTTTTGTTTTCCTTCAATTCAAACAGTTGCAGCGAGTTGTTACTATGGTACTGAAATCCCTTTACAGTGTATGCGTAATTTAAAAACTCGACCTTATTTTTAGTAGCTTCAGTGTTAGAAGTCAAAATCATTCATATAAAAATAGTAGTCTTTAGGCTCGCTCGCCATTTGTGCTCAAGCACATCACTAGTAATATTACTAAAAAAAAAATATTAGTGAGCCTCATTTAGAATAGTATTGAGGGTTTCATACAGACTAGGAGACCCGTCAATTGCCTAACAACACATAGCAAACAATAAGAGCAGCTGGAAACAGGACCACGCCTCCTCAGCACTGCTAAACAACGAGTGTAGTTTGACCACTTCAACTGACTTGCACTTTAACTTCAGTGTGCTGTCAAAAAAGAATACATTGTAACTTCAGTGTGATGTATAGGAGACTACTGCTAGATTGAACCTTTCTCACTTAAAGGGGTCTTAAGTGAAGCAAAGGTAAAATGTGAAAAAATCTCAGTTGTCGCCGAGGAATCGAACCCAGGACCCCTGGCTTTAGCCACCAGTGCTCTAACCACTGAGCTACGACAACCCACGACTTCCAAGACCTTCACATTTTACCTTTATACTGTTGAGTAGTACCACTTGCTGCAGTCTCGTACTCAACAGACCACCAATTATGTGCCGTCAGAACACCTTTTCCGGAAACACCGGGACTGTAGCAAGCTGTACTACTCAACAGTATAATGGTAAAATATGGAGGTCTTGGAAGGGTTGTCAAAGGGTCAGAACTTGATAATTGAGACTCAGAACTCAGAGGCTAGAGCACTAGTGGCTCAAAGTCAGGCTATTTCAATCCCATGGCAGCAGCAGACTGTTACATCACACGCAGAGTCATGTGACCATCCAGTATATACAATGATAATGAAAATATTACATACCTGCATAGACTGAAGCTGTTCTTCTTTCTGGTCTAGTCTTAACTGTGTTTCTTGAGCCTAAAACATAAAACAATCAAACAATAAAAACATGTTAAAAGGTACATTGATGGCACATGAGTTGGCCAAGCAAACAATTAAATTTAGAAATTTATGTCAATTTCAACAGTTCACACATGGGCAAGTGGATAAAAACTTCGATAGAATAGAAGCACTGGTCCCAATATCATTCCAATCACTAAATACAAACTATTTTCCAGCTGTTTACTCATACCATTTAGCAATTTTCCAGCTGACATTGATGATCCTTACCACTACTTCGAGCACATGAAAGTAACAAGCCACACTTATAGTTAACGATTCTTACAGCATTTCAATTCTTGCTAACTAAAGTACTTCAAGAAACTCGTGTGCTTTTGGTCAACTATACCAAAGCTAGCCTGCTAACATCTAGCCTAAAATATCATAATTATGAACTATACTTGCCTGGTATCACCACAATATTCTAGACCAAATGCCTAAACCAGCAGTTCAGTTTTCAGAGAGAGGGCTATCATTTTTTCTTTGATTCCCATATATGTAGTATGCATACAGACAATGACACAAGTAACAAGGTTTTCCTGGCAAAATTAAAGTTCTCTATCAATACAGGACTTGATTACATACATATACATAAGACGGCCTCTAGTTTAGCTAGTTATATTGCAAATAACTTAAGGTCCTGGTGTATTCAAAGGAGGCAAGGGTAAAGTTTAGCACAAGTTTTTTCTTTTCTATTTATAGCCTTAATGATCAACTTGAGAGGATTGAAAAAAAGTGGGATATTTCTTCTAGATGGACACCTAGCAGCTGTCAGTATGCAGAGGTGAAAATGCATTTGTTGTCTGAGAAGGTTCGTTGCATTCGTACTGCTATGTGGTCTTCAGTCGTAAAACGACATTATCTACTCAGGATGAAGGCAAAATATGCAGGTATATAATATTGTGGTGATATCACTATCACCACATTCTTGAACATATTATTATCACTGTACTAAAATAACTATTTTTAAGGATAGCAATTTCTCATGCACAAACAATTCTAAACAATTAACACGTCATATATCATAAACATAATCAAATTTTACATGTCAACGAAAACCACTGGCTTCCGTCTCTCTCCTAAGCACTTGTGTCTCTTCCTATCACTCTCTCCGGCCTGAAAGTCCTAGAGCACACACCACTTCCTTGGCTGCTGCCGATTTCTTTGTTACTTCTACCTCCCCATACAATAATTCTCCATCTCCAGCCTACACATCTCCCTCCAGCCAGCTCTCGACCTTCTTGACTTTATACCACTACAAAAAATTATTCAAAAGTGCATTACGTAAGTTGGGTGGAGCTTATAACGACATATTAGCAGCAGCAATGGAAATGCTTGGCATGGTGGATCTTAATGAAATTCCTTCGTGCTCTCTGTTTCCTTGTTTACAGGATGAGTGGATGGAGTCGATTGAGAGCAGAAAGAAAATGTTACACTTAGTTTCAGCCAAAATTGCTGAACAATATATAAACTTAAACTTTAATAACACTCCTGACAATGAAATTTGTGATAGTGATAAAATATTTGCTCATGCCAAGTGCATCTTATCATTGGGTTGCTTTTATCTGGAGTATAGTGACAGCATACGTGAGGGTGACGGTGAGCGAGTGCTAAGGTGTTGGAGGTATCTATTACCCATGTTTCATAGTTCAAGACGAAATAACTATGCTTTAGAAAGCCTGGATCTGTTGTTTCAACATGATTTTTCTCTTGCCCCTCGCTTAGCTGCGGAACTTATTTGGGGCCGTTTTGTTACTGTTCAAGGGTTACCTGGAAGAAATATTCCTATCGATTTTCATATGGAACATCTAAACAGATTGTTAAAAACTTCACTACAAGGATTAGGGGCCAACAAGACAGAGAAAGCTATTGTCAAGTCTTCAAAAGTTCTTGGTGTTATTGACCCAGTGTTGGCAAATTTTGATAGTGATAATTTTGTTACGAATGTTTCAGGGGGTCATCAAGCAGCAAATGCAGAGAAAGACATGCAATTAATTTTGAGACAGTTACAAACAGTGTTTAAAGAAATGCCTGGGCGCATGCATACAAGCTTCAAGAGACCCTCTACATTTCAAGAGTGTCAATGAAATTAAAGATTTTATCAAAACACATTTAAAGTTGTAATCACAGTTTAAGATTTTCTCTGAGTTTCTTTTTTTTATATTTAATATCCAAACAAACTATTAAAATTTTAATTTAATGATCACAAGAATGTAAAGGCGGAATGAGTAGTGCTACATGAACCACAAGTACAATTAGTTAAACAAATATCACAACATAAACACTGTGAACTGGTGCTGGTATGTGTATAACTGTCCATGTCTTGAAATAGTACGTCTTTACGGCATTTTTCAGTATTGTTCATGTACTGGAGTATGCTTTTATTAGCATGTTGATTTCTTTTTTCTTCAATAAAAGAGCAAGTGCAGGTAGTCCATCTCTCCCAGCACGGCCACTTTCTTGTACATAAGATTCAATGTCTTCCGGTACTCCTAGATGTATCACTTCTCTAACATCACTGCAATCAACTCCTAAACCAAAAGCCATAGTTGCACACACTATTCGTAATGGGGAGTTGGGTGAAGTGAATGAGGAAACAATATCTGACTGTACTTCAGAATCTGTGCAACTGGTGAACATATCTACCAAACGAAATTTAGAGTGATCAGGTGCATCAGTGGGTTCTGTGAATACATGTCCTAGTCCATCTCTGAAGAATAGGTACAAATCTGCAGCTTCTTCATGCCATCTGCAGTAGATAATAATGCGTGGCATATTGATTCGCTCTTCCCTCAATCTTGACAGCAGGGGTTGGAATGTATCCTGTATAGTTGAGAACATAGAAACTACATACATAATGTTTGTTTTACATGGAGACACTGCCACAGTAATGTGGTTTTGCATGCCTAAAATGACAGCAACTTCATGTTGCAGACATTTTGTGGCAGTAGCTGTTAGTGCCATTATATGGACATTGCTGGGAAGAATGCTTCTTATTTCCCCAATCCTGAGTAGAGTGTGCCGAAACGTTTCACCCCTAAGAAAATATAGTAATCAATATAATATTAATTAAGTTGACTTCAGTCTTTCTATCAGCTTACCATTTTTTTTATAGTGTGAGCCTCATCTATAACAAACCCCTTCAATCTCTTTAAATAAGTCTCTTTCTGCATCATATACATCTTGTAGCCGTGCCTGCCCGTGTAGAATGAAGTGGAATATAACGATATGGTCACACCCTCCTTAGCTTCTTTTCTTCGGCGCTCAAACTCGTCCACTTTCCAGAGGAGAATCCCGTTGTAAGTCGCCCTCTCCAGAAGCTGAATGCGCAGCTCTTGATCCAAACAGCTGCTGAGGGATCGATCCACACTGTGCTCCAACTCAACAAGCCTGGAGTGGATGGACTCTATGCGCTGGTTGCTGGCAACAACTGTATTACCGTAAGGCGTTCGAGTGGTGAAGTCTGGCCCCAAGGGAGTCACAATGGACTGGGACGAGTTGCTCGAGGCACCCACGTTAGCACTGTGGGAGTAATCAGCAGTGCCGTAGCCCGAGGTCAGCCCAGTATTTCCAAACGAGGTCGATTTTGCCATGTTGAACTCCATTTGAAGCTCTTCCACTTTGTGGCCCAGCTCAACCATATCGGCTGTTTTTTTCATATCTTGTATTTCCAAATGCTCAAGTTTGCTCTCGTTTCTAATGACACGATCACGCCGTTCATCAAATGTCTCAATTTTTTGGTCAAGATTGCTCTGTGTTTTTTCAATGGTAGTCACGCGAACTTCAAGGGAATTAGCACGCTCCTAGAGATGCTGGAGAAAATGAGAATTCTTTTCAGCAATTTGTTTGAGATCCATAAATCCTTCTGCCTGAATCTGAGCGTGGTAGAGCCCATAATGCTCCATGTGTTCCTTCATATCTCTTCTAGTTGACTGTAGTAACAAACACAGAAACAAGCACACACACATCTTGCCTCATGGTTTCATGCTCATGCTCAGTGGTTTAATATACTGTGGCCACTGACCATGAGCTTCTCAGTTGTACATTTGGTGCTTTATCTCATAATCCTTTGACAGACTTTAACTTCTGTGACTTGGGTTGTGGGAAGCCCTTACAAGCTTGGTCCTGTACAATTCTGGTGGCAGTCTACTGTGTCTCCCCCAGTTGCCACACCACATGGCTGTAGGTATATTTCTGCAATTTGATGTTCTGTAAAGCTATTTCAAAGTTCTTCTTCAATTCATACAACTTCTATAAGGTGAGCATTAGAAAGAAACACGTCTCATTAATATTATCAATAAGTTTTACTGGTCCACAGTGTATTTCTGCATTCCAACTCCTCCTCTTTCTACAAAGTGCCGCAACAATGCCATTCAAATCACGTAATGCCATCACGTTACCTGTCCATCGCGATGAAGCAGCTATTGACATGGTTTGGGTGAGCGAGGACATACTGGACAAAGAAAGAAAGAGGAGAAATTCTACCCTCAAGAAAATGTGGAAGAAAATATCTACCTTGAGGAGAAGCTGTAAGGCATCTAAGAACAGATCCACTGAGAGAACAGTGGAAGATGATGATGAGGGAACAGTGGAAGATGACGATGAGGGAACAGTGGAAAATGGAGACGAGATTCCTTTACTGGAATCCCAGGACTAAGGAGCTATATGTCTGAATGTTTGTATGTGTGTGTGTGTATTTGTAATGACATGTGTTTGTATTTGAATCATGTGTTTAGTGTGTTCAAGTCTACATGTTTGTATTTGTGTATGTTGTGTATACATGTGTATGTATGTGTGTATGTATTTTAGTTGATATGTGATCGTGTATGTTTGTGCAAGTGTGTCAATATTAGTTGATGTTTTTTGTTATGTATGTGTGTGTGACAGTATATTGTGTATGCATGTATGTGCATGGTTGTGTGTGTGTGTGTGTGTGTGTGTGTGTGTGTGTGTGTATGTGTGTGTGCTGATAAGTGAAGAGAAGAACGAGGAGGAAGGAAGTGGAGGGGAAGTAGAGGTACCAAGTGGAAGTAAAATGAGGTGTGAAGTAGCCTTGAAGGTACCACACAATATCACACTGCCCCCCTAGAGATGACTTCAGTCTCTACTATTTCTCAACACTATAAGGTACGGAAGGAGCATTGGTTGCATACAAGACTTGACTTGTTGTCACTCCTATTATAGACATGGTGTTGGGAAGTAAAGAAATGAACGACAGAGTGGAAGAGACTTGAACTCTTATCACCACTTCCATATTTCACTAGGAAATACATGACATATTATTATAAATATAATAGTCAAAACAATGAATGATAAAACATTACAACAATATAGAAACGAGAAACATGCACCACCCAAGATCACAGCATTAAATACAGTATAAGGATTGCACATTTCATCCATAAAACAATCTTTCTAAGTTTCAAGAGTATTATATAGCTATATCGATAAAACTTTTTTCCCCATCATAATAACTATGGCATTAGCATTATTGCTGCTTTGTATGGGAGCTTGGTGATACAAAAAATTACTATACAGGTGAAACACAATTACTTGAACAGTAAGATTTCCAAAGCTTCTTGCAATAATTGCTGGCTCCACAGGACGAGAAATACATTGATGTAAATGTAACTGATCTCTCGGGCAATATAAAGGTAACTAGTTTTGATAATTGAATAAAACTATCACAATGTGAACCCTCAGTGTTCTAACTAGCTATTACAGTATCATTTTTATAACCAATCAGGCAAAGTTCGTGCAATGAAATGGTAGATGTAAATGCTTCGTAGTATATGTAACACAAGGGACACTCATCTGCAATGCCAAGCTCCAATTCAAACACTCGGTTATAACTTGCTCAAGCATATGCAAGACTGCCACTGACAGCAAACTAATATTCACTCACATAATTATAGCATGCCGATAGAGGGTGTTAACCAAAAATTGTTGTTCAGAGTATTTATAGTTAGTTCAATGGTTAATTGTCAGTAATCAAACAGAGTGTGACAGAAAAACAGACTGGCAGACAGACAGACAGACAAGAAAACTGCTATAACCTTCTTGTGCATGAACGATGAGAGTAAATGATTGTCAAAGTCAGATCTATCATAAATTAAGCTTTTTGTTATATTGAACCACACTTTTAATCTAGTGATTTGCAATAAAGGATTGATAGTATTGTGAGTAGGTTCAGTTTGAATCAATTTAATTCTTGAACTGCTGCCATGAGTCAGTGATGATGCACATGTTTATAACCTAATTACGTCTCAAAAACACATGACACATGCAATTTTTGTTGTTGTTGCTGCTGCTATTGTGTTGCATCATTTCCAATGTTTTGTGGGTTAAGAACTCAGTCCGTAATTCACATTGGTAAAGGGTTTCCATACCATTAAACTAGCATGGCACCCTTAACAATATGGTAAGGGGTTTCAGTGCCATACTATACCTTTATGGTAAAGGGTTTTTTCTAAAGCTTTAACCATTGCTTAAAAAAACTTAACCATTAATATTAGTTCATACCTATCTGTCAAGATTGATTTAGAGCACTCAAGTGGAACACAACTAATTCTATTCCATTGAAGGAAATTGTATTTTCTATGTGTGACCACCTCAATAAAGCAATGATCATGAGAATGAGAGCCTCTCCACTTCTGGAAACCTTCCAGCAACTCTGAATAATCCAATTTAGCATTCCTAATTAAATTTTACTGGTTATCAATAAGTACTTGTGAAAGTAGTGTAGAAGTTAGTGATTATCTTTTAATGTGTTTTATATTTAATAGTCATATGATAGAAGAAGTCGAGTGGTAAAGGGGGAGAAGGAAAGCAAGAGATGGAATGAGTTAACCCCTGAGATGATGTAAGAAGAAGAAAAAAATGCAGACAAGTTTGTGCACCAGTCAAACAATTTATTGGAAAGTTAGAGTGCAGGCTTGAAAGAAAGCCAAGTATGAGAGTTCGCCGAGTGGAAGGATCTCCACGATCAGTACCTATTCCAGTTGGTGCAAAAAAGTGGACATTTACAAGTCCATCAAAGCAAGTGAATGCCCAAGATTCAGATATATCTGAAGAACTTTTTTCTGAATGATGTTTATGATGTAGCTATATTATTCTTTCTCTTTCAATTAAAAAAAAATTTGTATTTTTCGATATTAAACTGCTAATATAATTTGATGGCTTAGCTATAAAGATTATATTATGTCAGATAGCAACATATTACGCTCATTGTTATACACTTACTATACTGGTCCTTAAAACCGAGTTATAAGTTATCTTATAACAAGCTGATAGTGTTCCTATAAGATAGTATAAACCCATATAAGCTACATATTACATATACCCGATTTTGCATTATCTATCCTAATACTGTCTCGCTTGCTTCGCTCGCTCGCCAATAAGTCTTTTCCACAACAGAAGCTAGCTATTTTAGGATGCAGATGAGGCAACAGGAGCAGAGTCTTCCAGTGATGAAGGAGAGGATGTTGGCAGGTTCCAGTGATGTGTGTGTGTGTGTGTGTGTGTGTGTACACCAGTCAATTTATGTATAATAAATTATACATTTATTTTTATGATCTGTATTCACCTGTATCTTCTTTTTTCTTGTGTGTGTGTATGTGTGTGCGTGCATTTGTGGAATGAGAGAGAGCAACCATGGACAAACAGTATGTGGCACTTCCGGATCCAACCTGGGAGAGAACGAACTCGGGGGGTCTTTTTCGGTCTGTGACATCATCCATGCTGGGTAAGTTTCATTTCACATTACTGATATTTGGGTGTTCAGTTGGGGGGGGGGGGGGGGGGGGGGTTTATGGCACAAGAATGTCAGTGTGAAAAAAACAATGGACCGGGGGGGGGCAATCATTCAGCGAGGCCAGCTGTTGTGTTACAAATATCATTGTTGTCTGTGTTTTTTTGGTATTGTATGGAGGTTCCGGATCCTAACCTGGGAGGGATCGTTCAGTATGTGACACGTAAGTTGAATTCCACGTGTGTACTTGTACTGCTTTTCATTTTCAAAGTAGTTTTTTTGGGGGAAAATTTTTTTTTTGAAGTATTAGTAGATGGCCTAAATATTATTCAATTTTCTCAATCAAAAATTGAGGGGAATCCCAAACTCTTGGTCTATTTAGTGATATATGGTTGCTATGGGGTTTTCCCAGCCAGCATCGAGTTAAAAAAATAAAACGGTAATACTCTATTCCGCGGTCGACGATTAGATTTTTCCACGCGCGTCCAAACAATTCAGGACGAGAGGGTTAAGGTACATTAGTAACCTGGTTAATATCTCTACCATTTTTCACATTATAATTTAGTATAGCACTAAATTCCCACCACTCTTCCATAGAGATACATACTGTATGTATATAAGACATACACAATGACATTCATGTAGACAAAATAAAGTTCCAGGCTGTCGCACAATTAAAAACAGGGGAGGGGGGGAGAGAATGGTACGCCGTTTAGTAAAAAACTGCGTACAAATAGATGGAATCTGGAACTTTATTTTGTCTCCTGCTGTAAGATACATTGATTTTGTTCAAAACATTTCCCTATTTTTTCTGATGGTAGAGGCATAATAGTCTATAGAAGTACTGTACCAGTTCATCCACAGCCCATGACATTATTAATTACAGTATTTCTAGATATTTTTCAAGTGCTATGAAATTCTTTCCTCAGTTGGGGTTTTGTGTAATGGAGTTCGGATTGGGGTCGAACACCAAGCGAACACCAAGCAAACACAAAAATGTGAGGGTCAAAGTACAAAGTGAAATGTTTTCATACATCCACACATTATAATATAAACAAACAAGTATCCCTGATTCTCAGTTGTGTTTGTACTGATAGTATCTCGCTTGCTAGCCAGTTAGCAAAGTAATTTATGTAATACAAATTGTAGCTGAAACAGCCACAATTGATTGGGAGTCATTTTATTAGTTTAATTTTTGCTTTTCTAGTATAAGAAGAGAATACAATTTTTTGTAATTGTTATTGAAGACAGTGAAGATTTTTGCTTGTATTATTCTGTGTATATATGCTTTTGAAACATATTTTGCATTATTACATATCGGTTTTCTTCAAGTTTCTAATTTCAACCCGAACATCAGCTGTTTCAAATATCAGTTTTTCTTTTCTTTTTTTCTAAGTGTTCATCGGCGTATGTTTTGCCTTGCATTAGGTTGGCTACAAGACCCGGACAGCCGCCCCACATTCAACGATCTAGGAAAGACATTTGAGATGTTTTTAGAAGACCCTTTTCGTTATATCCTAACAACTACCAATGGAGGTGTGGCAGATTATGCCAAATTACCCTCCAACGTCTTGCTGCCAGGCGAGTCTACTTACGAGGATCCCAACCTTGTGACTGGAGCTACCATGCCGACAACGATCTCTACTTCCAATGGGGGACTGTACGGGAATACAATGACACCTACTGAATATCGGAATGGGGAAGCATGACCTAATTTTGATCGGGTGGGTTATATGTTCGTATTTCCTCATTGAAATAATACTTATAGAATATAAACTCATCTTATTTAGTCAGACACATGAAATTTATTGTAAATAATTTGTCCGGCATCGGTCATTCTACAAGCCACTAATTGTTCCTTATTTTTTTCTATGGAAAAAAAAAACTCGGATACATGTTGTAAATGGAATAAAAATATAGTAGAAGCACATAGTGCCTAAAACATTACACAAATACTTAGATACATGTCAAGTGTGAAATTTAATGTTTAAATAAGTCAATTATGTTCAAATATCTGTACTAATGTTGCTGTGTATTGCTGTTGTGGCAACTTCTCTCAGTAATGCAGTCATTAAACTGGACAGTCCTATTAAAGGAGACCTGTTCCCACAAGCTGATTCTGTTGAAGGAGACACCAGATACCACCCTGCCCCAACTGTAAGTGTTACTCTCAAATAGATTTATAATAGTATTTCATTGTGTACTGTTGTGGCTTTGAAGAATTTGGTCTATGTCAGTTAATAGGCTGTATGTGTGACATTCAATATAAATTTGGCTGTTATAGTTTATGTTGGCTAAACCTCAGTCATGACTGGTGACTCCCACCTGTGAGAAATTATTTGTCATATGTATCAGTAAGGAAAGAAAAACTATATAGTATTCTGATACGAACTTCAACCATAAAGCCCATTGGTCTGCCACTAAATTTAACTTTTCAAATGACTCTTTCAAATTCTATTGTAAACTTGGTATACCAATCTGTACTGTGTTCAACTGCTTTACTGGTAATGATCATGCTGGCAACAATTGTTATCAAAATGAGTTATACCACAAATAGCTATGCCAGTGTAAGTACTTTTTGTACCAAGTCCCATAGAGTACTGTACATGTGAGGATACTACTGATAACGTATTCTGAAGATATTTGGTCTTCTGCTGTTAGTGAATTCAACTGTTTAGAAAAAGGACTATAATAGTAATCAAGAGGATTTATCTAGCAAGATTACAATAATAATGATTGTGTGTTTTGTGCTGTGTGTACATGTGTAGGAGTTAGAAGGTGAACACGAGTATGAAGAATTTGATGCAAAGCACCAGCAGCAACCTTCATCGAACTCCATTCCCAAGACAAATGCATCAGCAGACTATGACCCAGTTTACGAGCCTAAAAGTTTGAAATATCAAAACGCCCAAGGCAATGCCCACCCATTACCTGATAATTACGAATCCCCTGACGGAGGGTATTTCTTGCTGGAAAAAGCCACTACGCCTGCTGAAACACCTACATTTTTGGCCTCGCCAAATACCACAGATTTGAACCCTTCAGTTCCTCAGGCCTACAAAGTGCCATCACCTAGGAAACCCATCTTCTTTTATATTATTATTAAGCACCCGTTTTCTTCCTTTAGCACCTTTTAAAGCACTCCATGCATCTTATCTGCTCCAGGTGAAGTTATGGGGATAGGGCTTAACAACCCACAGCTACAGTAGGACCTAATCGGGAGGGCGGAATACCATTTTTCATGGAACTGAATGAACACGATGTTAGATTGCAAATTGAAGATGGAATAATTTACATTGATTGGATTAAATGATGATTTATACTGAACGATTCAAATTATATTGATTTTTTTGAATAAATTGTTTACATGGATTGGTATTGTGATGTGACAAGTTGAGATAGCTTAAACTTAATTATTCCAAATTGAATGGATTTAGCGAAGCGTCCACTTGAGAATAAAAGGCTCTTCTTATTACTGAGCTTGGATAACTGATGCTTCCACACTCCCACCTTTTTGGTCTGATCTTCATTTGTACCATATCAAAACCGATCCGCTTGCCATTTACAACCCAAATATAGCCATTGGGCACTGGGTCATAATGGAACGGGTTGTAATGGACGTGATCATAATCCCTGTTGAAGGCAACTAAAGTACAAGTTTCATTTCCTGTTGTCCCAAACCACCAGTAGCCATAGAAGGCATTGCAATATAATGAGTGTGGCCCATACTGCCTCCCTATTTCAGCTCTTTTGACTTCATTTTTATCATGATAAAATTTCATTCCGTTGTTAGCTGATAGACTGTCAGATACATTGCTTTTATTAGCTACAAATCCACTCACTCTTAATATATAATTTGTAGCTGAGCTTTCCACTAAAAATGAATCATAATAGGCGACATATTTTACCCCATCTTTTACCATTTCTACGAGAAGTTCAGTGCCACCAGGCTGGTTGGTAAAATAGTGTATGTTTTCCAAACCAAGCCAATAACCTCTTCCGAGCTTTCCGAAGCCATTTCTGTAAGTGTGATAGTTCCTCCGAATGAAAATGTCTTTACTCTTCTTTCTCAGTAGAATCCCCATCCAGCCACCGCCATCTGTGAGCATATCGCAGTAGGCGAACCTGAGGTTTGAGCTAGCCCCACGAACAGGAAAAAATGAAGGATCGATGTTTGATAGTCTGAGCAACTTAGGCTGGCAGCAGTTGTCAAAACGAAGCGTGTCCATTTCGGAATACACGATGCGCAGTATATCCGTTACTTCTGAGAGTTGAAGTACATTCGATGGGCTCAATCCGTAACCAGAACCTACGCCGCTACCTGGAACCAGCTTATCAACTTTTGGGCCTGAAGATTGTCTCCTCGCTTCGTTCAAGGTAGGCTTACGGATATGTACTATACCTACTACACCGTACACCGTATAACATAGAGCTAGCAACCACGAAAAATCCATCTTTTACTTGCCGTTTGCTTGACGATATCGATATAATCGAAGTTTGGTTCTAGCTGAAAACTTCTAATAGCATCCACGTGAACAACCACAGCTGTATTGACCTCTACCATACGCACTTGGTGTCGACCTCTACCAAATTATATATCACCTTTGCGGCGATCTCTACCTAATGAATTAATATCTGCGATGACCACACCCAGCGATGGCCTAGCTAAGGGAAGAATGAAGAAGAGATTGTCTGCTGCTGCTAACAAAAGAAAAAATAGGAATAAAGAAAATCAACCGCCAGGTAGTCGGCGCGAAGCCCCTAACTGGCCAGCAAAGCTTTGCACTTGGTCTAACCACTCGATGTTGCAGGCTATGGCGGCAGTGTACGACGTTAAAGGATAGGTTATCGGGAAGAGTTATACACGGCACCAAAATGGGCCCTAAATCTTACTTCACTAGAGAGGAGGAAAAAGAGCTGGTTGACTTTCTTGTGAACTGCTCCAAGATGGGCTATGGCAAAACTAGAGCTGAAGTTTTGAGGATTGTTGAGGCTGTTATGAAGAAAAAAGGAAGGCTGCTTGGAGATCACCATATCTCTCAAGGTTGGTGGTGTCGTTTTCGTGAGCGATGGCCTGAAATTAGTTTACGCAGAGGAGATTCATTTTCTATGGCCCAGGAAAAAATGACAAGTCGTGAGGTCTTTGAAAATTACTTTGACTTACTTCAGGAGACTCTGGATAAATATAATTTGATGGACAAACCATCCCAAATATATAACTGTGACGAATCGGGTATGCCTTGGAACATAAGAGTCTGGCAAACTTCAGAATTGAGTGAGGAAGTACTAAGCAAGATGTCTGAATCATGTCTAATACGACAACCAGAACACCAAGCTTGAAGCTGATTGTACAAACGTTCATAATCATCAAGTATTTTGGAATGTTAAAGTAACAATTGACTATCCTTATCTAACTCGGTATTTTCCTCCCCAATTGGAATTAAATCATCAATTCTATTCTGTAAGGCCTCATGATCATTAACTAGATCTCTAAGTTTGTACAGCTTACTAGTAACTTCTGCTTGTTTTATGTCTGAAAGAGGAGTCTTTGAATAATGGGACAAAGTCTGCTCCTGACGAGTAATTGTACTGCGTCGGGCTCTCCTCTTTTGCTTGAGGACCGTGATATCGGTGATGTTGGCATAGACAGCTTCATAGTCAATGGACATGACTGAATAATACCTAATTGTTGTAAAGGAGTAAAAGTAAGTAAAACAATTGAAAATGAGGTGACTGAATGAAAGACCGTGTGAAATAATGAAGTGATCCTTGCGATCAATGAAGATAGGATGAGTAAAATGTTCACAATAGATAAAATAAGAAATAAGAATATGACAGAGCAACCTCACAGACTCCACAAGGTGTACTTGACAAAATGAGTGTTGTAACCGTTGAAGAGCTCTAGCCGCGAAGTCCAGGTAGTTCCTGAAAAACGACAGAGGTAAGGTAGGTCAGGTTCGGTTGTTCGAAATTCGGAGAATGTATCCAGCTCGAAGGACCAAAAATGGACGGTCACGTCCTGCCAGAGAGACGTCTTGCTGTATGAGAGAGCAGTGAGGTTGTAAGGCCCACAGACGCTCTGGAATTTGATTCTGATTATCTCTGGAATCCCGCCGTTTAGCCCAATGACTAGTTACAGCCAAGTTCCAACAATCACAATTTAGTTTGATATAAGAAACAAAGACCAAATAGAGTCAATACAGGAAAAAATGAGTTAATGAGTAACTAAGGAATAATAATACATGTACAATGCAGGCATTTATAAACAAGTTCATGACAACAAGTTTAATCGCGATCGACGACTTGCGATGAACGACGAGGACTTGGGCTGGCGCGTGGATTAAGACTCCAGGCATCCTTGCAGGCCTAGACACTCACGATGAAAAAAATAAACTCTAAATTAATAATGCAAAGAACAATTCCAGGTAAAATTCTGCTTTGAAATGAGTTCAGATTATTACAATGTACATACTATTTGTTCAAGCTTCAATCAAGGCCTAAGCCTAAGACATAACTCTCATACACATTCATATCATCATCATCATACATGCACACTATTTCCTGTAGGTCAGGGGCAGCTGCTCATGCATTATATAAGGGTTAACATGCCTAAAGGCTGACATGCTCACTACTCCTAACAACATTGTTTTAGTTTTCTGTAGTTACCTTAGTATTAGTATCTAAAACTCATTGTACTATCTATCTTGGTACTATAGTGGGTAATTGTTTAGTTGGGATATCAAGGAGGATTCTGAAGGTCAGAGATAACTACTCCTATTCACCTCCTGCCTGACTACCATTTATCCAAACAAACCCCTACATTTTTGGTCCTTCGAGCCGGATAATAAGAACACTACTTCTACAACATCTTCTAACATCTACTTCAAACATCTACTTCTGCTACTATATTTATAAAATTACTTCTGCTACATCATCTACTATTCTACTTGAACATTTTAAACTGAACTCTCTTTTACATTGCTTTGTTCCGTGACATGGACAACAAGAAGAAAATGGCTACTGCCAAGGGTGGTGTAACTAGAGTTCTTGGACTCCTTGAAGAACAGGAGGGCCTGGAACCCAAAGAACTAAAATCTCCTCTTCTTGAGAGACTAACAACTCGACTTGACAAGGCAGAAGAATTATATGAGAGTGCCTATGTGACCATAGAAGACCCAACAGAAGATGATGAACGTTCCCAGATTGAGTTCTTGACCAATTTTGATGATGCTCATGCTGGGATTGACCACCTTAAGCTGGTGATCATTAGTTATGGCCTTGGAGAGGATCTTCTTGAGCTCCTAGAGTACTGGGAAAGCTTGGATGAAGACACTTTACGTGCCAGAGTTGTCAGAGACATTGACACTCTACAGGCACAATTTGATCACTTTGTTGAGGTTACCAGACCTAGAAGATTAGCTTCTTCTCCACACATCAAGGAACTGATAAGAGACACTCGACTTCGTATTGACAGACTGAAAGATACTGCTCCAACTACTACTACTCCTACACCTTCTGTTTTCCTATGCCAACGTTCCATGGAGACTGGAGGTCATACTGGAAAAGATTCAATGAATATCTAAACAAAATTCCCGGACTCACATCTAGTGAACGACTTTCATACCTCTATGAGAGCTTAAAAGAGCCTTCCGCCAAAGAGATTGTTCAACGTGTTATTCGCTACGGAAAATAATTTGAGACTGCTACTGAGGAGTTAGAAATAAAGTATGACCAACCACGACAGGTTTACTTGGGTGTCACTCACACACTCTCTTCAATGCCTAATACAACATATGACTCTAAATCTTTCTACAACACTGCTGACACACTAGTCAGTATGATGCATGCCATCTCAACATATGGGGATGGTTCTGCTTCTCAGTTACTTACCGCCTTTGCTAAGAATACTATGGACGACCACTCCAAACTGGAATGGAAACGCCACATTGAAGACTCTTCCATAATTCCACCTTCAGAAGAGATGGTAAAATTTCTGCGTCACCATGCTACACTTCTTGGTGAGAAAGTTACTGACAGATATCCATTCAATAAAGCTACTGCTATCAAACCAGCTTCTGGGAAAAGCCTTCCCTTCAAGTCTCATCCTCCTTTTAAGGAGAAGAGTAAGAATGTATCACTCCTTTCTTCTAATGCCAGTTATTCCTGCAAGCTGTGCAATGAAAAAGAACACCCGTTGTTTCTTTGTGGGAAGTTTAAGACTATGGATGTTCCTGCCACGAGAAAATTCATGTCAAGTTCTCATATTGCTTTAACTGCTTGGTACCCGGACATAATGCTAAACAATGCCACAGAAAGAAAACATGCAAAGATTGTGGAAGCAAGCACCATTCGTTACTTCACTTGGAAGAGGTACCAAAGACTCAAGCCTCAATGAGCACAACAACATCCAACATCCAACCTGCACAACCTTCATCAGTTTCAGAGACGTCACTTTCCTTACCTGTTCCTAGACCTACAACAATTTTGTGGATATGTCAAGCCAAAGTGGAGCAGGAAGGACTTGCTCACGTGGTAAGAGGAATCTTAGATCCAGGATCCACTATTTCCTTTATCACAGATAGACTGGTGAAGACTATGAAACTCAAGACTTCTCCACTGATTACTGAAGTCACTGGCATAGGATGTACTCATGCCAGAACTTGTAGGAATGAGTCAGAAATCCTGGTCAAGTCTCCATATGAGCACAATGCTCCTTCTATACAAGTCAGAGCCACAGTCATCAAGTCCATTGTAGGAGACACTCCCTCCACAGATTTGTTGAAGGAGGTGGATACTTCATTCACGAATTCATCAAACCTCTCTGACCCTAACTTCAAGATATCTGGGGTGTGAATCTGGAGAAGATAGAGAAGGCAAGAGAGAGGAAGAAAGAAGAGAAGTGAAAGAAGAAGAAAAGAGAAGAACATCCATAATCATATTTTTGTGTGTGCATGTAGGCATTGTGTATGTGTTGTGCGTCAACTGGAATAATTTAATGTTGTGCGTTATTTTGTGTATCATTGTGTGTGCGTTATTTTGGTGCATTTGACGTGGCATTGTATATGTGCGCATGCGTGGCCGTCGGAACATTTATAAGCCCAGCCACGCATGCGTCTGTTCAGTTCTCCCATGCCTAACTTTTAATCAGACGTAAAACTCTGTCAGCTTGGTTGGGAGGACTCTGGTGGCAGCGACCCTGTGTGGCTTGCCCGTCGAATTAAGTGAAAGAGCGCTGAGGCGAGCTGCGCAGACCCACAATTGGTGGCAGCGGTGTGGAGACCGACTTAACCATCGATTCTCTGACCCAACCTCGCTATCGACGTGCCTTGTTCTTCCTCCCGGACTGAAGTGGCTGCCCATTTCCGTGTTAACAGACGGCTGGACACCTCTCTTCTGTTTGGACTGGAATCCTGGTGTCATTGTGTGGTTCACTGTATGGTGACTGTTTGGTTGAACGTTTATATTGTGACTGTTTGGTCGAACATTTATAGTTGTGACTGTTTGGTTGACTTTGTTCTCTTCCCTGTGTGTCGTGCAGATTTCTCTGTGGATACAAAGCCTGTTGATGAATAGGAGGGAGCAGAGAGACAAAGCCTGTAAGAAAAAGACCATGTCAGACTTTGGTATCGATAGATCCTCGGACGGACCCGTTAGTGTGCTTCCAAGCAAAGTGAGGTTTAAGAAACATTTTAGTGGAGAGAATAAGTCTGTTTTATCTAATCAGCTGAGTTCTGTCATGGACGGTCGTAGTGAATATGGTGGAAACAATGGTGTTGCTAGGGATATTGATAGCCCTGAGGATACTGTGTTGCGTGGTGAAGTCCCTTCTGGTCCTAACACTAACCCTTCTAGTAATAGTGATAGTATTAGTCCTGGTGATGTTATTTCCATGATGCATTCTTTTAGTGAGTTTATGAGGACTTTTGGTCCCTCTGGCAGGCCGTCTGGTGATTCTTCTAATGCTGAACTCAACCGGCAAATTACTGCCTTGGCCCCCCACAAAGAGGGTACAGACATTGTAAAGTACATTATGAAGCTCGAGGCAGACCTGGTCGATATAGGCTGCCCACGAGCAAAAGCTACAATCGAAGGAGGCTACACATCTAGTTGCCTCTATAGATCGAGATGAGTTTACCTACTCTGAATTGAAAGAGCTCTTAATTGATGGTTTAGGCTCGAGTAAAATTTCTCTTGGCATTAAGCTTATCTCTGAGTTTGATAGTCACACCAAATCAATGAACTCGCTGGAATCTTACATGTACTTGAAAGGTTTGATAGATTCTGTTAGTATGGCTACACATGATAAAGGTGAAGTGTTGCTTTTTCTTGCTACGGCTATCTATAGGGCCTCATGGCCAGCTCACCAGCGAACTTTGCTAGATGCTCGAGAGATTAACACTTTCAAAGATCTAAATAGAGTTGCCCTATCCTTTCAGACAACTGAGCCTGAGAGATCGAGTGTCAAACCCTCTGCCCCCAGCTATGGTGGTGGTGGGTATAGGGCCATTCAATGTTATGTTTGCCACAATTTTGGCCATAGATCCTTTGAATGTAGGTTTAGAAATAGTGGTAGTAATGTGTACAGTGCTCCTAAAGCTCCTGGTATAGTGTGCTTTACCTGCAATGAGCCAGGCCACAAAACCCCTGAGTGCCCGCATAAGAATAAATCTGGTGCTAATGTGCATGGTGACAGTAAAGACAATAACAACAAAAGAATGAACATCAGAATAGGGACCCGTACATATAATGCAAACTGGGTGGCAGTGCAAGAGGGTGTAGCCCACGTGGAAGGGAAGGTCAATGGTCTGCAATGCCAGATTGTCCCTGACACTGGTGCTGAGATCACCATTGTGCCTGCTTGCTTCATCTATGAGAACCAGTTGTTGGGTGATTGGGTCCAGGTAAAGGGTTGGAATGGTGAGCCTCAGTGGCTCCAAACTGCAAAGGTCGATTTTGAATATCATGGTAAATCGTTTATGTCTATTGTAGCGGTTGCCCATGAGGATGACCTATGCAGCAGGGTGCTATTCTCTGTCCCTATGGATGGAGACATGGCATCAAGGCTTCTTTTGGATGCTGCTTCCACCTCGCACTCCAGCGAGGGGGAGGCAGGGCACCCTGGTGATACCCCAGGCATCCAGACATCATCTCAAGCCTGCTCTGGCAGCACCTCGAATGGGGCAAGTAAGACCCCACAGAGCTCTGCTGCTAACCAGGAGAGCCGTGTGGTCGGAATGGTCACTAGATCTAAGACTAAGTCTAGAAAGGAAGCCACGAGAGTGAAGCATGATAATGATGTGAGTGAAGCAGAACCCTCTCGTTTCTCTGATGAGTGGGAGAGACTGGCAAATATATTGGTCGGTATTGAGCAGGATGCTGAGGTTGATGATTGTGTTCCTTCGGCAGACGGTGCTGTTTCTTCTGTATATGGGCTTGGTGATGGCTCTGAAGCAAACATGGAAGTGGTGAAGATAAGCCAAGTCTCAAACCCCACTGATGTTGCTGTTAATGGTGAAACTGGTGTAGTTAGCGACTCTAGTATTATTCCTGAGTCTAATGTAATTAGTGATTCTCAAAGTGTTCCTGTCTCTAATGTTGTAAACTCTCCTTCACATAGTAGTTCTGAGCGTGTAAATAGTGCACATGGTGCTGATGACTCTGATGTTGCTAGCAATTCTGATGTACCAAATGCCTTGCAATTGGTGACACCTTCCTTGCTTGATAATATTAGTGTGGGATCTTTGATACAAGAGGTTATGGAAGACAGTACTTTAGCCTCCATTAGGGAGCTTGCAGATCATAACATGAACGGTTACTCTTGGTTGAATAGTGGTGTTCTAGTACATACCTCTCTTGATGAGTTTAATAACGAACGTGTGAGAATTGTACTTCCCCTCTCTAAACGTGTAAAGGCTTTGCAGCTTGCACATGATAACACTGCCCATACTGGCATTAGAGGGATGAGGAGACTTTTAAGTTCCAGATTTGTGTGGCCAGGTATTCATGGAGACATTGTGAAATTCGTTAAAAGTTGTGATGTGTGTCTCCGTATCAATCAGGCCGGCAACAAGAAAGCACTCATGGTAGAACGTTCTATCCTTACAGTTCCGTTTGAATCTGTTGCCATAGACTTGGTTGGGCCCCTCCCCAAAGGGAAATGAGGTGCCAAGTATATGCTGACTTATGTTTGCATGGCTAGTCGTTGGCCAGAGGCTATACCCATGAGGACTGCCTCTGCTGAGGAGGCAGCCCAATGTCTGATTCAGATTATTTCTAGGACTAGCATTCCTCTTAAGATTCTCTCAGATAGAGGTACTGTGTTTCTTTCCAAGTTAATGTCCGCCCTTTGTTCCATGCTTGGTATTGATGCCATTCAGACTTCCCCATATAGACCCCAGTCAAATGGAGTCGTCGAGCGGCTTCACGGCACTTTGAAGCCGATGTTGGCTAAGGCTGTGGATGCTGGCTTTGATTGGGTAGAGTTTCTGCCTTTGGCTCTTTTTGCATTAAGGCAAATACCCAATAGAGACCTAGGCTATTCCCCTCATATGATTGTGTTTGGGAGGGAAGCTGTTGGTCCTTTGGACATGTTATATAGTGGTTGGATGGAGAAACATCTAGGCAATGTTGACGTTGAGGAGTGGTTAATCAGGTTAAATGATCAGCTGGCCATGATACATGACTTTGCTTCAGCTACTGAAGCCAATGCTATCGATAGCCAAGTGTGCACGTATAACAAAGGCAAGTGCGATAGAGTGTTGAATGTGGGCGACAAGGTCCTTATGAGGATTCCCGGCCGCCACTCTGCCCTTCAGGCTTCGTGGGAGGGCCCTTACAGTATAACTGACAGGGTGTCCAAGGTTACCTTCAAGGTTTGCAAGGGCAAGAACCACCCAACCAGATTAGCCCACATTAATAACTTGAAGTCCTACTTGGACAGACCCCTAAGTGTTAAAGCTGTCACGTTGGTGGCGGAGGACGTCGGCATAGATAGTGCATTGCTGGAGAGTACTCCCCTGCTTTGCTCAGATAAATGCCCTGGTTTCAACTCCAGAGATATAAATATTGTGCTTAGTGAAGTGGCAGAATATTTTCGTGAGAAACCTGGGTTATGTATGAGTGCTAAGTGTTACATCTTATTGTCTGATAATGCTGTACCTGTCACCCAGCAGGGACGCAATATACCTGTTGGCATTGAGAGTGCTGTAAAATCTGAGCTATCTAAACTGTTAGAGGAGGGTATTATAGTTAAGTCGACTTCCTTGTGGTCCTCTCCTCTAGTTCCTGTCCGCAAAAAGGATGGCTCAGTGCGGATATGTGTTGATTTCCGCCAGTTGAATGCCGTCACACCCCTTGTAAGGTACTGGGTGCCTTCCCTGGATGAGATACTCCGGAAAGTGGGTCAATGTGGCTGTCTGTCCACTCTGGATTTGACAGCTGGGTTTCATCAGATCCTGATGGACCCTGAATCTAGTGATTTAACCACATTTGTATGCCCCCTAGGAAAATATAAATTTGTTCGGATGCCCTTTGGGCTGAAGAATGCACCTGCCATTTTTCAGGCAGCTGTTGAAGTTGTCCTTGAGCCTGTGAAACATATTGCATGCAATTACATTGATGACGTGGTTATATTCAGTGAATCTTGGGATCAACACATGCATGATCTCAAAAGTGTGATACAATGTTTAGGTGAGGCTGGTTTGACTATTAAGAAAAGAAAGTGTGTGTTTGGTCGAAAGTACTTGACCTATCTAGGCCATAGGATAGGAGGTGGTGACATTTCCATACCGGAATGTAGAGTACAGGCCCTCCTTAAGTTTGCCCAACCCCACACAAAGAAGGAAATGCGTTCCTTTTTGGGTGCCATGTCCTACTATAGACGGTTCATCAAGGGATTTGGTAGCCTATCTGCCCTTCTCACTCCCTCTGTCTCTCTGCGCGCTCCCCAGCAGGTGGAGTGGACACGGGGGATGATCATGGCATTCGGTAAGTTGAGGTCATTGTTGGCTGATAACGTTGCGCTATGTGTTCCTAGTCCAGATGACAATTTCGTGCTATACACTGATGCTTCTGGTGATGGCATCGATGCATGCCTCCATGTACAACGTGATGGGGAAGAAATCCCGACTGCTTTTTACAGCCGTCAACTCCGACCTGCAGAAAAGAATTACTCTGTCACAGAGTTAGAAAGTTTGGCAATCGTGTCTGCCGTAAAACATTTCGAGACGCTAGTCTATGCTAAAGAACTCACTGTGGTGACAGATCACAGGGCATGCCTCGCTCTGCAAGATGATAAAGGACTCAACCGACGTTTATTAAGATTTGCCTTAACTCTCCAGGATAGACCCATCAAGATTGTCCACAGACCCGGCTCAGAAAACTGCAACGCAGATGGTTTTTCCAGACAGTCCTGGAATGTGAAATCAGGACCAGACCCGGTGTTGTCAGCTCGACCCGGAGGTTCGAGCTTGGGCGGGGGTGATGTGGGTCTGGAGAAGATAGAGAAGGCAAGAGAGAGGAAGAAAGAAGAGAAGTGAAAGAAGAAGAAAAGAGAAGAACATCCATAATCATATTTTTGTGTGTGCATGTAGGCATTGTGTATGTGCTGTGCGTCAACTGGAATAATTTAATGTTGTGCGTTATTTTGTGTATCATTGTGTGTGCATTATTTCGGTGCATTTGACGTGGCATTGTATATGTGCGCATGCGTGGCCGTCGGAACATTTATAAACCCAGCCACGCATGCGTCTGTTCAGTTCTCCCATGCCTAACTTTTAATCAGACGTAAAACTCTGTCAGCTTGGTTGGGAGGACTCTGGTGGCAGCGACCCTGTGTGGCTTGCCCGTCGAATTAAGTGAAAGAGCGCTGAGGCGAGCTGTGCAGACCCACATGGGGGTATAGACCTACTCCTTGGTCAAGATGTTTTAGGTCAAGTCTTGAAGGATGGTGTTGTCCGCTCAACCAAGAATGAATTGTATGCCATTAATACTATCTTTGGTTGGGTGATTGGTGGCTCCTGTCAGAATTCCTCTGAAGCAGCTGTTACACATATTTGCTGCCATGCTTCCACGACTACTGATACTGACAATCTCCTGAAAGCTTTCTGGGAAACAGAAGAATCACCATCCCAATGTATGATGAAAGATGAAGATCAGCAAGCCTTACAACATTTCCATCTAACACAAACAAGGGAAACTGATGGACGGTACATGGTGAGCCTTCCTAAGAAGCAAACAGAAAACAAGCTTGGAAACTCATGACGACAGGCTCTTCAACGCTATAACAGCAATAAGAAGGCATTGCTTCGGAAAGGGAAGTGGGAGGAGTTCCTAGCTGCTTTACAAGAATATCGTGACCTCGGACATGCGGAGCCAGTTCCCATCGAGGATTTGAACAAGCCTGCGTATGATTCATACTACCTGCCAATGCATGGGGTAGTTAAGGAGAGCAGTACAACCACAAAGCTTAGAGTGGTTTTTGATGCTTCGGCTAAGACATCATCAGGCTACTCCCTCAATGACTTACTGTTGCCTGGTCCAATTTCATATCCTTTACTGACTAACATTTTGCTTTCTTTTCGTGTATACAGGATTGGACTATCAGCTGACATCTCAAAGATGTTCAGAGAGGTGTCTCTTCATCATGCAGACAGAGATTATCATAGGTTTCTCTTTGAGGATGACGGGGAGGTTCAGGATTGGAGGATGAAACGGCTGACTTTTGGTATAAACTGCTCCCCCTTCCTGGCAACACAAGTGCTCCGTCAACTGGCAAAGGACTGTTCCACAGAATTCCCAGAGGCAGCTCAATCCATTCTCAAATCTTTCTATGTGGATGATTTCCTTTCAGGTGCTGACTCTTTTGAAGATGCTTCCAAGCTCAGACAGTCTTTAAACCTACTTCTAGAGAGAGGGAGAATGACATTACGCAAGTGGAGATCCAATTCTCCTGCCCTTCGAGACACTATTCCTGAGAATCTGCTAGAGAAGGAGAATGTGCATACTATCAAGGCTCCTTCTGAGTGCCACAAAACACTTGGTATTCACTGGAACACAACAACAGATACTCTCCATGTAGCCACACCTACACTTCACCCTGATGACTCGCCCACAAAGAGACAGGTGTTGTCTGACATAGCTAGAACATTTGATATTCTCGGCTGGTTCACTCCAACTACTATTCAATTAAAAATGTTGTTGCAGAGGACTTGGATGCTGGGTCTTGAGTGGGATCATGTCTTACCTGACGACCTAGTCAGCATTTGGCGACAGTGGCGGGAGGAGTTACCTTTGGTAACAAATCATCCAATCTCCAGGAATTATTTCAACCCCGAGAAGAACATACACTCTCTACAGTTACATGGCTTTTGTGATGCTTCACAACTGGCCATCGCTGCAGTTGTATATGTTCGAGCACTTTACACTGACACCACTGTTTCCGTGACCCTTGTGGTCGCAAAGTCTCGAGTAGCTCCGGTCAAGCCCATGACTATACCCAAGCTAGAATTATCATCTGCAGTTCTACTATCAAAACTTCTACATACTGTCATGGCCGAACTTTCCATCAACATCGCTGATGTGTTTGCTTGGAGTGATTCCACCATTGCTTTGGGTTGGATTTGCACTCCTCCTACTCGTTTGAAAACATTTGTGGCCAACAGAGTGGTGGAACTGACTGACAGGATACCTCCTGTGAACTGGAAGCATGTTCCGACTTCATCAAACCCTGCAGATATTGCCTCTCGAGGAATCGCAGCCAGAGAACTCATTCAATTTCAACTTTGGTGGCATGGGTCAGATTGGCTGCACCAGGCCCCCAACCACTGGCCTATACAGGATGCAGGTGTCAGGACCTCAACTTTGTCAACATTGAAGTCATTTGCTCTGACTATTCGAACTGAGCCTCCAGTGACAGAACACATTATCAACAGGTTCTCGTCTTTCCAGACTTGTGTTAATGTTATTGCTTGGCTGTACAGGTTTACAGATAATGCCAGCAGGAATAAAGAGTCCAGATTATTGTCATCTTTATTAACTCTAGAGGAGGTTGAACATGCTGAGGTCATTCTCCTGAAGAGACATCAGTGTGTATACTTCCCCAAAGACATCACAGCCATCTCAGCTGGAGCTACTGTCTCCACTTCCAGTCAACTCCATCCACTTCATCCTTTCATGGACAAAACTGGTCTTATTCGTGTGGGTGGGCGATTGTCCAATTCCAAACTCTCCTACCAACAAATGCATCCTATTATTCTATGTAGGAAATCACACCTTACACTCATATTAGTGAGACAGCTACATCTTGCCAACTCTCATGCTGGGCCTACCTTGCTGCTGGGACTCCTAAGTCGACAATATTATGTTTCAGGAGCTCGAAGGCTAGTAAGGAAGATTTCTAGGGATTGCATTACTTGTCAACGTGAGTATGCCAAGACAACAACACAGCAGATGGGAGACCTCCCACAAAGCCGAGTACGGCCTTCTACACCATTTGCTAGGACAGGCACTGATTTTGCTGGACCTCTGACATTGAGAAAGGGTCATACTCGTAAACCAGTTTATGTGAAAGCTTATGTTTGCCTGTTCATATGTTTTTCTACTAGTGCAATTCACTTGGAATTGGTGTCTGGCCTGAGCACCGAAGCATTTCTTGCAGCCTTCAGGAGGTTTGCTGCCCGACGTGGATGTCCTGAAGAAGTTCACTCTGACAATGGTTCCAACTACATAGGAGCTAACCATGAGCTTGAGCACATGTACAATCTACTCACTAAAGAAACAAGCTCCAAACTCATTTGCAGGTATTTCAACAATTCTCGGATTAAGTGGTCATTTATTCCAGGAAAGGCACCTCATTTTGGAGGTCTCTGGGAAGCTGGTATCAAGTCTGCCAAGTCTCTACTGCGGAAGACAGTCGGGAGCCATTCCCTCACCTTTGAAGAATGTTCAACCATACTAGCTGATATCGAAGCCACCTTGAACAGCAGACCACTCTGTCCTCTTGATTCTCAACCAGAAGATGGAGTAGATGTGCTCACTCCAGGACATTTCTTGATTGGAAAGCCTCTCAAAGCACTTCCCCAATCATCATCTCAACAGATCCCTCTGACTGCACGAAGGAGATGGAATCTCTGTCAGAAACTTGCTGCTGACTTTTGGGCTAGATGGACTGCCGACTATCTCCAATCTCTACAACGGAGACAGAAATGGACAAACAAGTCCAATAACCTCCAGTGTGGTCAGGTTGTCTTGATCAAAGACCAAGAGCTGTTTGTCAGGACATGGCCACTAGGAGTGATCACTGAAGTACATCCAGGATGAGATGGATTAGTGAGGGCAGTTACCGTACGGACATTAAAAGGAGTTTATCGTCTACCAGTTACACGAATAATCAAAAGGAGTTTATCGTCGACCAGTTACACGAATAGTTCTGCTTTTCAATCCAGAAGTAGACACAAGCCATCTTCTTCCCGGGGAGAATGTTCAAGCTTCAATCAAGGCCTAAGCCTAAGACATAACTCTCATACACATTCATATCATCATCATCATACATGCACACTATTTCCTGTAGGTCAGGGGCAGCTGCCCATTATATAGCCTAAGGGTTAACATGCCTAAAGGCTGACATGCTCACTACTCCTAACAACATTGTTTTAGTTTTCTGTAGTTACCTTAGTATTAGTATCTAAAACTCATTGTACTATCTATCTTGGTACTATAGTGGGTAATTGTTTAGTTGGGATATCAAAGAGGATTCTGAAGGTCAGAGATAACTACTCCCATTCACCTCCTGCCTGACTACCATTTATCCAAACAACCCCCTACACTATTGAAGAATTACTGGTTTACAATGATGACCGGTTTGGGAAAATCTGCCAAAATGCGGCATCTAATTAAAAAAAAAAATTTTTTTAGCTGTAAGCACAAGTCATCTTCGCCCTACGCACTAAACGATACCTTATTTTTTGTTCAATTTATTATTGTTGATTCCGAGAAAATGACCCGTAAAGGCGCAACAATGTAGCTTATTATCTGGGTCAAGGACTATCAATGCAACAACAGAGTCATTTGAGCACATGGAGCACATGAACAGGACTGTGAAGACAATTATTGATGGATTGGGAGCTAATAAAACTGATACTGCAATTGTTCGAACAGGAAAGAGTGGGGACCAGTCAGTGATATTTTGTCTACATTTGATGATGAGGCAGGAGTTGCTCCAATCAGTGGCAAGCATGCTGAGAAGTCACAACTGAATGATTTGCATCAAATTGTAAATCAACTGATGGAGTCGGAGGTGTTTGATGCAGGTCTACACAACTGGATGATATGGAGGGGGAGTGGTGGATGACAGGGTGGGGGAGTGGTGGATGATTTGGAGGGGGAGTGGTGGATATGGAGGGGAGTGGTGGATGATATGAAGAAGGAGTAGTGGATGATATGGAGGGGGAGTAGTAGTAGATGATATGAAGGGGGAGTAGTAGTATATGATATGATATGGGGAGTGGTGGATGATACGGAGGAGTAGTGAGATGGAAAGGCGAGATGGTGTGATATGGAAGGTGAATGCTGGATATTATAAGGAAGTTAATCCACATCATCGACCACTCCCCCTATCAAAATGAAAGTGAAAAGAACACACACTCACATACTTGGTCCATGTGATGACTGGACAGAAGATGGCTCAAAACAAGGAGAGCTGCGGTGGCGCCAGCTGATGAGTCCTCCCACTATAAAAATAAAGGACGAAAAGTACAAGTACTTCCTGGCTAAAACATACGCACACGCACACACACACCTTGGATGATATGGAGGGGGAGTGGTGGATGATATGGAGGAATGGTGGATGATATGAAGGGGGAGTGGTGGATGATATGGAGGGGGAGTGGTGGAGGATATGAGGAGGAGTGGATGATGATATGGAGGGGGAGTGGTGGATGATATGGAGGGGGAGTGGTAGATGATATGGAGGGGGAGTGGTGGATGATATATAACAAGACTCAACAGGCCACTTCACAATGACAGAGTGGGTGGAGCTTTCAAAGTACAGAAAAGCTTTCAACTTCAACAAATGCAGTTGTTCAACTCTGTAAAAGTCATTGACATGGTGCATTTTTACTTCAGTGAGTCAATTTGTCCCAATTTTTGGGTGTATTACTTTTGACGGTTAACGACTATTTGAAAATATTTTTGCATATTTATTTGTATTTACTAAATTTCATCACGTACAGACAACAATTTAAGAAATTTCATTAACTCCGTTGCGCTTAGTCTAATCACCTGAATACCCCATACTTACCTCACGTAATCTTACCTAGGGTTTGGCAGACCGGGCTTACACAAGGCTAGTGGTGGCGCCCTTGCTGTGGCATAACGTCAGCTGGTGCCCCCCAACAGCCTTGAGGGGGAGAGAGGTGTGACGAGCCCTGATGACGTAATTCTTGGGTAACCCTGCCCCATTTGGTGCTGATCAGGGGTCGCTTACATCCCCCAAGAAGGCCGTTTACGGCCCTATCCCCCCCAAGGCAATAGTTATTAGGTAAAGGACTAAGAATATTATAACATGTAAACCATTATGACATCCGAAAAATACACAATAAAATACACAGCTAACTGGTTAAGTGCTCTGCGCCAGAATTAAAGATAGCCTGGCCAGTTGGTCACTTGGCATCCTCACATACTGCAGGTATGCTGTACTTTGCCATCGGCCCAAGGTCTGTATCGTAGCGTCCTCCACCCCTGCCATTGCCGCTGTGGTCGCCGCACCAATTCTGAAGCTGTGACCTGCATACAGCTGCCGAGGCAGACCCATTGCTGAGAGAACAGAGCGCAGCTGTTCTGTGAACCAGGCCTTCGTCACCACCTTGGCATCTGGTTGGCAGAAAAAGATGCCAGGCCTCGAACCACGGATGGCAAAATATTGCAGCGCCACTGTAACCGGGCAAAGGGATCGACCCGTCCGCCCCAAAATGATGTCAGCCCCCACACCAAACTGGTCACACTTCGACCGTCGAAGGTGCACTCGGACCATCCTCGGGTTCTCACGACTGTCAACTGCCACATCACCCCATTTGATCACCGCTGTGTCCTGTTCCACCCTGGTCGATGCTGGCAGTAGCTCTCCCAATCTGAAAAACCCGAAGAACGCAGTGCATGATATTGCCCACAGCAGCTCCTTGTGAGGGTGGCTTGTAGCTGCCAAGTGCGCCCCAATCTGCTCAAGCACTGTAGCTGTGATGGGTAGGCGATTGCGTGAGGGCGCTCCTGACACTGCCCTCACCCGCTTAATGCCGGCTTGCACCCTCTTCAGCATCGGCATGGAGGATTGGTCACGGGGGTCAGGTAGTCCCAGCGAAATTTGCATATTTCTCACGGCAGCTAGGTAACTCTTCCCTGTCTGTGGCGCCAGGCCCTGATCCGCGAGAAATGCAGCAAAACTACACAATAGCATCTCAGACACTGGGAAGGGGTTGACGACGTTGAATTGCTCACAAAACCCATGGAAGCGCTTCATTGCAGCTTCATAGGTCTTGCGGGTAGATGGAGCCAGTCCCTGCTGAAAATAGCGCTGAACCGACTGCGCCATTGCTCGGACACCCAGTCTGCCTGAGGGTTCAGTAGGAGATCGAGCAGCTGGGGTGAAATGGGCGTTGGGTGGTTGTCTGCTGATGGGACCTTTGACAGAAAAGACACAAGGTTATTGTGAGAGAGGTCATCTGCCAAGTCATTATTGAATGTTTCTATATATTCCCCAACTAGGTGACAACCCACCCGTGCCTCCACAAACACAAGGCACCTGATGAGGTGCATGACTCCCTGGTCCTTGCTCGACCGAGCGAAGGGCTGACAACCACCCCCTGATTGTCCACCAGCATCGACCTGGCGGGCGTACCATGCCTTCCCCCATGCTGCACATGCCAAAATGATTGGCAACCAACAAGGGTTGACGACGTTGAATTGCTCACAAACCCATGGAACGCTTCATTGCAGCTTCATAGGTCTTGCGGGTGGATGGAGCCAGTCCCTGCTGAAAATAGCGCTGAACCGACTGCGCCATTGCTCGGACACCCAGTCTGCCTGAGGGTTCAGTAGGAGATCGAGCAGCTGGGATGAAATGGGTGTTGGGTGGTTGTCTGCTGATGGGACCTTTGACAGAAAAGACACAAGGTTATTGCGAGAGAGGTCATCTGCCAAGTCATTATTGAATGTTTCTATATATTCCCCAACTAGGTGACAACCCACCCGTGCCTCCACAAACACAAGGCACCTGATGAGGTGCATGACTCCCTGGTCCTTGCTCGACCGTGAGCGAAGGGCTGACACCACCACCTGATTGTCACACCAGCATCGGACCTGGCGGGCGTACCATGCCTTCCCCCATGCTGCACATGCTAAAATGATTGGCACCAACAAGGGGTTGACGACGTTGAATTGCTCACAAAACCCATGGAAGCGCTTCATTGCAGCTTCATAGGTCTTGCGGGTGGATGGAGCCAGTCCCTGCTGAAAATAGCGCTGAACCGACTGCGCCATTGCTCGGACACCCAGTCTGCCTGAGGGTTCAGTAGGAGATCGAGCAGCTGGGATGAAATGGGTGTTGGGTGGTTGTCTGCTGATGGGACCTTTGACAGAAAAGACACAAGGTTATTGCGAGAGAGGTCATCTGCCAAGTCATTATTGAATGTTTCTATATATTCCCCAACTAGGTGACAACCCACCCGTGCCTCCACAAACACAAGGCACCTGATGAGGTGCATGACTCCCTGGTCCTTGCTCGACCGTGAGCGAAGGGCTGACACCACCACCTGATTGTCACACCAGCATCGGACCTGGCGGGCGTACCATGCCTTCCCCCATGCTGCACATGCTAAAATGATTGGCACCAACTCCTTCGCTGCAATTGAGAAGACGTGTGCCCGATTGTCCCAGGCAACCTGAAACCAGCTGGCATTGTGCCAGGCCCCACAACCCCAGGAACCAGAGGCATCAGTTGTGCACTCCACTGTGGGCAGCGAGAGGGGTAATTGCAAGAAAGACACTCCGTTCCAGCTCTGCACAAATTCCTCCCACCATGCGATGTCCCCACGGCACGCATTGCTGAGACGGATCATACTGTGACCCTCTGGCCGGTTGCCAGTCTGGTGGAGTAGATCGAGGAGTCTCCTTAAAAATGATCGCCCAGATCGGACAACCTTGCAGGCATGGTTGAGGAGTCCAACCAATGACTCCAGTTCCCTGCGGCGACATGCTCGCCTTGCACCCCAATGCCGGAGAAGGGACTTCAACCTCTGTAACTTCCCTTCTGGGAGGCGCATTTCGCCTGCCACTGTGTCCACCAGAATACCAAGGAATACCATCGGCACTCCGAGTTTGGCACAGGTCTCCTCGAGGATCCTTACAGACCTCGCACATTGATCCGAGTCTGGTGGGGCTACTATGATGAAATCATCTAAGTAATGCAGTACGAACTGGATACCAGCCTGACGAAGGCACCAGCACAAGCCATCTGCCACTGCATTAAAAATCTTCGGAGCCGACCGCAACCCAAAAGGTAGGCAGGGGTCAACATAGATCCTTCCATCCCACTCCATGCCCTGCAGCACCCTGTTATGGGGGTGGACTGGAATGAGCCGATATGCTGCTTCTATATCCATCTTCGCTAGCAAGGACCCTTTGCCCAGTTCCTGCACGATTGCCGCGACATTATCCACCGCAATGTATGACAGTGACACCAGATCCGGGCTGATACCGTCGTTCACGCTGGCTCCATATGGAAACGACAGGTCCGTAATGAGCCTGAACTTCCCTGAATTGTGGCCCTTGGGTACCAATCCGACTCGATTCAAATGGATGATGGGTCTCCATGACATAGGGAGTGGACCAATCATTCGACCCTTGCCCGACTCCTTGGAGATATACTCCTCAATCAAACCTGGCCGGAGCCTCGTGGACAGCATGTTCGATGCGGCTGACTCCAGCGGGGGCCCCCACTGGAAACCTGTCCTGAAGCCTTCACCGAGACCACGAATGATGTAGCTCACAAACGCCCTGTCAGGGTGGTGCACCAAGGCTGCCTCCCACGTATCTACCTTCAGGAGGGTACTCACAACGGCCAGCTCATCGTATATGTGCTCGGTGGAGGGACGGCAAAAGTCCAGCGTCAGGAGATCGGCAGTGTAAATGTAAAGATCATCCCAGCCTACAGATGAAGGCAACAACCAACCATGGTGACAGCATGCAATCGGAGTAAAAAACAAAAACAAAACCAGCCCACCCTGGTAGAAATTAATAGCACATGAATCGATTTTAAGGGGGCCACGGTAGGCCGTCACACCCTATTGGGTAGAGACTCGACAAACAATCACTATCCCCCTGCCCCCCCCTCCCCCCTCCCACACCACCCCAACTACCTCTGCCATCTCTCACTGTACCGCACCTCCTAACTACCCTAAGCCCCTTGTACGTGACACAATCAATTTAATAGAATCATTTATGCTCCATTACAACAATAATGTGATGATCAACACAGTTTCCTAAATTGTTATCAGTTCACCCCGGGACCTATTGGGCCATGTACCCCTGGCTGGAGCCGCTGGATGGAGTGGGGATCGTGGGCGCTGGTTCCCCTGGGGGTAGGCAACTGCTGGGTGTGACTCCTCACAGAGTCTGCAACTGTGCGCAAACCGGCAGGACGCAAATCGGCAGCGGCCTTCATTGAACCTCCGGCAGAGCTCGCTGGAGCGATTGGCCGGACGAGCAGATGAGGCAGTTGATGGGCCTTGCCCACCAAACGGTTTCCGCCATGGCATCGCCCCCATAGGCCAGGACATCCAGAATTGGTCAGGATTCTGTGGGCACTGTTGAGTCAGGTGGTCATCCTGGAGGCAGAATGAACACCGGGGAATGGATCTCGCCCTGCCCGTGAAAGCCACGCTATACAGGCGTGGGTCTGGGATGGACCAGTTCAGGTCCTTCCTGGCGAGTGCTTCCCACCTGAACTGGCGATCATAGGTGACCCACCGGCCCGCCTCATAGTTCCTTTCTGCCCTCACAATCATGGCCTGGTAAGCAAAGAATTCTGGGGCCTTGTGAGGGAACCGCCACCAGTGCCACCATCAGTGAGTATCTCTCGATCCACTGGGAGATATCAGTGATTGGTGGCCAGCTTGGAGGCTGGGGACGTCCTGGAACCGTCTCTGGTATGGTGTCCGCGGTCACCTCGGCCATCTCTACATATTCGAGCTCCAGGATTCTCTTGGTGACCTTCTTTGAGAGTGAGGCGGCCGGGTTGAATGGGCTGGGTTTCAGGAGGGATCCGGTGTCCCCAACACTGGTGGGCGCCAGAGCCGCTGATGCCAGCAGATCTAGCCCTGGAGACCCTACCCCAGCTGTTGGGGTGAAGGTTGGCAGGTCTGCCAGTACGGAATGTGCACTAGGTATGGTAAAACCTGTAATGACAGTCATAACCCACTAAAATGGGACTAGCCCGGGTCACAATGTGGTGGGCTACCCGTGTGGACAGAAATTGAAGTGACCATGCCACTCCAGGTGGAGGGGGGATGGGGGTGGTCATGCAATGCGGACCTGGGCATGATTACCACACAGCTGGGCTAACATGCCGTCGGTGCCAGCGTGCCAGAGGATGTATATAGGGCAAGTGTACCAGATAGTGTGACTAATAGGTCTTTGAGACAGGCATGCCCAGCAAGTCGAACCCGAGAATATCTGAAGCCGGTGCGCCAGATATATCAGACTGGGGGCCAGCATGCCAGGCAGTTCTGACTAACAAGTTTTTGGCCGAGATGTGCCAGCTAAACCTAAGCGTGCCAGTTAGTTATGATAAAGATATATATGGGGAAGGCCTAGAGCTCATTAAACAACTCTGCTGGGAGAAATTATCAGGTCATCTTAGCCCACAGGCCAACATAGTTTAAAAGAGAAAAAACTCTGTGTCCACACGGTTACCTAAGGGTAATAAGAGAGAGTAGGGGGCCATGCTTATTGTAACACCTATATCCCCATTAGCACCTAACCTTATTATGCCCCCCATATCGTGGTGCCCCCCTGACTCACCGGTGCCCACGGGAGTTGTAGACTCCTCTAGATATCCCCTGGAAGCGCCAGGGGGCCTCTCCCCAGACACAGAGTCAGTGGGTGGCTCCACTCTGCTGGAGCCAGAGCCAAGGAGGTCTCCCCCATGGTCAGACAAGCTGCTCCGGGGTAAACGGAGGTGGAGGCGGAGATGAAGCCATAACAAAAACAAGCTTAATGCACCCACTGCTCGAGATAACAGCTCTGTGTAGCTGCCTGCGGTTTACTGACACGTGCCCTACCACTACCCGCGGCAACCCACACTACCTACACGTGACCTATCTTCCTCACTTCCTGTGACAATCCCTATCACCCTATCCCAGCCCCACCCTCCCTATTGCTGCGTGTACGCTCCCATCCGTTAACTACGTTTAACTACCTTAAACTACATTGATGTAAGTACGAAGTACAGCAATACTTGATAAACAAGGTTTTCTTCACGGAAGAAGTACATATATTTGATTTCATTTAGCATTATCATAAAAGTCACTTTAAAGGAATCAACACATCAACTGAAGTAACTCAAGATTTATATTCTTATTCGTTACACAAGTTTAAAAGTTTACGGCAAAATTTTGGGAATATCCCCAGTGTCGACCATTACACGTAAATAAATGCAATCATCTTTAACAAATCCACCTTTCAGCAAATGCTCTAAACGAATAAACATAGGACATCCTGAGGCTATGTTCATTTCCCTTCGGCCAGGACGCTGGAAACTGCTGGAATTAGGATCAGGACGGAAGCTATCAGTCACATGCTTCTTTCCCATCTGGTTAATAAGAGTAAAGGTAACTTTCAGCTTGAAAGGCCATGGAAGCCACTCATCAATTGGTCCACGCATGACTACAAAGAAAAAGCTCATATGGGTATTCTTTCCAAGCCCATCCCCATTCAAATATATTCTAGCGCATCTCCACTTTTTCTTAAGTAGCAGTAATTCCGGAGTAAAAAATACCAGACGAAACATTCCCTCCATAACAGATTGTTTCACTGCTACAGTACTACTACTATTTATAGCTGCAACTGAAAGTCCTCTCATCGAAAAAATGTTTACCTTAAAAATAAAGAAAAAAGAAATCAAAATTGAAATAGTAAACTTTTAACATTTTACTTGATCATCCATTATTGCTGTTAGTGGTGTAACAACAATGATGATAGAATGCTCCTCTAATTGAAGTAAGGAGTCAAAAACAAAAGGCAAGCAGCCATAGCATAAGCTTTTACCATAGCCTGTAGGTAAAACTCCAAATACATCATTACCTATTTTAATATAATCAAGTGGAAAAAAAATCGATATCCAACACATAGCAAATTATTTTATATCTTAAATACCTTTGACAAATTCTTTCACAATTTTTATCTGCTTGTCCTTCATACTATCGTAACCCAACTGTCTGGCAGCTGAAGATGCTGCAAATTCTATCTCTAAGTCCATTTCCAAAGCGTACCGACACAAAATCAACACACGCGTTTTATTTTAAGTTTATAGCCCGTTACCCGAGCGACCGCGCTTGTCGTTAAGAACTATAAATCTGATACAGTCTGGTATGCTCGTAAGAAAATTATTAGCGGGGAAAAGTCTGATATAGTTCTTAGCAACCATAATTATGGTAGAAGGCAGATCAAAGCAAAATGGAATAATGAAGAGTTTGGGTACTTTAATACAATTACTAAGATAGCTAACGCTATACTTTGCTCGTTGTTTATGTTCTGGCTATAAAATAGTTAAAAACCAAAATCATGAGGTTTGTATGCGATTTATAAACTCTGAGACACGAGGGCGATGGTGTGGTGCCGTTAATAATGAACCACAGTTGATTTATTCAGTATTTGTTTTGTCTCAGGATCACATACGCCATAAATGCCAAGTCGTTGAGCACTTGTGTCCTAATGGATGTAATCCCACTAAGAAGATGAAAATAGTAGATGTAAGGGAATCTTTTTCGTGTGTGTGTGTGTGTGTGTTTAGAAAGTTGCCTGTCCCTGTAATGGGAATGTTTTAGTAACAGTGTATTAGCAGCTTGAAACGCTGTACCTCAAGTTGTCATAACAGATGTCTTTCTCATTTTTGCTACAGTTGGAGAAACATCTGTCGGTCAAATTTGGCGACTGCCCATTATCTGACATAAGTTGCCCGTACAATGTGTACGGGTGCTCATTTGCAGTAAGTATCGTGTGCAAGATTATCGATGTGTGCTTGCGTATGTTATTTGTTTTTATAGCTTTCATAGTTACAACAGTGCTGTGTGTGTTGTGGTTATGGTGAATTATTTAACTGTCATTTGTGGAAGTTATGTATGTTTCTGTGTTTGTTACTACAGTCAACTAGAAGAGATATGAAGGAACACATGGAGCATTATGGGCTCTACCACGCTCAGATTCAGGCAGAAGGATTTATGGATCTCAAACAAATTGCTGAAAAGAATTCTCATTTTCTCCAGCATCTCTAGGAGCGTGCTAATTCCCTTGAAGTTCGCGTGACTACCATTGAAAAAACACAGAGCAATCTTGACCAAAAAATTGAGACATTTGATGAACGGCGTGATCGTGTCATTAGAAACGAGAGCAAACTTGAGCATTTGGAAATACAAGATATGAAAAAAACAGCCGATATGGTTGAGCTGGGCCACAAAGTGGAAGAGCTTCAAATGGAGTTCAACATGGCAAAATCGACCTCGTTTGGAAATACTGGGCTGACCTCGGGCTACGGCACTGCTGATTACTCCCACAGTGCTAACGTGGGTGCCTCGAGCAACTCGTCCCAGTCCATTGTGACTCCCTTGGGGCCAGACTTCACCACTCGAACGCCTTACGGTAATACAGTTGTTGCCAGCAACCAGCGCATAGAGTCCATCCACTCCAGGCTTGTTGAGTTGGAGCACAGTGTGGATCGATCCCTCAGCAGCTGTTTGGATCAAGAGCTGCGCATTCAGCTTCTGGAGAGGGCGACTTACAACGGGATTCTCCTCTGGAAAGTGGACGAGTTTGAGCGCCGAAGAAAAGAAGCTAAGGAGGGTGTGACCATATCGTTATATTCCACTTCATTCTACACGGGCAGGCACGGCTACAAGATGTATATGATGCAGAAAGAGACTTATTTAAAGAGATTGAAGGGGTTTGTTATAGATGAGGCTCACACTATAAAAAAAATGGTAAGCTGATAGAAAGACTGAAGTCAACTTAATTAATATTATATTGATTACTATATTTTCTTAGGGGTGAAACGTTTCGGCACACTCTACTCAGGATTGGGGAAATAAGAAGCATTCTTCCCAGCAATGTCCATATAATGGCACTAACAGCTACTGCCACAAAATGTCTGCAACATGAAGTTGCTGTCATTTTAGGCATGCAAAACCACATTACTGTGGCAGTGTCTCCATGTAAAACAAACATTATGTATGTAGTTTCTATGTTCTCAACTATACAGGATACATTCCAACCCCTGCTGTCAAGATTGAGGGAAGAGCGAATCAATATGCCACGCATTATTATCTACTGCAGATGGCATGAAGAAGCTGCAGATTTGTACCTATTCTTCAGAGATGGACTAGGACATGTATTCACAGAACCCACTGATGCACCTGATCACTCTAAATTTCGTTTGGTAGATATGTTCACCAGTTGCACAGATTCTGAAGTACAGTCAGATATTGTTTCCTCATTCACTTCACCCAACTCCCCATTACGAATAGTGTGTGCAACTATGGCTTTTGGTTTAGGAGTTGATTGCAGTGATGTTAGAGAAGTGATACATCTAGGAGTACCGGAAGACATTGAATCTTATGTACAAGAAAGTGGCCGTGCTGGGAGAGATGGACTACCTGCACTTGCTCTTTTATTGAAGAAAAAAGAAATCAACATGCTAATAAAAGCATACTCCAGTACATGAACAATACTGAAAAATGCCGTAAAGACGTACTATTTCAAGACATGGACAGTTATACACATACCAGCACCAGTTCACAGTGTTTATGTTGTGATATTTGTTTAACTAATTGTACTTGTGGTTCATGTAGCACTACTCATTCCGCCTTTACATTCTTGTGATCATTAAATTAAAATTTTAATAGTTTGTTTGGATATTAAATATAAAAAAAAGAAACTCAGAGAAAATCTTAAACTGTGATTACAACTTTAAATGTGTTTTGATAAAATCTTTAATTTCATTGACACTCTTGAAATGTAGAGGGTCTCTTGAAGCTTGTATGCATGCGCCCAGGCATTTCTTTAAACACTGTTTGTAACTGTCTCAAAATTAATTGCATGTCTTTCTCTGCATTTGCTGCTTGATGACCCCCTGAAACATTCGTAACAAAATTATCACTATCAAAATTTGCCAACACTGGGTCAATAACACCAAGAACTTTTGAAGACTTGACAATAGCTTTCTCTGTCTTGTTGGCCCCTAATCCTTGTAGTGAAGTTTTTAACAATCTGTTTAGATGTTCCATATGAAAATCGATAGGAATATTTCTTCCAGGTAACCCTTGAACAGTAACAAAACGGCCCCAAATAAGTTCCGCAGCTAAGCGAGGGGCAAGAGAAAAATCATGTTGAAACAACAGATCCAGGCTTTCTAAAGCATAGTTATTTCGTCTTGAACTATGAAACATGGGTAATAGATACCTCCAACACCTTAGCACTCGCTCACCGTCACCCTCACGTATGCTGTCACTATACTCCAGATAAAAGCAACCCAATGATAAGATGCACTTGGCATGAGCAAATATTTTATCACTATCACAAATTTCATTGTCAGGAGTGTTATTAAAGTTTAAGTTTATATATTGTTCAGCAATTTTGGCTGAAACTAAGTGTAACATTTTCTTTCTGCTCTCAATCGACTCCATCCACTCATCCTGTAAACAAGGAAACAGAGAGCACGAAGGAATTTCATTAAGATCCACCATGCCAAGCATTTCCATTGCTGCTGCTAATATGTCGTTATAAGCTCCACCCAACTTACGTAATGCACTTTTGAATAATTTTTTGTAGTGGTATAAAGTCAAGAAGGTCGAGAGCTGGCTGGAGGGAGATGTGTAGGCTGGAGATGGAGAATTATTGTATGGGGAGGTAGAAGTAACAAAGAAATCGGCAGCAGCCAAGGAAGTGGTGTGTGCTCTAGGACTTTCAGGCCAGAGAGAGTGATAGGAAGAGACACAAGTGCTTAGGAGAGAGACGGAAGCCAGTGGTTTTCGTTGACATGTAAAATTTGATTATGTTTATGATATATGACGTGTTAATTGTTTAGAATTGTTTGTGCATGAGAAATTGCTATCCTTAAAAATAGTTATTTTAGTACAGTGATAATAATATGTTCAAGAATGTGGTGATAGTGATATCACCACAATATTATATACCTGCATATTTTGCCTTCATCCTGAGTAGATAATGTCGTTTTACGACTGAAGACCACATAGCAGTACGAATGCAACGAACCTTCTCAGACAACAAATGCATTTTCACCTCTGCATACTGACAGCTGCTAGGTGTCCATCTAGAAGAAATATCCCACTTTTTTTCAATCCTCTCAAGTTGATCATTAAGGCTATAAATAGAAAAGAAAAAACTTGTGCTAAACTTTACCCTTGCCTCCTTTGAATACACCAGGACCTTAAGTTATTTGCAATATAACTAGCTAAACTAGAGGCCGTCTTATGTATATGTATGTAATCAAGTCCTGTATTGATAGAGAACTTTAATTTTGCCAGGAAAACCTTGTTACTTGTGTCATTGTCTGTATGCATACTACATATATGGGAATCAAAGAAAAAATGATAGCCCTCTCTCTGAAAACTGAACTGCTGGTTTAGGCATTTGGTCTAGAATATTGTGGTGATACCAGGCAAGTATAGTTCATAATTATGATATTTTAGGCTAGATGTTAGCAGGCTAGCTTTGGTATAGTTGACCAAAAGCACACGAGTTTCTTGAAGTACTTTAGTTAGCAAGAATTGAAATGCTGTAAGAATCGTTAACTATAAGTGTGGCTTGTTACTTTCATGTGCTCGAAGTAGTGGTAAGGATCATCAATGTCAGCTGGAAAATTGCTAAATGGTATGAGTAAACAGCTGGAAAATAGTTTGTATTTAGTGATTGGAATGATATTGGGACCAGTGCTTCTATTCTATCGAAGTTTTTATCCACTTGCCCATGTGTGAACTGTTGAAATTGACATAAATTTCTAAATTTAATTGTTTGCTTGGCCAACTCATGTGCCATCAATGTACCTTTTAACATGTTTTTATTGTTTGATTGTTTTATGTTTTAGGCTCAAGAAACACAGTTAAGACTAGACCAGAAAGAAGAACAGCTTCAGTCTATGCAGGTATGTAATATTTTCATTATCATTGTATATACTGGATGGTCACATGACTCTGCGTGTGATGTAACAGTCTGCTGCTGCCATGGGATTGAAATAGCCTGACTTTGAGCCACTAGTGCTCTAGCCTCTGAGTTCTGAGTCTCAATTATCAAGTTCTGACCCTTTGACAACCCTTCCAAGACCTCCATATTTTACCATTATACTGTTGAGTAGTACAGCTTGCTACAGTCCCGGTGTTTCCGGAAAAGGTGTTCTGACGGCACATAATTGGTGGTCTGTTGAGTACGAGACTGCAGCAAGTGGTACTACTCAACAGTATAAAGGTAAAATGTGAAGGTCTTGGAAGTCGTGGGTTGTCGTAGCTCAGTGGTTAGAGCACTGGTGGCTAAAGCCAGGGGTCCTGGGTTCGATTCCTCGGCGACAACTGAGATTTTTTCACATTTTACCTTTGCTTCACTTAACCCTCTCGTTCCCGAATTGTTTGGACGCGCGGGGAAAAATCTAATCTCCTACCGCGGAATAGTGCATTACCGTTTTATTTTTTTAACTCGATGCTGGCTGGGAAAACCCCATAGCAACCATATATCACTTAATAGACCAAGAGTTTGGGATTCCCCTCATTTTTTGATTGAGAAAATTGAATAATATTTAGGCCCTCTACTATTACTTTAAAAAAAAAAAAATTTTTTTCCCAAAAAATTCCACTTTTCCCATCAATAATAATAATAAAAAAATAGAAATAATATTGTTTGATGTACTTTATACCAATATTATATTAGTTCAACAATAAAATATGTTGTTTGTTGTGTGTGGTGCTGATTGTGATCATGTAGGAGACATCTATGAGTGTCCACAAGGAACATACGCCATTGGACGTCGAGCTCCACTACAAAACAATTTCATATACACAAAAACACCAACAACAAAGATATTTGTAATACAAACAACAAATTATTCATGATCCTATATAATTGCAATTTTATGATGTATTGTATGCGGTTTCATACAGGATTTTTGTTTGGGAGGGAGGGGGGTGGGGCTCCGAGTGTACTTCGCCAGGTCCAGCATCTTCTCCTTCATCAATGGAAGACTCTGCTCCTGTTGCCTTATCTGCTTCCTCTTCACAATCCCTCTTCACAATCCCTCTTCACAATCGGGTCGGTGACTGCATACACATCTGGTCCTAGTAGTACATTCTGGTAAAAAAAATTAAATTTTTTTGAAAATTTGAAATTGTTCAACAAACCACAACCCACTTTCAAATCTCAAAACTCAATGAAATATATATATATTATAGCTAAACAGCTTTCTCCATCTCAATATAGCTATAAATAAGTCCTTTCCACAACAGAAGCTTGCTAGTTTTCAAGAGAAAGACAAGAGAAAGACAAGCTTACATCGATCATCTTTTTGACTTCCATTGTCAGTGTCAGAGTTGACGGGGTCTGGTCCCCAACCCTGATACAGGGCCTCCTATAGCCCTAGATGTCGTCTCCCTCTTCTCCGCTTGATCCTGAGTCGCTAGAGTCAGTATCAAGCAAGTATAAAACTTCCACAGCACTGTAACTGGTAGACGCCATCTTTCCAAATTGACTTCAAAAAAAAATTTTTTTTTGCATAGTTACCTGGATCACACGACACGCTCACTTTTTTCCTGTGATGTAATAAGCATTACCTAAGCCTGTACGTAATGGGGAGGCCCCCAGTTGAACTGGCGATTTTATAAAAAAAAAAGAAGACAGTAAGTCAAACCGCAAAGTCTTGGTCGGCAAAGAAGCGGTTGTTTCAATGTGTTATGGAAGGCTACTGGGCTCAAGCAATTTTTCGCTGCTTCTACAAAGCTCTGGAGATGACTGGATCCATAAATGAAGCTGCTGTGAAGAAGGTAACTTTTTTTAAAATTCGACGGAGAACCGATGTTTTTTTTTTTTGCCGAGGAAGAAATAAACGCAACTGCTGTGAGGTACTGTCGAAGCAGCCCTGGCTGAAAGCTATTTTAGATGCTCCTCCAACGCATTGGGCACCTGTGTATGCAATCTGAAGGTTCTAGCTATAAAGTAACTATTTTTAAAAATTCGGAGAAGCCAACCGGTCTTCACCCGCTTTTAAGCGGGATTGGGAACGAAAGGGTTAAGACCCCTTTAAGTGAGAAAGGTTCAATCTAGCAGTAGTCTCCTATACATCACACTGAAGTTACAATGTATTCTTTTTTGACAGCACACTGAAGTTAAAGTGCAAGTCAGTTGAAGTGGTCAAACTACACTCGTTGTTTAGCAGTGCTGAGGAGGCGTGGTCCTGTTTCCAGCTGCTCTTATTGTTTGCTATGTGTTGTTAGGCAATTGACGGGTCTCCTAGTCTGTATGAAACCCTCAATACTATTCTAAATGAGGCTCACTAATATTTTTTTTAGTAATATTACTAGTGATGTGCTTGAGCACAAATGGCGAGCGAGCCTAAAGACTATACTATTTTTATATGAATGATTTTGACTTCTAACACTGAAGCTACTAAAAATAAGGTCGAGTTTTTAAATTACGCATACACTGTAAAGGGATTTCAGTACCATAGTAACAACTCGCTGCAACTGTTTGAATTGAAGGAAAACAAAACAATACACGCTATTTAAACATTTTCTTTGTGATATTCTTTAGCTAAATAGTGGCTGTAAAGCACAGTGCATATTGTGAAGGTTAACTTGGAAAGATCAAACTGAAGAATGGGATAGACAACCAAGTAACTTGCAATAACCTGGCTGGCTAAAGCACTAAATCTTTGTTAGCTCTGTAACTACTTAGCAACTATTTTTGAAAAGACTAAATGAAATGATAATAAGCAAAATATATAGACGACAAAAAATTTAATAAAATTTCATATTCAATTAAATTAATGCCGCAGATATGGGAACTGAATGTGTGCTTCTAATTATGAAAGAAAACTGAAGGAATTTGAGAGTTCTTGGAGCCAATCTTTTCATCAGTATTACATGGTTATGATTCATTCTGAGGTGAGTAAGGTCAATGCAATGCAATACTTATTGTGCATGTGTTGTACCATATGATATTAATTAATTAGGCATTGATTGTGTGTGTGTATTTATGATGAGTATATTATATGAAGAGAATATTATTAAACGGTAGATAGTGGTTAGCATGTCTAGTGAGCTAAACTCACTGGCTAGCATTCTGCTTGTTGTTGATGATCTGGAGTAAGAACCAACACTTCATGCCAAGCTTATGGGAGCCTGGTGTTTGTACATTGCATGGGATGGTTAGCCACTAGGGTGAGTTAGTCTACTCAAAGCTGAGCAAGCTGATGGTGAGCCACAGAAGCTAGTCTACTCAAAGCTGAGCCAGGCTGACAGACCTTGCTGTTTTGTAGGCACAGGTTGGGGAGTTGGGGGTGGGGGGGGTGGGGGTGATTAGTGGCCAGTTCACCCATAAGGGTTTGCAGGAGAGGGAGGAGGCACTGGTATGGTCACAATTCATTTTAACATATAAAACTTTCTCTCAACACATACACATGTCATTGCCGTGTTGTGTAAAACAATTAACTTTGCTGTAGATGAATACTTCACTTGGTAGGTTCATTTTAGAGCCTATACAAATCTATCATCCTTTGTCTGGTGTCACCAACAACATGTCTGAGAGTTTTAATGCTACTTTGAAGAGACTGCAAGGACCTAGGGATACTAGTGAAACTATTGTGGAAAGTAGCTGTAGAGTAACTTGTGGCATGTGCTTAGTTTTAGTCTTTCATCTGTGATTCTACGATATTTATGTTGTCTTATTCACAGGGTGAGACGAGTGGGCAATTGCAATTGAGTTCTGAAAACAAGTCTAACTCGTCCGGAGCTGCAAAAAAAAAAGGTTCTTCAAAAAGACCAAGAACTACAGAGAAAAGTTCTGGAGCTGCAGGAAGTGCTGCACAAATAGAAAAAATTGTACAGAAAAGTTTTGGAGCTGCAGGACGGAAAAGGCCTAGCATGTCCAAGCGTGATAATGAGACTGAACGAAGAGCACATATACCAAAATCCAGGCGTTACACCAGTAAAAAGGCTAGTGTCAGTGGCTTTAGTAGGACTGTTGACTTTAAAGCTTGTAAGTTTTTTAAGGCAAAAAAAGGCGATCTTTGGAATGCTGATGAGGTGAGTAAACCATATGGCTTGTGTGAATGACTTGAGATAGATCTCTGTTATCATCAACTCAAGAAGCAGAAATCACAAACTGTGCAACACGATATCACGCCCAAGCCATCCCAGCATCAGGACAGCTCGCCGATCGGTATGGTTGCCCCACCTATGTTTGCCTGGAGATGCTACAGCTAGGGAGCTACTCCGGCCATGCAGCAGATGCATGGAGTCTAGGAGTCATCCTTAACACACTTCTGGTACCAATAGAGACGAAACATAATTAGATGAAAGAGGAAGGAGGGATTCCTACACTTTTGAATATTCCTTTGTATTTGCTTAGTTTCATTAAATACAGACTTTAAACTTCATCTACTTGATATTGTGTGTATCAAAACATTTTGCAAAAGATAATCATTTGCAAGTGTGCACACATATTTTTGGTCTGTGGTTAGATCATGCAGATCTTTATTTCTGCATTTAAAATATACAAATATACACTAACAGACAAGTTTAATAAACCAAGTTGGAAGGAAAAAGACCTATCAGAGCCAGAGATATAGTAGTACACAATTTTTGGGTATTTTTCGTTCGATCTAAAGAACCGCTGAATCAAAGGTGCCAATTTTTTTTTCAGAGGTAGCTTACAGGATTCTCTACAGAATTACAGCTCAATATTTTTGATATCAGAATTTAATTTTTTTTTAAATAGTAAAATGAAAAGTAAAATATGACAATGTCTACGAATGGTAAAGTATCACGTAACTAATTAACTCGTGCAAAAATGGGCGGGGGCTCGCTCGCCACCACTGCGCTGTTGGTGCGCAACGGAAAGTATCGTCAAAAATGAAAACGATTTTACTTTTGGCTTCTTTAGTGTTGTTGACTGCAGCTAACAAGAGTGCAGCTAACAAAAAGATGGTGACAGTGGATCTGAGATCTGAGAAAAATTACTCTTATCAAATTATAGGTCATGAGATATCCCAGTGGTGTAAAGAAAATTCCTGTCACAATGTAATCATAGATTATACTTCTAATTCATCTGCCATTATTTTCATCCCATTGAATTATGGAGTATTGTTTTTGGAGATTGATGCCACAGGCGAGATGATTCAGAAATCAAGATTGTTACTTTTACTTCGAAACGCCTTGCGGCAATAATGGTGAAAGAGTTCATGATACCTGAATGTGTGGGAAATTTTATCAATTTTTCAAATTTTCTGGAAATAAAGGACGCTAATAACCACATGATTGTTTTTGGCTTAAACTATTTTGTATATGCTGTTTTGAGAACAACAGTTGGCTTCATTCTTATGAGTTTCAATTTTCCACGTTTCGCAAATATTGGTACATCCCTATAACCAGCTGTACTTTATGTAACAGTAATGGTACATTCCTATAACCTGCTTTATTTTATGCAACAGTAGTGGTACATTATTATAATCAGCTCTACTCTATGTAACAGTAGTAATACATCTCTATAACCCGCTCTACTTAGTGGTACATTTATATAACCAGCTGTACTTAATGTAACAGTAGTGGTACATTTTTATAACTTGCTCTACTTTTTGTAACAGTAGTGGTACATTTCTATAACCAGCTCTACTTTATGCAATTAAAGAAGTACATCTCTCTAACAAGCAAGTAGAAGCAATGACTAAAATACTATTGCTAAGTCTACTCAGCATAGAGCCAGTGCTACAGCAAAAAATATGCCAAGTGGTAAGCCAAAATAATAATACATTTTCAATGGGAGCGGTGGCACAGCGATACCACCAGTGGGCGTGGCCGAAGCTTCCGTGATGTCATCATGGAAATCCCCTCGGATACTGTATCGTTGCCGCCGTCTATTATCCGTGTAACGGGATTTATTTTTTGGTTGTGTAGTGTGCGTCAATTTGAGTGTTAGCCAACTCCCAACTTGCTTAGTGCTACACATATTATGGCCAGTTTGACGGAGATTGTAGGTAGGGAAGGGCGTGTTTTCGAGAGGGAAACTTTAGCAAGTGTCCTGCAACTTCCTAATGCAACAGTGAGCAGCAAATCACCGTATCTGCTGCTTCCAGAAATTGTAATTATCCCTACATCGCCTTATTTTGGACCTGGAAGGTACCACAGATACAGAATTGACGACTTCCCTTCAAGAGCAGCACATTCTTCCTCTGTAAGAAATAAGCATACTGAATTCAAGGGTTTTCTATCTGGCAATCATGCTTTTCGAGACTCTAATGTTTCGATTGATTGTGACCAAGGTCTTGGTGATATGTCAAATAACGAACTAGTATCACGAGGTGTTCAAAAAGTGGATATTATAATTCGGGCGACACAAGAGACTCCAGTTGTACTCATAGAGGTTGAATCAAGTAGCAATGTTGAAAGCACAGTGGCCAAACTTTCGATCGGATTAATGAGTCAACTTCTATATTTAAGAAGACGTGGAATGTTTATCGATAAAGTCAAGGGTTTTTTCATGCCCGTTAATGAAGGATATGCTGAAGAAGTTACTGGTACATTTGTTGATGAAGACATTCAATTTGAGTTCAAAAGGAAAGCGTTAAAACGTGATGAGGTTGAAGACATCGTTCAAGCTTGGCGAAATCAAAAGAATTTGGTACCATTGCTCAGTAATTCTTTTTTATGTTTTCCCATTAATCTACAATCAATTCAAAGATGTTTTGGAGAAAACGCTGTTCAAGTGAGGTCTGGGCTTTCAATTGTCATACATGATAGTGAAAAAAAATTGTACTTCAAGTACAGTCTTGAGAGTCAAACCGTCAAGAAATGTCGTTAATGGTTCAAGGTAATAATGGTAATAGACCTGCATTATCAGTCTATCCTGTTGGCTTATTCCTGGCTTTTAATCAAACTTTCTTTCAATTTCCGGAAATGTTACCACCTATCAAAAAACACGATATTTTGTACTTCAAGTACAGTCTTGAGAGTCAAACCGTCAAGAAATGTCGTTAATGGTTCAAGGTAATAATGGTAATAGACCTGCATTATCAGTCTATCCTGTTGGCTTATTCCTGGCTTTTAATCAAACTTTCTTTCAATTTCCGGAAATGTTACCACCTATCAAAAAACACGATATTACTTCTAGTGCTATCTTGATTGAACTTGTAAATGGGACAATACAAGCACTAAGAGTTGCATGAATTGGGCAATCAATGCTCACAACGATGTGAGACTTGAAAATATTTGTTTTCGTCCCACAGACTATACTCCAGTCTTGATAGACTTAGGTAGATCTCGTGATGTGTCTAAATCTCTTAGGACTGGTAGATTTGGACATTCAACCATGTATGAGTTTCATGAACAATCATGGAATGCCGGAAAACTTGACTTTAGGCAAGTGTCCATAATGATAACGTACATACAGAGTACGAATGCTAGTATAGATTATCACCAAATAAAAGTGAATGATCAAGCCCATCAATTTCTTCAACAGATGTTCTCTCAAGGTATGTTAAATGTTTAGCATGAATATTATACCAATGTATGATCTCTCGTTTCTTTAGGTGTATATGACAGAAATTTGTACAGCGACTGGTGTCGTTCACTTTGTGAGGATACACAGAATTGACAGACTAAATTTATTGCTTTTCCTCCTCTTTTTTTGTTACAACATTTTATTTCATGATTCTTGGCTGAATAATGGTACATCATTATAGTACTCTATGTAACAGTGGTGGTACATTTCTATAACTAGCTTTATTTTATGTACCAGTAGTGGTACATTTCTATAATTAGCTTTACTTTATGTAACAGTAGTTATTCATCTCTATAGTTAGCTCTACTTTACGTAACATTAGAACCAGTTGCTATATTGTTACTAGGTGTACTAACTTGGTAAGTGTGCACTATTTTTTGCCTTTAGGTATATAAACTGTGCATACTAACCACCCTTGGGGTATTGCTATTTTTGAGTTTTAGTTTAATAGAATAGGCCGGATAAAGCTGTGTGAGGCCTGGATATGATATGTGAGGGTCTACTACCCTCTCATATCCGATCCTAGTTCAGACAACTCTCCTGCTGACACTCGTACCCAGGAATTTACCATAGCTAGCTGCTTAACTGTTTACCACAGAGCAGAGCAGCCCAGCCCAGGGTAGAGTTAGATCTGGAGATAACAGCTGGCAGCTACAATGCTAAAGTAAACCTGCCGGGTGTACTTCAATTGAATTTTAATTGAATTTTAATTTTGGGCCAGAAATTCATATTTGTGCGAAAATGCTGATAAACCAAGTTGCTAGTGGAAACTGGGCCGGCTTTGGGTAAACGGCTTTGGGTAAACGGGTTCTAAAATAGTTAGAGCATGCGCTCAGGTACTGGTGGATTTAGTGCACAAAATCCACCAGTACCTAAGCGCGTATGCTCTAACTATTACATAGTAATACATCTTTATAACCAGCTGTAATTTATGTAACAGTAGTGGTACATTTCTATTACCAGCTCTACTCTATGTATCAGGTGGTACATACCTATAACCAGCTCTACTCTATATGTAACAGTAGTGGTACATTTTAGATTCAGAAGTGGTGGCCATACGTAGTGAGAGACGGTGTTGTTAACTGGATAGGTGGATTGAATATTCGTAATGCTCGAGTGGTAAAAGAGGTTGGGTTAGGTATGGGCAATAACCAAACCTGGCTGACACAAACAAAAATAGTGGATGTTGCAATTCTTCATCGTGATAAAATTATTAGAGCTCCACCTACTTTGTTGAAGAGACGTAACCCTTTAAGTTAAGGTTTACAGTAGAATCTCGTTAAAGTCAACTTTACGCTCTTGCCAAGCAGAACCTAGACACACACTAGGTAATAATATCATGCAGCAAAACGTGTTTATACATGTCATGTAATGCAATGTATAAAGTGTGGTGACTCTGCCTCATGTAATGAAGCACATTTGTGATAATATGTGGTAATATTGTAATGTATTAAAAATCGTACAAAACTAATACATTATAATATTAGAACATACTTAATCAACAGATACAAACAAATTACGCTCTATGTAAGACTTTTACAAAGTTGATTATCTTAGCATGATGTAGTTGAATCATTTCTGAAAATTATTAGAGCTCCACCTACTTTGTGGAAGAGACGTAACCCGTTCAGTTAAGCTTTACAGTAGAATCTCGTTAAGTTAACTTTACCCTCATGCAAAGCAGAACCTAGACACACACTTGGAAATAATATTATGAAGCAAAATGTGTTTGTACATGTCATGTAATGCAATGTATAAAGTGTGGTGACTCTGCCTTATGTAATGAAGCACGTATGTGCTAATATGCGGTAATATTGTAATGTATTTATAAATCGTACAAAGCTAACACATTAAAAGATTAGAACATATTAATTGCACAGATACAAATTATGATCTATGTAAGACTTTTACAGAGTTAATCATCTTAGCATGATAAAGTTGAGTCATTTCTGAAAATTATTAGAGCTCCACCTACTTTGTGGAAGAGACGTAACCCGTTCAGTTAAGCTCTACAGTAGAATCTCGTTAAGTTGTAAATATTAATATCAGGGCATTTTAGACCGAGGTCCTTCATCAGCTGAACAGAAGAGTAGCTAAAGGACCTGACAGAACTGAGTTAGCTCTAAAGTAGGTGATGATGGTTAAGTTAGGTGACTAAAAAAGGACATAGATGACAAGAGTGCTAATTGAATGAATAGATGGTGGTATCTATTATTGTGTGTTCCAGATTGGATTAATTAGCCTGCCTTGATCCAAGTTCATAGTGATAAGATAATTTCTTCTCTGATGTGTAGAGCTTCTTAAAACATCCTGTGATAATTTCTTCTCTGATGTGTAGAGCTTCTTTATTCCAGTCTTGCTCTCTGGTTAAATGTTTCCAGAACCTGTGTGCCCTTGCAGATATTCTTTGAATACTACGTTCAACATAGCTCAACTATGTATAGTATTAACTATGTTATGTCAAAAATGTTAACAAATTAAATGTTATATTGATAGTGATTTTTTAATTGTTTTGATTATTAGTTGTTCCTCATGGGGAACTGCACAAGTAGCAGATATTTGGAAGAAGAGTCTAAAACTTACTTATTTCATGTGACCAATTTGGATTTAAACAGAAAACCAGTGCGGAAAGGAACGCTGCGTGTGACGCCAAGAAGTAGATTGATATATGAGGGACAGGACAAGAAGGACCAAGTGGTGTGGGTGTGGCAACATGTGAGAGGAATTTCTTACGATGGCCGTGTTATAAAAAAAATCGGACTACAGTGGCAGTCATAGTCATGGAAGAGGCAATTGCTTTTCAAAACACAACAATGGCAGCTCAGTTCGGAGCATATCCCTAGTTC
>WLWD01006116.1_pt1 | contig 65026 bp, 38 predicted proteins | sample 6712731 | NCBI WGS metagenome assembly WLWD01 (sample SAMN12718690, study PRJNA576275) | sponge metagenome | isolation source: marine sponge | host: Mycale hentscheli | place: New Zealand: South Island, Marlborough, Capsize Point | collected 2014-11-01
GCTTCTCCCACGCATTGGGCATCTGTGTATGCAATCTGAAGGTTCTAGCTATAAAGTAACTATTTTTAAAAATTCGGAGAAGCCAACCGGTCTTCACCCGCTTTTAAGCGGGATTGGGAACGAAAGGGTTAAAGCATAGATGCTGTAATTTTTGTATAGTGACATAGGGACTTTATATTGCTTAGGTTCTCCAGAGAGGAACACTATAAACTTAGATCCCGTTGCTATATTGTTACTAGGTGTACTAACTTGGTAAGTGTGCACTATTTTTTGCCTTTAGCCATTTCTGCGAAAATGCTGATAAACAAAGTTGCTAGTGGCAACTGGGCATGCGTAAACGGGATCTAAAATACTTAGAGCATGTGCGCTTAGGTACTGGTGGATTTAGTGCACACAGCCCTCGGGCCTACGGCCCTTGGGCTTCAGTGCACTAAATCCACCAGTACCTAAGCGCTTATGCTCTATTACTTAGTCTCCCCGCTTTGAGGGCAGGGTCAATTAGTGTCCCTCCGACTGCGCTTAGAGTCCCTCCTATTACGTTGTTAAAGAGCAGTTGCTACATTCTAAATTAGTTAGGCGCTGTGTAGCCATCATGAACTACTGTTTTTAGGGTCCCTCAGGCCCTAAGTAGTGACCTCGCTGCACTCGGGATGTAAAAGCCTAAGGTTTCCAAGACCCTAAAAATGGTAGTTCTCTCGGAGGCGCCGCCTAACTATTACATAGTTTGTCACATTTTCATCTGAAATCTGTTGCACAGTCTCAAGGCCATAACTTGACCATATTATGTAGATAAACTGTTTTTTGTGACTCTACAAAATTTCCCCCCCTAGCGAAAAATCCTATACATGAGTCCTTGATTGCGATTAATAACACAGTCTAAGATATTTATTTGTCGCAAGTGTAAGTACAGTTTGCAATGTAGTTAGTGTTGTCAGTAACTATTCTAGCTATGATGGCATCATTCTATAAGATACAAAATTTCTTTTCTAGCTATATAGAATAAAAGTATGTATAGACTCGTCACACCCATGAATTATCCTTAGCTACACACATGAACTGTTTTGGCCACTCCCATGATTTTTTTGGCCACACCCATGGGCTTCTTTGGCCACACCCACTTCCTGGCCTGACCAATTCATGAGAGCTTCCTCCGTCCCTGTACTGACATGATAACTACAATACTTGTTTGTTTATTCTTACTTCCCAGTACATGGTACACTTCTTACAGTCTGTATATCAGAGAGATCTACGCTGCTGTAATTGTGTAATGTATAACACAGTTACCATTGTAAACATTACAGAATATTGTAGTTTTGAGGGGGAAATAGTCTTATTCCACAAATCTATTTAATACAAACTACATAGGATCACACCACCCTGCATCCGTATTCTTTCGCAAAAAAGAGAGTAAAACCTTAGACTGCATTATAAATTCTTTCTAACCATTCGATTTTGTCTATTTCTGTTGAAAATTCTTCTAGGATATCAAAGGTTCTTCCAAAATCCTCACCGATTCAGTGTTTCTGGCATGCTCTGTTGAGCGTTCTTTCTTCTCCATCCAATCCTATAGAATTAAATAAAGTAGACATTCTATACTAAGCTAATCTTCAGAACTTACTATTGTTAAGCCATCAGCAGCTGTTTCCAACACATGCATGCCTATGCTTCACAAGAGCTTCAAATGGAGCATTTACAAATCTGCATTAAATGCATTCCAGCTCTCTCTAACTTCTACTGGGCCTCAAATGTTGGAAGCTAGATTGCTATTATAGCTATCGCAGCTATCCACGCTTTGTAAGGCTTCAAAGACAAGAAAAAAAAGATTTCACTACTATTCGTGGGTGGAAGGTGAGGTCGGAGGGAGGCGTGGCTTTAATGTTTTCGTTCGAAGTATTAGAAGTGCACTTGTACATCTGAACGGAAAAGTGCCTGAACTGGGTAAACACTGGTGTCTCTGCGATACTGCCTAACGTGATCCCTCGGAAGACCTGAAATTGTTCTGCGAGACCGCTGTATCCAATTCCTCCACCTTCAAGTGTTCTGTTCAACGTGAAAGGCTGATGGGAACACTAACTAATTTTGGTTGCTTGGCTATACTCCTGCTAAGTTCACCTTATATTGTATGCAACAGTAAGTTTCGTTGAAATAAGCTTCTGGCTATTGACAGTGTGCTTAATTCGTTCTTAGCTTCACTAGCTCTTGGTGTAATGTGGGGCTTTTTTTCCCCCCCCCCTTTTCTCTATGCATTCTGTGGGTAACCACATGGCAAGCCAACTAGCAGGTTGCTGTATATCAAGGCCGCCCACACAAAAAGCAAAAGTGACCAGTAGACAAGAGGATGATATTATACTACTATAATACAAGCTAGCTATTTATATACTAAACAAATAATTTCTTAAGTGAAATTTGAATGATCTTCTGGATGTGGATGTTAAAATCCTGTCTGGAATTGAGTTCCATAGCGGGACTGTACTCACAAAATATGAGCCACAGTGATAGTCTGTGTGCACCCTCGGTAGAAATAGGGGGCTTAGAGTTGGCATGACGAACTGAAGTAGATGGGTGTGGTTCGAAGACTGAGGCTGGGGATCAAGGATTCCCCATTGAGGATCCTTAAGTATATACTAACTAAAAAGCTTCTTTTTTGAAGGAGGCAGTGGCAATAAAGTTACCATCTCTAGAAGAAGTATTTACCATTCTTGAAGAGTAAAGGATTATCATGTAACTGTTGTTAAAATTAAAATTGATTATTTCTTTAGCGATTACACTGAGTGGGATTGGTCGAGTGTATGAAGGAGGTGATACTTCACTCTTAATATCTGCCTGTACTCACCCTGTGCCAGTAACAAGTGATGAGTAGATGAATCAGCACTAGATTTTAATGAGAAAATCGTTTCGGCGTTGTTGTTTTTCCCCCAAAATATGCCAAGGGCTTTAGCTCATAGTTAGCTCTCTCTTTAAAGCTAAGCTAGTTTGAACACACATGTGCTCAAGTGCACCACTACTATTATATTATATTATATATATATATATATATATATATATATAATACTTATAGCACGAGTCAGAGTACAATATGGGAAAATATTTTACGAGCACGCAAAATATTTTCACGAGCCAAAGGCGAGTGAAAATGTGGCGTGAGAGTAAAATATCATTCCCATATTGTACGACGAGTGTGATAAGTGATTTATTTCTTCTTTGAAATTTTTCTCAACCGGTTACAATACAATTTTCATTGATTTTACTCGCTACGCGCGCGCTACAAGTAGCGTACAATATAAACCGTACAATATGGGAGAATACAGAACGCTCGCGTGATGCGGAAATATTCAAGTAAAAATATCAAAGCTGCAATAAATATATTTATTAGGTACTGAACAGAGCCTGATAACTGTTGCCACATAGAAAATGCATTAAAGTAAACAGGATGTGGCTTAGGGCAATATTTTTCCATATCACCTGTGTTCATAGTTATTACGTTGGGTTATTACGTCCCCCTAGGTTATAGAATTGTTACCAAGGTATTCGCGCATGAGCAGTACCTAATAAATTTATTATCCATTGGATACCCGAGAATAACACTCGTCTGATTGGTGGTATTTACACTCGTGCCTGCGGCACTCGCGTAAATACTAAGCCAACAGACTCGTGATATTCTCCTGTATCAAATGAATAATATATATATATTGGAAGTATTTGCCATCATGTGAGCATTCAATATTCTCCCAGTTTGCTATTATTGTAGCTAATTATATTTCAGTCAAGAATAACTGAATCTTTTTTTTCTGCTCTATTATGATGCTTATTTACTAGAATACCCATGGTTGAGAGGCATCCACAGTCTGTAATGCTGATTTTCATTAATGTAGGAATATGCACATGAGGAATATTTCTTTAAATATATATATATATATTGTTGTTGTTCTTCTTCTTCTTCTTTAGCGATTACACTGAGTGGGACTAGTCAAGTGTATGAAGGAGATGATCCTTTATTCTCTATTAATGCTCCCGCTTCTCGCACAATTTCTGCCATTAGGTGGACCATTAATGGAATACCAGTCAACGAACAGTCTGGCCTCACTACTGTCATAACAGGGATTGGTGGGAGAATTGTAGATCTTGTGATCTACAATGTATCTGCTATATATAATGGATCTATAGTGACCTGCACTGCTGTCATCAATAATGTTAATTTCTCCTGTTCTCCTGACGCTATTTTACAAGTTCAAGGTACTTTTACTAATGTAATTTAATAATACTTATAGTAATTTTGTATATTTTTTTTTTTAACTTCACCGCCGAAAGAGCTAAGGCAAGCATGGCCTACCCAGTGTCATATCGTGGGCTATAACGAGTAGCTAAACTAAGCACAAGCACAAATGTGACCGTCTATGGGAAAATCGGGCACAACGCGGCATGCGTAGACGTCGCAAAAAGATCGATTTAGTTCTTAAAATTGTATTAAATAAGCCTAACGAAGGGAACGGTTAGGTGATATATAGCGGGAATGGCTAAAGCTACGACGATAAAACTTGGAGAGCTTAATATCTGCTTGCGGAGGAGTGTGTAAGTGCAAAAAAAATTTTTTTCGTCGGGGCCGCATCGTGCCCGATTTTCCTGTAGATGGTCACAAATGTACCTAGTGTGGGAGTAGAACGGGAGCCACTCCCACATGAGACATTAGAGCGGGAAGATTCAAGCTGAACTATATATGTTTACGTATTTGTGTAGTATGAACTTGGTCCTAATTGTTGTAGTATGAATGGTCATTGTCATGTTTCGTAAGGGCTGAGGGGCCCTGCTCCATCACACATATAAATAGTTGTAATCATGAGTTGTAGAGGAGTGTCAGTCAGTGTCTGTTGGTGCTTGTCATCATACATTTTACATTACACTAAACTTACCTTCGTAAGAAGGCCATTCAAGCTGTGCGCAGCGAGAACACTGTTGACATTCTGGTGGCAGCGACTATAAGCTGTCCACCAGTTTAATCTGTTGTAGCGCGGTCCAGAGCTTAGGGTCTGGATCCCCACAGAAAATTGGTGGCAGCGGTGGGATCGGGAAGAGAAGATATTCTCCACCGACCACAGGAACCCAAGAAGGACCGGCGGAAGACATTCCATGACCGGCCCAACTAACGAGAACCAAGAAGAAGGCAGAATACGTTCCAGCCCGGCAGGAGACGTCCTGACGCTGAGGGAGACATCCCAACGCACCCAATCGAGCTTCCAGCTTCGGCGGAGGAGCTCAAAGGAGTCAAGCTAAGGCGAAGGCCCCAAGAATAAAGGAGCTTCCAGCTTCGGCGGAGGAGTTCCACAAGTGTCAGAGCTGAGGCGGAAGGCACAGGACATTCGGATCATCGACAGTTGCTGCGGTGCTCGAGAGACTGGTGTCCACTCTATTTTTGTTGGTGGTGTTGTATTGTGTTGTGTCGTGAACGATATTTTTGTCCGTGTATTTTGGATTGTAACCTTCTCTTCGTGTAAATTTTAATTTCTAATTGGGTATTTGCTCAGTGTTGTCATTTTGTTTTTCTTTTGAACAGGTCTCTTCCAGAGGGCGAGGACACTCACCCTCTCATGACTGACCAGGCGGCTGGAGGCAAGAGGTGGACGGTTCGACGTGCGCCCCAAGCAGTCAGCGAGGGAGCTTACAGGCCATCACACGTTCCGGCAAGGGTGACTGCGCGTTCCCCATACCCCAGCAGACCCAGGGGTGAACCACACTATCGAGAGGAGGAAGGCTCAGAGGTGAGCGCGGTAGTAGAAAGAAGAGAGGAGGAGGAAGAAGGTGGTGAAGAGAGAGTTGGTGACAGATCTGAGGATCAGACAATAGAGTCGGAGCCAGAGGGTGAGGCAACGACTGGGATGGAGTCAGAAGTGGACAAACTGTTGAGGTACATGGCGGAGAAGGAGGAAAGGGATAGAGCTAGCAGGGCTGAGGCAGATAAGGCTAGGCGGCTAGAAATGTTGGAAATAGTGGGCAGGTTAAAGGAGAGTGAGGAAGAGAGGAGAAGAGAGGACGAGGCTAGGAGGCGAGAGAGAGATGAGGATAGTAGGGTCAGGAGGCTCGGGGAGGAAGCAGAGCAGAGAGACAAGAGGGAATTACAGGCAGAGAAACTTAAGATTTTGGGTTCGTATAAGGAGGGAACAGAGATGTTGGGGTACTTGAGTAAGTTTGAGCGTATCATGTCTGAATGTAAGATAAAGGAAAGTCAGTGGGCAGAGAGGTTATTTCCGAGGTTGCCAGAACGTTTGTGCAATAGGATTGCCGGTGTGAGGGATGATGGGGGTAGTTACGAAGTAGTCAAAGGAGTGCTTCTCAAGGCTATTGGGGAGACGAGTCTCACCTACGGCCACCAGCTCTTCGAGCTAACTGGGGGGTCTCTCAAGACGAAGGGAGCCTCTGAGATTATGGAAGTGGTGGAAAGAATATGTAGGGGGGTGTTGCAGGGGTGTAGCTCTAGGGAGGATTGCGTGGCGGCTTTGGCGGCAGCACTGACTAGAAGGGTAATTCCACCAGGGGGTAAGGTTTTCCTGGAGGGAAAGAAACTGACGAAGTTGGAGGATATTAGGGATGCCTGGGAGACGTGGATGTCTGGGCGCATGAAGGGGAACTTTTATAAGGTACTCGGGAGTAGTACAGAGGGTGGATTTAAGAGTTTTAGGGAGAGTGGCTCGAGGAGTCAAGTGAGTACTGGTAGCGAGAGGGTTAGCTTGGTGCCAGTGTGTTTTAATTGTGGAGAGAAGGGGCATAAGGCTCCAGACTGTAAGAAGAAGGTGGGAGGGCTGAATGGAGTGAGTAGGCCAGTAACTTGTTTTGCATGTGGCAAGCAAGGTCACCGTAGTCCAGACTGCCCGAGTAGGAAGATAGGGACTAGTGTCAAGAAGGAGGGTACGACAGGTAGTGTTTCAGAGTTGTCATGGGAGCCAAGAAGGGAAACATGGCAAAGGGGGTTGTGAACGGGGTTGAGTGTGGAGTATTAATAGATTCGGGGGCAGAGGTAGGTATTGTTCCAAGGTCCATGGTGACTAAGGACTGTGTGCTTTGCGGACATGTTCACATTGCAGATGTGCATGGTAAAACCAGTTACCTGCTGGCGGGCGATGTGAAGTCACTGAAACCCTCCTATGATCAGCCGCTGTACATTGGTCGTGTGTGTGTGATAGTGTTGGCTCATGTTCACTCTTGTGTGTGTGCCGAAGGTTTGCAGTCGCGCGCGCGGGGCTGCACTCCTCTTTTGCAGCCCCGCCTCCGCTGGGTCCTGACTGGGGCTTTGCGAGCCTTTGACGCATGCGCCTTAGGCTCGCCCTTGAGCGGCCGCAGCTTCGCTTCTTGCTGCGGTCGCGCCTTTCCCCACCCCGTACGCAACCTCAAACCGGTCACGGGCAGTCTTATGCCAACCTAAGACTCCCGGAGAACCCTCCCCCTCCATCCAAACCTCTATACATAACTTATGCTAGCAACTCTCCCCTCTCACTCTTCTTCTTTTTTTTTTTTTGGGTAGAGGCGGGTGGGCGTCCTCGCGGTCCCGGGTCTCTCCCGTGGACCTGCCCGCTGGTCGATTGTTCCTTTCAGTCATCTTAAAATTACTTCTAAATGGTGATCACTGCACGTGGTCTCTATACCCGTGCCTTCGCCCGGTTACGCATGCCCGGGCTCCGCCCACTCTTACAGCTTCTCTCGTCCTGGCCGGTAACCTCGGTCCGCTTTGCTTCACCTGCCATTACCTGCTGGCGGGCGATGTGAAGTCACTGAAACCCTCCTATGATCAGCCGCTGTACATTGGTCGTGTGTGTGTGATAGTGTTGGCTCATGTTCACTCTTGTGTGTGTGCCGAAGGTTTGCAGTCGCGCGCGCGGGGCTGCACTCCTCTTTTGCAGCCCCGCCTCCGCTGGGTCCTGACTGGGGCTTTGCGAGCCTTTGACGCATGCGCCTTAGGCTCGCCCTTGAGCGGCCGCAGCTTCGCTTCTTGCTGCGGTCGCGCCTTTCCCACAACACCCCCCACTCTTGACCCTATGGAGAAGCTCGACTGCTCCGCCGCACACACCTACCAGGGTAAGCTCCCAACTTAGGACCCCCCAGTCTAGGCCCGACCCCTAGGTCATAGCACCCAACCCCTACGGCACACGGCTCAGCTTACCACCGGCCCGCTTCCCGAAGGCGGGGCCCCCCCCCCCCAACATATCACCTTGGTTCTAGACATAACAATAGCACAGACATGTGGGGTGACTGATCTGCTATGAATGACTGTTCAGGGCGCACTATCCCGGCTTTGCTCCTCCTTGAGCGACGTCGCCCACTTCTTGGCCGATGCAGCTTGAGCCCCCTCCTCTCTCCTGATGTACCCTCGGTACACTCGGCTCTTCCATCTGCCCAAGGCCTTCACATCTTCCTCGGACGCTCCGCCTTCCGCCGCGGCCGTCGCAGCCCCAATCCTGAAGCTGTGACCCGAGATGCCTTCCGCAGCCAGGCCTCCTTCCTTCAGTGCTGCCTTGACTTCGGCCACGAAGTTCTTTCTAGACAGGCCTTGTCCGCCCTCGTCTGCGAAGAACGGGCCGGGACCCGGTCCTCGGGCAATCATGAACTGCAGCATAGCCCTCACTGGGCAGATGTCCCCGGTCGTCCGCTGCAGGGTCACCAACTCCCCAGTTCTCAAACGGTCCGTCTTGGACTCCTTTATTGCCAGCCTGATCCACCTGGGACTCGGTGAATCTTCCAGTTGCACGTCCTCCCAGGTCAGGTGCGCTTTGGCGTCGAACTGCACGCCTTCGGGCGTCAGCGCCTCCCCTGCCCTCAGGCAGCCGAAGAAGCAGGCACAAGCAGCTGCCCACAGCATCTTCCCCTTTCTCCCTGCGTCGCTCCATGCCGCCTTCATGGCTATCAGGTGGTGCCAGCGCACCGGCTCTCTTCGCAGGCGCTCCTTCCCATTCGTGGCCTCCATCCTGGCCAGGCCTTTCCTCACCTGAGCCAGTCTGTCCATGGCACTCCAGCATGGCGCCGCCATCCCTGCCTTGACCTGGGCCATCCGGATGCCTGCCAAGTGGTACTTGATCGCCCCGCTCTTCAGCCCGTCTCTGGCCAGCGTCACCACGTACGCCGTGGCCTTCTCCTCCGTGATCGGGAGCGGCGTCTCGTCCACCCTCTTGCACCAGGCCTCGTATCTCCTCCACACGGCGGCGTAACGCCTCCTCGTGGGCTCCGCTACTGACTGCTCGATAGCAGCGCCGACAGCTTCTTCCACTCCGGCCCTTGACAGGAGTGACTCCCTCCGCACAGCACCTCCAGGAGCTCCCGCGGGATGGCTGACGGCTCCTCTGCTGCACCCTGCATCAACACACAGGCACGACCCGCATTATTCTTGGACAGGGCATCGGCCACCGTGTTGTCCACCCCCTTGATGTGCTCCGCCCTCACCGAGAGCGCGAGGGTCGCCTCGATCATGGCCAGGCACCTCAGCAGGTGCATGGACCGCTTCTCTCTACAATTGCCCGACCCTATGGCTGCAACCACCGACATGTTGTCGCATCTGGCTCTTACGAGCCCCGCTTTCCACTGACTTCCCCACACCACGGCCGCAACCACGATGGGCAGCAGTTCTTTGGGCATGATATTCCACTCGGCCGTGCCGGGCACGTCGTCCCATCTGACCTGGAACCACCTCCCGTTCCAGTACGCCCCGCAACCCCAGCCCCCAGATGCATCAGACACCAGCTCCTCCCGGGGCACGCCCTCTTCGGCTAGGGCTCTCAGCCCGAACTGACACCACCACTCGATGTCAGCCCGGGCTTCGAGGTTCAGCCTCAGTCTTTGACCGCCCCTGTGCACAGACGTCATCAGGTCTTGCAGCCTTCGCTTGAAGGCCCTCCCTGGTTTTACCACCTTGCAAGCGTGATTGAGAGAGCCAACCAGGGACTCTAGCTCCCTCCTCCTGCAGCACTTCCTGCTCCTCCACTTGCTCAGGAGCGCCTTCAGTTCAGCCAACTTGTCTTGCGGGAGCCTGGCTTCGCCCTTCTCCGAGTCGATCTCGATGCCCAGGAAGGTGAGTACCTCGCTGGGTCCTTCCTCTTTGTTCGCATCGAGTGGCAACCCCAGTCTCTGGCAGGTCTCCTTGAACACTGCCATCGTCTTCTGACACTCGTCGGTGCCCCCTTTACCCACGGTCACGAAGTCATCAATATAGTGCCTTATCCAGCCCGTGCACCTCTTCGTGACCGCCCACTCGATGGCGTCTCCCAACGCCGTGAATAGCAGTGGTGCCGATCTCAGTCCGAATGGGAGGGTACCATCCACGTAAATCTCGCCCTCCCATTCCATACCCAGCAACCATCTGTCCCTGGGGTGGACCGGCACATTTCTATATGCGGCCTTCACGTCGGCCTTTGCCAACAGTGCTCCTCTCCCCAGCTCGACTACTCTGCCGGCCACCTCGTCCACGGACGTATACGTCACTCTCGACAGCTCCTTGCTGACGCCGTCGTTTACACTGTGCCCGTCGGGGGCTGATAGGTTCACTATCAGCCTCCATCTCCCCGGCTTTCCCTTCTTGGGGATCACCCCGAAAGGCGAGCACTGCACGCACTCCATGCCTTCCTCCACCCTCCAGATCCTCCTCTCACGCAACTCGTTCTGCAGGTAGTCACTGACTATCCCCTTATGTTGCGAGGTCTTGTACATGGAACCCCTCTGCACCTTCAGCACTGTCGTGCTCTGATCGTGCCCCACTCTAAATCCATGTCTCACTCCTCTGATTAGGAACTCCACCCACGCCCTGTCGGGGTGCTCCTCTAGTTCCTTCTCCCACTGCTGCCACAGCAGGGGGGTGACCACCCTCTCTGCCCCGCGCAGCACTCTACTTCTCGAGCCCTCCGACTTTCGCTCGAGTTCCAGCAATTGCTCGGTGAAGCGGTACCCTACAAAAGCATAACACTGCAGTCAGCTTTTGCCTCTTTCCACCGCAAACACCCCCCAGTCCTAGCTACGTGCGTGCATCCTAACTACGTGCGTGTGTCCTAACTACGTGTGTGCGTCCTAACTACGTGCGTGTGTCCTAACCACGTCCCGTCCGCCCACCAACCCGTGTGCCCCGCTTAGCTACCGGCCCACTAGTAAGCTATCCCCAGTACATTGCCACTCGCATTCGCCTCCACGTCTCGCCTGACCTGCCTATCGCCCTAACTGCCCTTTGGGAGCCCCGCACTAAGTCCCCGTCAACCGTCGGCCCGCATAGAGAATGCCCCACGTAAATTTTTTTATTTTTATTTTTTATCCTTTTTTAGCTCAAACATACAATATATGCCATACAAGTAATAGCCAGTTACAATGACAGGCGATCAGTTGGAGCTCAAACTCCCATGGCCCCTTCTGTCGGACGACTTGCACAATGTGGCCGGGTGGTCGCCTCCGCAGACGGAGCAGACGTGGCTGAACCTGCATTGCAGGCCGAATCCACATTTGCCGTCCCCTTTGTTGTACCTGAAGCAGGCACCTCGCCGTCTCAGCTCGCTCTTCCTCGGAGGGGCTCCCCCGCTGCCCCCTTGCTTCGGCTCGATCCTTGCCGGTTGGGGTGAGTGTGTTACGTCTAGCATCAGAGGGAAGTTTTCCTCGTCCCACTTGACATCTTCTCTGCCCGCCGCTTCGCGTCGGAAGCGGCGGTCGTACCTGACCACTTGGGCCCATGGGTACCTCCGCGCCAGCCGGAAGATCACCTCCCGGTAGGCCGCCAGCGGGGCCCACATCTGGGGTTTGCCCAGCGCCCATGCCACCTGATACAGGGTGAAGCAGGTGCTCCACCCTGACAGGTCCGGAATCTCTTTGGTGGCTCTCCTTCGGCTGGACGACCCCCCTGTGCTCTCGTCACAGTCCCCATGATCCAGCTTCATTCCGCCCGACTCGCCTGGTCCGTCGTCGAAAACCGGGAAGGTGGCGAACTCCACGAACGCCCCTTCCCTGATCTTCTCCACCACTTTCTTCGCAAGGGGCGGCTGATTCTTCATCAGATGGACCACACCCCCATCCCCTCTGTCCTCCTTCCTGGGCTTGGGGGAACATAGGCTGTCCATCAGTTTCCTTACTAGGGACTCGTCGCCTCCAGTCGAGTCCTTCGGTGCCAACGTGGCACCCTTCTTCCTGGCGGCTTCCGCCAGTTCTTCCACACTGTCTGCATACACAGACCACATTACCGTGAACCTCATGGCGTCTTGCACACCGCACACATTCACCCCTTGCCGTAATGGCTACTAACACGCACTCACTCGCCCTCTGGTTTACCCCACTGCGGGCGCCCGGGCGTCACTGTGTGTGCCCCTCACCGCCCGTCTGCCCCCCTGCGAGACACAAGGCCCATGGCCTCGTCCCCTCGTCTCGACTACTCATGCGGCAGGCCGGACCCACTTGTTTCCCATCGAGACACAAGGCCCAGGACCTCGTCCCCTCGTCTCGACTACTCCTGTGATTGGCTGGTTCTTACCAGTCTATCTCTGTGCAGCCCTCTCGCCACCCCATCAAGACACGAGGCCCATGGCCACGTCCCCTCGTCTCGACCACCCTGTGGCTGGCTGACCCCCCACTGTGCACCCAAGGCCTTTGCACACTAGAGGCACCCATCTGGGTTGTGCACACTGCTTCCGGACCACTGTCCCCCTCTATATCGGAACCACATGCGCTCCCGAGCCCTTTGAGAGTCCGCCCCCCCAGTCCCCCGCTGTTGACGCACAGAGGGGGCTGGGTCCAGGCCTCATCCCCATGGCCCCGCATGGAACTCGTTCCTTCCCTACCTACTGGCTGCCTATCGCTCGTTGCGCCGAAGGCAAAACCCAGGACAGCTATCTTTCTCTAACCCTGATCTAACCTCCCTATCGTGCTCAATTCCTATTGCACCCAGTGTACTACTCCCTGAGGAACCTACTCTCTCGCCCACTGGATGCCACCACAAAGCCCATTGAGCTCGGTTGATCACGCACTGTTACCAGTGCGGAGGTGAGCGTCAGGAACGTTTGTTTCGGCTTACCAGTCCTCCCCAACCGCATCCCTGACTAACCCTCCCCGTTCACTTCACCTTACTTCGCCCGCTTCACTCCGGTATACCACCCTTCAGCTTACCCTCCTCTTCGGAGGATCTCTTCCCAATGGTCTTTCGCAGGTCATCGATCTGGTCGACCAGCGCCCGGATCAGCCGCGTGTTCGCGGCCACCCCCTCTTGCACCTCCAACTCCCTTGGTTCTGGCTCGGAGTTGCTGACCGCCTCCTCGTCAGCCCATGCGTTGCCTTTCTTCCTCTTTGGAGCCGGAGGGTCCTCGCGGTCCCGGGTCTCTCCCGTGGACCTGCCCGCTGGTCGATTGTTCCTTTCAGTCATCTTAAAATTACTTCTAAATGGTGATCACTGCACGTGGTCTCTATACCCGTGCCTTCGCCCGGTTACGCATGCCCGGGCTCCGCCCACTCTTACAGCTTCTCTCGTCCTGGCCGGTAACCTCGGTCCGCTTTGCTTCACCTGCCATGTGCACGAGAGCACTTTGGTTAGTTTTGAGATTGGAGGGTTGAAGTTTTCTAAGTTGTGTGTCATTGAAGAGAGAGAAGGGGAAGATGTTACATGTATTGTGCTGTATGATGTGCTGAGCAACACTGAGGGGGAAGCCTTTAGGAGAGCGATCACTGAATACAAAGGGGGAGGAAAGAAGGAGAAAGGGAAGAGTGTAAATGTAGTTACCCGTAGCAGAGCTAAGGAGTTAGCCGAGCTAGAAGTGGATGTGTGATGTGGATTGTAGTGTGCAGGATTTGTGGTGCACGATAGAGGAGAGTGATCCTAGTAGCCAGCTCGATCCCTTAATTAGGCCTGAAGTCAGTAGTAAGGTGGGTGAGAGCCATGGGGTGGAAGAAGTCGGACCTACGGAGATGACTGAGCAACCCCAGGCAAACGGTGAGTCCTTAAGTGGGTTGAGGACAGATGAGAATGCAGAGTCAGAGAGTGAGTCTGTAGATGAGGGAATGCCAGTGGCATGGGGATAAGGAGAATACTTGTGACGAAGCAGAGAAAAGAGTTAGAGCTTTAGCAGGAGAGATAGGTTACGTAGGCTCAGGGAAAGATCGGGAAGAGTTTGTGAGAGCACTTGCTGAAGACGAAGGTCTGAAGCTGTGGAGAGAACTAGGTGAGAAGAAAGAGAGAGGATTTGAATGGAAGAAAGGAGTGTTAGTGAGAGGTCAGTATGTGGAATGGGAACAGTTCAGGGATGTGTTGGTTGTACCGAAGAAGTTTAGGAGGAGAATTTTAGTCCTGGGACACGAGAAGGGGGGACATTTAGGAAGTGAGAAGGTGGCACAGATGGTAGGCAGGTATTTTACTTGGCCCGGGATGGTGAGAGACGTATTGGAACACTGTAGCTCCTGTAAATTATGCCAGGTGCGTAGTAAGCATAAACCTAGGCGAGCACCTATTGTTGAAAGGCCAGTGATGACAGAACCGTTGGAATCTGTAGCTGTCGATCTGGTGGGACCTTTGCCAAAGGGAAAAGGGGGCTGTCGGTTCTTGTTAACGTACGTTTGTCTTGCTTCCCGATGGCCCGAGGCAGTGCCTCTGAGGAGCATTACAGCTAAGGCTATAGCCGAGGGCTTGTGGGGCATATTTTCTAGGACGTCAGTGCCGGAGAGAATGCTTTCTGACCAGGGAAGTCAGTTTTGTGGTAGGGTAGTGAGAGAGTTGTGTAGTTTGTTGGGAATCGAGAAGCTTAGGACTTCTCCGTATCATCCTGAAACCAACGGGGCGGTGGAAAGGATGCACGGGACTTTTAAGGGGATATTGGGTAAGTGTGTGAGCGATGGAGTAGATTGGGTAGGACAGGTTAACTTTGTCTTGTATGTATTGAGGCAGATGCCCCATGCAGACAGCGGGTTTAGTCCTTTTGACTTGGTGTATGGGTATAGAGTTAGGACTCCTCTAGATGCCTTGTATCACGGGCTCTATGAGGTAGACAGTCAGAAGTTAAATGTGTGTGAGTGGGTAAGAGGTATGGCTGAGAGGTTAGAGAGAATGAGGGAATGTGCAGCAGTTAAGATGGTGAAGGGTAAACAGAGTAGGTTGAGTTACATGAATAGGGGGTGCAAGTTGAGAGAGTTTAAAGCGGGACAGTTGGTGTTATACAGGGTACCAGGTATGCACAGTAAGCTGGCGGATTCCTGGGAGGGTCCCTATAGAGTGAAAGAGAGATTGGGGAAAGTGAACTATCGGATTAATGCGTTAGAGTCTGAGAAGCATGTGCGAGTCGTGCATGTGAATTGCTTGAAGGAGTATAAGGAGAGATTAGAAGTGAACAGAGTAGATGTGGTGTTAGAAGAAGAAGTCAGTAAGAGAAATGTATTGAGTGGGGAGTGCGAAGGTTTCGTCAAGGGGGAACTAGATGAGTTGTTGGGAAGGTATGAATGTTTGTTTGAGGGAAAACCGGGATGTACCGACAGGGTAGAGTTGACTATAGATACGGGAGATGTGTCACCTATTAGGCAGACGCCCTACTCGGTGCCACTAGGAGTGAGAGACGAGGTAAAGAAGGAATTAGATTTGTTGGAGGAGAGTGGTATCATTGAAAGGAGCAGTAGCCCTTGGGCTTCTCCGTTGGTACCAGTTAAAAAGAAGGATGGTGGGATAAGGTTGTGTGTGGATTTTAGGAAGGTGAATGGGGTAACGGTACGGGAGCCGTACTACATACCAGGATTTGACGAAATGATAGAAAGGGTTGGAGTAGGACGTGTATTATACAAGTTGGACTTGGAGAAGGGTTTTCATCAAGTGGTAGTTAGGAAGGAGGATAGGGAGAAGACAGCATTTGTGTGTCCGTTTGGGAAATTTCAGTTTAGGCGGATGCCTTTTGGACTCACAAACGCTCCTTCAGTCTTCCAAAGACTGATGGATCAGGTGTTGGTGCCGTGTTCAGATTATGCACGGGTATATATTGATGATGTGTTGGTGGTATCTGAATGTTGGGAAGTGCATTTGAAACACTTGGAAGAAGTGTTTGAAGTATTGAAAGTAGCGGGTTTGACAGTGAAGAGGAAGAAATGTGTTTTTGGGAAAAGGAAGTTGGAATTTTTGGGTCACCTCATCGGCGATGGTGTGGTGTCTGTCCCTGGGGACAGGGTTCGGGCGATCGCAGACCACCCAATGCCAAGGAGCAGGAAGCAGTTAAGAAGCTTCCTCGGCCTTGTGGGCTTTTATCGACGGTTTGTGAGGGGTATGCACCGTTGGACTGCTGTCTTGACGCCACATACGTCTGGATCGGCTTGTGGGAGGATTGTGTGGACAAGCTCAATGGTAGAGGCTTTTCGTGAGTTGTGTTTATGTCTTTGTAACAGTATTGTCTTATGTGTTCCTCAAAAGGAGGACTCGTTTATGTTAGAGTGCGATGCTTGTAGCTCGGGTATTGGGGCTGTTCTGTCGGTGAGACGCGAGGATGAATGGAGACCTGTGGCCTTCTTCTCTCATCAGTTGAAAGGGGCACAGCAGAGGTACAGCGCTCAGGAGCTGGAGTGCTTAGCAGTTGTGGAGGCGGCGAGCCATTTCGCTTATTTCCTCTACGGGAAACACTTTGAGATTGTGACGGATCACAGAGGTCTGGAATCGTTGGTTGCTGGGAAGCAATGCAATCGGAGAGTTCAAGGTTGGGCTCTTAAGATGTCTGAATTTTCCTTTTCGATTACCTACAGGAAAGGTTCTGAGAATATCGTGGCGGACGCCTTGAGCAGATGTCATGAAGATGTTGGTGATGGAGAGAGCGAACATCTTTTCCAGGAGGGGGGAGATGTGGGAGTAGAACGGGAGCCACTCCCACATGAGACATTAGAGCGGGAAGATTCAAGCTGAACTATATATGTTTACGTATTTGTGTAGTATGAACTTGGTCCTAATTGTTGTAGTATGAATGGTCATTGTCATGTTTCGTAAGGGCTGAGGGGCCCTGCTCCATCACACATATAAATAGTTGTAATCATGAGTTGTAGAGGAGTGTCAGTCAGTGTCTGTTGGTGCTTGTCATCATACATTTTACATTACACTAAACTTACCTTCGTAAGAAGGCCATTCAAGCTGTGCGCAGCGAGAACACTGTTGACATTCTGGTGGCAGCGACTATAAGCTGTCCACCAGTTTAATCTGTTGTAGCGCGGTCCAGAGCTTAGGGTCTGGATCCCCACACCTAGCAACCTATAGTGAGGCAGATATGTAACAATTTTTATTACAATTGTGGGTTTTGACGTACAAGCATGATACTTGGTTGAGTTATACAATATGATCATGAAAGTATTTTCAGATATGGAGCCATCACCGATCTGACTCTTGGTAACTTCTAGGCATTAAATTTTTATTAAGAATCTTAATTTCATTAAGAATGATCATGTTTGGCATCAAAGTGAAGGTCATACTTTGTGAAGTATTTTGCAACTTGAATTCACAGCTATTTTTACATCACTGATAATGTTCACTTTGCTTCACTTGTTTGCTAATTAATTAAGAAGACTTTTGTTAAGTTAAAAATTATTCTATGACTAGGTACACTAATTAATTCCATATATTCTGTATTTCACTGGACGTAACAGTGTTTTTATAAAATACACAAATGTTTCAACCATTTTACAATGGTCATCATCAGTGTGTGGATGATAATCTTTGTGAAGTCAAAACAATGTCCTGAGGAATTTTGTGGTTATGACAGAGCTGTATCAAAATATCATCATTGCCAGTCTACTCATTCTGATTTGCCAAGACTCTGAACAGCATCTTTTATGCCATTCTTGCTGGTGATCTACTGTTTTAGCATTCTCCCAATCAATGTGATGATGTTGTTGAATTTCATGTTGAGCAACCGTAGAAATGTTGATGTCTAGTAATTTCAATGCTCTTTGATATTCTTCTGACCAATGCTCTAGAGTCCGTCTAGTTTGCATGGCCATATCTTAGTAATATTTCTTATGGGGGGAGGGGGGGAGGGGGGGGGTGAATGTTTAATGTCAGTTGTGTATAGCATAGGCTAACTTTTGTAATATATCTGTTCCACCCTTTGTAAGAATTTGCACGATCTATAGATTGTGCTGCACATTCTATAAATTCACAGATTGGGCAACAATCTATAGATTGTGTTGTACTGTACAATCTAGAGATTGATACTTCATTGTAGTTCAATAATAAATCAATCCCTGTAAAATTTTACCAATAAGAATTTTTTCTTTTAAAATTTTTGATCCTAATACATAACTAAATCTTTTTTTTTAACTTCACTAGTCATATATTTTGTAACAGTATGGTGCGTAAATTGCCCATTCCAAATGTATGAAAAAATCGACATTCAAATGAAATTGCATGGGGATAGTGAAATAGCACATAACTAAGTGAAATACCAAGGCAGCTTTGTGAAGAGTGTAGTTTGAGTAGTTTCTATTTGGAGACAATGTCATTCTTTAGCACAGAAGTTCTATCCATATTAGACTAATTATTTTTCTACAAATTAGGAGCCATAGGTTGAAAAGGAAGTTCCAGATGAAGCTAATCCTGATATACAGAAATTGTGAGTGAATGATACAGAGCTACAGTGTAAATGGTATTAAAAAGCTGGCCAACTATTAGTCAGTGAATAGCACAGGTAACCTGTGCTATTAGGAAACTATAGCACGGATACTAATGTAGATGTTTCGGCACACTATACAGTGGCCCTCATCGTAAAAAAATGATTGAAATTATAAGGAGCCTGAGGGTGACAAATGCATGCATTAAACATCACCATGGACAGAAGTCTTAGGAGAAAAGGATCCTTAGGATACCGAGTTGTTATTTCTAAGAATGCGGTAGTACTCCTTCATCTATATTCATAGAACTCTTCTTTTTTTCTGGTGTGCCAAGACTCTAAATAACAGCTTTGGTATTGATTGCTATGTGAGTCTATGACTTCAGCAGTGTCCCAATCTATGACATGATTATTCTTGATTGTATGATCTGCAACTGCTGAAGTGAAATAGTGCTATCCAAAAGAACTGATTTGAGTGTACGACCTGTTTGCCAAACTGTATATTGTGCAAAAAGGTCATACACTCCATCATCACAGAATAAAAGAACACAAAGAGAGCAGTTATTTCAAACTTGTCCGAATCTATGTATTAGAAAAATTCTATCTCACTTGAACATAAGAACATACTTTAAACCCCATGTTACTTTGAGGCAAATTCTAGTACACCCTAAAACGAAAACACCATCAAAAGAATGGAGTGGTTTATGAGATACTATGTGGGACATGTAACAAAGTTTATGTAGGACAGTCTGGGAGGACACTGGAGCACAGAGTAAAAAATTATCATTGTGAAGATATCTAGGGTGGAATATAATATAGATGAGTCTAAGTGTGATATGGAGAAATATTTCATGAGCAGGCTAATTTATTTTCAAGTAACTGAAAATAAAGCCTGAGAGTGAAATATCTTGCCATATCACTCTGACAAGTGTAATAAGTGGTTTATTCCACACTAGATATCTTTACTAGTAGTTAGTACTAGAGGAAGGGGTAATTCAGGGTAAAGTTGGTTGTAGGGGCTACCCTCACCCCCAGCTGATATTTTAGCAGCTTCTCTAACCCTGTTGGGCAGGGTACACCTGAGGAAGGTAGCTGTAAAAACCAAGAAAATTGAAAAGTTTGGCTGGTTGCTATAACTACAAGGGTAATGAGCTTGGCAGTACAGCCTGAAATAACTGCTTTCAAGGGTCATGTACCTAAAGATATCATTGTGAAGATATCTAGGGTGAAATAAATATATAATAATTTTATGTCTACTCTGGAAGTTCTCAAGCTTGAAAGGTGGTAGGTTCATCTTTGAAGAAATGACCAGTTGATCAACTTTTGCTTACAGAATTGACGGGAAAAATACCAAGGCATGCGTGAAAGTGGTATTAACTGAGGGCTTTATATATGTCCTAGATTTTTAAATAATATACATATATTTATATACTTGTATTCAATAATGTGTAGTTATATCACAATAATATTTTCATTCATTATAATACGGTGCATAAATTGCCCATTAAAAATATATGGGAAAAAATCGCTGTTCAATTGAAATTGCACAGGGAAATAGAAGTAGTGCGTAACTATGTGAAATAACACAGAATCTTAGTGGAAACTAAGTGAAATACCACAGCAGCTAAGTGAAATAGTACTAATAAGTATGCACATGTGCAGCATTAACCTCTTATGTTACATAAAACTACAATATTGTTACATGTATTTTATCTGAAAAAGCTTCTATTCCATACTATGATGACAAAAGCGGATTCTGTTTATAGCAGCTGACCAATTAATTATAGCCTAAATAAATACAGAATTAATTGACAGAATGGCATTTTCTGTTTTTTTTAGGTATTCTTGGGCCAGTAAAGGAATTGCCTCAACAATACAGTGCATTGGACAATACGGTTAACATATCATGGATTCCTCCCCCAGCAATTATAGTACCAGCATTTGGACAAAATATAGATCGACCTGAGATCTACTACTGTGTACACGTATCTAATGGATCTATAACTACATCTATTGGTTGTAACAGAACTGGAGATAGAAATGAAGAGACCAGTGTACTATTAGATAATGCTGTATGTAAGGAAGAATACAATGTTACTATTATTCCATTCAACAGATTAGGAGATGGAGCACCAGTATTAGCACAGTTCCCAGGTGTGTTAGGTTCTTATATATGCAGACAAGGTTAACAGCCATGATTGTAGTGATGTAACGGATGAGTTTTTTTGTATTCATGACTGTGTTCTTGGCATTTGTTGTTATAATTTCCTATTAAACTAGTAAATCTGAATTAATTCCATATTTCCAAATCAATTAACCATATTGATAGGTCTGTGTCTATGCAAGTTTCTAGTGGAGCAAAGATTATTGAGTATTACACGATTTGGGGACATATTTCTGTACAGCCACATTATATTCAACTTAACCTGAATTGTACCAAATTCAATTAATCTTCTTCACTCTATTCTATCACTGAACAATGCCTAACATAGTAGTCACTAGGTTTAATTTGTATCAAAGCCATGAATTTCTATGTAATCAAGCTGACAGCATACCTAGCAGTCATAGAAGTTTACTATTTCAAAGAACCCTTTTTCCCAGAAGATGGTACAATTAGACTATAATAAAGTTCTCAATTATGTTGAGTATTTATTTATTGGTTGAAATTCTGTGATAATTAAGGTGTCAGTTATTTTACCTTTACTATTATTGAAGTCAACTTAGTATTAGCACAAAGTAATTATCTCTGGGATTAATTTATTTAGTCTGTGACCCTTTGGCTCAACTTGTAGTTATGGCAAAATTTACTAGTTAGGACTATATCAATGGCAAAATTACTAGTTAGGACTATATATATATATATGAACTCAAGTGGTAATATTGTGTATCAAAAAAGTTCTTCAGTATATTCCAAAAAAAATGTGAGAAAATGTACAATAAAATGTAATGAAATTTATACTAAACGAATAATTCTAATTGTTTCTCTTTTCTCATACAGCTGCTCCGGTCATTACAGGGCCTGGCATTCCTCAACTTTCAGGAAGCAATATTAGCTATTCGTATGAAGTAGTAAGTGGAAACTTCTATTATTAAGTTAAGATATACAATGAAAATTAAATAGATGCAAGTAAATATCTTGGAGACTAAAATATTTTGTTTAAAATTTTGATGGCTACAAATACAGGGGTGAAAGGGTTTTGATATGAACAGTCAAAAAGAGAAAAGTAAACTAGGGAGGATTCAAGTCTGTTCTTCTTGTTATAATTTTCTTTTATTCCACTCCCACTTCCCACTCAGTCTGGTCTAGCCTGCAATTGTAGGATAGAAGATCAGAACATGGGAAGTAGTTCTCTGTGTGAAGTTGACATAAATCGTCCTGGACAACTTACAGTAACTGTGGTAGATGCTATTCTTAATAGAATATTCAATGCCAGGTTATTTGCCATCAACACAAGAATATCATCTTCAGAAATAGTTGAAATGTGTAAGTATATTGTATGTCCAGGGTGGCGTAACTACTCACTAGCATCACAAACACAATACATTCATTCATTATATACACATATATACGTAATTATTAATATAATGTTGTGCATAATAAAACACTTAAGTATTTAGGTACAGCCATAGTACCTTCACTTTAATTGCAATATGCAAATAGCATGATTGATGGTGATCCACAGCAATGAAACAGATTGTGAATAATTCTAGTGAATTGAAATATTTGTCAGCATGATTATAGGGTTAGAATCTCTATTATGGCTGATGAAGCCTTATTGTGTGTATCACACTCTGAATTAATATTATATATATTATGTGTGTGTGATTTTTAGCCACATTTGATGCATATAGTTTGGTCATCTCTGCTTCTACATCACAAGTGAACTATTCATTAGCATTTCTTAGTGGCTCCAAGGCTCGTGGTACATTTATGGCGGTGCTCCACATAACCAATGGCATGACTAATTTCAACCAGTCATTCTATTTTGTACAAAATATTTCAGCAGCTCAGATGGCTAACACAATAGCAGAACTCTCTGGTGGGATGTACATGGCTCTGGCATATGATGTAGAAAAAACTGGAGAGATTACCAGTGACAGAGCAGCAGATCAGCAGTCTGTTACTATAACTGGAACACCTACTAGCCCAGGTCAGTGTAAAAGCCCATTATTAAGTAAAGTTTCTGAATTCCAATCCATGACACAACTGTTGCATGGTGGAGCAACATTAAATATATCCTTTTTATGTTCACAGACTCCAGAGATGTTGTTGCATTAAGTAATCATTGAGCGGTCGGCTTTTTCAAAATAATTATTATAATGTAACTGGGCATCTATTGCATCTGTTCTATTCCCTCCACTTTATATTCTTGCCAGAGAAAAATGAAATAAAGTTTCAAAATGAGTAAATTTTGTAAAATAACTCCCATTTAGAGGTTTTAAAGGGACAATAACACACTAGTAGGAAACTATTAAAGAGTATCTATACTATCTATAATGCAACTCATCACGTTAGGCCTTAAAGTTGGCATTAGTGACTCTTGAAAGTGACAGTTGAAAAATATAACTTCATGGATAAAGAAGTAATTTTTATCATATGCTTGCCGATTTTTTTATGTTAGGACCAGGGCCATTGCTGCTTAGATTGTTTCACTACTACAGATACAACTGTAGCTGGCAGAAAGCCCACGAACTCTGGAACTGGTTAGAGCATTTTGTCAGAGCCGCAGTAGACTGCCTTAGTCAAAGCAAGTTAGACTTTAGTACAAGTTATTTTGCACCATCCCCGTAATGTTTATCAGAAGGTCAAGACCTTAGCTTGTTGATATAGTTATGAAAGAACTTCTAGCTAAAAAAAGTAGCAGTGAACCGACAGATAATCTAGAACGAACATTTTTAACTTTTTTTTTATGTGACAACAGTATATAATGCAAACAGAATACATACAGTGACAAAAAGGCTGTGCTATTCCTATTTTACTGCCATTCTACAGAACAGAATTCCAAAATTTCAGAACTTTTTATGACACCTACTGAACTCTCAGTGCCATTACACTATGAGCATAACAGTTATTAAGCTTTATTTTCTATTTCAGTTCCTTATGCCATGCTATCTGGCATAAACTGTACTTCATCTGTTACTGAGGACATGGTGACAGTGATTGTCCAGTGTGACTTTAAAACCTCCATGTATAGTGGATACAGAGTATACATACAGGATACCAGTATTCCTGTAACATTGAGGTTTGATGAATCTACTGTGTCAGGAGCAATGGTGTCTATAAATAGCTTATCTGTGAGTGGAGAACATCTAGTGTTTGTGTATCCAATATGGAGTAGTGATATACCAGATGGTAGACTGGCTCCTGCACTCAGTGCAACATACAATCTAGTTGCTTCAATAACAACTATTGCTCCTACCTCAGAAGGTAAGGAGTACAGAGGTTTTAGAATGATATTATGTAGCTATTTAATTTGTTAATTCAGAAACCCATTCTTCGGACATATCACCCACATCTTCTCCTAGCAGCCCCATCATGATATCTCAGAATCCAAGCAGTTTACCTCCTTTATCTGATCAAAATACAGCAGCTATCATTGGTAATAATTAAAATTATTCTTATAAGTATATATATTTTCTGTGTACTGTGGGATTATCTAATAGCTAGTGTTTGCTTGATTCTATCTTACAGGATGACTACATAAGACTAAATTTTAGCAATCTGTATTTGTAGCTTAGTGTTAGAGTACTACAATTAGAGCTGGCATGAAGCCAACTCTTTGCCAATGAGAAAAATGCTTGAATCTTATGAAAGTTACAGAACTTCATATATAGGGATTGGCAACAAACTCTTAGATAAGTTCAAGTTGGCATGAGCTGAGCCCAGTTGGTAAAGCGTCACCTCAAACTCAATAAGTAAAGCATCATTACACTCAAAAGAAGGTGATTAAGGAATAAAGTGATCAAAAGAGAATGAAGCTAAAACAGGTAAAATCAGTGATAGCTTTACAAAACCTAAATGAAAAGGACAGAAAGCCTGAAGCAGTAGGAGAAGTGGAAAGAGGAGGAGAACGGAATCCATAATACTTTAAAGATGAAATTGTTCAATATGCCTATAATATATACCAACCTATATCTCATACTTGTATTATTAGCCTTAAATTATTCAAGTGGACTACTAATATAAGTATATTTACTACTATATATTTTATTGTACTTTATAGGTTTAACAGTTCTGTGCATTGTTCTTATTGCAACCATGTTACTGGTAGTTGGCTTATTTTTGTGCTTTATTAGAAGAAAGAAATCAAAGGTAAGTGAGCAGCTGGTATGTATACATAAGTTCAAACTTAACCTAATGCACATTCTATCTTTTTGCCAAAGTTTTTTAACTCTTTGTAGTGATTTATCATAATGCAAATGGCTAGATACTGGTCTATTGATATTTTCCTTCTGTATGTGTAAAGCTTGGTCAGTCTTTAACTCACGATTCTTGGTGGCTTGGTTCCCCATTTAAAGGGGTGATGTTTCTAAACAACTATATTATAGAATGCTTGAGCAAAAGATGAAACTACATCAGCATGCCAGTAAATGAAGTGATAAGGAGGTTTCAGCATTTTCTGAACATGCTTGGCAGCAGCATTACCATTTTTAATGGAAATAGGTAGGAGTTGTGGACAAAGCCACTAAGAATCATAGTTGAAGACCAAGGAAGTTCTACACATCATGCAGATGACACCAGAAAACAATTAGTTTAATAGAGACATAGGTTTGGAACTTACTATATGCTGGCTGTCCATGCTGTGTGTAAGTCAGTCTTCAGGATGTATTAAACAGAGCCTTCCCCCAGCTATCTTGCTGTTTACATTATGTTTATAAATTACTACTGAGAGGTCGACTTTTTGAGGTATTTTTATAGGAAATAGCAACTTTTATGCTAAAAAAATTGATTAAGTAATCAAAGTTAGTATTTAGTTTGATTGCTTTACAGCAGCTGCTGTTGCTTTTTTTGACCACATGTATGCTAGTTACTTATTTGTTAAAGCATCAATCAGATAGAGGAGCATTCAACATGTTATGTTTAATGTGCTTTTTAACCTTATTTTAAGTATCTTTTGATAGTGTAAACTCTTTGCTGATAGAATTAAAATATTGTCATAAAGTTACATATTTTATTGTGCAGGACTCTAAGGTCCTTACCTCAAGAAATGCAAGTAAGTTAAAACTTTTTTTAGTAAATTAATAATATAATTATGTATGTACATTTATATTACACTTTTCTCATTCTTCTTTCTCAAACCTTCTTTTAGAATAGACATGATATTTGTATTTTATCCTTTAGTAATTTTTTTCTGTCAAGATAATTGTGATGTGTAATTTTTTAAATAAAATTTTGTATTTTCACTAAGTACATTAGCTATTTAGCTCTCATTTAATTTAATTTACTTTATTACCTTAACAAAACTTGTGAATTTTTTAGCTTAAAGTGCCGCAAGAATATTTTTTTAATTTAAGCTATAGTTTACAAGAAGTTACCATCTTTCAATTGATGTTACATTATTCAGCTCTTTTTTGAGAGACTTCAAGCTTACTTTTTAATAAGTATTAACATTGCATGTTTGTGGTCAATTTTCCAGTATTTATTCAATCTATATGTGCATTATTTTAATTATACTATTTTTTCCACAGCAAAAGCCACAATATTGACTTTTGTATGACTTACTAGATTTACATTCTATCTCCTAAGCACTATTGCGACCTTTTGATAATAACAATATACTCTGGCTGAAAACTAGAGGTGTTTGAGATTTCCAATTAGATGATAATTAAAAAATCAATAATGACTCCTGACTGAGTGACTGAATGCTTGGGATGTCATAATGTGTGTGTCTTCATGTCAGGGGCATTTTAATGTTCATACGTATAATTTAGGTTATGAAACAACTTCAAGCAGTGTGAGGAGAACTACTGAAGATCCGGAATACTCAGAAATTTCTTCTCATGTTCAAGTTAGTGGTCTAATTGTTTTAAAACAGTTTAGTATTGTACTGTTAAAGAGGGACCAAATTTGGAATGCTAATGTATTATTTATATGTACACATATTTTCAACAGATGTGCATTAATTCAGCATTTAGGTACTTCAATTCAATTCAATTTAATTTTTTTGAAGTTTATTGGGATTGTCATTCCCTTTATCAGCTATTCTAAATTAACTAAATTCAAAAGCTTTCTTATTGTTAAAGTGGTATTTGAGCAGTAACATGCTGATAAAGCAGTTGTTAAGATATTACAATTGAAGTGAAAATTTTAATTTGTGGCTATTTCTTTAGCCATAGTTATAGTTATTTCTACCTTTAATTTGACAATATTACTTTATTTTGTAATTGAGCTATTGTGCTACTGACCTGTTTTAATCTTTCTCTATGTGTTTGCCTAAAGATTTTACTAAATCAGTTTTTTGATAGCCATAGCAGTAGCTAATAAAATCAAGCTTCCTCTCTCTGTCAGAATAATAATGGACTCAATGTTACCCCATGTTGTCATGTCTCATCCAAAATAAATGTCTTGTCTGCAGCCTAGTTATGTATCGAAGTTTTCATTGATCACCTCTCCATAAACATTTTAACTACTTGACATATCTATCGAGTATTTGTACAAATTTTGCTGCTTAACACTGTCTAGTCTTGGCACCTTGTAAATAAATTCTGATTTCTACTATACCACTCATAGAACAAAAGCCCTCATTCTTTTTTCTTAATCTATATTTTAGTTATTTTAGTTGAATGTCAAAGTAAAAATTACTACTGATGTATTTAATTGATTGTCACGGTAGGCTGAAACCAAGTTGATGCACACATTCCGTGACTTTCAAGTTCCCATTGTAGAGCTAACATTAATATAACTTCAATAATACTTAAAATAAATGTATAGTGTGATATATTTATTGTGAATATTATTATTTATCTTTCAGGAGCAAATAGTTTTAGAGGAAAATCGATGTAAGTTAGCTATGATTACTAATTAATTTACATACTGGTTAATTATGAATGATTAAACTCAGTTCACCTGTGCAAATGGTTTTAATGAGTGTTGTCCAGTAATGCCGTCATGTGTTAGTATTCAGAGTTATAATGCATGTCAAGAAGTAAACGGTATATTTTGCAGTGTAAAGGTAGTTCATATGACGGAGAAGGAGGGGAAACGGTAAATGGTATTAAATACAATAGCTATGAATTGCATATCCCCTCTCCTCTAGGACGGAGATACTGAAGAGCAGGACAGATTGACAAGGAGGGAACAATGGAATTATATCTTATGCTACTGGGTTCTTAATATTAAAAAATTAGTACATCAAGTGCCATGGAGTGGCGGGGTACTTCCTAGATATAAATATTGTGGATCACACTGTTATCTATTTGTATTCAGCTATGGTATAATAGGTAGATTTTAATTTTTTTGGTTAGGCTATGATACAGTCAAGCAGTCTACTTCTGCTACAACTTCTAACAGTCCATCTAATCCAAACCAGGTTTGTTATACAGTAAATACTGATTCTTCACTACTACACTGTATGTGTTACAGAGAGTGGAGTATGAAAACATTGGAATTCAAAGACCTTAAACTTCACAGATGTAAAAAAAAAATGTTGATAAGACTAATACTACGATGTGGTTTTTGCTTACGTTTCTCTTCTTATTTTATACTCATTATGTTTTATAACATTTTTTGTTGTTTTACTGTTTTCATATACTTCTCTGTTAATAATTTAATACTACACCCTAGAACAGAATTTAAATTAAACTCAAGTTAACTTTTGGTGATTAATATAATAAAGTGACAGAATTATTTGTAAAAATGTATTATTAAAGTTAGGAAGATAGAAACAGTATCACATAAAACATTTTAGAGCAGGTAGCTAGATTTAATATTATATTATATAATAATATATATATTTATATATTATATATAATTACATGAGTCAGAGTGTGATATGGCGAAATATTTCATGAGCAGGCTAATTTATTTTCAAGAGCCAGAGGCGAGTGAAAATAAAGCTTAAGAGTGAAATATCTTGCCATTACACTCTGACAAGTGTAATAAGTGGTTTATTCCACACTAGATATCTTCACTACTGTAGTTAGTACTAGAGGAAGGGTAACTCACAGCTAAAGTTGGTTGTAGGGGCTATCCACACCACCAGCTGATATTTTAGCAGCTGCTTTAACCTGTAGAGCAGGATAAAGAGCAGGGTACACCAGAGGAAGGTAGCTGTAAAACCAAGAAAATTGAAAAGTTTGGCTGGTTGCTATTCAAAATTCAGGTGCTAATGCAGTAAATACTGCTTACTAGTCAACTAGGGCAGACACTAGTGAAGGAGTACACACTCCTAGCATCCACTCAATGAGAATAGCTATGTTATAGCTAATAACAGCTCTAAAAACTTTCTGTCATCAGATAAATAGAATGTGGAATCAATAACAATGCACTTATTAGGAAAGTAGTAGCTGTAACATGTCATAACAGCTGTTAGCTAGTATGAAGACTCAATAACAAGCAAGTGAATGAGGGTGGGGTGTCTCTGAAACAAGCAGTATTCAAGTATGTGGTTGGTTATCGGTTCTGTGTTTCAGTTACTTATCAATTTCTTTCCCTCTACATTTTGTAATAGTGTCTTTCATTTTACTCATAAAAAAAGAAAAAAAAAACAGCTGCATAGCTAGTTTTATCTATCTTTACTATTTTTCTGGGTTTGCAAGTGTGTAAGCTATTAAATGACTTCAATATGTTGCCTGTATTTTATAATCAACTAAGTTTCTTCCATAGACACAGTAAAAAACAACAACAAGTGTGGAAGGCCTCCCTCAGGCAAACCCAAAGTTCTTCCACAAGAACACTAATTTAGAACACTAAAATTAAATAGCTGATTCTGTGTCAGTACCGTTTTGTGTGTCTGTGTTATATGTTCCAGTTGTGGGTGCATGCTAGGAGAGCATGCTTGTTGTGGCGAGATGCGCTTCCAGGGTGGGTTGTCACAACTGCCAACTAGCTGGGGACAGCAAAGTAGTTGCTGCCACCAGACTCTATAGCAAGTGATGTGCAATTCTCTGATCCAGCTACCCACACTTATAGCCCTTAGACTTGACAGTGGAGTAGGTTAAGAAACTTATAGATGAAGTACTGCATACACAAGGTGGAGTTCACATAATAGAATGACCAGACTGGCATGAGCAAGCGACTTTTATATGAAAAGGTCTTGCTCATGCTAAAAATAACTAACACAGCATGAACCAAAAATAGAGTACCATGACTTGGCACAAATAGACACTGAGTCTTAACAGCACAAATATGCTGATGGCATGCACCCACAACTGGAACATATAACACAGACACACAAAACGGTACTGACACAGAATCAGCTATTTAATTTTAGTGTTCTAAATTAGTGTTCTTGTGGAAGAACTTTGGGTTTGCCTGAGGGAGGCCTTCCACACTTGTTGTTGTTTTTTACTGTGTCTATGGAAGAAACTTAGTTGATTATAAAATACAGGCAACATATTGAAGTCATTTAATAGCTTACACACTTGCAAACCCAGAAAAATAGTAAAGATAGATAAAACTAGCTATGCAGCTGTTTTTTTTTTCTTTTTTTATGAGTAAAATGAAAGACACTATTACAAAATGTAGAGGGAAAGAAATTGATAAGTAACTGAAACACAGAACCGATAACCAACCACATACTTGAATACTGCTTGTTTCAGAGACACCCCACCCTCATTCACTTGCTTGTTATTGAGTCTTCATACTAGCTAACAGCTGTTATGACATGTTACAGCTACTACTTTCCTAATAAGTGCATTGTTATTGATTCCACATTCTATTTATCTGATGACAGAAAGTTTTTAGAGCTGTTATTAGCTATAACATAGCTATTCTCATTGAGTGGATGCTAGGAGTGTGTACTCCTTCACTAGTGTCTGCCCTAGTTGACTAGTAAGCAGTATTTACTGCATTAGCACCTGAATTTTGAATAGCAACCAGCCAAACTTTTCAATTTTCTTGGTTTTACAGCTACCTTCCTCTGGTGTACCCTGCTCTTTATCCTGCTCTACAGGTTAAAGCAGCTGCTAAAATATCAGCTGGTGGTGTGGATAGCCCCTACAACCAACTTTAGCTGTGAGTTACCCTTCCTCTAGTACTAACTACAGTAGTGAAGATATCTAGTGTGGAATAAAACCAGTGTACATGGCAAGTAATGCCTCTTCACTCTTAGCTTTATTTTCACTCGCCTCTGGCTCTTGAAAATAAAATTAGCCTGCTCTGAAATAGTTTCGCCATATCCACTCTGACTCATGTAATTATATATAATATATAATATATATATATTATATAATATATATAAATCTAGCGCTACCTGCTCTAAAATGTTTTATGTGTGATACTGTTTCCTTCTATCTTCCGAACTTTAATAATACATGTTTTACAAATAATCTCGGTCACTTGATTATATTAATCACCAAAAGTTAACTTGAGTTTAATTTAAAATTCTGTTCTAGGGTGTGTATTTTGTAGTTAAATATTAACAGAGAAGTAATATGAAAACAGTAAAACAACAAAAAATGTTATAAAACATTAATGAGTATAAATATAGAAGCGAAACGTAAGCAAAAAAACCACATCGTAGTATTAGTCTTATCACACATTTTTTTTTTACATCTGTTGAAGTTTAAGGTCTTTGAATCCAATGTTTTCATCTCCACTCTCTGTAACACATACAGTGTAGTAGTGAAGAATCAGTATTTACTGTATAACAAACCTGGTTGGATTAGATGGACTGTTAGAAGTTGTAGCAGAAAGTAGACTGCTTGACTGTATCATAGCCTAACCGAAAAAAATTAAATCTACCTATTATACCATAGCTGAATACAAATAGATAACAGTGTGATCCACAATATTTATATCCTCGGAAGTACGCCCGCCACTCCATGGCACTTGATGTACTAATTTTTTAATATTAAGAACCCAGTAGCATAAGATATAATTCCATTGTTTTCCCCCCCCCAGTCCTGTCAATCGTCCCCTGCTCTTCAGTATCTCCGTCCTAGAGGAGAGGGGATATGCACTTCAATAGCTTTGTATTAATACCATTTACTCGTTTCCCTCCTCTTCTCCGTCATATGAATACCTTTACACTGCAAAATATACGTTACCCTTTCTTGACATGCATTATAACTCTGAATTCTAACACATACGGCATTACTGGACAACACTCATTAAACCATTTTGCAAAGTGAACTGAGTTTAATCATTCATAATTAACCAGTATGTAAATTAATTAGTAATCATAGTCTAACTTACATCGATTTTTCCTCTAAAAACTATTTGCTCTGAAGATAAAATAATAATATTCACAATAAATATATCACACGATACATTATTTAAGTATATTGAAGTTATTAATGTAGCTCTACAATGGAACTTGAAAGTCACAGGAATGTGTGCATCAACTTGGTTTTTCAGCCTACCGTGACAATCAATTAAATACATCAGTAGTTTAATTTTTACTTGACATTCAACTAAAATAACTAAAATATAGATTAAGAAAAAAGAATGAGGGCTTTATGTTCTAATGAGTGGTATATAGAAATCAGAATTTTTACAAGGTGCCAGACTAGACAGTGTTAAGCAGCAAAATTTGTACAAATCTCGATAGATATGTCAAGTAGTTAAATGTTTGATGGAGAGGTGATCAATGAAAATTCGATACATAACTAGGGCTGCAGACAAGACATTTATTTTGGTTGAGACATGACAACATGGGGTAACATTGAGTCCATTATTATTCTGACAGAAGAGCGGAAGCTTGATTTTATTAGCTACTGCTATGGCTATCAAAAAACTGATTTAGTAAAATCTTTAGGCAAACACAGAGAGAAAGATTAAAACGGGTCAGGTAGACAAATAGCTCAATTAACAAAATAAAGTAAATGTCAAATTAAAGGTAGAAATAAACTATAACTATGGCTAAAGAAATAGCCACAAATTAAAATTTCACTTCATTGATAATCTTAACAACTGCTTATCAGCATGTTACTGCCAAATACCACTTTAACATAAGAAAGCTTTTGAATTTAGTTAATTAGAATACTGATAAAGGGAATGACAATCCCAATAAACTTCAAAAAAAATTAAATTGAATTGAATTGAATTACCTAAATGCTGAATTAATGCACATCTGTTGAAAATATGTGTACATATAAATAATACATTAGCATTCCAAATTTGGTCCCTCTTTAACAGTACAATACGAAACTGTTTTAAAACAAGTAGACCACTAACTTGAAACATGAGAAGAAATTTCTGAGTATTCCGGATCTTCAGTAGTTCTCCTCACACTGCTTGAAGTTGTTTCATAACCTAAATTATACGTATGAACAGTAAAATGCCCCTGACAGGAAGGAACACAACATTATGACTCCCAAGCATTCAGTCACTCAGTCAGGAGTCATTATTGATTTTTTAATTATCATCTAATTGGAAATCTCAAACACCTCTAGTTTTCAGCCAGAGTATATGTTATTATCAAAAGGTCGCAATAGTGCTTAGGAGATAGAATGTAAATCCTAGTAAGTCATACAAAAGTCAATATTGTGGCTTTTGCTGTGGAAAAAAATAGTATAAATTAAAAATAATGGCACATATAGATTGATAAATACTGGAAAAATTGACCACAAACATGCAATGTTAATACTTATTAAAAAGTAAGCTTGAAGTCTCTTCAAAAAAAGAGACTGAATAATTAACATCAATTGAAAGATGGTAACTCTTGTAAACTATAGCTAAATTAAAAAAATATTCTTGCGGCACTTTAAGCTAAAAAATTCACAAGTTTTGTTTAAGGTAATAAAGTAAATTAAATTAAAGAGAGCTAAATAGCTAATGTACTTAGTGAAAATACAAAATTTTATTTAAAAAATTACACATCACAATTCTGACAGAAAAAATTACTAAAGGATAAAATACAATATCAGTCTATTCTAAACGAAGGTTGAGAACGAAGAATGAGAAAAGTGTAAATAAATGTACATACATAATTATATATTAATTACTAAAAAAAGTTTTAACTTACTTGCATTTTTATTGAGGTAAGGACCTTAGAGTCCTGCACAATAAATATGTAACTTTATGACAATATTTTAATTCTATCAGCAAGAGTTTACACTATCAAAAGATACTTAAAATAAGGTTAAAAAGCACATTAAAACATAACATGTTGAATGCTCCTCTATCTGATTGATGCTTTAAAATAAGTAACTAGCATACATGTGGTCAAAAAAAGCAACAGCAGCTGCTGTAAAGCAATCAAACTAAATACTAACTTGATTACTTAATCAATTTTTTTTTAGCATAAAAGTTGTGCTATGTCCTATAAAATACCTCAAAAAAGTCGACCCTTCAGTAGTAATTTATAAACATATGTAAACAGCAAGATAGCTGGGGGAGGCTCGTTTAATACATCCTGAAGACTGACTTACACACAGCATGGACAGCCAGCATTTATAGTAAGTTCCAAACCTAATGTCTCTATTAAACTAATTGTTTTCTGGTGTCATCTTGCATGAGGTGTAGAACTTCCTTGGTCTTCAACTATTGATTTAGTGGCTTTGTCCACAACTCCTACCTATTTTCCATTAAAAATGGTAATGCTGCTGCCAAGCATGTCAGAAAAATGCTGAAACCTCCTTATCACTTCATTACTGGCATGCTGATGTAGTTTCATCTTTTGCTCAAGATTCTATAATATAGTTGTTTAAAACATCAACACCACCCCTTTAAATGGGGAACCAAGCCACCAGAATCGTGAGTTAAAGACTGACCAAGCTTAACATACAAAGGAAAATATCAATAGCACCAGTATCTAGCCATTTGCATTATGATAAATCACTACAAAGATTAAAAACTTTGGCAAAAAGATAGAATGTGCATTAGTTAAGTTTGAGAACTTATGTATACATACCAGCGTGCCTCACTTACCTTGATTTCTTTCTTCTAATAGAAAGCAACAAAAATAAGCCAACTACCAGTAAAAATGGTTTGCAAATAAAGACAATCACAGAACTGTTAAACCTATAAAGTACAATAAAAAATGAGTAGTAAATATACTTATATTAGTAGTCCCCACTTGAATAATTAAGGCTAATAATACAAGTATAGATATAGGTTGGTATATATTATAGGCATATTGAACAATTTCATCTTTAAAGTATAGGGATTTCCGTTCTCCTTCCTCTTTCCACTTCTCCTACTGTTCAGGCTTTTCTGTCCTTTTTCATTTAGGTTTTGTAAAGCTATCACGGATTTTCCTGTTTAGCTTCATTCTCTTTTGATCACTTTTCCTTAATCCCTTCTTTTGAGTGTAATGATGCTTTACTTATTGTTTTGAGGTGACGGCTTTACCAACTGGGCTCAGCTCATGCCAACTTGAACTTATCTAAGAGTTTTGTTGCCAATCCCTATATATGAAGTTCTGTAACTTTCATAAGATTCAAGCATTTTTTCTCATTGGCAAGAGTTGGCTTCATGCCAGCTCTAATTGTAGTACCTAACACTAAGCTACAAATACAGAGTGCTAAAATTTAGTCTTATGTAGTCATCCTGTAAATAGAATCAAGCAAACCTAGCTATTAGATAATCCCACGTAACAGAAAATATATATACTTATAAGAATAATTTTAATATTACCAATGATAGCTGCTGTATTTTGATCAGATAAAGGGTAAACTGCTGGATTCTGAGTATCATGATGGGGCGGCTAGAGAAGATGTGGGGTGATGTCCGAAGAATGGTTTCTGAATTAACAAATTAAATAGCTACATAATATCATTCTAAAACCTCTGTACTCCTTACCTTCTGAGGTAGGAGCAATAGTTGTTTTTAAGCAACTAGATTGTATGTTGCATGAGTGCAGGAGCCAGTCTACCATCTGGTATATCACTACTCCATATTGGATACACAAACACGAGATGTTCTCCACTCACAGATAAGCTATTTATAGACACCATTGCTCCTGACACAGTAAGATTCATCAAACCCAATGTTACGGAATACTGGTATCCTGTAGGTATACTCTGTATCCACTATACATGGAGGTTTTAAAGTCACACTGGACAATCACTGTCACCATGTCCTCAGTAAAGATGAAGTACAGTTTATGCCAGATAGCATGGCATAGGAACTGAAATAGAAAATAAAGCTTATAACTGTTAGCTCATAGGTAATGGCACTGAGCGTTCAGTAGGTGTCATAAAAAGTTCTGAAATTTTGGAATTCTGTTCTGTAGAATGGCAGTAAAATAGGAATAGCACAGCCTTTTTGTCACTGTATGTATTTCTGTTTGCATTATATATACTGTTTCAACATAAAAAAAAAAGTTAAAAATGTTCGTTCTAGATTATCTGTCGGTTCACACTGCTACCTTTTTTTAGCTAGAAGTTCTTTCATAACTATATCAACAAGCTAAGGTCTTGACCTTATGATAAACATTACGGGGATGGTGCAAAATAACTTGTACTAAAGTCTAACTTGCTTTGACTAATCAGTCTACTGAGGCTCTGACAATCTCTAACCAGTTCCAGAGTTCGTGGGCTTTCCGCCAGCTACAGTTGTATCTGTAGTAGTGAAACAATCTAAGCAGCAATGGCCCTGGTCCTAACATAAAAAAATCGGCAAGCATATGATAAAAATTACTTCTTTATCCATGAAGTTATATTTTTCAACTGTCACTTTCAAGAGTCACTAATGCCAACTTTAAGGACTAAAATGATGAGTTGCATTATAGATAGTATAGATACTCTTTAATAGTTTCCTACTAGTGTGTTATTGTCCCTTTTTAAAACCTCCAAATGGGAGTTATTTTACAAAATTTACTCATTTTGAAACTTTATTTAATTTTTCTCTGGCAAGAATATAAAGTGGAGGGAATAGAACAGATGCAATAGATGCCCAGTTACATTATAATAATTATTTTGAACAAGCCGACCGCTCAATGATTACTTAATGCAACAACATCTCTGGAGTCTGTGAACATAAAAAAGATTTATTTAATGTTGCTCCACCATGCAACAGTTGTGCCATGGATTGGAATTCAGAAACTTTACTTAATAATGGGCTTTTACACTGACCTGGGCTAGTAGGTGTTCCAGTTACAGTAACCGACTGCTGATCTGCTGCTCTGTCACTGGTAATCACTCCAGTTTCTTCTATATCATATGCCATAGCCATGTACATCCCACCAGGAAGTCCTGTTATTGTGTTAGTCATCTGAGCTGCTGAAATACTTTGTACAAAATAAAATGACTGGTTGAAATTAGTCATGCCATTGGTTATGTGGAGCACCGCCATAAATGTACCACGAGCCTTGGAGCCACTAAGAAATGCTAATGAATAGTTCACTTGTGATGTAGAAGCAGAGATGACCAAACTATATGCATCAAATGTGGCTAAAAATCACACACACATAATATATATAATATTAATTCAGAGTGCGATGCACACAATAAGGCTTCATCCGCCATAATAGAGATACTAAAGCTATGCGAACAAATTGTCCCAATAATCATGCTGACAAATGTTTCAGTTCACTAGAATTATTCACAATCAGTTTTATTTCTGTGGATCACTATCAATCATGCTATTTGCATATTGCAATTCAAGTGAGGGTACTATGGCTGTACCTAAATACTTAAGTGTTTTATTATGCACAACATTATATTAATAATTACGTATATGTGTATATAATAAATGAATGTATTGTGTTTGTGATGTTAGTGAGTAGTTACGCCACCCTGGACATACAATATACTTACACATTTCAACTATTTCTGAAGATGATATTCTTGTGTTGATGGCAAATAACCTGGCATTGAATATTCTATTAAGAATAGCATCTACCACAGTTACTGTAAGTTGTCCAGGACGATTTATGTCAACTTCACACAGAGAACTACTTCCCATGTTCTGATCTTCTATCCTACAATTGCAGGCTAGACCAGACTGAGTGGGAAGTGGGAGTGGAATAAAAGAAAAATATAACAAGAAGAACAGACTTGAATTACCCCCAGTTTACTTTTCTCTTTTTGACTGTTCATATCAAAACCCTTTCACCCCTGTATTTGTAGCCATCAACATTTTAAACAAAATATTTTAGTCTCCAAGATATATACTTGCATCTATTTAATTTTAATTGGATATCTTAACTTAATAATAGAAGTTTCCACTTACTACTTCATACGAACCAATATTTGTCCACTGTTGCTAGTTAGTGGTGAGATCTTCCATTGAGTTTATTTTTTTCTGAAGAGTTTACTGGTGTTTCTAACTTGCCCATTAGTTGAACGGTTCCTACATCTATGTTGATAAGTCCCTCGTGTCACTGGAGAATTAGCTGTGCCTTTTTAATAATTAATATTATACTGGATGTTAAAAAAAATGGATTTCTATAATCGCTATAACTTTTACAGTCCTCATTCCTACTGAAGGACTCTTATCTAATTTTTTTTTGTAAAACATACATTATATTGGTTCTTAATGAAACCTTATAGGGGTTGTGCGATAAGCCATATTATCAACTTCAGTTTATGGGTGATAATATTTAACCAATAAATTAAAATGAATTCTCTTCATCTGTTTTTAATGCTTACAATGGTCCAACTAAAGCCGAACTGTCCAACCTATTCAGTCCGTTAATATTACAGTAGCTAATATTGTTTGTGTATTTGTAGTATACACTTTCATTGAGTACAAGTTTGAACCACATTTTGATGTAAAAATTAACCTGGGGGAGTTGAGAAGAAAGGAAAGATTAAAACTGGAGAGACCATCAGGCAGAAAGAGACCACGGAAGCATGATTTTGCAGGAGCTACTGAAACAAAGACCAAAATAAGTTAGTATATTAAAAAAAAAAAATTATGATGTATTACATTATCCTTCATATTAGGTATGACTTTGACAGAGGATGGGGCTGAATTACTTGTACATAAAGTTACTAAGAAAGATTTTGATGACATAAAAGCAAAGAATGCCATGTCTCCTATTAACAATGACATTGTTAATCTGGTAACATTAGAGTCTTCGGATTTGGATGTGATTACTTGTCAGAATTCGATTCAAGTGGCAGAAGTGAAAAGTAAGTCTGTGATGCTGCAAAATGCTGGAATTCTTGTTAAAACAATTTAGGCTACTGTATTCAATTTTTTCACGTAAAGATGACAGTAGAAAGATAATTAGTCATAGTTTGCCATTACTCTAATATATGTGTTAAGTTAATAGGTTTATTTATGCTTGTTTGTTAGATCATCCATCTTCCCAAGACAATTACCATTCAGCCCTTCATAAAAGGCACTGACATACAATGGGATGCTTACTTAAAGAGAATAAGCTGTTTATATCCTGAAGTTTTGCAAGTGCCAAATATCTGCATCGGAGAATACAACTCAGTGAGTAGTAAATACTTGTTTCTTCTGTAGTCACAAAAACATTTTCTTTCCAGGAATCTATGTGCCTTGATGAAGGACATGTTTTGGTCATTCAGACCTTAAAATCTGGACAGTGTGCATTTTTCAAGAATATAAGCATCTCAACTTCTACACATGTGCAAGTAGAGGTACGTACTCCACAGTGATTGCAATCAATTATTTTTAAATATGCACACTTTCATCATAAAACAGTGATGCAATTCATATATTATGTATGCAGAGTTTGTATGCGTCATCAACAAGAAGTGACCTCAGTATCGGTTCAACATTCTGGAGTTCAGTTTGTTGAGAACGATGAAGACATTCTACTAGCTGCACTACTTCTTATCAGTTGCCATAAGCCAACTCAGGACCTCTCCAGGGTACGATGCCAAATGAAATATGTCAAGATTTTATCTGTCCTAATTGTAAGATACCACCTACTATTCCTTGGCATAACAGAAAATATACAGAAATACGTGTACTTCAGATAACTTCTTGAATACTATTTTACTAAAATGTTTTGATACACAGTATGTAAAACCCAAAATTCCTTGAATGTTTGGGTTCTAGTGAGGCAGAACATGTATTGAAAGTAGTAATTCATGATTTTATCAAAAGCAATGTGGAAAGCGGTAAAACAAGATTTTTGGACTATGTGAAATCAATTGTTCAGGACAGCGGTATGATTGCTTTGGTTCAGAATATGAACAATGTCTTCAGGTTTTTAAATCAGTTTGGCATCTAGAATTATGTCTGGAATGCAGTTCGCCTCACTGCCCAAGCCAAGAGTACGAGGTATCCAAATGGATATAATTTGCAGCCTCATAGCCTTGAAAGATTTTCTGACCAGATAAAGAAGCAATTTCCAGAAAATGGTCAAGCACTAGGCTACTGTGGGTGCAACTTTTCCATTTCTGCCACCAAAAGATGCTTCATCCTGTCATAGAAGAAATATAGTTGAACTGGAAGATAATGACGGAGGCCCCAATGTGTATGAATGCAACGGAGTACCAGTTGTCAAAAAATGTGTGTTCTTTAGCAAACATCCTTGGTTAATTCCCTTTAATATCAATTCTTTTAAAAAGGAATTACTGAAAGAACTTGATGAACTTCCTGTCATTTGCATTTGCTGGGAAAATAAGTATGTTTTAGCAGGATATTCAGTGCATCGTCCTGGGCATTTCGTGTCCGTAGTATATTTGTGAGGGAAAAAATATCGATATGATGGCATGGGACTTACAAATAACACCAGACTTCAAACCTTCAAACAGTATGACTGCGAAAAAGGGTCACATGCTTTTTATTTAATGTTTTAAAGTAAGACTAATTTGATATAAAGAATATTTGTTACCCTCACAATCATATTCACAACACTTTTCTGTCTGAAAAAGAGAAATTCCTACTTTAACAAACTTTCAACTGTCACACTCCCACTCCCACTCCCCAAGAACTATAAAAATTAATATTAAATAAAAATAATTATAGCAAAAATAATGAAATAAATATATTATACACAATAATATTGCTGATAGTTTATTATTATAATAATTTATTTAATAGTAATAATAATTATTTATAATAATAATAAAAAATTATAACAATAATTTATATTAATAATAATAACTAATCATCAATACTCTTCCACTCCCTGTAGCTAACCCAGCAATATTAATATCACTGTCTTTTATTTTTGACAAAACAAAATTTAATTTAATTTTTTTATCTTTATAATATAAAATTAATTGTTATTATTATTATTATTACCACATTAATTATTATTGTTATATGTGTTCATGTAACTTATAGTTTAAAATCAGAATTTTTTTATCATTATTGATTCAATTTTTTTTCAGAATGACTTTATTATTAGTACTCAAATCACTCATATTATACACACCAGAAATCTTTCCCACTACAGTGCTGCTTTTTCTGGTATAGCTAATGACGTGGGTGTAGGAAAGTCCTCTGAAAAGGGAGGGAGATTAAATGCCCTCCCACACATTTACTTTGTGCAAGTATTTCTAGATTTGAATTTGATTCAATTATTATAAAATGCAGGGTTAAGAATGATAGCTATAGTTTGACCAAATAGAAAATTCAACAGTTTCAAATTACATGTTTATTATTAACTAGTTCAGTCATGGTACAAAATTTATATATGTACTTTGGCCATGTAGGAGGCTACTCCTACACTGCCAACTAGATACCTCATGCTAGCCAGACCCTGTTTGGTGAACGGTCTGGCTAGCAAGACTACTCCTGCTCTAGCATAAGAGGTAGTATATCATGGTAGAGGTGGTTGGTCTGCAGTGCTGTATGATTTACATGAAGATGGCAACAGCTTGAGAATACCATAAGCCCAACTCTAGACTACTCCAGACTACTCCTGCTACTTCTGCTCTCCTGCTGTTACACCGGAAGTCCTACTCCCACTCCTGCTCCTGCTCCTGGTTTTAGGCTGCATCTCCCGCTCCTACCCCTACTCCTGCTCCTGGTTTTAGTAACCCCCTCATTACTGAGTGCACCCTAATATTTCAGGGAATGCTTACTTGTGTTGATTGTTGCTATTAAGTCTAAATGCTTTGATAAAACATAGGAAATGCTGTACAACATAAGAAGTGGAAATTTGGAATTATTGATACTTCTGAGTCACGTTCATCACCAGGTGAGTGGCATCATATTATATATCTATTTTAATGCCACACAATTCAATGCAATATAAGAGTGACCGGGTGCCGCCGAATATTCCAAGTGAGTCTCCATTTATGATTATGCTTGGCAGCACCGCATAGGAGTAAATAAAAGTTGTTAGCAACTAAGAATTGTGAGTTAATCAAGGAAGTTCTACACATACCAAACGCAACTGACATAGATTTGGAGCTTTCTGGATGCTGGTTGCATGCAAGTCACCCTTAAGGATCCTACCCAATAGTTATATTGCTGTTTACATTCATTTTATAAATCACCACTTATAGTTAGACATCATTGCTTGGTCCTTGAAAAGAACTTCAACAAATAAAAGTGTATATTCTGTGTTAAGTTTTAATTATACATAATACATTGACTGTTAAAACTGAGAAAAACTGCTATATTCTTCTCATTCACTAATTACCTTCCCAGTGGTGGAATAATATGTTCTAGAATGTGCCATAGTGTTTCAATTATCTCACACTCAGACTTAGTAATTTCTACTATATTTTAGCAAAAGTCAACAATGGTGCTATAAATTGCTATACAAAATTAAATATATGAACCAATGAAACAAATATAAAATAATGTGCATATGAGTCACATTCTACAACAAAAGAATTCAATTAATATTTTGTGTAACGAGAAACACTGGAAAAATCAAATATTACAAAAAAAATTACAACAAAATTCATGAATCGAAACGTTTGCTTCATACTGTAGTAGTTTGGCACACTACATTTTGAATGTCTGAAGCTAAACTTGACAATTCAACATCCTCTAATAATTCAATTAGACCTTCCCATGTGGTGGAATAATGATATGCTCCTTCTTCACTGCTGAGCCATAAACGCATGACTTCTTTGCAACGATCTTGTACTCTGCTGTAGTTGAGTTCTATTTGTTGGGTGAGAGCAGGACTGAATCCAAGTAGGTCACTGATGTCACTCCATTTGGGACTAAGTTCTGAGATTATTGAAATTCTTTGCTTCTTGTTATTAGAGTCAGTCCACTTTAGAAGAATAAGATTGCTCATGGTAAAGGGATAGCCTAAAATACATGTGTAAAATTACAATTCAAGTTATTTAAAATTCGAATATGCTCATGAAAGTAATTATTCAATAATCAAAGTGTGAATTATATAACATGGCGGCAACAAAAATATCTTTAGCTAATTATATTTGATTTTCTATTAATGAACCCTTGCCCGCTACTTCATAGGCATTTTGCCTTTCAAGAATGAATCAAAAGTAATTAGAATAACTCAATTACTTTGTTTTAGCTAATTATGGAATCACTACACTATGTATTTACCTTGACTACTTGTACACAGTTGTGTTGCAGAGAAGTCATGTCCAGAAAGCTCCTCAATTTCTTCACGACATTGAAATATTAAACAGTGTGCAAAAAATTATGAATATTAAACTACTCAGAAATGTTAATTGTATAAAAACAATAATTAATTCCCATTCAACATGAACTAATTATTTGTAAAATTTAATAAACTTGCCTATTCTTAATCAACTTTCCTATAAGGTCTTTTATTGTGGTCTATTTTCCCATACAGAATGTATGAAATGGTAAATACATTCTACAGATTTTTTTTGAACTATTTCAACGTGTGTGCAACTTAACATTAAAATTAACTTAACTGGAGCTTATACTCATATCAATCAGTAAGTTATATAAATTTCAAAACTATTATGATGAAGCACCAAAGGTGTGAATTCTCAGCATGACTAAGCACTACAATATAATCTCAGACCAAAAGATAAAGCTATCTATTAGCTAATTTAATCAGGCATCAATATAGCTCGAGCAATATAATGGTACATGGAAACATGTCTTCACAAGAGAAGAAACTAAACTGGCCAGAAACACTCACCGGTATACATTTTCTGCGCAAAACTCACTGCTTTCAACAAACTGCCCTGAGCAAAAAGCTAACTATACCACAGGTTGCAAGAAATTATTTGCTCACATGATAATGACGTGATGCTAGGCATCGTTATCCATAAAAGTAGGTATATACGCGGAGCTGAAAGTTTCGTGTTTTCTTGACAATTAGCCCGAAATTAACAAATGTAGCACAATAAATGATCCTAAATCTTCGTTCTGAGTAAGTTCATACTTAAATCAAGGGTTGATTTTCAGTAATCTCCAAAATTAGTGCATGACAGACAAACAAACTGACAGGATGAATACTATAACCCTCTCGTGCATGCGCACTGAGGGTTAATAATAGGTATAAAGAAATGTTGATTACCTTGACCACTGGAGCATTGCTTCACTGCAGCATTGTTCTCTACACAACCTCGTTCCTCTCCTGTGAATGCTGCAAATTAATTGAAAATGAGAATATTTTAGTTATTTTCACGCATATATGAATTTTTACGACTAATTATAACATTTAGGTCAATCATGGCTTTCAATGGTTCAGTCATTTTCGGCTGAAATATTAGCAAATTTTTCTCTATTTATAATTGTTAACTACAACTTAACCGACATTTAAACTTCCTCTTGTTGACCCCTGAAGAGGACTTCGGTAAGAAGTCGAAACATTGGGTTAAGTTATAGTTAACAATATTGGCAGTTCAAAAAAGAAAAATTTGCTATTATTATAATTGTGGCTTTATGCCCAATTCACAAGTTTAATTATGTGCATTATTTTAAATTACATAATATAAGATTAAGATACTAATAATAATAATGCTGATGCTGCTAAGAATTCAGGAAAGTTTGGTTAGTGGCTCTAGATTAAATATTCCACTAATATTCTACTTTATCATTATAGTAAACCAGTGTATATCAATAGATTTCTAAACAGAATAAAAATGTATGCACTTTTAATTTTGAAAAATATGCACATTGTATAAATTACAATATATATTATGAAAACACGTACATTACTCATATGGTTAGTATAATTATAATAAAGTAATGTATATTAAATTAATATAAGTCTATAATTGCTATAATAAACAATAAACACTTATTCAATGCTAGGTTTTCAGCTTTACAATGAATACCTTTATGAGGTTGTGTTCCAGTAGTCAATACACTGCCATTTTTCTCCTATAGTGTTGATAAATATTGTATTTAATTACACTGACTTGAACTAAGTAGCTATAGTCATACCTCAATAAACCAAACTGTCAGTCTAGAATCTATAAGTGGAATTATTTTAGTAACATTTGGGTCCTTCAGACACTTCATTTTAGTAGAGGTTTCATCTTCTAGTATGCATAAGTGAGGTGGAACTTCATCTGATCGCTTCAATACAGAATTCCAAAAAGATTGTTTTTTTGATGGATGGTCTGTACATTCAAATCCATATTGAAGTCTTGCATTGAGGTACTTGAGATTATGATTGACTTGTGTTAACATAGAAGTGATAGTATTTCTAATGTGTGCACAGACCACAGAAGTGGGTGTTGTTGGATGAGATTCTCTGTAGAGTACCACTTTAATATATGTGGCATAGCTAATGATAGTAACTGTGTCCAAGTTCTTTCCTACTAGAAATTCAATCTTGTTACGACAAGGACTGTCTTCCTTGAAAGCCCAGTTCAGTTGTGTATTTGAAACCAGACCTATGATAAGGGAAGAGAAAACTCCTAATGGTAAGTAGCCGCACTCATATCGATACACGAGAGGCGCCACATCTATAGAAATAGAAACCTTTTGGAGCTCATCTTTTGTAGCACTTCTAAGAATGCTAGGCATGAAGTAAGTAATTTCTATTCTATTTCTTGTAATTGGAAGGGAAGCTAAGATATTATGATGCTCAAAAAGTGTGATTAGCATTTCCATAGAAATGGAATCCTTAACATCTTCTTTAGTAGCTTCCAGTAGATCTACCATTGTGAACTGAGCTTTGTTCTTAAATGCTGTTGCTGCTCGATGTCCAGCTTTATTGTACACAAATGTCTTCTTTACTAGTTGTGTTGCAGCATCAAAGATCACCTGAATAATAATTTGTTGAACAGTTTAATTCAAATTAACTATAATAAAGTATACACATCTTGTCTGTCTTACAATTAGAAGACAATGCCCATTATAAAAAATTAAGGAGAATAATTATGTTTATTTACTTTTGCAAAAAAATAATTCGAACACTTTATGAGCATTATGATTTTTCTAGTAATAAATGCCTAGTTATTTCTAAAATGTGAGCCTACTTCATCCTAATTACTTACCTGCCAACCCATTATTTATTAACTCATTTGTAATTAACCACAAACTTAACTAAATATTATGTGAATAATTGAACAGCTTATCATTCCCCATTCAAAAAGTAAATGGAACTGCTGTTCAATTGAATTAGCATAGAAAAGTATAGCAGCACAGAGTGAGATGGCGTAGCAATTAAAGGAAATACAATTGCAGTCGGTTTATTTATTTGTACAAAGACATCAGCATGAAATGAATGTTTAAAAGATTTAAAGAACCTTCTGATATGGAAAAAATAAAATAGTTCAATAGAAAAGCTAAAAAAATTCAAACTTATTATAACTAATTCATCAAATCTTAAATCCAATTATAATAGATCCACCAGAGTTGAAACTTTATGTACAACTTATTCAAACCCTATTGGTTAGATGCTGAGTTCAAAAACTACATACTATCTAAAGTTTGTAGAATTTAACAATTGCATTTGGACAGATCCAATTTTAGAAAAATGCCTGCACACTTAGTCCTATATATATTACTTACATAAAAAAGTATAACAAAACTCGACAGTTTCTTAAAACAAGAAGAACATGTAAATGCATTGCATTAGTTAAAAGTTGATAAACACTTCAATCTACACAACCAATAGCTAATTATAAAAAAAAATACATAAAAACATAGATACATAAATTAAGTAGTACTAACCTTGACGTCACAAATGACTATGTTTTCGAATCCTCTCACATTTGGATAGTATAGGAGCGTGCCAACACGATAATGAAGAAACCATAGGACATTGGTTAGGTCTGATAAATCAATATTTAAACTATCTGCAATCTCACTGCATTCTTCAAGTGTCATTGTGCGCTTTCCTTGTGATCGCAAAACAATGTTGAACATCAACCAGGAGCAAGGAATGTGAACTTTACCTAGATTCTTCTTAATGCAATTCTCAAAAGTTAGTCTTGCTTTGTGGATTTCCTCAATAGTTCCTTTCTTGTTGTCCAGTGCTAATGTCAGGAATTCTTCTGAGGCATACTCGACAATGTCTTGGTGGTAAAATTCTGTCTGCTCAATTTTCTTTCTAAGAATCTGATCTCGTTTTTTAAAATGTGACAGAGACACTTTGTCTCTAAATGTTCCCACAAACATAGCTTTAGTAACTATGTTAGCTTTGTCCAAGTCAGTATTAGAGTCTTGATTTGAGGTCAGTTTGTCACTCGTATTCTTCATGCATGCTATACTAGCTAGAGTTTGAAAGGTGACTTCTTCTAGAGTTACTATAGAGTCTTCTTTCTCAGTAGAAACTCCATCTTCATTGGTGCAATACATTTTAAACACACAGTCCCAGGAATCAGTGAGTCGACTGAAAATCAGATGTAAAGAAGCCCCCATTAGAAAGTGAGACATGAGGTCTAGAAATTCAGTTTGGCCTCCATGATCAGTTGTTATCAAGTATATAGTGTCTTTCAGTAAATACTTTATTTTCTCTTCATTGTGTTCTGCTGAAGCTTCAATATAAGCAGGATAAATTTCAGCTACATTGATGGCATGTGATTCTTTTAAATTCTCCTCATTGTCAGAAGGTGCTGATGTTTCAGCCGGTGTTCTTATATCTTCTACAGTTGTATTTAAAGACATTTCCGTAGCATCATTTGAAGATTGGGCATCTATAACTTCTTCAGCTGCTAATACATCTAGTTTGATTTGGAATTTCGGTTTGGTCTCTGCATAAAATGATCAATCAAATTCAATTATTATTCCATTCAATTTATTAAATAGAATTTTAACACATTATTATAACTACAGCATAATAATCGAAAATGTGTTAAAGAAACTATTATTGGTAAAAGTAAATTGCTGATGTCATATTTATATTAATAAGTAAAATTAAACTTTAATAATAATTATTCATAGTGAAGAACATGAATTATATAATTCAAAACACTAATAATAAATAGAATCCCCATCAACTTAAATGCACACATCATAATAGGTGGACTATATTAACGATCAAATACAACTAAATGATATAATTTGATTGTGATCAAGAGGAATATGATCTTCTAACAATCAAAACTTTAGTTAAATTTGCAGCTACGAATGATAAACTTTAGGTGTAAATATTGAAGCCTGCAGTTTTGTTAAAGTTTTGTACAAGTTCTACTTACTTTCTACAGCTTCTTGTATAACCTCATTAAGAATTGAAGTTTCCCCTACAATGTCCTTCTTGGTCCATTGCCCCTGCTGTGCAAATCCAAATGACTTACTGATACTCTGAATGAATAGCTGCCTTCTCTCAGCTACTCCAGTGCTTGGTTCATTAATTTTCATGTTAGATTGATCAATGCTTATAAAATCTCCAAGTAGTCGATGTAGAGTTGAACTTTTACCAGATCTTGGAAGACCAACAAAATTCATTCGTCCTACACATAGGTCCACACATGTCTGTTTTTGTATGGCTTCTTGACAGGCTTTCTCAATTTCTTTATCTAGGTGTTTATTTTCTATAATAAGAACATATCATATGACTTTGAAAAGTTTTATTACTAATTTCTCTACATAATTATAAGCAGTCTATCTAATTAAACCACCATTAGCAAATGCTAGTCCCGGTTTCGTGATAGGTGAAACATAAGGGTTACAGATGTGTAATAATTGGATCATAAATTGGCTTTTATCTGTCAGAAGCAAAACAGAACAATAACAAAAACAAGTTCTCCCTGAATTGATCATATTCTATTGACAAGCAGACAGACATGTATACCATTCAACTGACTCCAACAAGCAGATAAAAAAGCAAACAGATAAACAAATAGACAAGCAGACAGAATTGCTTACCAATAAACTGACTAACAGACAAGAAGACAAAGCAGCAAACAGATAATCAAACAGAGACGCACACTAAAGAAGTGATTACCCATATGCTAAAAACCAAGATTTTAATGTAATCATAAATACAAATGCTTGATTGAGATTTTTTAGATTTATATCTTGTTTGTGGTAATAATTTACATCTTGTTTTTAGTTGACGGTAAAAATTTAAAATGCCAAGTATTATATAATAATGGCATAACTACTACAGATATAGCGAAAGGTGCAGATGAAGCCTCCAGCATTATTGTACAACTTATTAAAACCTTGGTTCTTAGCATATGGGTAATCACTTCTTTAGTGCGTGTCTTTGAGAGTTTTATAAAAAAAAAGATCAAACGCATTGTATCGAAAAATATCTTAAACAATGCCACTAGCTTTGCAGTTGTTATTTATATTGTGTATGTAATTAGAATACAGTATCTTTCTGAACAGAATCACCTGATTAAATCTTAACTACATATTGCGTATGTATATTGTTGAAAATATTATCATCAGTTTCAACAATGTGATATTAAAGTATTCGCGATGCATGTTCAAAATTAGCAAACAGACTAAAATAAATCATTTTGAAACACATAGCTATGACAAATACTCAATGCCAGTAACATTATTTTATCAATTTGATTTAACCAATCCATATATTTCAACCCTAATCTGCAATCTTACTTTTTAGTAATTTCTTTTCTGTTAGTCTATCTTTATCTCTCGATTCTGAAGAATGAATGATTTCTGATACATTCCATTTGGTAGAAGTTGTTGAAAGTTGTACTTTTTCTATAAATTCAAACAAATTATGTATAAATAAATACTATAAATACAGTTTGTACTTACTAATTTAATATAACATAGTATAGTTAAAGTCACTAGAGATCACTAAACCTCAGCTGGTAAAGCAAATGTAAAATGCTACAGAAATTAGTTAGACTGCCATCAGAAATCTACAAGTAAAGCCAAAGGAAATTACTTGCAATAGACTTGTAGGGAAAACAATATGTTTAAGCACCATAGCTAGAAATGACAGAGTTTTGAGTAAGCATTATTACTGCCAAAAGTAGATTTTAGATCTAGACAGTAAAGGAAGATTTGATTAGGACATAGAAAGTATGAATACAGGCAAGTGGCCTGAGTTCAAATCCCAAACATGTATTTTTGTATTGTTAACATTTGAAAGAGAGAGAATACATCTAATGAGTAAATATAATAATATAATTTCTTTTTCTGGCAAAGTATGAATGCTGAATTCAGTTGACAAGTCTTTGAAAAAGCCTATTATACATAATACGTTCAACTATAAAGTATGCAAATTATTTTACAATAGTGCATACTTGAAAATCCATTTCCAATAGCGAAGTAGATTAGATCTATGGTACGATAGAGTATTTTCAACAGAGTGTATTTTGGAAAGGCTACTTGATAAACAGAATCTTTTGATTTAGCGATTCTTACCCATCTTGGAAATTTGATTGCTTTCCCAATAATCAATAGTCACTACCACTTATATTTTACCCTTAAAGGTTTTTTTCCTCCAAACAGCTAATATTGGTAGGCTCACTATTTCTCTTATAGCATGCCAAGTACATAACCAAAAAAACAACAAAAATATCAGTAGGTTCACCGAAGATTATAGTTTTTCATTATTTCTGTAACTCGTGAGATGATATTACCCCTTAATTTAAACCAACACTACCAATTGAATGAGCATTGTTATCCTTCAGTATGATACATATATGTGCACGAAACATTTAGAAATAAGTAGCTACTAAGTTAACTATTGTTAAAGTCACGTTATGAACTAGCTTTGCAGTAAAAGTGATCAAAGAAGTATCTCTTTATCTCCAACGAATTGGTTGAAGTTCATCACAATTGCTAGAAAAGATGGTGGAATTAATAATTACAATTTGAAATTTCATCAAAACACTCAAACTCTTGTTCATTACTAGATATTGTATTTACATTCCATTCCAAGTCATAACTGCCACTAACCACTGAACGACAATGCTCACTATTGGAGAAATATATTTCACTGTCAAAAGTACAAGATTCTATAGCTCCTGCAGAAGCATTTCCACACTGTAAAAAGCGCACACTTTTTAGCCTTATCAAGCATAGTGTGCTATCACACTAATTGTAAGAAGTGTGTTGAGCACACTAAAATACAAGTATGCTCACAAAGTAGTGTGTAGGACACACTTTTTATGAATCTAAAGGTGGCAGAGTGTGTTAGAGTGAGAAAATTAAAGCTATAAGATTTTACTTTTATCAGCTCAACAGTGCCTAGCATTTAGATAAGGAACACCTACTTGAATTATTACACACAAAAAATTTGCCTAATTACTAAAAAAAAGCCAGGGAATGCGGTATATTTATTGTGAATATTATATATATTATATTGATTGCAAGTTTTGATTTGGCATCTTCACCTGATCAAAATGAATGAGGGAAGAATCATTTAATTAGCATAAATCATTTAATTAGCATATTTTATAGTTTAACTTGTTCATCTGATCACGGTGAAGGAGAGAAAATGTCCATAAAAATGTATTTACCATATTTTTATAGTCTGACAATCCATTTGATTATTATAAAGAAATTCAATTTTATGGTTTGGCATCTTCACCTGATCATATCGAAGGAGGGGAATTTGTCCAGAATCACTAAATTAGCATATTTTATGGTTTGGCATCTTCACCTCATCATATCGAAGGAGGGGAACCTGTCCAGAATCACTTAATTAGCATATTTTATGGTTCGACATCTTCACCTGATCATATCGAAGGAGGGGAACTTGTTCAGAATCATTTAATTAGCATATTTTATGGTTCGGCATCTTCACCTGATCATATCGAAGGAGGGTAACCTGTCCAGAATCACTTAATTAGCATATTTTATCGTTTGACATCTTTGCCTGATCATATTTAAGGAGGAGAACCTGTTCAGAATCACTTAATTAGCATATTTTACGGTTCGACATCTTCACATCATATCGAAGGTGGGGAACATGCCCAGAATCGTTTAATTAGCATATATTATGGTCTGGCATCATCACCTGATCATATCGAAGGAGGGTAACCTGTCCAGAATCACTTAATTAGCATATTTTATCGTTTGACATCTTTGCCTGATCATATTTAAGGAGGAGAACCTGTTCAGAATCACTTAATTAGCATATTTTACGGTTCGACATCTTCACCTGATCTTATCGAAGGTGGGGAACATGCCCAGAATCGTTTAATTAGCATATATTATGGTCTGGCATCATCACCTGATCATATCGAAGGAGGGGAACTTGTCCAGAATTACTTACTTAGCATATTTTATGGTTTGGCATCTTCATCTGATCATATCGAAGGAGGGGAACCTGTCCAGAATCGCTTAATTAGCATAGTTTATTGTTTGGCATCTTCGCCTGATCTTATTAAAGGAAGGGAACTTGTCCAGAATCACTTAATTAGGATATTTTTTAGTTGGATTTGTTTAGTGGGGATTAAAATATTATAATGAGAGATACTGCTGGGGGAGGGGGGGGGGGGGACCATGTAATTAGCATATTTTATAGTTGGATGTGGTTAGCGCACTAAATTTTTTTAAATAATACCACATTTTTTTGTGTTGAAAATTACTAGGTTATGGTATTAGAACATTTTATTCACTATAATACATAATTAGATGAATAAAACAATCAAAATAACAAAATATCCCGCGTACAATACATATTATTAATAATTAATTGAATTAATTTTTTATTTTTGTAAAACTTACTTAATCTTAATATTGTAGTATCTGAGAAAATGTGCTTGTGTTGATCACGCCCTCCAAATATTACTATTTCTGTGAGCTCAGAAGAAATGACAAAAGCAGCAGCACAGTGATATTCTCTAGGCTGTGGCAAGATGGTCATCTAAAGTACAAAATATTGAACAAATATCATGACATGCAAATTTTAACATTATGATATCTAGAATAATCAAATACACTTGAAACATGTATTGCTTGAATATTTTGATCAATAATATAATTACAAAAAAAAATCAATTTCAATATATCTGAGATGTCAAAGTCTTTATGTTTTTTCTTCTCATGCAATTGTTATCATTATGATTTCTAGAATATAACTAGTGATATGCTTGAGCACAAATGGCAGCGAGCCTTAAACTACACTATTGTTAAATGATTGATTTTAACAACTAACACTCAAGCTACTAAAATAAAGTCGAGTTTTTAAATTAAGTATATGCGGTAAAGGGGGTTCAATGCCATAGTAACCGCTCCCCGCAACTGTTTGAATTGAAAAAGAAGCAACAAAATCAAGTCACGTTATTTAAAATTTTCTTTGTGATATTCTTAATAGTAGTTGTAATGCACAATACTTTCACACAACTGAACATACCTACGCAAGACTTACCTTCGTGGTTTGTCTAGTGGACAATGCATTTTCAAGTAAATGCTGTTGAGTAGTGTTTATAACTGTGACAAATAGCGTATTAACTTACCACCGCCACTAACTCGAATAGAAATGGAGCTCCCATAAGTTTTTGCGTTTTAACTGCACCCGCAAAACAATTCAAAGCGGTAAACAATTCAATTTCTAAGGTGATACGGGTAATGGTTGTTAAACCAGAGGATTCTGTTTAGTGAAGTTTGGAACAAGGTCGAACGACGAGCGAACACAAAAGTGTTAGTTGTTAAAATCAAATTTAACAATAGTGTAGTTTAAGGCTCGCTCGCCATTTGTGCTCAAGCTAAAGAATATCACAAAGAAAACGTTTAAATAACATGTATTGTTTTGTTGTTGTTTTTTCCTTCAATTCAAACAGTTGCAGCGAGTTGTTACTATGGCACTGAAATCCCTTTACCGTGTATGCGAAATTTAAAAACTGGACCTTATTTTCAGTAGCTTTAGTGTTAGAAGTCAAAATCATTCATATAAAAATAGTATAGTCTTTAGGCTCGCTCGCCATTTGTGCTCAAGCACATCACTAGTATATAAATAAACTAGTGATGTGCTTGAGCACAAATGGCGAGCGAGCCTGCCTTGTTAGGTTACATAAACTATTCACCATTGGTGTCACCTGGTTTTGCCTCCCTTGTTATGGAGAATTCTCTGTAAGATTCTGTCAAACTTAAACATTTTTCCTTGACAAGGTATAATTAGCTAATTGGCATGATTGATTAGTATTTATCATGCTTTCATCAATTTTATATCATTTATTTACTAATATGTCAATTTTTTTATTAAGTACATTTAAACAAACTAAACCCCACCCAATATTGTAGGTGTGGCAAATGTGACTACTTAATTGGCCACTTATAAATTGCTTTCTACACCCATGTATTGTTACATAATATACTTTAGATTAGTATATACAAAAGAGTAAATAGTAGTTGACCATAATATACAGAATTACTTTCTCACCTCAATTTCAGGAATAGTGATAACTTCTGTAGATTCTGATTAACTCAATTACCAGTAACTGGTGAATAAGCTTGCAGCTCAACCAAAAAAAAACATAGCCAGAGTTATTTTTGTAATTTTAGCTAACAAATATGGAACTACGTATACTTACTTCAGTTTCTCCCAAGTAATGGTGGCTCCCCTGGTTTTAATTTTTAGCCGCTCTGGCTACCAGTGGCACTTGACAACCAACGAGCGGCATTTAGCAGCCCCCCAAAAAACGACGAGGTTTTTCAAATACGTTTGGTAAAGGGTTTCAATGCCATAGTAACCGTTCGCAGTAACTTTTGGGACTTTGCCCAAAGCTGTAGTATCAGAAGAAAGTGGAGTCAAGCTTAAAAAGCTGTGTTTTTAGGGGGAAAACGGCACCTGCGCTTGCGTTTAAAGGGCATACGTACCATCCATACATACATATATACATATAACATATACCCAATTTTGCATTGTCCACCCCTAATACTGTCTTGCTAGCTTCGCTCGCTCACCAACAAACATCCCCAATTTTCAATTGTGTTACCCCTGTAAGTGTCTCGCTCGCTACGCTCGCTCGCCAAATATTAAGATCAATAATTTATTTACAAAATACATTTTAACTTTAATATAATTATCTGCGATGGCTAATGGTCTTGTTTGTTTCTCTTTTTCCATGAGAATACCACACAATAATGTTCTTGTTTGTATTCAATTGGTCAAAACTTTAATTCCTCATTCAATGATTCAGTCAGTCTCAGCTGAAATAGTTATAATTGATTAATGAAGAGGACTTTGGCAAGAAGTCGAAATGATGTGTTAAGTTTTAATTAACAATATTATGGCTGTTAGAATGAGAAAATTTGCTATTTTCATACCTCTTATAATGGTTTATTTGTTGATACAAAATATAACTCTGCATATGTACTTTAACATGTATTGCTGATAATTAGTGAAGTTTTTTCTAAAGGTAACCAGATAATTTTTAGTAGATGTGAGAGTATTTACATTACTATTATCGTATACATATCATTTGTTAACTGGTTATATTTACTTTTACTGTATAAATCCATCATTTGTATTAATAAAATCTAAAATAGAAAAAGTTTATCGCAATAGCTGCAATGGCTTCATTTATTTTGTTATTTCACATGTTATAATAATTACCACAATTATTATAAATCTAAATATTATTAAAAGAATCTGGTCTGAATATTTCTTGATTAAAGCTGAAAATATCATTATGCTATAAGCTGTTGCTTTAGTTTTAATATGATTCATCTACGTATCCTATGATGTATTAATAATTAAAATTTTCTAAATATTTCAATCATCTTAATTGAAGTTTATTGTAATAAGTGATCACCTATAGATATGGGCATATCTGTAAACACCTTATGTTCTTTGAAACTGTGCCTAGGTTAAATATCTGGTGCTTTGAGCTATACAACTAGTGTTAGTATGTGTGGACATTCTATCATGAATGTTTAGTGTATGTCATATATTTAGTGCAAATATATTAGCAATGAGTCAATAGTTGTCTCTTGCACTGTTTAGTAATAATGCTCATAGGCTCCAACTCTAACAGATTTAAAATTTTCTTTTCCCAGAACGTTCACTGTTTTGTCCGTGAATAATGTCAGCTAGATGATATTAAATCATTGTGGAGATTTTGCTATTTTTATTTTAGAATAATATTCATTTATATTATATTATACGTTAATATATGAATAATGATAGAACAAAACCTCACTCATTTCCTTGTAATAATGTGGTATGATGAGAGCAACAATACAATTGGTAAAGGTTTGAAATGTTCGTAGCAGAAAAAGATAGAAAAAGATTATTTTCATTGGTAGCATATTCCATATCTATTAATTTATGTAATCTTTAAAATGACCAGATTCTGAAGCTATCTTGACAATAACTGAGTCTATGAATACTTTAAGGTGTCACGAGGAAAGATTAATATACATGTAGAAGGACTCAACTATTTCAAATATGTTTTTTGTGGTTTACAGCACGCAACATTTATTAAATTGACGAGCAAACAAGTGCATAATAAACAATTAAGGTTAATAGATCTATTTTATATACCAATTATATATATATTTGAAATCTGACTGATGATTATCATGATGGTGTAAAATAGGAATCCTTCTCACATCATGCTTTTTAAGTATTTGACTACCTCAGTTTGATGCATAACAATTGTCATAAATTTAAATTGATTAAAACATTTCATCAATATTGATTATATCTAATGAACATTTAATGTAATTAATTAAAATATGCAGAATGCTGCAGTGGTTGAGTCACAAGTCAATAATTGTAAGTAAGTAATTAGTAAATGTCTAAATAAAAGAATACTTATAATTAAATGTGTAATGCAATAAGGTCCTAATTATTCTATACTAGGAAGAACTTATTTACCTCATTTATAATTTCGAAAAATTAAATTAAACAGTTGACTTCTTTAAATATATTATTCCATAATTGTTTGAATTATTTCAACTGAACTATAATTATAAAATATACCTGTTGCCAACTTTGTGCTGATACATGGAGACACCAAACATCACTTAAAGTCTTTCTGCCATTGTAACCACCAATTACTAACAACTGTGGGTTGTTCGTATTATAATCAATACAAACAGCTGCATGACGACTTCTAGGAGATGGTTGTGGGGTTCCATCAGGATACACAAGTTTGGTAAACAACTAGAAAATAATGAAACAATATAATACCAAATAATTATAAATGCTTTTAATTTTAACACCAACAGACTGAAATAGTTGTGTACCTATTAAAACAACAGACAATATCACTGCACTATACAGTCATAATTACATGTACTACTTGAACAAGGTGATGTACTGAAAAAAAAATATAAAAACATTAATTAATGTTACATAATTAAGATTAATGTATAATTGGAAGGTAGACAGAAACTGGAATAAAATAAGATAACTAAACCAGTGAATTTTGGCAGATTGAAAAGAATTTAGAGAAAATATATTATAATTAATGATATTATTTAGATGTTTAATAAAAGATATTTATTTAGTCTACTTATAGCTACATCTGCTCAATGTAAGCTGTTGTATAAGTGTGACCTCTTAGTACAAGCATTCTTTGTGAGTGTAGCTGCCTCCTGACCTTTTATCAGCACAAACTACAACCTGTCTTATGCTCAACAGTACTCCCTCCCCATTTTCATCTTTATTAAATTACTATAAATTCACTGATTCCATAATTGAGATTATAAACTGATCACATAGCATTAATAGTGTTAGCATAATTAATAGAATCCAGTTCATATTACATAAACCACATTCCACATAATTATTAATTTTGGAGTATTATTTTTTATATTTGTAAAAACATACATATTGAATGAACACTACTTGAGATGAGAAATGAATGTGATAAAATGGTTCTAATCTGAACTTGATGGTGCTAGTCATTTTGCATATCATAAACTTATTAAATTGATAAATGTAATTTTCTTATGAGGAAGATATTTATCATTGCATAACGTATAGTCTGTAAAAATTGATTGATGTGAATAAACTATTAGTACAATTATGAACTGAGGTTAGAGCTTGTATATAAGGGTCATATAAATTTGACATAAATCCGTAATCACTTAATTTAATTCTGAAACTAGCCAATATTGAATACTGTTTTGCGCAACGTATTTTGTTTAAAGTATTTCCACAATTACCAATTAAGAATATTGTTAGTGAAATCAATGTTCTATATTACTATGAAACAGTCAACCACAGAATTAACATGAGCTTTATCTGTCATTCATGCATTTATAAAATATTCTACCATACATATAATTAATATAAAAAAGCAGGATTAGGTTTGCTAAAATATATAAAACATATAATGTCTCAGTAATGCAGGAGCAGATTTTGGATTTGTTATGTGGGCTCTTTTTAAGAAGGGAAGAAATAGCTACAGCTACTGACAGAAAAATGTTGTAATGCATTTCCTACAAATGTATATTCTAATATTCATCTGTATAGTAATTAGCATTACAAAGTGACTCTCCTGAACTCAATAGATGAAAATGCTAAAATCAAGAAAAATAATCAAACTTAAAATAAACTAAATATACAGAAGTATTTATTTATAAAATAAAGAAAAGGATCAAATAGTCTAGGGTTTGGCAAATTACGCTCATTATTTCTGTTTTTATCTAGGTTCACAATGCTCATCATTTTAGTAATTATGCTACTTCAAACCTCCTACTATGCTCATATTATGCTCGTTTACAGAGCTCAAAGATCATCACATCAACCACATTCGACTAATCTGAATCCTGGTATGGCCACTGTTGATACGTGAGTTGTTGATCTGCATCCTGATGGACAACAGTGCTGGGTCTGAAATCATTTATTTCCTACAGTAAGCTAAATTGGAATCTTCAAATAGAATTACCCATATTATAGAGGGTATTTAGTAAACCCAAAAATTTGTTTTAAAAAGTCCCAAAGACAGTCTCTTGAACTACATCAAATTCCTATTGTTATAGTACAAAAAAAAAAGTTTATTTTTTTGCCAAAAACTTACTACCTCATTAAACTTATAGACTAATCATAGTAGGAAAAGCTAGTATTTATGAAATCACGTATTATGCTCAAAATTATGCCAGCACAATTTACCGACCCCTAGTGAATAGGTACATATAATCATGAAAAAAATGAAACTGATTTATGAGAAATAAGGAAAATACAAATACTTTTTTTTAGCTAATGGTGAAAATAGTTTTCTATAATTGTCAAATTCTACCGAAGAAAATTATTGAATGAGCAATAACCACATAATAATAATTTCTCTCCAGAATTAATAATTGCTATAATTGTTGCTTTGGTATACTATGAAATTGGTCTGCCATATCATCTGGACAAATAGTCAAAATTCGGACTCAGCATATCAATAAGTAGAGATGCATTCGTTAGAAAAAAGCAGTTATTATTGGAGTACAAGAAAATACATTGACGACAATGAGTGGTTGTTATTATAATTTTATTTCCAGTTACAGGTAAGAAATACAGTTGTTAAATAAATTGAGGGCTCATTCTGCTTGCTTTAACTTTTTGATGGCTCCAATCTAGTTATTCACTTACATATTCTTGAACATTTAATATATTACAACTACTTCATATTAATGTTAATTACCAGTCTTGTTTGGAAATTAACACATCACATCCTCAGTGTCAGTAAAGTATAAACAATTTAATTAATCTCTAACAATAATTGACTGCTAAATCATAACATTAACTCTACATATCAGTGAGTAAATGCAACTTACAGCTAAAGTTTACTCTTCACAATATTTCTAATAGTAAAGTATTCCAATACATTTCATGTAATTTAAATATTTCATACATATGCATGTAAATGAGAAAGTAATGCTATAATAAAATATACATGGATATAATATTGTAGTATAACAATTGCAAAGTTTCAATACTATATATAAAGTAACTTATGTTATAGTGCTGACACTACGAAAGAGTAGACAAGTAACAAAATGTATTTCTTGAAAAATTAATTGTTGTATTTTGTATGCTTGCCACATTAAACAATTCTTACCATCTGTGTCAAGTCTATGAGGTAAGTGTCATTGAGATAACTAGTGCCATCATATCCACCAAACAAGACTGCATGAGTAGGACTAATACAGGTGAGGGTAAAAGAAGCTCTTGGTGAAGGTTGAGTTCCAGTAATTAAGGGAGATGACCATGTACCTAATTAGAAATAATAAATTTTTGTACTAATGAATGAACCAACAATTTGTAAAAATTTTTCTGAATTTTTTGTAAGACTGGACTTAGAGAAACTAAGAACCTTCATGAAAAAATAAATTTAACTTAACCGCTTCCCATATGGTTTGCTTGACTGTAACTAATTTGGAGGTGTAAACACACACATGCACACACACAGATGTAATCTTAGCAAAACTTGTTTGAGGATCAGTAATGATAATAAACATTGACTTAATTCACATATTAAAGGAATAGGAATTATAAAAACCTAAAATAGTGTGGACATGAAATAATTAAAGTGAATACTAAACAACTTATTAGCTTTAGTTATATCATAAACACCATTTATATACTCTATTTTTTTGCAATTGAGAACTCCCAATTCTGCCGGCATGATATAATTCTCACACAATTTTATCACAATAATGAAGTGTTGGATTTTAAAGGCTTATACTAGCACTTTCTGATTAATTTAAATGTACACTTTTCAAGTTAAATAAGTAATCTCAAATAGCTATTGCAATTTTAGATTCATTTTTAAAATGAAGATATTCATAATTATTGATCCTCCATCTATAGCATCTGCAACATCAGAAAGGGCAAGTTTTACATTTGAAAACATACTAATTGAAGCGATAAAAAATGTTTTATCATTCATGCTCACAAAGAATTACTGATGAACTAGACATAATCAACATAAAAAATTAATTTCATGTACATATCATAACACATTGTAAAGTTGCTAGTGTATGTTGGTCTGATATTTTTATTTCGTGTCATTTTCTCAAATAAATACAAATTTCATGCTTTAATGTTTTCCTATAGTAGTGCAAAAGACATAAAAAATACCCTTTTTATCCAACCACACTCCTCTTCCCTCTCCCAACATTAAAGCATTATATTATGTAGTTAATGTTTCTAATATACTTTGATCTTTGATTGACATTACATTTAAAATCTATTACAATTGATTGTCCAGCATCTTGATGATACTAATATCTCCTAAAAGTACTGTTTGTCTCAAAGTTCACTGGCATCAGTTGTCAAACAAGTAGTCATTTTCTCAACCTAGCCAAGCACATGCAACCAGTAACCACAAAGTACAAGAGCAGCTGTCAAAACAAATAATTGCATGCAGATAAGAGTTGTTAAAACAATTCTACTTGTACTAATTTATGAATTCCAATAAAACATAAAATTTAAATTTGTGCCTGTTTTCAACTATATTTAGTATTTGCAATAATGTTTGTTCATTATAACATCGTGAATAATACACATTCTGTTAATTATGTTTCAGTGAAGATGTTGGAAATGCAATGAAATAAGGGAGTATAGCTTGAATTAGGTTAAAATAATTCTTAAAATTTACAGGATAAGGAAATAAAATAGGACAGAAAATAGAGAATTTCAAATTTTTTGTGAGAGAAGTATGAAAAAAATGGACAAGTAAAGTTTTCTCGAAACACGAGTGATATTAATTAAAATCACAGTCATCAAAAATTTATTCCATCCTGACTCTGCCTACAGTTATACTTTACATTCATTTGCTAAATAAGCACTGTCCAGAAATACATAGCTTATTGGATAAAAGTTCTACGAGGTTGTGGTTAGACTAATCAGATCATTGTTTCAGTTTTTCATGGTTTTTGCATATGTCTACATTTAACAATGTATTCTCAACAAATTCAATAGATATGTAACATTTGTATATTTGAACTATTCTGAATATTTATATCTCAATAGAAATAATAGATAAAAACAGAAGAGTTGTTAACCTAATAATAGATTGCCTCTTAAGCGGCTACTTGAGGTTGACTGCATTTCAACATCACATTGGATAGAGGTTAAATTACCTTTATTATAGGGGCCAGGATTGGCTTCGACATCTCCACATAGTAATAATAGTTTCAGTTTTAGTGAATTAGTTCTGAAATGAATTTCTTTTAAGATATTTATTGAACTATTCCAAATGGACCAGATCAATGGGAGAAACTGTATTTCTTCTTTGCCATTTGTCTTTGGTTGTTTTATAATAGCATAGAGTTTATTCGAGTTAGTTTTTGTTTTCCTTCTGAAAATCCAGATCATTGTGATGGCTATTAACAGATATTGAGTGTTTGAAAAATATTGAGGTTGATTGATATATGAACAACGAGTCTCCCAGAGCGTTGATCTGTATAGTCTTCTGCTGGTATTTTCCCAGTGTGCAGCTGGATAACGATGGCGACCCATTTCAGAAGCTTTACATAAAATACACAAATTACAATAAAAACTTGCCAATTTTAGATAAATAATTAATTTCGTCAACATTATTCTTACAATTGCAAAATTATTAGTAAAAAGTCAATATTCAGATTATGTTGATAACATTTATTTAATAGTGTATTTAAAGCTATAGCCAGTGCAGTAATTTGATTAATTTTTAATATAATTCAATGAGCAGCTTGATTACAAATGCTCCTAATGTAAATAACTACCTTTCAGAAATAATTTTTATTACAATCATTGTATTATCCTAGCCAAGCACAAGCAGCTGCTAACCTCAAAGCTAAGAAGCAGCTGTCAAAACTAATAATTGCTGCAGTCAACCTCAAGACAAGGAATGTTTAATTAACTTGCACCCACCTACTCACTCCTATCCTCCCCTTTAGTAAATGAATATTTAATTAACTTGCATACACCTATTCACTCCTCTCCTCCTCTTTACTAATTGAATATTTAATTAACTTGCACACACCTACTCACTCCTCTCCTCGCCTCTATTAAGTGAATATTAATTAACTTGCATGCACCCACCGTCTACTCTCGATTGTGTCCACCTAATATTTAATAATATTTTATAGGCTTGTGTTTATTTTTTTATGTTATCCTAAACTCGTCAGTTACAACTTATCAATATATTAGATTAATGTATTTCTAAACTACTTACAAGCAGTTGAGTATTTACTTTTCCAACAAATACATCAGCATGTTTAACCTGTTGTGTATTCCTTATTTTATGAGTAACAGTAAATACTAAATATTCTATTGATTGCATGTACAATATTTGATAAGAGTAATATTAAGGAATTCATAAATACAATAATGAAAAAGTTTATAGTAGCACTTGTCTTGACCTTTAACAACGGTTTCAACCACTCAAATTTGGTGTCAGTGTAGCTAAAGGGTAGGAGATACCAGTAGGCCAATAAAAAGAAAATCAAAAAATTTTTTTGTTGGTGTTTGGGCTCTACTGTACATTTTTGATTTTAAGCAATTGGTCCTTTTCCCAATTACTGTCACATAATATTCAATTGATTTACTTCTAAACTAAATACAAGCTATGTTTGAGTATGTACATTTCCAACAAATACATCAGCATGTTTAACCTGTTGTGTATTCCTTATTATTTACGGTAAGAACTAAATATTCTATTGATTGCATGTACAATATTTGATAAGAGTATTATTAAGGAATTCATAAATACTAATAAGGTAATAAAAATAGTGCATTTTTTATAGCAGCAATTTAGTAAAGGGGAGGATAGGAGTGAGTAGGTGTGTACAAGTTAATTAAATATTCATTTAGTAGAGGGGAAGAGAGGAGTGAGTAGGTGTGTGCAAGTTAATTCAGCGAGCGAGCGAAGCGAGCGAAGCTGACTCTCAGTCGTGTTCAATTGAGATTTCAGATATATATATATAGGTATGTATGCGTACATCAAAAATTTTCGCCCGCGCTTCTAATTACGTAAGTTAGGTAAAGCGTTCACAGTTCCAGTATTTTTCAATTAACGAGCGCGGAGAATCCTGCTGCACTGCCTTACGCAACTTTGTTTCAACCACAAAGTTTATAGCTACTCTCTTCTTGAAACAATTGTGAAGTCTTTGTCAAGCTGCGCTTCTTTGCCACAGCTTTCGAAGTTTATTCAGGTAATTCTGTTATTGTTAACTCGTCATGCCTAATCATTGCTATTATTTAGCGATTTCCTTCACAAATAATCATTACCTATACTTATATTTTTCTGTAAAAAGAGTCTGCTCGCTCGCCATGCATTTGCGCTATTCGAGCGCACCGCTAGTTAAATATTCATGTTGTAAAGGGGAGGAGAGGAGTGAGTAGGTGTGTGCAAGTTAATTCAGCGAGCGAGCGAAGCGAGCGAAGCTGACTCTCAGTCGTGTTCAATTGAGATTTCAGATATATATATATATATATATATTTATTGCAGCTTTGATATTTTTACTTGAATATTTCCGCATCACGCGAGCGTTCTGTATTCTCCCATATTGTACGGTTTATATTGTACGCTCCTTGTAGCGCGCGCGTAGCGAGTAAAATCGATGAAAATTGTATTGTAACCGGTTGAGAAAAATTTCAAAGAAGCAATAAATCACTTATCACACTCGTCGTACAATATGGGAATGATATTTTACTCTCACGCCACATTTTCACTCGCCTTTGGCTCGTGAAAATATTTTGCGTGCTCGTAAAATATTTTCCCATATTGTACTCTGACTCGTGCTATAAGTATTATATATAGGTATGTATGCGTACGTCAAAAAATTTCGCCCGCGCTTCTAATTACGTAAGTTAGGTAAAGCGTTCACAGTTCCAGTATTTTTCAATTAACGAGCACGGAGAATCCTGCTGCACTGCCTTACGCATCTTTGTTTCAACCAAAAAGTTTATAGCTACTCTCTTCTTGAAACAATTGTGAAGTCTTTGTCAAGCTGCGCTTCTTTGCCACTGCTTTCGAAGTTTATTCAGGTAATTCGGTTATTGTTAACTCTTCATGCCTAATCATTGCTATTATTTAGCGATTTCCTTCACAAATCATCTTTACCTATACTCATTACTCGCTCGCTATGCATTTGCGCTATTCGAGCGCACCACTAGTTAAATATTCATTTGTTAAAGGGGAGGAGTGGAGTGAGTAGGTGTGTGCAAGTTAATTAAATATTCATTTTGTAAAGGTGAGCAGAGGAGTGAGTAGGTGGGTGCAAGTTAATTAAATATTCATTTAGTAAAGGGGAGGAGAGGAGTGAG
>WLWD01003767.1_pt1 | contig 65018 bp, 55 predicted proteins | sample 6712731 | NCBI WGS metagenome assembly WLWD01 (sample SAMN12718690, study PRJNA576275) | sponge metagenome | isolation source: marine sponge | host: Mycale hentscheli | place: New Zealand: South Island, Marlborough, Capsize Point | collected 2014-11-01
AAAATGGAGGACTTTGCTGCCCTTGTCGTCTGCCCGGTACAAGGCTCGCTGTCGGGATGGCGTCCTTGTGGCAGTAACTTTGGTGGACGTTGGAGTACCGAGTGGAGGACTCGGTCTTAGCTTAGGTCCGAATAATCAGATAGCTAGGGTGGGTGGGTAACTACAACTTCACTGGTTTGATAACTTCAAAACTATAGGAACTATAACTGAGAACTAAAAATGAAAGAATACAATACTTATAACAATACTTATAACAACTGTTGTCATGGGCATAAACCGCGACTGGCCGCGAGCGGTCAGCGAGGCTTTACAGAAATAAAGTGCATGCGTAGTATAGTTTCTTCGGAATGTTCGTTGAGGTTGCATTAGGCCCGCACATTAACTGTTTTAACTGTTTTCATTGTAATAGTATATAGAAGGATTCTTCTAGTTTTGACATGAGAGATGAAAATTAGAATAACATTCTTTTGAAATACTATAAGTATATAATACGCTTTTTTTTTTTTTAACTCTAGATATTGCTGCATATGTAATTTGTTCTACCTGACATGATAAATTTGATCTATTTTTCCCTTTTACTGGTGAATTTTTTTCTGGCATATGATAGTCAAAATCATATTAAATATGACTGATGAGAAAATTTAATATTTTTAATTGTGTGTGTGTGTGCGTGTGTGTGTGTGTGTGTGTGTAGGCTAGTGTTTGAGCCAGTGAAGGTGTGTTGTTCTGGTATGAGTTCTGCTGAGAGAAGTAAAGTGAAACATCTAGTGAAGAAGTTGGGTAAGTTAGTGGGAGGTAACAAAGTATTGAGTGGGATTATTTTTATATGACAGAATTTAGTAGTCTGTTGATGCTGAGGGAGTGGTGAGAAATGATAGTTGAGGTAGTGAAGTTCAGTTAATGGTGGATCGGATCACTCCTTGAGAGAAGAGGAACTCAGACCAGAGAACTATTAAGTCCCTTTAATTTGCCACTTTTTTAAAATTTCAATTTAGTTATATAAAAGAGAATAGGCAGACCCTATGATGAGTGTTGCTATACAGCCAGGTCCATTCATTTGTTTACTTGACGTTGTGAATCACGCGCACTCACCTGAGCATACAATGTATTTCACTGCTGTTTGTTTACACTCTCAGTGCTGTAGTTATATTATAACTAGTGGTGTGCTTACCTTCATTTTTTGTGGTAACTTCTGTAGTATCATTTTGACAAGTTCTCAGCTACAAAAAAGAAAGACCAGCGTAATAGAGCCTATTCAGTGATCAATTTGCACCAAGGTGCGAACAATTCTGGTCCAGTTACACCCACACGGATACAGACATCCATTGCCAGTGTTTGTAAATGTATGTTCCACAAGATCTAAGTACCGGGGAAAAAATCAATGTTATAAATAATTCATATGAGTGTGAGTATGGCTTAGTGATTTGGTTCTCTTATTCTACCTGCCCTGTGCCGAGGGCATGCCAATTCTGCGAGCAATGAATCAAAATAAAATGTTCTTAGTTTATCAAGTTGTAGTGACCACCACTTCTTGTCTCTGTAAATACGTTCAATATGAACATCCATTTCAGTTTTTACAACCAGGTCACACCACTCACAGTTGACACAAAAAAGCTGACACTGGATTTGGAAGTAGTAGTCGTGTCGGCGTTTAAGTTGACAACTCTCGTCGGCACTCTCCAAAAAAAATGTAGCAGACTTGCATGCCTCTGAAATTGTCTTTGATTTCACACTAAATGGGCATTTGACTTCCAACAATCCAACAATGTTTGAGTCTTTGCAATTCACAATAACCCCATCTGGACTAGCTGCAAGCCAAGGTTCATCAATGGACACAAAGAGTCCACAGAGAGCAACCTCCAAATCAGGACAACCGCTTTGTTGCAGGTAAAGGGCATAATCTTGACGGGCTTTCCCTTCATTTGCAACACCATATCTAGTAGCCTCATTGCCTCTAAACGTACTATATAGAATATTCTGGACTTTGGTACTTCGTTTTGTAGTTTTACGCATTTTGGCGATACTACCAATTCTGGATGCCGTAAGTCTTTTCCTCCTCTCAGTTATCCAAAGTTCACAGTCAGCCTGACTTCTTGTTTCGGCCTCGATTTCTTTTGCTTTTTCTACAGTGATAACCACTTTCGTCTCATAAAAACTTGTTTTCAACCTCTCTAATTCCTCAGAGCTGAGATCATCGTCAACTTCTTCAGGACAAATTCCTTCGTCATGTCTGTTGTATGCACCACGAGCTGCAGCTGTGTTATCTATCCGGATATATTTATTCTTCCGTCGCATTTCTTTTGCCTGCTCTGTAGCCTTTCTCTTTCTGTTTTTTTCTACCTGTTTTGCAGCATTGTTTGCTACTGTAGAAAAGATTTTGTTTGGAGAGTTATTGGTCATCTTTTTCCACACTTGTGGTCCCCACTTCGCTCCCAGGTTATGTCGGAGCCCTGCCCCCATGCACCTGTGCTCCCAAGAACCGCTCTGTGCTCAGAACAGAAGCAATATCATGCATCATTCTTGGGTCCACTTCAGTCGGGGTGAGTCCACCTTACTGTGCTTCCCGTTCAATTGACAGTCCCTCTGCCATAGTCTCTCTCCAAAGTGTCTCCTGATCATGCAACACTACAAAATAGTAACATAATAATTATATTGATTGTTTATATTAATTGTTTATATTGACATTTGACAATTAGTAATTATGTGAATTACAAAATGCGTATTCATTCAAATTAAAATCTTAATACTAACTAAGCAATGCTAGAACTGTATGTTGTAAATAAAATGTATTTAAACAGTCTGCAGAGTGGAAACGGTTCTAGCTATAAATCTAAAACTTGGAGAGCTCAATTTCTAGCTGACGAAAGATGCGTAAGTTCAATAAATTCTTTTTTGAGAGGGCCATGTTGTGCCCGATTTTCCTGTAGACTGTCACATATTATGTTAATGGAAAGTCACAAAAATATTAATTTGTAATAAATGTTTATCTGTACTGAGGTAATTGTATGCCACCATCATTGCAAGATGCATGTCGAAAGTGCACACACCAAACAATGGAAACAATTTAGCAGAAAAACAGTACATTAATTTATGGGTCAATGTTCTCTACAAAACCTGGATATTATTATATTTCATATACAAACTCACCATCAGTTTGATTGTCCATTTCTTCCAATGACGTGCTTTCTGCCCAAACACTGAGTGACGAGGCTGGCTGCTGGTCATGACACACACCAGGTGACGAGGCTGGCTGCTGGTCGTCACGCACACCAGATGACGAGGCTGGCTGCTGGTCATGACACACACCAGGTGACGAGGCTGGCTGCTGGTCGTCACGCACACCAGATGACGAGGCTGGCTGCTGGTCGTGACACACACCAGGTGACGAGGCTGGCTGCTGGTCATCACGCACACCAGATGACGAGGCTGGCTGCTGGTCGTGACACACACCAGGTGACGAGGCTGGCTGCTGGTCGTCACGCACACCAGATGACGAGGCTGGATGCTGGTCGTGACACACACCAGATGACGAGGCTGGATGCTCGTCGTCACTCAAACTAGATGACGGTTGGATGCTGGTCGTCACTCAAACTAGATGACGAGGTTGGATGCTGGTCGTCACTCAAACTAGATGACGAGGTTGGATGCTGGTCGTCACTCAAACTAGATGACGGTTGGATGCTGGTCGTCACTCAAACTAGATGACGAGGTTGGATGCTGGTTGTCACTCAAACTAGATGACGAGGTTGGATGCTGGTCGTCACTCAAACTAGATGACGAGGTTGGATGCTGGTCGTCACTCAAACTAGATGACGAGGTTGGATGCTGGTCGTCACTCAAACTAGATGATGGTTGGATGCTGGTCGTCACTCAAACTAGATGACGGTTGGATGCTGGTCGTCACTCAAACTAGATGACGAGGTTGGATGCTGGTCGTCACTCAAACTAGATGACGAGGTTGGATGCTGGTCGTCACGCAAACTAGATGACGAGGCTGGCTGTTTCCTGCTCTGTGCTACTGAACAGAAGTTTGTACTGCAGTGAGTATGAATGCCAAAGCAGTGATAAGGCCCGTTCAATAAGTCCTTGTTGAGTTTAGCAACTGCTTCTAAACGATTACTCTCCTTACTTCTCATTCTTATTGCACAACGAGCCGCACTCACCTGTTTCTGGCGCATTTTCTTTGTCAGTCGTCCACTGCCCTTGTATGAAGGATTATCATTGACAAGCTTCTCAAGAGCACCACGGTAACATTTACACGCGTGGTTGGCACACTCAACCTTCTTGATTACATGCCTCCAAACTGGTACACTTGTGAGAAGCGTAGGATAAACAGAACTGTCACCATCCCCTATGAATTCTGTATATCGAACTCCATGAACCCTTTCTGCTTCAAGGAAACCTTCTAGGATTATATCAGTCTCCATCTCCGAAGATGAAGCATTCCAATTGCGGTAACAGATATGGTCACTCTTCCTTCCTGTAGCACAGGCATGACAATACTTGTTCCTCACACCTATATACAAAGCAATTGTGGCTTGACAACAATTAGCACTTCGCAGCCCCTCTCCCCCCTCCCCCAAACAGCAACGTTTTGAAAAAAGGCACCCACGCGTGTGTTTGAGAGGCATACGTACCATCCATACATACATATATATATATATTTACCTGATTTTGCATTATCCACCCCTTATTTATTTTTGTTATTATTATTATTTATTTATTATTATTATTATCATTATTTTGTTCAGAGTGAAGAAATTTAACTGCATTTAAATGTGTGTGTGTGTGTGTAGGTGGTGCGTTGGTGGGTGTGTGGAGCACTGATACTAGTTATCTAGTCATGTCCAGCATCACAGTCACCATTAAGGTATGGTTCTATGCTTGTGTAGCTATTGAAAGACAAATACAGTGAGGCTTGACTGAACTAGATGTGAGAAGCTAGAGAATGGTATTAATGAAAATGCTTTACATGTAGTGTTTTTAGGAATTAATTAGTATAAATTTATACTATACATGTACTTTATGGTAGTCTCTCTCCGTTCTGTGAGCTCGTTCACATTGAATAGTTATATTAAGAATGTGGAAGAGAATGTTACTATGTACCCTACTAGTTGAAGTATAACTAAGCACATATCTATGTCACATTCTCACTCTCGTCATTTCAAATGAAGTCACATTACATTGATTATTATTGTTATTATTATTGTTGTTGTTATTACTATAGTATTATTATCGGTGAGAGAGACACTATCAGGGGTAACACAATATAAAATTGTGGATATTCGTTGTTGTTTTTTATATGTATGTTTGGATGTACGTGTGTCATTTTGTACTTTGACCCTTGCATTTTTGTGTTCGCAAGGTGCGCGACCCCATCCGTAACTTCACTGAACAGAATCCTCTGATTTACTGATCTTTACCCAGTTACAATATTTAAAGTTACCGGAGTTCAGTTTCTATTAAAATGAGTGGCGGTGGTAAGTTAATGCGCTATTTGTCATAGTTACATGTCCTACTCTACAGTGTTGTTCTTGCTTTTCTGGCTACTCCAGCAGTATGGATGTTTAGGTTCAAACCTGTGCTATGATTCATTAGAAATGTCTGTTGCTATTTTTTGTTTTTTGTTTTTCAAGTTCAACAGTTGCGGTGAGTGGTTACTATAGCATTGAAATCCCTTTAATGTAGATACATAATTTAAAAACCAGACCATTTTTTTATTGGCTGGGACATTAGAAGTTAAAATTAATCACATTACTGTAGTATTAAGTACCCTAACCAGGGAGGCTCACTCGCCATTAGTGCTCAAACACACCAACTAGATATTATTATTATTTCCACACACAGGTGGTGTGTGCATTGGCTCATTGTCGACCTATAGTGACCCCTGTGTGGCTGGAGGAGGCAGTGAAGTGTGTGAGTGCTCACAAGACATTCCCAAACTGTTCCAGATATTTGCCTCCTGTGGTGGACCCTAATCTTGGCTCTACCAACGTTTCATTCAGTCCGTGTTACCAGAGGAACACAGTGTTCAGTGATATGATATTCTACTTCCTCAGTGAGAAGCAGGTATGTGTGTGTGTGTGTATGTGTGTGTGAAACTCCTGTGTAGTTTCAAGTGAAATTCTTTTAAACATATAATGAAGATACAGTGTGTATGTCATAATTTTAATCAGTACATTGGTCTGAAGTTACGCATCAATTTTCTAACTTTTTCCCCTTTTGGTATGTTTTTTTTTTTAATTTTTAAATATTTTTTTTAGAAATTAAGTTTAATCATTCCATGAAACTCCATGAAGTTTATTAAGCTAGTTCAATAGTTCCTTTAATCATCTATATTATTGTTATAATAATTTTTTGTTCTTGTGTAGTATATATCTGTCCAACTGTGTGATGTAATGCTCTACATATAATAAGTGAAGTTCTATTACCACTGTATGTATGTATGTATATATATTCAGCATGGAGATCTGAGGCAGTGTGTAGCTGCTGCTGGTGGCAAGTGTCAACTCATCCATACTCCACGCTGTGTCTCCTTGGAGGTTCTGTTACATGACAGAGCCATGGTGCTGGCCGCCCAGCCTCTCTCTGACCCACCCACCACAACAGTGGCCTGGGTATCTGACATACAGGAGTATTTGGAAAGGTAAAGGGTTTCAGTAGTCCCCAGCGAAGGATGAACTTGGACGTGGGGTGTAGGTGTGAGCTTTTTTTTCCTACCGATATAAAATCTGTTGTTCGATAAACCCTTCTATATTGTAATAGTAATTAACCCTCAGCGTGCATGCACAAGAGGGTTATAGTAGTCGTCCTGTCTGTTTGTCTGTCTGTTTGTCATGCTCTGATTTTGGAGATTACTGAAAATTAACAGTTGATTTAGGTATTAACTTACTCAGGACGAAGATTTAAGGCCTTTTATTTGTGCTACTTTATTTAATTTCGGGCTAATCGTTGAGAAAACGCGAAGCTTTCAACTCCGCGTAGGTACCAGCTTTTATGGGCAAGTGTCACGTCATAATCACATGAGCAAATAATTTCTGCAGCCAGCGGTGTAGTTTGCTTTATGCTCAGGGAAGTTAATGGAGTTGAGAGAAGTGAAGTTTCACGTAGAAAATGTATACAGATGAGTGTTTCTGGCTAGTTTAGCTTCTTCTCTTATGAAGACAGCGTTTCCATGTACCATTTTCATAGGTCGAGCTATTTCGATACCTCATTAAAAATAGCTAACAGATTGCTTGTTCTTTTGGAAGGAGGTTATATTGTAGTAGCTAGGTAGTGTTTAATAGCGCTGAGGGTTCGCACCTTTGGTGCTTCATTTGATTATTACTTAACGATAAAGCTTTACTTTATTGTTACTTCTTCCCTTAGTATGAGTTTGTCTCCTCCACACAGGCACGAGCTGCGGTTCATTCAAGACTGTGAGATAGGCTTTGCTCTACTGCACAAGTCTACTGAGACCTACTGCAATCCAAGATATCTTAAAGGTGAGGACTGAGGGAGAGAACTATGTGGGGAGGTATTATTACCGGCTTACCTTGTGTAATGATGGTGTCTACACTACTCAGGCTCACCCATGTGATAATGCTTGCCCAGTTGGTATCCACAGGCTTTCAAACTTTTTTACCGAAGGGCTTAAAACTTTGTTCCAATTTTGACCATATGAGCACTATTTTCTGTTTAAACCAACCACAGCCGTTAATTTACTGGCTACCATATTTTTTTTTTGTGAGAGTTCATAAATACCTTGTACAGAAACTAGTTGGGGAAGTGCCATAATGTTATATTTCTTTAAAATTTATCAATTTCCTTTTTAATAATTAATCAATCAACCAATCAACAATAGCAACAACAAACGACAAGTAACATAAGAACTACAAACAGCTAGGTCTCACACAAAGGAACTCTCCCTAATGACCAAGTGATACAAGGTTAAATAGAGGAGATGACTTGAGCACGAAACGAAGTGGAACCACAAGAAAGTAATGAGTCATAAATTATAAATACACATTTCACATATATAACAATAATGTACAGTATGTCCGCACATACACACACAACAAAAACAAAGAAAACAAACAAATACAAGAGAGACATAATTGATGGGTGAGAGTTTATTTGTGAGGTTATTTACCTCTGTCTCTATAAAACTCACTATGAAACTCTAGGTGAAGAGTATTGATTGGCTAGCTAATCTTTCTCAAGTATTACTCTAAATATCAACTAATTTGTCAAATTGTGCTGTATGAATGTATGTGTGTAGATTTAGAAGCAGCTGCTGCAGTTCCTCTTCCTCCTCCCACCTTATCCCAGATGGTAGACACCTTCACTCAAGCCACGCCCTCTTCTCAGGCCATGCCCATATCTCAACCAACCGATGACCTCACTTTAGTGGATGTGACAGGAACCCAGAGTCACCATTCCTCCTTCTCTTCTACTAGTGGCAAGTCTTCAGGTTTGCCTGAGGGTGACATTATCAAGAGCAAACCTTCCGCCGGTAGGAAGTTGTTATCTACTAAAGACGAGGAGAACTTTATTGTACCACAGCCACTAGCTAAGAGGAACAGGTCAGAGATTAATGCAGCTAAGGGAGATCATCCTTCAACATTTTAGCTCCCAGCTCTCTGACTCCGTCCAGCAGTGGACAGGGTAAAGGGTCATCATCTGCTACCCCGACTAAGGGACTGCCCAGCAGGAAGATGATGGCCAGTGCATTTGGAGGGAAAAGGTCTAAGAAAAGACTTGCATCTCCAACAAGGCCGTCCACAGAGGACCACCATGAGGAAGGAAGGGACTCCAAGAGGAGGCGTGAGGAGGATGGAAGTTGCGTGATAAGTTCCAGTGCAGAGCCCGGAAGTGGAGGGATGGATGGACAAAGGAAGAGTAGCAAGAGTGTGGTGGCCATTGAAGGCTCGCAGTGTGTACCTTTATCAGGAGACAAAGACGTAATTAATGTTTGTGATGAAGTACCTAAGTTGGAACCAGATGAACCTAGCAAGAAAAGTTCTTGTGCAAATAAATCGTCGAGCAATTGCAGTCTCTATGAGGAAATGCCCAAGTTAGATTTGGCCCAACCTGATAAGCAATACTTTAAGACAAACTTCCCCAAGGATAAAACTGATGCTGTACCTTCTCCTCATGAAGTGAAGTCTGAACTAGACAGTGGAGTTGAAGATAACATGGAGGAGTCTGAAGTGAGATCAAAGGAATGTGTTACAGAACAAAGCTATGGAGGAAGCCCTGAAGATAGAAGGATGGTGGCAGATCAAAGAACTCCAGCAAGGACGCAAGAAATGCCTAGTTCTCCTTTTCTCAGCTCTAGAAGAACTAGAGTGAAGAAGTCTTTACTTCAGGAGTCATTCTCTGCTCCAAGTGAGGAAGGATCGCACATGCCAGGCTCACTGGCAGGCAGTTCACAAGTTAGTAGTGTGAGGGGCGTGATCCCTGGGGGGGTGGCAGCAGAGTCTTTCACCAGCCTTTCTTTCAACCATGGCAAAGAGGTGCTCACTGCTTTTTCCAGTAGAGGCCATCGTAGCAAGGCCACACCTTCTCGCCTAGCAGACAGCATGTGGATGGAAGAGGAGGAGGAGGATGAAGAGAATGGGAAGGGGCCACTAAGAGGTAGCATTGGTGATAACGAAGAAGGCATTTTTCCTTCTCGTTGTTTTGAACCAGTTTGTGATTTGGACGGATTTATCAGAGCCAGGGAGGCACCTAAACTGAAGGTTAGGAATCTGAACCTGAAGGAATGGTGTAGTTGAATGTATATACTAATACAGTAGAATAATACATGGAGAATGGAGAATGTAGCAGTACTACTACTGTAGTAGTGTGTGTAGTAAACTGACGTTGCAAATGTTCGCCACTGAGGTCCAAAAGAGTCTGCGTATGAGGTACCCTGGGTAAATCGGGGTATGGAATTTCTAATTGGGTAAGTAGACTCACATCCGTCACAAATAAGTGAACCGTTTTTAATTCGTTCCCCCGACTCTTCTGACTTCAAGCGCAGAGACTCAGAATCACATTTTGGGCACTTAAGGAATTCCAAATACTCAAGTTTCATAATTTTCTCTTAACATAATTAGTAGGTTGTAACTGGGAACCAATGATTTCCCACTGATAAAGTAAACTTGTCTGGCTAGTTTGATGTTAGTGTTAAAGGGCAGAGATTTGCCCAGATCATGAAGTTCAATATTTTCCAGAGCATGAAAGAGCGATCCCTGCTTCCAGATTGATGTGCAAAGTACATACTCTCTATCTCAACCACATTCAATATTTCCGGATAATTTTTCCGAAAGGTCAACAAATGGTCAAAAAATAGTTGCTTCAATGCGCCACTTAGCCAAAAACCATAGGGAACGCCAAAACCCGTTTTTTTTCCATAAAGAATATCATTCGGAAGTAGTCCCTCAAGTGCTTTTTTCAGTAACCATTTCTTCTGTCCGTATTTTACTTTTTGCGAACCGGTTAAACCAAAACAAAAATCAACTAGTTCGTTGTCCAGGAATGGCACTCGCACTTCGACTCCTGAAGCCATGGTCGAGCGATCTACCTTCTCAAGGAATATATCCGGAAGAATTATCATGGAATCAATAAATAACATTTGATTAACTATGTCTTCATCCTTGAAGAATTGTTGACACCAACGATAACGATCAAAGGGATCTATGTTTTCAAATTCCTGACTGAATTCGTTCAAAAACACATTAGTCTGACTTAGCCTACCATCCTCCTCTGTCAGAAGTAGTGCCAGTACATCCGCAACGTCGGATGGCGCGAGTGCGTTTAGATATCGCAAACGCCTGTAGTATTGTGAGTTTTTCGAACTCAGTGAATTCAGAAGGCGGAAAACCTTCGCAAAGAATCTGGCTGATTTATAATAACTCAGAGTGGTATACCTGCTATACCCGCCAAACATTTCATCACCACCATCTCCCTGCAAAATCACCTTGGATTCATCGTCCAGTTTTGAACACATCAGGTAAAGAGGGATATTTGCGGCATCTGAAAAAAGCATATCATGTTGAGTTACCATTTTTTCCACCACGTCTGGTAAATCAACACCTGAAATATGAACTTCGTGATGCTGGGTGCCAAACTGGCCAGCAATACGTTTCGCCTTTTTCAGTTCATTTACTCCTTCGGCGAAATCAAAGCCTACTGAATATGTGGATAACTTTCCTTCATAATGCGTGGATGCAAAGGCAGTAATAGCACTTGAATCAATACCTCCAGATAAAAAAACACCAACTGGCACATCGCTCACCAGTTGACGTTTAACAGCATTCTCAAGCAATTGTCTCGTTTCGGATATTTGATATTCAACTGGTTCGCTACATTTTTTAATACTGGTATATTGTTGAGGACTCCAGTAACAACAGATTTTACTGGTAAATGAAGCTACATCTATTTCCAGATAATGCCCGGGTAGCAAGCGTTTAATACCAGCATAAAGGGTCTTCTCTCCCAATGTATTCCCATAGTAGAGCCATTCATGCACCCCTTGTTTATTACATTCATGACCGGTATTTGCAGGCATTGACAGAATTCCCTTAATTTCAGAGGCAAATCGCAAGCCATTTTCATTAATGCTATAAAAAAGTGGCTTAATACCCAGTCTGTCTCTCACTAGCCAGAGCTTTTGCGCATTTTTTTCGTAAATAGCGAATGCAAACATACCATTAAGTTTTTCAAAAACATCTGTACCTATTTTCGCAAATGCATTCAACACTACTTCAGTGTCAGTATTTGATCGCAGCTCATCAATCCCCAATAAGTCCCTAATTTCGAGATAATTATATATTTCGCCATTATAGGTGATTACGTAACGGCCATTTTCTGTCTGCATCGGCTGTCTGCCAGCTTTCGATGTATCCAGAATACTCAGACGTACGTGACCAAGCCAGATAGATTCATCCTGGTACTGTCCCTGCATATCCGGGCCGCGATGTTGAATAGTATTGAGATATGTTAGTCCTTCAGCATGTGTGATATCTGGAGAACCCTCATTACGGGAGATATTGCCAATTATTCCGCACATTATCTCAGGTAAAAATACTGACTAATAAAAACACGAGATTTGTAAATCAATTATTATCACCTGTTCCTTTGATTTGTATGCAATATCATTTTGATTGCTTGCATGCTTTTTACTCCGTAAGTCTTGTGATAACTAATCTCTCTGGAATAACTCATAATCATGTAAAGAATAAGTGGCGAATAAAAATACTGCTGATGCAAAAGGATAAGCAGAATAAATATCCGATAATGTTTCGCATACTTTAAAAGCACAATCAAATAAACAGCACCGAGAAAGATTCCACTTTGTGTGGCAATAGCAAAATAGCCTATTTCGTTGTCGCCTGAATGATTTGGATAAAAAACCGATGAATGTTGTGATACGTCAATTGCCGACGTCGGAAAAGGATTAAGAAGCATTGTATAATATGCAGGATCTGTTAATTGCATCAAAATAATCATAGCGGATAGATGTATGTTAGCCTGAAAATATTCAATCAGTTTGGGGCTATTTTCGTATAGGAAATACAACCCTATTAGCAGCAAAATTATTAAAAGCTCACGATATTTAATAATACTTTTTACCAATGGCAGTCTGCTCAGTTGATTTACGATATAAGCAACAAACACAGTTTTGGAAGCGGTAATAAGTAATATAATTGACTCTAATCCATACATTTTTTTTCTGTGACTATAATAAAGTAGCACGATTGCAATTACGCAAGCATTAAAATGAGCGTTGAAAAATACCCCCCCAAAACGAGACAAATTAAATTCCTGCTTTGAAGTCAAATTAACTAGTGGTCGTAATATCTGATAATCGTATCTATGTATTAACAGCATTAGCAGACTGATTATAAACAATGGAAAGACCAGTTTTGATCTATATCTGATTTTGGAAAAACATATCAGGCTCAACACCCCCAGCCCATTCTGTTTTAGATTAATCAGAAATGTAGCGGTATCAGTCGTCCATAATGAAATAATAGATACAACAAGAAAGACAAATATCAGAACTAATTGAAGTCGATCAAGTTTAATATTTGAAAAAATGTACAACAAACTAACTCCAATAAGTATCTCTACCGGTATTTGGAATATCTTTAACACAGGAATAGCAGTCGAGAGAAATATTTGTAATACCGATAACAGAACAACTAATTCTAAAAGATAATTATTTTTTGAATCGGGATAGTTGAAATCATTAGTGTAACTAAAAACACCTGTGTAACTATCTTTTTCGCAACCAGTGTTCTCTAGCATTGCAATCTAATCATTCTGAAAACTGACAATCACTGTTGAGTAGCATTTCGTGAAAACTTATCTATCGACAATAATTGCATCCAGATAATTTTCAACATCACAGATAGCGGCGCACTCTTCAATGTAATTGATCGAAGTGCCGATTTCGCGTTCTCTAGATCACCCAATTGATAGTATGCCCTTCCCTTTATGAAATTTGTCCACCAGAGCGCACCCCCATTTTTTATTTTCACCAACTCATTAGCATATCGTTCTTCAAAAACATTGATCGTTAGGAGACTTCCCTCCGGATTACTGGTGTTACCTCCCCCTGCCCAGTAATAGCCAAGGAACTCAGGAATGCGCGTGAATTTCTCTGTGATCTTCGCAACCCTTAGCCATGTATCAAAATCTTCGATAGCTACTAAATTAACATCTTCAGATATCCCACCGATTACCTCCAACAGACTTTTCCTTATAACAACACTCGAATTAGGAATTGTGTTTCCTATTAATATTAGATTGTCAAAAACCGGGTTAGTCAGATCCAATTGTCGTTTATTCAAAAAAAAGTGCTTTTGTTCTGGTTTTTTGACCAAATACATGTCGTGGTAAACTAAATCAGCGCCAGCAACAAGTTGCTCAATAGATTTCTCAAGTTTGCTCGGACACCACCAATCGTCTGAGTCAAGAAAGGCGATGTAATTTCCGTTTGCATTTTTTACACCAAGATTCCTTGATGCCGCTATTACGCCATCATTATTGATTTTTAGTAGTCTAATTCTTTTGTCACAGCAACTATTAACTATTTCGTTCGTATCATCTGTCGAATGATTATCTACCACTAGAACTTCCCAGTGAGTATAAGTTTGTTCGATCACGGATTTGAGCGCTCTTTCTAGATCTCGAGCCCTGTTGTATGTTGGAATAACTATTGAAATCAGTTCTTGCACAAAACTAAGTCTTATTTATTTCGCAAAATTGAATTAACGCGTCTATTTCCTTATCGACTATTCTGTCTTCACTAGGCTCAAAACCTGTTCCCAGTAATTTTGAAATGTCGAAATTTAACTCGCGTGTCTTTCTATCTACAGGAGATTCTTTGCGAACAATTTCAGTTTTTTTACCACTGATATGATATACCCGTTCCGCAACTCTCTTAGTCATTTCCAAAACAGTCGGACTCCAACCTGCTGCCACATTAAATAAACCGTTATCCAGGTTTTCTTTGGAAATTGAAAGAAAATGAGCAACAACTCTGCAAACTTCGGTCAATGAAATAAAATCTCTTCTTTCCAATCCACTGGAATGTAACGTTAATAAAGAAGATGTTGCAGCCTGACGACAGAGATCATTTAGAAGTAACATCCAGCAATTTACTTCATTATAAGCTGGCGCACCGTAGGAATTGGAAAGACGAATTACTATCCCCTCTATTTCTCCAGATACATTCGCAGTATTTACAATATCCTCGGCTGCTCGGTGACTGGTAGCATACGGGTGTACTGGCAAAGCACATGTTCCGTGATATCACCCTCTAAATGTCCACCATAAACGTGAACCGTTGAAACGTAAATAAATCGTTCAACACCATTTTTTATAGCGACCTGCAGCAATCGGGCGGTGCTCCCAGCATTGAATTCTATCGCGGACACAGGATCAGACGCACATTGTTGTGCATTCATACCAGCCAAATGTACGATAGCTGTCACACCATGGCACGCCCGTTCAATATCAGCCTGCGATTCCCAGAGCATTCGCTGAACCCCGGCCTCTGGTAGCCAGTCTGGTGAGTTTGCGTCTCGTCGTGTACCTAGCAGAATTTCATATTCTTGCTTAATCAGGTACTGGGCTAACCTTCCTCCTATATAACCAAAACCACCCGTAATTAGCAGCTTATTCATTCCATTGAATCGTAGAGTACAGTAGATCGTTTGACGATAATCTCAACACTTATCTGTGCTTAATCTGCCAGTCATAGGGGATACTGCTGTCAGTTGGTGGTCTTCGCTCAATTTCGTCCGGATCATGAGGTAAAGTCGCGAGATTCGCTACAATCGATGATTTTTGACCAATACCTTTAAATCCGTTCCAAATCAGTGGCGGTACGGTCACGAGACAATAGTTTTCGGGTGACAAAAATATTTCCTCAACGCAATTCCGCGTTTTGCTTCCGGGTCGATCATCATATAAAACGAATTTAATTTCTCCATGCAGCACAGCATAATTCAGGGTCATTTTTTTGTGCAAATGCCAGGCTTTGATTGCTCCCGGATGTGTACAGGAAAAATAGATCTCGCCAAACCTTGAAAATATCTCGGAATCCTCACGCAGCATATGCATAACTTTTCCACGCTCATCAAATATTTGGCGCAATGGCGCAATAATGACACCTTCTATCATATTCTTTCTTTCCCCAAAATAGTCATTAATTTGTGAACGAGTAATTGTTTCTGCATCTCCTCCTTCAAGGACTGTTTTGTACCATAGTGCAGTCGCCTTCAAGGTCTGGTCTACTTGCCAGCGCGGATACCATCCTAATAATTGATTCGCTTTATCACAATTAAGTTGTAAAAGTTGTGCTTCATGTTGAGCCTGACTGGATTTAGCTATTACAATTTGTCCGCGACCGAGGTGTTCAATTATTGAGCTGGCAACTTCTTCAACTGTCCTCACCTCGCTACTAAAAGGTCCAAAATTCCAGGAACCCTGATATTTAAATGGTTCATGATAAAGTTGCGCCGCCAATAACAAATATCCACTCAGTGGTTCCAGTACGTGCTGCCATGGCCGTGTCGCCTTTGGATTTCGTAATTCTATAGCTTCGTTTGATTCAATCGCGCGTATACAATCAGGTATTATTCGGTCTGCGGCCCAGTCGCCACCACCAATCACATTTCCGGCTCTAGTTGTGGCAGCACCCAGTTTCTCACGAGAGGAAAGGAAGAGCGTGCGTAAGCTGAAAATACTATTTCAGCTGCCGCTTTTGAAGCACTATAAGGATCATGTCCACCCAGCCTATCATTCTCACGATAACCCCAAAGCCATTCAACATTCTCGTAACATTTGTCAGAAGTGATATAAACAAGTGAGCGGACAGAGTCTATTTGCTTTACTGCGTCAAGAACATGCACTGAACCCATTACATTGGATGAAAATGTGCTAACTGGATCACCATATGATTTTTTAACCAGTGCCTGCGCTGCCAGATGAAAAACATATTCAGGTTGAAAATTCTGCATAGTCTCATTCAGGGTAGAATTATCACGAACATCGCCGATGACATGATGAATTTTTTTGTCAAGTTCCAACAAATCAAAATGATTCGGACCTGACTCCGGGGCAAGTGCATAACCCATTACATCGGCACCCAGCTCACTGAGTAAAAATGACAACCAACTTCCCTTGAAGCCAGTGTGACCCGTTATAAAAACACGTTTACCTGAGAATGATTTCAAAACTTCCGGTAGCTTCATCTGACCCACGGTGCATTCCCCTTTGTGTAAATCGAATTTAAAAGCTGATATTCTCGACTTGTATCCATTGGCTGCCAAAATCCATTGTGTTCATAAAGACATAATTCGCTCTTCTCAACCATACGATTCATTGGATCTACCTCAAAAACCAAATCCTCACGATCATCCAGATATTCAAATATCTCTTTTTTACAGACAAAAAAACCACCTGAAATACGTCCTCCTGTGCCCTGGGGTTTCTCATTAAACTCCGATACATATCCGTTGGTATCTGCTATCAATTCCCCAAATCGTCCCGGTGGGCGAACTCCAGTGACGGTTAACGCTTTTCCATGAGATCTATGAAATGCCACCAGTTCATCAATATTTATATCCCCCACTCCATCTCCATAAGTCAACATAAAGTCATCATCGTCACCGATATAATCCTTAATTTTTTGAACACGAGCACCAGTCATGGAATTCAAACCTGTATCAGCCAGGGTAACCTGCCAATCTGATTCGTCGTGGTCAGTATGGAAACGCATACCTTCTGTTCCACGACCCAGAACTATAGTGAAATCTTTTGTATGAGCTTCATAATTTAGAAAAAAATCCTTTATTATCTGACTCTTGTAACCAAGGCAAAGAATAAATTCTTTATGCCCATAACTGGCATAATACTTCATGATATGCCAGAGAATCGGATAACGTCCAATAGGGATCATTGGTTTCGGTATGTCATCCGCCACATCCCGAATCCTGGTACCAAAACCACCACAAAGAATCACGACTTTCAAAATATAGCCTCCTTTATTTATTTAATTATTAAACAAGAAACTCCCTGCATAAGCTTGCAGGATTCTTTGATTCCGACATTTTTTTCAACCACGAAGCACCTTTTTTACTGCTGCACATCTCTATTACACGATTAATACCCCGGTCTATTTGAGCATCAGACCAGGTACGATCTGATCTAAATAATTCGACAAGAGAATAACGCAAGTCGTCATCGAGCTTTTTATTCGACGCTAATCTTGAGATCAACCAGGGTATTTGAGCCGAAAGATACAAGTCATTAGCCTGATCGATAACTCTGCAAGCAAGCAATCCAGTTTCAATACTCAACCTTTCATCTTCCTTGCCACCACCTACCCATAGAAGGAAAGCGTCCAGCATTTTTGCGATCGGCCGAGCACTTGAATCCCAATTCGGATCTCCTGATAGAATCGTCGAATCATATGTAATAGTCCCCGGCTCTTCTGCAAAATCCAATTGATAGGTTTTCTCTTCAGTAACGACTTTCAGGATACGGCGGCGGATATCGCTATTACGTTCCAGTGTAACAACGCACTGGACTTCATTTAGTAAGAGCTCTAAATCCAATTGTGCACCGCCCCTTTTAAAATCCATTTTTTTACAAGTTTGTACCGGTGCAGAAACAAGAGTATTGATTATAGACAAAACATGCGGCAGGCAATCAGCATAAACCGGCAGCCCCGGATCATAGGATTTGTTTTCTCCATATCGTTTCTCAGATTTAGGATCTGTCCATATAAAGCGTATAGATCTGACACGTTCTGCATTTCTTACAATGCTTCGGAAATTGTCAAGATAAGTTGCGAATAAAAAAACATGTGCTGCAGCGAAAGGAATATTTTTCCGGCGAAACTCATCCGCCAGTTGTTGTGAAGCGTATGCGCTTGAAGCTATTGGTTTTTCAACCAGAACAGGAACACCAGCAGAAAATGCCCATTTAGTGGCTTTTTCATGATCTTTGGCCGCGTTTACAACAATTGTTGCTTGCCGGGCACCTGTCCGATATTCCGGCAAGCCCTCAAATACAATTACCCTGCTATCCAATTTTCTCTCAACCAGCCAATTAGACATCAGAGATGAGTTGTTTCGAGAGTGAATAGACAGACAGGTAGTAGGTGGAAGAAATGTGCACAGAACTTCAGTTAAAACTCTTGCCCATCTCCCCCCACCAATTATTGATACGTAATCCGGGTAAAGTAGAAGACTAGCATCCTGGTTGTTCACGAGCATTTAGTCCGAACAATTGTAAACATAAGGAGCTCATTTTTATTAAACACTTCCAACTGCGCAATTAAGCCATATTGGCAAATCGTCATTCGTCTCTTTTTAACATTTCTTCGTGTCTGGCAATTGTTATGCTGTCCCAGCGTGAACGTATTTTAATACCAGGGTTGCCAACATAGATTGAATAAGGAGGGATATCTTTTAAAACCACGCTACTTGCACCTACTACACTGCCTTTCCCAATAGTCACCCCTTTAAGAATGACTGTGTTCGCCCCAATCCAGACATCTTCTTCTATAGTTACATCTAAATCATTTTCCGGGAGTTTTTCCACAACATCCTTCATATATGAGCCAACTATATCTGTTCTATGATCTCCCGCCAGAATTGTTACATTAGGGCCAAACATTACTTTGTTGCCAATCCTGATGGTACTTATCGCAGCAATAATATTTGAACCCGGCCCGATATATACGTCGTTGCCGATTTCAATATTGTCGTATGAAAACTCACAACCATGACCAAAGTAAAAGTTTCTGCCGCATTTTTTAAACAGTGAGCGCTGCAGTAACATTGAACATCGGCGAAGAACCCTTTTAAAAAATAAAACAGTCAGAGCCACGTTTTTCATGTTTCTTTTAATTCATAACTATGTTTAGACATAAGTGTCAGCCCTGCATAACTATTCAAAGTCCTCAATTTTCAGAATATCGATAACTTCTCCAGTGAAATTATGCTCAGTCAAATAACTGCGTATTTCATTCGGGATGTGCCAGGCAAGGTTAAGCAACGGTTTATTTCCATGCTCTTCTACGAAAAGTTCATCATCAGATTTAATTGGAATCCGTGTGCCAGGTAGGTAATTGCCTATTTTCAATGAACCTGGTTTTTCATAAACAGCAGAGATAGAACTACTATCGAGTTCCAATATTTTTATCAATATTGCTGCTCGCCCTGGAAACGCCTTCGCCCGAAGACTGCCATATCTCTCGACATATGATTTCAACTCAGCTTTTTTTGATTCTTGCCAACGCTGGATATTTTCATTCATTACCCGAAAATCATCGAAAAATCGTGATTCCCTATTGGCAAGGGTCGTCAAATCAATGTCCGAATCAACACTGCTGATATTTGTGTCTCCCATTATCACGCGGATATTACCCCCGTATCGAGACGGAAACTCCACGCTTAACACAGATAGACCGAGACTCTCCGCCATTTTAACAAAAGAGTTGTAGCTGTATGTACGTGGATGCTCATGATAAAACGTATCAAACTGATTACCATCCAGCACAGATCCCAGGTAGTGGTTTTCGATAATAATAACAGTCTGAGGAGCCATAAGTGCTTTAAGGGAGTCCAGCACCTCGTTCAAATTTTCAATATGGGCAAATACATTAGTAAAAGTAATAAAATCCGGGTTGCCATGATGTGCAACAATTTCATTTGCCACATTAACTGATAGATAACTACTAAATATACTGTGCCCCTTTTTCTCAGCGTCTTTGCAGGCGCCGGTAGGTTCGATACCAATAGTCACAGCTCCTTTCTCACGAAATATATCCAGCAAGCTACCGTCATTACAGCCTATATCCAGTATCTTCTTTCCTGAAAGGCTACCGAACTTCTTTATGCATGAATCTACCAGACCGGCCATACCATTAAGCACATCAGCGGTGAAGCGTGAGCGATAGTGATAGGACTCTGGAAATAGCTCTTGCTTTGGAACCTGGTAGCGCTGATGTGCTGTGAGACATTCTTTACAGAAGAGGATCTCTATCGGAAATTCGGGACTAATCCTGCTGTCATTAATTGATACCAAATCATCACACATCGGGTGTAACCCCAGATCCAGTACACTGACAAGATTACAATTACTGCAAACTTCGCAATGGTCAATCTCTCTTGCACCATGATTCATAGTTATATTTTCCTGTCTGTTTTAATTGTCTAATTTCTTAGACTTTATGTTTAATTACGAATAACAAAACTTTTCAGTGATCTCATCCAATTCGGAACAAATGGTCTACTTTTTCTTACCATATAGTTTGCGAATGACATATAAAAACCTGGGTATAAACAATTCTGTAATATAAGAGAAACCGGATTGATATAATTAAAGCCTGAATGTTCCCTATTTAGAAACATTGAGCCCAGATCCGGAATAAAATTATTGAGGGCAAAGTTTCTGCACCTCCAGTACTGCCGATAAGATAATCCATTCTTCCTGTATTCTTGCAACGCTTCGGGAAGCCGAACACTGTGAACAAGTGGGTACATGGGTGCCCATTCTCTCGCACCTGTTAAACAAATACTCAAAGGGCTTGCATAAAAATATGCCACAGAATCTGAAAAGGCATTTGCAAATATCTTCACATGTGGGAAAGTATTGTCGAAATGTGAAAAAGTTCTGGGATCTTTAAGCGCTCTCTTATCAAGAATATGAGTATATTCATCCCATTTTTTTCGTCGAAACACTGAAAGAAACATTCCTCCTAGAAAATCAAAGGACTTCTTCGGGTCGATAAGATCCAAAAATGGTATTTCGCTATTAGACTTCCACGATGAAAAAGGTGTCATTTCCTCGGGCAAATTTTTAATGTTAAATGGCTGCGGGTAACTGAAAACATACTCAGTCGTCAGGTGAAACGAATTAATATAGAAAAAATCAATTGACACATGACTGTTAAGTAGCTTTTCCAGTTCTTCCAATGCATTGGGTGCCAACAAGTCGTCATCACCCAAGAGCCAGACAAATTCACCATCCGCCATATTCACTACTTTCAAAAAATTTCGTGGAATTCCTACATTTTTTTCATTTTTTTGATACTTAATCTTAATTTTTTTCTGTGCTTCACGTACCACTTTTTCTGTATCATCATCTGATCCATTGTCAGATACGCATAATTGAAAACCATCATAAGACTCTGGTCTATTTGCAATAATGGAATTCAAGCAGTTTTGCAGATGCGCAGCCCGATTAAAGGTTGGGATGCAAATTGACAAATTCATACTATCCCCCCGAATCGCATGACATGATCATTTAGCATTTTTTTATATCTATTAGCTTCCGAGACTCAGGTTTTTACTTATGCCACCAATGAGACAATTTTCTCTTGATGTAGCTGTATAATGGCAATCGTCTTCCGACACTATATTCCGTTTTTGCAATTCTTGAGACTGAGCGATTTTTATTACTTTGCGGGAAAGAAGAGTCTGGTAATGGTTTATCCAAATACTTACACAATATTGCATAGGAAAGTTCATTTTTATCCATATTAAGAACAAGTAAGTCATTCTTTTTCATCACAAAATAATCAAGCACTTCTTGGTGATAGTTTCGGTACTTTCTAAGCAATGTATTTCTGTCAAATACTGTGGTTCCATAGGTTGCATATTTTATTTCATCTTCAAGTAGGCCATGCCGCCATAAAACAGCCCCCTCCTCATACATCCATTTCATGCTATCCAGCCATTTCTCCTCATCTCTATAACAATATATAAACTTACTACCCGGATACTTTTTATCGAGATACTTATAAAACAGCGGTATAGGTGCATCCCCAAAAGCGTTATTAAGCGATAACGTATCAGGGTCAAAATTATTATTTACTATTTTCAGTAAATTATTTCTTTCCCAGCTCCAGAATCGATTCAATTTCAGAGACGGCTCAAACTGTAAATCATCTCTGATTAAGTGCTGGTTTACGAAAAGCCCCATTGAAAAATGAATCGTTCTATATCCGAGTACCTCAAGAGCATTACATATCGATGTTGTGCCGGTTCTCGATAATCCCAAACAGAAGACCTTCAGCTTATCTCTCCCACGCCTCTTCTACCTGCATGTCTCTGACATTCTTCGGAATGTTTAATTAGCAGATTACGTAGAGATATTACGGGGTTACTTTCCGTTCTGGCATACCTGGAACAGAACTTAAGTCTGGCCTCTTGTACCCGCTCACTAAACCACCAGTCTGGAATATTAGTCCAAATTGAAGCAACGTGTTTTGCTGCAAGATCCGGACTTAGGGCAATAATTCCGGCCTCTACTAATAACTGATAATAGGGTTTTTCTTCATCATTAAGATGTGCAAGACCATTTTGCCAAAAACAGATTGTTGGTATGTTTAAAGCAAGTGTTTCCAGTATTCCGGTTGAGTCATATGAATGAACTACCAGTTTGCTTTTACCAATCAAACTCCTCATATTTTCAACTCCCATTTCCAGCTTAATCTCGGGAAGACGTTCTTGCCACCGGATTTCTTCACACCAGTTCAAATTCCTTGTTTAACCATGAAATCTAACCGTCAATTTCTGCTGAACAATATCAGGCAATCCCTCTACGAAACGAAATTGATCTTCCTGGTAGTTGATGTGACCATAGTACAAATCTGTAGGCCCACGCCAATATGAATGTGTGGTTTCAATTAATAGTAACCCACCATTATCCGGGTCATAGTTCGCCTTACGACCGACTATATTGAAAACGAAACTAGGTACAAAGTTTTTAACACCTTCGCCCCATCCCCAGGTAAAAAACCGATCAGATGTAACAACTTCCGGCCAGCTAAATGATGTTTTGTTAGCATGATAATTACCATGCTGCCCAATAAAATATGGCACGTTTTTCTCGGTATTTCCTGCAGTCCATATTTTGAATACTTCGTCAGATATATAATTATTCGAGGTGAAAATAAATTTTGGATTCTTTGGCCATGGTAACGAGTCGATTTCCTCACATATCAAATTATAATTTTCCACAAAGCATGCGGGAAGAGATTCGAAAAGAATTGAACGAATAAACCCCTCAAATCCTGTCCCAGTTTTTACGGAATTAGTAAGCTCTCTTCTCTTTTCCTGATTAGGTGGTTCATAGTTGAGCACCGGGCTTTCCCAAAATCTCGGGATCTGTCCAAAAGACAATTGTAGTTTCAACTCCTCAATTTTTGGCAGATAACTGTTGACAATAAATGCGTCGTTTTCACCTGCAGACCTCGGTGTTATAAAACGAAACATACTCAGCATCGTCTTCTTTATTTTTAGCCTAGTATTGCTTTGAATTCTGTATTTATGTTCGAAATATCTACTCTCATTTAAAGCATCAGGCAAATATTCGACATCAATATTAACATTCATGAAACGAAATATTTTCCCAAACAAAATATTATTCCAGATATCACTATTGTACGCCGGCGTAAATGCAACGGAATCTTTAGTGGCCAAACTGTAAGAATTAATATCGTACAAGGTAGTACCTGATACCTCGTATTCCGAAAGTGCTTTTTCGATAAGCGAATACCTGTTAAATACTATTTTTGTGAACCTTTGTAACCAGTGACCTACAACAATATTCCAGTATCTCTGACTATAATTTGTTCCGTGGTAGTTATTCAATACTGAAACAAGTTCGTCCAGCAGTGTGTTTGATAGCGTCTCCAGTTCGGAATGATATCGATCGCTATCCCCTTCTCCGAGACCAAATGGTTTCATAACCTCAGCATCTAATGATGACCAAATAGCTCTTCGATCATAACGTTTGCACCATTCACCGAGAAATACTACCGATGTATCAAACTTCCAGGTTCTTTCATCTGCAGTTGTAATAAGATGGCGAGACGACATTCGGCTTAAATCACTCTGTTTAAACTAGTTATCAGAGATTCATGATTGAGTTTGAAAACTATCAGGCAATTAAGCTCTCAAGTTTTTCATCACAATCTTTCAAGATGTTTACCTGCCCGAATACAGTACCTGCCGCTGGGCCAATTGGTATGAGGTTTTCCAATTCATCACTTAAAACGGACGACTGACGATATAGGTTCTGCTTCCATCCGGGTAACAATACCGGATAAGCTCTGGCGTTATACTCGGTTTTTTTAAAAAGTGCTTGTGAGCCTGGTTCCACAATATTCATCTCTACTAATTCCTGCATAATCAGATCATAATCTACATCAGTCATCTCCCCGATTACTTCGACTGTAATTCTTGGTACGCTGCTTTCTGTGATATTTGCATAAAGCGTAGTACGGAAGTTGCTGTGTTCAGAGTAATAGTTAGTTACCCAGTGAAGAGATTGCTCTTTATATGCTCGATCAATGACCATATGAAACAATGTCACAGGCATAGTCATGAAGGGTGCATCAGGTATTTTTACGTCAAACAAAAACCCCAGTGCTTTTGGCGCTAACGCACTAACAACATGTTTGAAGGTAACCTGTAATTTGCCACATGCAGATTCCAGTTTCAGACTGCTGGCATTTTTATCGATCTTTTGTATGTTCAGTTCCTTCGCCCCCAGAACCAAGAATCCACCCGATTTTTCAAAGTCATCAAGCATCCTGTTAATTAATATCCCAATACCATTCCCTGATTTTGGATATCCCTTTTTCATATCCGAATGCCCGTGAATGCGCATCGAATGCGCTAATCGACCGTCAATAAATGGTGATTCCTTTAAACGCGTTGCCTCTATACCATCTATCAGCTTCAGTCTGTATGGACAAAAAATATCTATAGCTTCTGCAGCAATATTTTCCGGTGACATAGTTGTAAATTTACGTGCTATACCACTTAACACTTCTCTGGTTATCGCCGGACCAAAATCATTTTCCCAACGTTCCAGCAGGGTTTCCGGCTCGCCTTTATTGCCCGATGCCTGCATAAATTCGGTCAGGTATATTGCATGATTTTGATTATTCGTAATATTCAAACATCCTGTATATACATCAAGACCATTTTCTGAGAAATGTCCCTCGGGCAGGCTTTGATCAAACCATTCCCACTCATTACTATTTATTTTATCTGTGAAAACTCGATCGATGGAATCATCGCCTGTTAACAACAAATAGTGAGTTCCCATATCGAACTGTAAGTCCCCAAACTGCTTACTGTCATAGTTAAATGAACGCATCAATCCACCTGCCTCGGCTGCATTATCAATAAGCACTACACTTTTTCCGGACTGACGGAGCTTTATGGCAGAATATATGCCCGCCAGACCGGCACCGATCACAACAGCATCAACATCAATTTCTTTCATTTAGATATTATTCAGTCTCTATTCATTATTGCGGCTATGTCTACTACACTGGTCATTTTTATTATTCGCATTGAAGAATACAAGGATATACCTTGCAATAATTCAACAATACTAGTTGATTCAGAGAAGTGACTTTTGGATAAGGTAGGAACTAACTGGGCTCATTAAAACTGAATTATCGCCGTGAAATGAGTCAATTTCCCTCAGCGGGATTTTCCGAAACTCCCTGTATTCACTGTTGCTGACTGGTAGCTCAATCGGACTTTCAATCGAAAGTCGGACGCAGATATCAATAACGCCCTCTTCATCATCTTCAATCAGGCAAATCAATTCCATACCAGATATCTTTTCAGCGGGAATAGCCAGTTCTTCTTCAAGCTCGATTTTTAACTGCGAGGTATAATCAATTATTCCGGACTCGTCATCCAGGCACTGATTGTCAATCGAACCGGAAGGACAGAATTCCCAGAGACCAGCATCCTGGCTTACTTCTCTACTTCGCTTGCCAAGAATCACACAGTCTCCACATTGAATGATTGCACTTACAGCCAGTGCCTTTATTTCATGTCCCTGAAAGGCATCCCTTCTGACCCTTTGAACAACCCAACTCTTATAATCAGTAAAAAAACCTTCCATGAGCTGACTATTAATATCGAAACTTACTACATTAAAAAGTTCACCATTATAATCATCACTCTTACTAAACTCTTCCCGATACCTTGATTCGATCTCATCACGTAAGGCTTCTGGTAATTCAATGGTTTCGATAGTAGAAATACAAAAGTCTTCTCTGAGCACACTGCTTTTAAGCATTTTTCAATATATCCATTAGCTCAGAAAAGTTATTTATTTGTTTCAATATGTGACTTTCCTCCTGCGCAGACAACTGATAGCCTGGCCTTGTTAGGTAATACACATTACTACCAGCCAGTTTCGCGGATATTATACCGTTCAGACTGTCCTCTACAGCAATAGTCCGCCCTGCTTTAAGCCCTAATTTGTGAATAGCTAATTCGAATGGTTCTTTGTCTGGCTTTCCTGTTGTTACATCGTCAGAACAAACTAGAACATCAAAATATTCGCTTAAAGAATTATTCTCAAGGATTAACCTTGCCCTGGCACCTAATGAACTTGTTACAAGCGCAATTCGATAACCGTTTTTTCTTGCATAACTAAGAACATCCAGCGCAGTTTCTCTAATAACAGCAGCTTCATCCAAATCATTTAACAGATGCTTGTACTCATCTAATAGTTCTTGAATACTCTCTTTAAGTTGATAATAATTCTTTAAATCAAGTAATACTTCTTCTAGTGGTATACCGTTATATTTATAAAATTGCTTTCGATTCGTTGTACAAGCGTGTTGAGCATGGAAACGAACAAATACACCATAAATATCTTCAATATTATCTATTAGAGTGCCATCTAGATCTAACAACAGCCCTTTATCAAAGCTCATACTTTTTTAGATTTTTCTTTAATTTCTCAATGTCAAAATATTTCGGATTAAAACTACTAACCATTAGCTGATCCATTGGCTCCCCATTCACCAGGTAATGGCCAATCCTCCTGCCTTCTACCAGCCAACCAGCCTGCATCAATGCTTTATAACTACTCATATTTTCACAGTACATTCCACTCGATATTTTTCGAAAATCATGAACATTGAAAACTATATGATTCCCAACATGAAAAGAATCCACAGCCAACCCACGCCCTCGGTAATCCCTTTCTCCTATAATGATTCCCACATCACACGTATTGTTAGTTTTATGAATTGAGGAAATTCTGAAATTCCCAATGAGATAATCACTATCTTTTACGAATATACCGTAAATAATATTTTCACCATTTTCTCTACCCGCCCTAAAGTCATTAACGAGATACTCTCGATCCCATATTCTTTTAGTCCCTGAGTAATACTTTAGTAATTGATTATCCTCAAACCATTTAACATAACGATCATCGATTTGATTTTCCTCAAGTAATTTAAGATATACTTTTTCGCCTTCGTACTTCTCATTCATTATTTAAGCCCTATAATTTTAAATAATTCCAAAGCGCATGCACCTCGGCATCGTATTCATTAGGATCGCGGTGATAATCGATAAAAAGAGCTGCATCCGCAATATTCCAGGATATATGACCGGTAAGCATCAAAAGTAACAGCGTTGCATTAACTGTCACGCTCAAATATCCAGGTGCAGGATCATAGTCCCCTTCATTTATATATATCTTATTACTGTCTAGAGGAATAACGTATATTTTATCCCAGTCTTCAATTTGTATATAAAATCGATAAACTGGTTTTAAGTTCAGTCTACCCTGTGCCTTCCATAAATTGTCACGAGACTTAATGAGGAGTCTTTCAAGGGGAGTGCTTCTTTTTAGATTGAAAGCTTCGTGATCATACTGTGAGTGACTATGTTTCTTAGCGTAAGCACTGCGGTCGTCCTCTGTATAATTTACAAAATCTTCGTCTGGTATTTTAGTCTCATTATCAAGATCGAAAGATTGTCCTGAATTTAACAAAACCAGTTTCGTATCAGTTTCCAGTTGGTCGAAATGTTTTTCAACATCTCCAGGACTTGCCGGGTGAGGCATGTACTGATTGAGTTCGTGTCTTGATCCCACTATCACATACTGATCCGCAAATGGCAGAATATATTTTGGCTTGATATTTTTGACTGCACCAATAAACTTATCCATCCCGACTTGATAAAGCCTTTGTTTTTCCTTATTTTTTTCATCGTGGGACAAATTGGTAAAACACGCGGGATAACTAGAACCAGTCGCATAGGGGATCATTGCAAAATCTATCTCACCATAAGTAGATAGTATGTAGTCAGTTCCTGATGGATAGGGTTCACAGTCATTCGCGTTATATATGACATGACCATCCCACTTTAAAATCAATGCTGAATCTATTAAAGAATTTACACCGTAGTCAGGATCACCAGTAATCATGTCCACTGTAATTGTGTCTGTCAGTATGTAGGGGTTTTTAGGTTTTACGAGGTGTATTTTCCTAAAACCAAACTCATATTGTTGCAAAAAACTCAGGACAAAATTCGGTTGCCTGTCTGCAACAATAATCTCTGCATTTTTGTCGAGGTATTTCAGTGTGCCAGCAGAACAATGGTCTTCGTGAATATGTGAAATATAAATATAATCATAAACACCCAGTTCATTGAATCCTACTTTTGAAGGTGGCCAGTGATGCCAGGAACCATGAAAAATGCCTTCATCCAGCCAGGGATCACATAATATTCGCACCCCATCATGCTCGATAATTGCTGTTGCGCCTCCTACGTTAAATATTTTCATCTGTTATCCCTGCTTTATGAATATCTTTCTCGGCTGATTATCGAAGCTGCATCCAATAAAACTAAGGTTGATTTTAATTAGTAAAAGAATAATTTTAAAATTCAACTTGCATACAATAGTCTAATTGACAGCTTTTTGAACAGCCTCTATCACTTTATCTTGTTGCTTTGCGGTCATTTGCGGAAATATTGGTATAGACATTGCCTCGCGATAATATTGTTCAGCTTCGGGAAGATTGTCATATTCGTTTTCAAGCTTCATATAATAGGGTTGTTTATGTACAGGGATATAGTGAACATTCACACCAATTCCTAATTCTCTCAAAGTAGTAAAAACTGTTTTACGAGACTTCCCGATATTTTCCAGATCTAGTCGAATGACATACAAATGAAATGATGAAAATGTGTCTTCGTTTTGATGGGGTAGTCTTATCGGTAAATCACCTAACAATCCGAAATATCTCTGAGCTAATTCATGACGCCGATTGATATAGTCGTCCAGTCTTGTCATCTGACTTAACCCGAGTGCGGCCTGGATATCTGTCATACGATAGTTATATCCTAATTCAATTTGTTGGTAATACCACGGTCCTTCAGTTGCAGAAACATAATAATCCTCGTTTTTTGTCACCCCATTACTTCTAAATAGAGACATTCTATGTGCCAGCTTTTCGTTGTTAGTCACTGCAATCCCACCTTCTGCAGTAGTAATAATCTTAACCGGATGAAAGCTGAAAACGGTAATATCGGAATACTTACACTCTCCTATAGCTGAGCCCCTGTATTTTCCACCAATGGCATGTGAAGCGTCTTCTATAACAGAAAAACCATACTTTTGCGCTAGTCGTCCTATAGCTGCCATATCACAAGATTGACCACACATATGCACAGGAATTACAACTTTCGGCAGTTTACCCTTGACACTAGCTTGCTCAAGTTTGTTTTCAAGTCGTTCGACAGATATATTAAAAGTGAGTGGATCAATATCTACAAAATCTACGTCGGCGCCACAGTATCTTGCACTATTAGCGGTTGCTACATAAGTAATCGGGCTTGTCCATACAAGATCCTTATTCGATACACCCAGTGCAAGACAAGCAATATGAAGAGCAGAAGTGGCGCTATTAACTGCAATGGCATGATCAACCTGACAGTATTCACCTACTGAACGCTCAAACTCGGGAACTTTTGGACCTTGTGTAAGAAATTCAGACTGCAGTACTTCTATAACTGCTTCTACATCCTGTTGTGAAATATCATGTCTCCCGTAGGGGATCATAACTCTGCGCGCTTGTCGAATTCCAGAATTTCATCCACACTCAAAAAATGTGTATTATTTCCTGAGTGATATTCAAAACCCTGCTTTACAGGTGTACCCATTTCATTCTGATTATTTTTTGTATAATCGTAATTTCCGCTGTGGAAGTTTATTGTAGGACGCAAAACAAAATGATCATTAAATTCAATAGTTAGATGAGAATCATCTGAAGGACACATTATCTCATGCAATTTTTCACCCGGGCGAATTCCTACAATTTCTATACCTAGTTCTGGTGCGTACGCCTTAACCAGATCTGTGATATATACAGAAGGTATTTTTGGCACAAATATTTCGCCTCCATGCATTCTTTGATAGTTCTCTAGCACAAATTCAACACCTTCTTGTAATGTTATCCAGAAGCGAGTCATAGCTTCATGGGTTACTGGCAATCGCTCGGCACCTTCAGCAATCAGTTTCTTAAAATAAGGAACAACTGATCCCCTTGAACCAACCACATTACCGTAGCGCACCACTGCAAAACGTGTTCTTGACGAGCCGACCATGTTATTAGCAGCTACAAATAATTTATCTGAAGCCAGTTTAGTCGCTCCATAAAGATTTATTGGGTTTGCAGCTTTGTCTGTTGAAAGCGCTATAACTTTTTCCACATTCTCATGAATAGCAGCTTTGATTACATTTTCAGCACCACCATAAATATTGGTTTTAATACATTCCATTGGGTTATATTCAGCCGCAGGTATTTGTTTCAGCGCAGCAGCATGTATAACATAATCCACGCCATTCATAGCCTGGATAAGACGATCACAGTCACGAACATCTCCGATAAAATATCTCATACAGTCATCATTAAAAGTCTGCTGCATTTCAAATTGTTTAAGTTCGTCTCTGGAAAAGATTATAAGTTTTTTAGGCTTGTAACGTTCCAGAATCACTTTTACGTATTTTCGTCCGAATGATCCTGTGCCACCAGTGATCAGAATTGTCTTATCGTTAAACATTATATTTTCCGGTTTTATGTGAAATTATTGCAATAAATAAATTCATTCTTGCTCATCAGTTTTTTCTAAATTACCGTCCCCGTAGACACCTTATCTAGAACTGCATTGGATTCACCTACCTCTATTATTCTCCCGTCTTTAACCCGAATGATTTTATCGCACTGAGCAACCGTACTTAATCTATGAGCAATAATAATAATAGTCTTGTCTTTTTGAAGACAGCGAACAGCATCCATTACACTTTTTTCCGTATCTATGTCCAGTGAACTTGTTGCCTCATCCATAACCAAAACAGCAGGATCATTATATAGTGCACGAGCGATAGCAATACGCTGTCTTTGACCTCCCGAAAGACGAACCCCTCTTTCCCCTACGATAGTCTCCAGACCCTCAGGTAATGTTTTAATAAACTCGCCCAGTTGAGCCGATTCTATTACTCGTAATATTGCTTGCTCATTGATTTCTTCATCATAAAGTCCAAAAGCGATATTTCGGCGAAGTGTGTCATCTGTCAAATAAATACTTTGCGGAACATAACCTATTTGATTCTGCCATCCACGGAGATCCAGTTGAATATCTTTAGCGTCTACTACTACCCTATCTTCGCCTGGTCTTAATAACCCGAGAATAATATCGAGTAAAGTGCTTTTCCCCGCCCCACTGTCGCCAATAACTCCTAACGACGAACCTTTTTCAATCGTTAATTCTATATTTTTCAGAGCGTACGTAGCAGCATCCGGATACTATCGGCACCTTATCCAACCCAACCTGTTTCTAAAACATTCAATACTCACTTCAGTTCCAGCTTCAGAATTCTTGAGAGAAGTGAACTCATCATACAGAGTGTTTATAACGGGTAGTGCATACCGCACATTTTGAACCGCTCCGAGAATTCGATTTACAGATGGTAATAAACGAAAAGCTGCTGCTGCAAACAATCCTGTCGTTGTCAGGATGGCTTCTAATGTTTTATCCTGCCCGACAAGTGTGATAACCAATACTGCCAAACCGATAACTGCGAGCAATTCCAGCCACAGTTTAGGTAGAGCTGCCAGTGTGTTTGAATACTGCCCAGCTCGCGCACTTTGATGATTATTTAAATGATACTGAGCAACAAAATTTGCTTCCCGCCCGAGTAATTTTACTTCCTTAATACCACCTAAACCTTCCTGGATATGTTGAATACGCAAACCTTCATGATGTTGTCTTGACTCACCCCATTTAATAATATGATTTCGAGTGAGCCGATTGAATCCGAAACTCGCCAGGGCCAGTGCTGCTATTACTACTGACGCTCCTATTGGCTCAACAATTATCAGTAAGACCAAAATGCCAATTAACACCATCAACTCTGTCAGAAAAAACAAAGCTGCCATCATACCTGTCTGAGTAAACAGGTTAACCTCCATTACAGTATTTCTAATCAGTTGTGCGGAATTTCTTTGCAAATGAAAGGCATAATCTTGATGCAGGTAAGCTTTAAACAATCTTTTCGACATTTCCTCTTGCACTCCGAATACGAACTCAAGTCGTTCCCATGCCAGAAACAAGAGATATAATGCCTTTATAGAATATACCCCGACACAAACATACATCCCCAGAACAATCAGTTCTTCAGGACTTGGATAGCCCATTTTTGCCAGCAGTGGCTCAAGCATTGGATAATTGGACGCCAAATCTCCACGACTCATTATAACCAACCCGGGTACAACCAAACTCACCCCAAGAGTCTCCAGGAACATGCCGATTATCAACAGTCCTATTAGAAATACAGCTTTACAACGCTGAACTTTATTCAACAAACTCCAGAATTTTGAAGGCAAATTTACCTGAATCACTTTAGTGCTCTTACAAAATTCATTTTCTGCGAACCGTGCTTAGAAAATTTAACAATAAAGCTACAATCATCCCCAAAACGAAACCGCTAATAGAGCCGATAATCATAATTTTTTTACGATCCGGTTTGATTCTTTTGTTTTCATCCAATGCCGGTCTATCAACTGTTACGGTCTTAATACCACTTTGAGCAGCAATACGTTTTAGCTTAGCACTAATAATACTAATCTGGTTCTCAAGATTTCTTAGGGCAGGAATCATAAAGTCGAGATTTTTTCTATTTCTGACAACCTCCAATTCGGCAGACAGAGCATCCGTACCTCTTCTATACGCCTGCTCATATTGTAATTTTAGCTTCACTTCTGATGCATCATCATTGTTTGGCTCAGAAGCATAGTTCCCATTTGCAATTGCTTTCGTAATACCAAGTTTTTCAGCCGTTTTAAAAGAATCTTCCAATGCGGCTATCTCGTCGATGTTCATTTTAACTGCCGTTGTTCGTAATGATTCAATTTCGAGTTGTAAATCTGCAATATTATTTCTAAGTATGCTTTCAACATTACGAACCAGCGAATCAATGGCTGATTGATTTACAAAATTTACAAAGCTATTTAAAGTCCTGGCTGCATAATTTGAATCATCAGAAGTAAGAGTTATCACCAGCAGATTGCGACCAGTTCCGGCACGATTTTTTTTGACCGCAATTTTTGAGTTAAATTTTTCCTCAAATAATTCATTAAGATTATTTTCAGATATATTATCAGTAAACATTCCTGCAAATTGTTCGCTTTCCCTAAAAAATTGAAATCGTATTGCACGCGATTCAAGCGTATTGGTAAATATCTCATAAACCTGCTGTTCATCGTATGAGTCTTCAATTATATTTAGTCCGGCAATATCTCGCGTATGAGGTGGTAGAAGATGAGTCTCAGCTTGATACACAGGAGATGACCACAATGCATATGTGAGTGAGAAAATAATGGCTACCAGGGTAATGATTACAACATGATATTTGTATTGAATCAGAATCATAAGAATCTCATAAAAACCTACTAATTCTTCCTCATGATCTGCCTGTATGATTTGAAGATTCACTGGCTGTATGTTTTTTCGTTTTCCATTCTATAGAGTCCTCTTTTTCTAATTACTCTCTCTCGCTATTAGCATTCATACTATTAATGCTCAATGTGATTTCTACTTATTGAATTTAGATCACAATCAAATAATCTACGACAAAACACCTTTGGATGTTAAATCATTCATAATTGATGTTCTGGTGAGTAAATGTGGTGTTAGAATATGAATGTCGCTGCCATGCCTGTCGACTATCGCATTATTTATATATGCCAATTTCTCCTCATATCCGATAAGCAATGCTCTGTAAGTACTTGGTATTTTAAACGCCTGGTGAGCATTCAAATTGACAGTATCAATTCCCATTTCTTCAATTTCATTTCGTAAGGTGTCAAAATGTAATTCCGGGTTTTCCCACAAATCGCTATCTATTCTGGTTGGAACTTCAACACATAATATTGATTTACCATTTCTGCTTTTATTTGCATATGCGGTAAAATTCGTAATTCTTGAAATTGAACTATCAGAATAATTCATGATGTAGAAAGGCAACTCACTACTCAGATCTAACTCCAGTAAATAAAATACCTGTGCTACTGGACTTATGAAAGATGTAATTTCATTTGTACCCAAAAATAAAGACTCGGTAGACTCAATAGTAGACGTGCAATAAACAGCACCAGCTCTAATTTGGACACCGTTCCTCAATGTCACAACATGTCCGTCAGACCTTGTGACCTCAGTTACTTCAGTGTTTAGTTGGCAAATGACTCCCAGAGCCAGCAATTTTTCTTCAAATGCATTCCTGAAATACCCGAGATTTTTATCCTTTGGATAAAGATTATACGTGCCATGATCAATTGTCGTTTTCCGCGCTGCAATTATATCATCCAGAAGTGGAACCTGTTTTAGAATCAAACTCAGATCATTGTCTAGAATCAATTTACGACCTATAAAGGTTGCTAAACTTGCACTCAATATTGAAAGATCTTCTGCATTATTCTGTAAAAATTTATTACACCAGTTTTTTATATAAGAGTAAGATTTCTCCATATCCTTGGAGTACATATCTGAAATTGCACTATTAGAAACTGGTTCAACTGGAGTACAAAGAGATTCCAGCAACACAAGTGCCTTATCCTGTACAGGTAAGGTTCGATAATCCGGAATTGCAAAACCTTCAGTGTAAATACCATTCCAATATGTACCGTAAGAATATTTAAGTTCCGTCAGAGGTTCGTAATCCCCCATAATATCATCGAGAATAGCCTTATGGGCTTCGCTAATACCATCAAGGAATTGAGGCCCCTTATCTACATCGACCCCTTGCCATTGCATCGGTGACATAAAACCGCCCAACTCACGGCTTTTATCGATAATACACACTGACATTCCGCTTTTAACCAGGCCATAGGCTGTCATCATCCCTTTGAACCCTGCTCCAATTACTACTGCATCATAGCTATCCATTACGTCACCTTTTTTCCGCAACTATTTTCCACATTTCATATTGACCTTTATCAGCCACAAGGTCATTTTCCGTCTCTCGCGTCAAAGATAGGAGGCTGTATTTATTAAATAACTCTCTGATTTCGGTCTCATCATAAAAATATGCTGATTTTAAGTTTCTGAATATTCCATCCGTGAATTTTTCCCAGATATCGTTATTCGAATTATATATCCCATAGTTTTTATGAGCATGGCCTGTGGAAAATATATTAGAAACGATTAATCCACCAGTATTCATTCTTTCGTATACTTGATTGTAAATATTTATCGCATATTTTCTTGACACATGACTTACTGAAAGTCTATCAATCACAAAATCAATATCAATATCAATATTCCCGAGGTCCATATTTTCGAAGTCAGCTTTTCTCGCCTCAATATTTTCTAAAAGATTTCTTTCTAAAGCTCGTTGCTTGACTACCTCAAGAGCTGCTTCAGAATAATCAAGAGCAATCACATTCGCTCCATTTTCTGCACAAAACAACGCATTGTTACCTCCACCGCAACCAAGATCCAGAACCCGAATCGAATCAGCCTTTCCTCGCCTGGATTTATAATTATAATAATTGGAAACAACAAATTCGTAGGGATATTTATTTAATTGTTGCCCCGCAGAATAGATACTCTGCCAATTCTCCTTCGACATATAATATTTCGCTTATGAGTTATGAGTTTCAGTAATTGAATTATCGAAGAATTTTACGACCAAGCATGAAAGATTCGGCTGCGTGGGCTCCTACTATAGAGCCTCGCCATCTGGAAAGAGCCTCAACAGCTTCCATAGATCGTGGGTGGGGGTATTCTCTCAACTCGTCCTTGTACGCCTGCAACGCCTTTAGTTTAAATTCCAGACTCGAAGAAATATCTACAAACCAATTTGGATTAAAAGATTCGTTATCTGAAGCAGGCCTCCACTCTGTGGACGATGGCACTTCGAAAAACAATAATTCACCAACAGAGCTACCTGGTTGTGGTCTACAAGCTGTAATTACAGCTTCGTGAACAAGTCTGTGATCAATGTTCACATCACCTCTATGATGAGTTAAAACCAATGACGGTTGATATTCATCTATTAGGTTTTCTATAGGTTTGATTATGTCCAATAATTCAATCCCATCCATTCTGTTATCTGGTAACTCAAGTAGTTTAAGAGAACTACAGTTTAGTATTTCAGACGCTTTCTCTGCAGCACTGTTTCGTGCTTCAATCTTTTTATTGTCGACCCCTGTGTCGCGAGAGGATTCTCCGTCTGCCATAATAAGCACATGAACTTTTCGTCCTTCTTTTGTCATACGATAAATTGTCCCGCCACAACCAAGGACTTCATCATCAGGATGCGCAGCTACCACGAGTACTGAATCATTCATATATTTCACCCACCATTGAACTAGTATTTCTTATTCTTGAATTTAAAATAAAATCAACAACACTTAAATTTGGAATGAAATTCCCCCACAATTGCGGATATTGCGGAGAATCGTAGTCGAGATATTCGATTTCAATATCACTCTGTTCAAATTCACTATCAATCAGGTATTGTTTACCCAATGGACCGCTAAGGTAGTTGTTAACATCGAAATGTTTACACAGATTAAGAATAAGTTCACTTTTGTAGCCCATAAAAGGCAGCGAACTTGACCGCACTATTTCTGTAGCTATGCCAAATGTTTTTACCCAATACTGTAAGTGAGACCAACACAATTCGGTTAATAAATTTTCTTTTTCACCGAGAAGCAATTCTATCTTTGGGAATTCCAGTTTAAATTGCGATGAGCGTGCGTAATTTGCTGCAATAGATTTCAAATGTTTGCTACGCCAGTCTCTACTGCTATCGATTAAGATATCGCTTACCTGATTTGTAGTGTGCCCCTTCACTTTTACAGGAACAGTCAGCCACTGCTCGCCTTGGGGCGTTTTTATTCTATTTCTGTTGATAAAGCTGTTTTTTTCAAACTGAACAGTGTCAAGAAATACAAATATGTCTGCTCGATCTATTTTATCCAGATAACCTAACCAGGGTAGATATGCTGGCTGATGCGCCGACAAAATCAATTGCCTCTCCAGAAAGGTGTGTCTGATAGTTCAATGAAAAACATATCAAGGACGATCTTTATAGCCAAAGTGAAATGTGATTTATAGAATGACTCATTGATTCATTCTTTCACCATATCTCCAAGTTTCAGCACTTCGCCTTTATCGATATTTCTCGACGCAATCGTTCCAAGTACCATTTCCCAATGGGAAGGGGCTAAACCTGTACCAGGGCGTCGTAAACCAATATTCTCAGTCGTTAGCTGAGTTCCTTTGCTAATTTCAGTTAAAGCGACAATACTCCGACGCGCCAACTTTCTAATTTCAATTTCTTCTTCAGTTGGCTCAACCAGAGGGCTCCCCATCATTCTATGGGATTGTTTGATAGAACTTATCCATTCCGCAAGTGAATCAGGCTCTTCTGAAAACCAATGATCAGGTCCAGCGAGATCGTGGTCCAGAGTAAAGTGTTTTTCAAAAATAACCGCGCCCATTGCTAATGCAAGCGTGGCAGCGAGATGACCTTGCGTGTGGTCAGAAAACCCCATAATCAGACCGGGAAATGCACTTTGAATTGTATTCAGTTTCAGTATATTTACGTCTTCTGCGGGTGTCGGATACTGAGAAGTACATAAGAGTAGTGCCATTTGTTTCCCATCGTGAAAACCCGCCGCATAGAGGGCATAGTGCACGTCGGCAAGATCGGCCATGCCACATGACAGGATCAAGGGCAGATCGGTCTTAGAATATTCTCTGATAAGCGGCAAATTCGTAAAGTCATCTGAACCAATTTTTATTGCCGGAATACCAATGTCCATCAATAATGAAAGATCTGTTGGGTTCTGAGGTGTGGAAATAAATGTAATCCCTTCTCGTTGGCATTCTTGTTTTATTAATTTCCACGAGTCAATTGGAAACTCATGTCGTTTAAACATAGTCAACATTGTTTCAGTGACTTCTTTTCCCTGAGATTGGTAGGTATAGGTATCTTCAGCGTTACCTACAAATTCCTCCGTTTTAAATGTTTGAAATTTAATCGCATCCGCACCGCACTCTTTTGCTACTTTCACCATTTCGATTGCTTTCTCCACATCGCCATTATGATTGATGCCAGCCTCTGCAATGTTAAAAGGCGCGTATTCCTTTCCAATAACCCGATTATCAATTTTCATAATGTTATTGCCAGCTGCTTAGTGAAGTCTGCTAAATACTCTTTTCGTACCTTCACCATCACAAATTCGTGCAGCCGTAATCGACATTTTTGTTAATCTGGATGATGTCAGAGAATTAAGCACCCTGGTGTAATCACTACTGCTTAATTCGCTACTTTTGCCCATAAAAATCTGGGACTCACTTCCACGTAACCAGGATGAAATTCGGTATTGGTCATCCGAAACTGATGTAACTAATCCGGGAAGCCCCACACAATATCTTTCCCAGGTCATCGACCCTCCGGCTGTAATGGACAGATCTGCAAAAGCCATGAGTTCAGCCATTTGATTTGTCTGAATATGAAGTTTCACAAAATCCATCTGCGCAACTTTTGTTCTTACAGTAGCTATATGAGGATTGGAATCACCGACGACAACATCTATTTCCCAATTATCACGATGAGTGTCTTCCAACGCATCAAGTACTTTACATGTTTCATTGTTAAAATCGCTACCACCGAAACAAACCAGTATCTTTGATAACTCACCTTCTCTTCTGCTCATCGCCTTGTCCCGGACATCACTGAACTCAGGTCGAACAAGAGCATACATTGGTCCCAGCATTATATCTTCGATATTATTATTTTCTTTAAGGTATCCGAGGTGTGCCGGATTGGGATAGTTCTGGTCTAGTAAGACTTCACAATTATGTGAGCGACCGAGATCATCAATGACAAAAATATTGTTTGCTAGCTGTTTAAGGTTATCTTCCCATTGCTGACCCAATAGATAGTGGTCAACCACGAACCATCGAGGCTTAATCTCCTCAACAAGGTTCAGGCATTTCATTGCATCTTCTTTCCAGTGCCATTCCGATTTTCCTCCCTGTGCCTGCAAGGCATGAGTTGAATGTCCTTGCCGATTTATATAATCAAGCATATCTCCTTCTAAGGGGCGACAAATAAAATGACAGTTGTAATCATTCTTCTCAAACAAACTGGCCAATGTAAGACAACGCATAACATGACCATTTCCCATAGTTGACGAAGCATCTGCCCTGAAAATCACATTCCTATTTTTCTAGTTCAGTTCAATCTCCTGAAACCAGAGTGACTGACAGATCCATCTAAAAGCGAATCAATAAATTGTCCATTTTCACAATCGCTTATCCGACTAAAAACACTCTCCAGTGCTTCAAAATAATGGAGCACAAGCTCTGGAGTGTGTTCTGTGCATACATAAACTGAATCAGAGGCGAGAATTCCGGACTTTAGCATCTCCTGAGTAAGTAAAGTCTTGTATTTTTGAGCGTTATCCAATTTAAAAGTAAAGCCGGTAAGCGCAGGTAGCCCGTATATTTCAATTGGCAGGCCATACTTGTCTGCTAACTCCTGCCAACCTTTACTTATATTTCGGCCTGTTTCCGTAATTTTCTCCCAGGACTTTTCTCTTTCCATAATATCCAGCGTCTTTAACGCCGCTGCCAACCCAATTCGTTCTGTCCAGAATGTGCTACTTATAAAAGTATTTTGTGCAGAATCCATGATCTCACGTTTCCCGATTGTCGCTGTAATCGCATAGCCATTACCCAGAGCTTTACCAAAAATAGCCATGTCAGGCTGAACTCCGTAAAGTTTATGCAAGCCACCATAGCTTTGTCTGAAGCCAGACGTGCACTCATCAAAAATGAGAATGATATTATTTTCATCTGCAAGCTTTCTGACCTTTGCAAGAAAGTCGTCTTCCGGGCCTGTGTTCCGTGACACCTCCATTTTGATAGCTCCGATGCTATGATTTTTTACCAATTCGGAAAGTTCGGGAAAATTATTGTAATGAAAGGGTAAGACACTTCCTCTCAAATTTCCGGGTACACCTTTCGGTTCAAGTCCCGGCAACAGGTGGCCATCCAGGTTTTGTCCATCACCGAGATTGGCTGCCAGGTACCAATCATGCCAGCCGTGATACCCACAAATAGCAATTTTATCTCTGCCAGATGCGGCTCTCGCAATACGAATTGCTATCGCATTCGCTTCTCCTCCTGTACGGGCAAATCGAGCCATGTCTGCCCAGGGATGCAATTCCATCAATTTCTCTGCAAGGTAAACTTCTTCTGCCGCATTCAGCGTTGACATATTACCCATCGAGACTACTTTTCTAACAGCATCATCAACCTCTGGATGACTGTAACCTAATGTATTCGTGCCAACCCCCATGATTGACATATCAAGGTACTTAACATCATCCAGATCCCAGACATAACATCCTTCTGTCTTACTAAAATAAGCAGGCCAATAATCGGGCAAAAACATTTCAGCCCGCTTAGACAACAACATATTTCCACCGGGTATCACGCGTTTTGCACGTTTCCACAACTTCTGTCCCTTACCGATTTTCTCCCCTTCATTTCTTTTCAAGTGCATATTCATTTTGAAGATATCTGGTTTAGTCTCATAGAGCTCCATGACTTCTTTCCAGGAAAAATCCAGTCGAGGGTAAAAATAGTTAAAGATGCCCTCAACTACGTCGAAATCTTCTTCTTCATCAACCGTCCAGCGTTTTGAAGATTCATCAGATGAATGAACCAGATGCGCCCGAGAGAACTGACCATCAAATCTAAGGTAAGGCGTGACGTGCTCCCTCTCTTCATCCTTTTTCGCCTCATTCCATGCCAGCTCTAATGCGCGAAATGAAAATATCTCTGTATCCAGTCCGTCAGGAAATGTCGGTGGTTCTACATTGGAAGCATAATCAGCATTGGATTCCAGATACTTGGCAATTACTTCATCAATTAGAGTTGGATCAATGAGGGGACAATCACCGGTTATTCTAACAATTGCATCTGCTTTCTCACCTAATGCCGCTTGATAAAACCTGTCGAGCACATCCAATTCACTACCAACATATACCTCATAGCCAATGTCCTCTACATAATTAATTAAAGGAGTATTTTCGGCCCCGTCTGAAGTTGCGAGAACAATTTTATTAATATTCCTGGATTTGCATAACCGTTTTAGTAACAGTCCAATAAGGGGTTCACCACACACCGGTTTCAGCACTTTACCGGGTAATCTCGTCGAACCCATCCTCGCTTGAACGATTGCAACTATCTTCATGCGACATTCCAACAAGAAGGATTAATTAGATCCTGATCTTCACATGATAAAGCATTGGGAATTTCCAGATATTTCGAACTCGCATAAGATACCAGCTGTTTCAATTGCTGATGATTTTCGACACCCACGATTACACGACTAATCTCTTTTCTTCTAAGAATATAATTGAGGCAAACTTCAATTGGATTTAAATCCATCAACTTCAACCAATTATCCCACACCGACCATAACTCAATCCACTTGTCAAAATAGCTTGGGCGATCAGAAGGTTTCATAATTAATAGACCTTGTAAAAATACGGATCTAATATGAACATCCATATTTTTTTCATACAATTTATCCAGCCAACCTGAAGAGATTAATCTTCTATCGACTACATTAAGCGGTGCCTGGACTATATCAAAATCAAAGTAAGGAAGAATACGTTCCAGCTCTTCGGGATCATATATAGATATCCCTATCCCGCGGGTTTTGTTTTCCATTTTCATTGATTGAAGTGCTGAGTAAATTTTATCACCTTTAGGAGTAAGCAATTGCTCTGGCGAATGCAGTAGTACAGCTTCCAGTTGCTCGACCCTGAGTCTTTCTAATGATGCATCAACCTGCGCTCCGACATGCTGGGTGATATCAGGACAGTTTTCGGAGATACCTGGTAATTTGGTTACAAGCTTCCAATTGTCGACTCCAATAATGCCAAGAGTTTTTTCACTGTCTCCATATGCGATAGCCGTATCAATAGTATCTATACCGGCATCTTGCCCAATCGACATTATTGACTTTACTTCCTTGCCTGAGACTTTAGCCCCATTACCTATCCCGTAATCTAATCCAAATTGAGCGCTGCCAATGGCTAATTTACTCATGATAGTTTTATCGTACAGAAAGGAAGGTATCTCAAGACCATTCGCTATCGCTTGCAGATGAGTATATCTTCTCGTGTTTGATTCATCGGCAATCCGTCGGGTTGGGGTAATAGATATGTTTCCATACCCATAGAACGGTATCTTTGCAGCAACTGAATTACTACACTGTCATCAATATCAAGATAGCTGTCATTCCAGTCAACCTGCGGAATAGTATCGTCACCCGACCATTTTTTATGGAATTCTATGCCTGACTTTGAACTTAAGAAACGCTTCTTTTTAGTAACATTCGCGATATCCCCTACCAGCATTTTTCCGCCATCTTTTAACAACGACACTGCTTTATCAACGAAAGTAAATATATTTTGATAAGGGAAAAGAATTTGTAACAAGCTATAACAAATAATAACGTCGAATTTCTCGTGCCAATGTTCAAGAAATTTGTCGTCTTTGGGAAATTCGTGTGTTGCTTTTTCAATAATCGAAACTGATTCTGGCAAATGTTCAAGCATTTCGGAACTATCAAGCAATACAAGCTTGTGTTGCTGTTGCTCTGAGTAACGTATTAGTTCTTTCGCTGGCAAACTGCAGCCGCAACCAATGTCAAGAATTGTCAGTTCATGACTTTTTTCAATCGAAAGCTTAGACAGAATATCCGGAAAAATATTGGCTTCAGTATCTTTCCTGTGTACATCTTGAAACCCGACTTTCTCGTAAGAAGAAAGCGTCTTATCCTTGGCCATTTTTTTAAAATCATCGAATGAGGTCGTCATGATTCACCTAATAAAAATGATGTTTCTATATGAAATTGAGAGAACAAATGTGTTGAGAAACCTTCTTTGAAAAATGAAATCGACATCTCTTTTTCAGTTGGTTGTGGGTCATCAGAAGGATAATAGCGTCGACCGATGTGGTACCATTTCACACCTCTTCTTTTCATTTCATGAATGGCATTCCATTGCACTACATGGCCAAGGGGTTTATCAAATAGACTTCTGTCGTATACACCGACTGAGTAAATACCTTCATCTTTCGTCGTGGTAAACAAGCCGCCTCCTACTAACTCCTGATTCTGATTCCTGAGATAGACAAGAAATGCGTGACTATCGGCGATAAGTTGATATTGCATATCCCAGGTTTTTCTAGACCTTGTTTCGCGTCCGGAAATAGATACATGGAGTTTTCGATAATCATTCCAGACCGTTTTACTAACTTCTATATTTTTATCATTGATAAGACCTGTTTCCCACTCTTTCTCCCCTGAATTTAGTAGTGACTTATAACTTTTTCGAAATCCCGATTTTATACTCTGCAAGTCGAGAGACAGATCAATATAAAGTTCATGTTTCAGGTTCACGATCGCATTATTCTCCATAAGGCATCGATGCCACTCATTCAACCCCAGAAAAAAATATCCGGATTCAATATTCATCTTTTCCACCGCAGGATTCTCACTCTGATAAGCCTTAAGTACTGCTACGCAGCTACGAGTGCTCCGCTTAACAATCTTTTCACTAGTCCCTTTCACGTACAGAGGAGGTAAAATCGGGCAGCCATAGCTGCTTATGTTATTTACATTTTGATCCTGTGACAGGCTGAGCGGCCAGATACCGATTGGCTCATCATCATGTATCAAAATCATTGATACATCGGTCAGATCGTTATCAGTCCTACCATATTCACTGCCAGCTTTTGAGTAAGCTAGCTGATAGTCAATAAATGATCCCAGATAAGTTATTGGGAAGTATTGAAGTTTTGTACAAGTTTCTTCCCATAACAATCGGTTGTTTGTGCGATAAATGACTTTGGCGTGACTATCAAGCAGACAGGTATTAAATTTGTTAAGCAGAATCTGCTTATTCTCCTCCTGTATACTTGCTTCGTTTAATAAGTGTGATTTTGCCAAAATAGTAATTCGTTACCTAAACTGGTTAAGGATGATCTGGAAGTCGTAAAAGTACCCTGTTCATGGCTTCAGGCACGCTACCGCCCTACGACGTCAAAAATCGCATATTGAATAGCTACACTATCTGCCAGGTTACCCCTTTTCTTCAGGCGCTTTCGTTAAACTACCGGGTTTAAGACCGCTTTTCGTCTACCCGTTTTGCCTCTTGATTCGTTCCAAGAATATCTGGCAGGAATATCTGGCCTGCGTCAGCACAAGCCGTCAGATCCTGATAGTACGCGTCAGTATTATGAAGACTTGTTATCAAACAAACCTCACGTGATGGAGCTTCAGTAATTTGTGACCAGACAGGAAGTCCCAGATGCTTAACAAGTCTGGCTTCATCGTCTACGATGCCAAGCAATTCAATGTCATATTCCTGAGCGCGTATAAAAGCAATTTCTGTCAATTCGGAGAGACCAAATAGCAAAACCCGGCGCCAGCCATTAAGCTCACATTCTTCGTAAATTGTTGAAAAAGCACTACTAGCCTTTCGATAGAATCCGAAAGAGCTCGATAAGTATTTCCCCGTCAGGCGGCTTTTTTCGGTCAAACCCTTTGGTGTGAGGTAGTACAAATATCGGTTCGCTGGTGCTTGTTGGACTTTAATAAAGCCCTTTCGCGCGCAACGTTTCAGGTAGGAATTTGCAAGCGAGAGCAACACCTAATTTATCTGCCACATGACGTTGGGTAAGGTCTTGATTTTTATCGATTTCATTGAGAATCCCCAATGTCAGAGCATCTTCTTTATCAGACGTGTTAATGAGTTGAACATTATAATACTACTTGTTCATAATGTGAACAGTAGTTCTGAATTATTTAGGAAAATCAGGCAGATTAATGAGAATATTAGAGTACAATCTTAAACCAGAGGTTCTATAACTCTCTGATCTAGCTCAATTTTTATGTTTTTCTCTATTGAATGTATTAATAAAGACACCCGGTCCCGGCTGGTTTTGCACTGATAAATGGCCTCATAACCTTCAAATACGCCTTCTGCTATTCGAACCTGATCACCTTTTTCCATCTCAGGTAATTCCAGCACAAACACCCCGGCACTATCCTCTCGACTTCGTAGACCTGAAATCAGCTGCTCAGGCACTTTTGCTGCAACCTGGCCGAATTTCACCAGATTGGCAACTCCAATAGTAGAGCGAATCGGACGCCAATCATCGTTTTTATCACTCAAATGGATAAACAAATAACGAGGAAACATCGGGCCAACTTCGCTGATAGATTTACCCCTCTTACGCCGTCACAGTGTAGTGCGCGGTAGATAGGTCGTATAGCCCTGACGGGACAGTTGTTCGCTCGCAAGTACTTCCTGACGGGGCTTGGTTTGCACCAGATACCAGGATTTCATTTATCTCCCCACGCAATGATAATCGAAACCCAATTTTTTCATTGCTTCTACCTCGTAAACATTCCTCAGATCGATTAGAGTATTTCCACTCATGCTATCGAGTGCTTTTTTCATGTCCATTCCGCGATACACATTCCACTCAGTAAATAATATCACTGCATCGACAGCATCGAATATATCGCTCAAATCAGAATAGTAATTAATAGAGTCAGGAAGTAAGTGCTTTGCTTCATCTATCCCCTGCGGATCATGAGCACGAACTGTCATTCCATTTTCGATCAGTTTTGGTAAGATCGATAATGAAGGGGCTTCTCGCATATCATCGGTTTCCGGTTTAAAAGTGAAACCCAATACTGCAACGGTCTTGTTTGATTCGTCACCACCAAGCGCCGCACGAATCTTATTAATCATTCTCGCTTTCTGAGCTTCGTTGACTTCTATGACTGACTCAACTATGCGGCTAGCTGCACCGTGCTCCTGAGCAATACGAGCGAGTGCCCGAGTGTCTTTGGGAAAACAGGAGCCACCATAACCAGGTCCAGGGTGCAAAAATTTTCTTCCTATTCGTCCATCCAGCCCCATACCCTTTGATACGTCATGAACATCTGCCCCAACTGCTTCACAGAGTGCCGCCATTTCATTGATAAAGCTGATTTTCGTTGCGAGAAAGGCATTTGAGGCATATTTGATCAATTCAGCGGTTTCTAGTCCCGTTACCAATATTGGAGATTCGATTAGATTAAGAGGCCGGTAAAGATCACGAAGCAACTTTTCAGCCCGTTCACTTTCAACGCCGATTACGACTCTGTCAGGTCGCATGAAGTCCGAAATCGCTGCACCTTCACGTAAAAACTCAGGATTGGATGCCAGATCAAAATCTGCTTTGGGATTTTCTTCGGCAATAATACGTGCCACATTTCTGGCTGTCCCAACAGGGACAGTAGATTTATCAACTATGACCGTGTGCCCTTTGAGATGTGGTGCAATATCTTTAGCGGCCTGAAATATGTAACTCAAATCAGCATGCCCATCTCCTCTTCTCGAAGGGGTGCCAACCGCAATAAAAATCAAATCACTATTACCGACACTATCGGCATATTCATTACTGAACTGCAATCTACCTTCGTTCACATTCTTGCTGACCAGAATGTCTAAACCCGGTTCATAAATAGGGAGCTCACCTTCCTGCAAACTCTTTATCTTTTCCCCATCCACATCCACGCAGGTTACGTGTGCTCCGAATTCGGCGAAACAGGCACCCGAAACAAGTCCGACGTAACCACTACCAATCATTGTTACATTCATTTCTACTTACTACGGTTTCATAACCGTATTAAAACAATTTCATCTGGCTTTTCACTCCGCTCAAGTACGCCCTTGGCGTCAAAAACCAATCCTTTATGATCATGTAACATTGAGGTGAGATAAGACCAGCCATTTTTAATATAATCTTCGTGGGCTACTGCTAATATTATCGCATGAGATTTTTTCAGGTTTCCATCTGATATTAATTCCACGCCGTATTCATCCTTCACTTCTTCCGGGTCAGCAATGGGATCATGGATTTGTGTATTGATACCAAATTCATCAAGCTCCGAAATGATATCCACCACACGAGTATTTCTAATGTCGGGAACATTTTCCTTGAACGTGATGCCAAGCACAGTAACAACACATTCTGCCACGTTTTCCTGCATCTGAATGAGTCCCTTAATAACTTCAGAAACAATAAATTTCCCCATACCATCGTTGATACTGCGTCCTGACAGGATCACTTGTGGTATATATCCCATCATTGATGCTTTGTAAGTAAGATAATAAGGATCAACGCCAATGCAATGTCCTCCCACCAATCCAGGTCGAAACGGCAGGAAGTTCCATTTGGTACCAGCAGCTTCCAGAACATCACCGGTATCAATATTCATTTTACTGAATATCAAAGCTAGCTCATTCATAAGCGCGATGTTCAAATCACGCTGAGTATTTTCAATAACCTTGGCTGCTTCAGCAACTTCAATTGATGAGGCATGATGTAAGCCGGCAGTCACGACTGAACCGTACACCTCTGCGATAATAGAAAGTGTACTTGCGTCCTGACCTGAAATAACTTTCGTAATAGAGGTGAAACTATGTTCCTTATCGCCCGGGTTTATCCTTTCCGGAGAATAGCCAATAAAAAAGTCCTCTCCACCCTTAAGCCCTGAACCCTGTTCCAGGATTGGTAAGCAATCTTCACGTGTCGCGCCCGGATATACCGTTGATTCATAAACAACGATATCTCCCTTTTTGATATGTGGTGCAAGGCTCTTCGACGCTGATATCAACGGAGTTAAGTCAGGAAATTTTGACTCTGTAATCGGAGTAGGTACCGCTACTATATGAAAATCTGTCTCTTTCAGATCGCTTCCACTACTGGTAAACAATATATCCAGGTTTTGAAATTCATGTTCTTCGACTTCTTCGGTACGATCAAATCCTTTATTTAATTCGTTTACACGGGACTGATTTACATCAAATCCAATTACCCGCCCTAAATTTCCGAAAGCAATAGCAACAGGCAATCCAACATAGCCCAGACCAATAACGGAAATTTTTCGATTATGAGACATATTTAATTTACCTTGTAATAAGTTTTATACCACTCAACGAAGCTGCCAATTCCGTCTTCCACAGTAGTTGACGGTGAATAGTCGACATCTTCGATCAGTGCTTTGACATCAGCATAAGTGGCGGGAACGTCACCAGGTTGCAGAGGCAAATAATTTTTCTTCGCTTCTTTGCCGAGACAATTTTCAAGTATTTCAATAAAACGCATCAAATCCACCGGATTGTTTCCCCCTATATTATAAATGCGATATGGGGCGTTACTGGTTCCAGGATCGGGGTGTTGACTATTCCAGTTTTGATTCGGTGTAGCGATTTTATCGAGGGTACGAATTACTCCTTCAACGATATCATCCACATAGGTAAAGTCGCGTTGATGTTTTCCATTATTGAATACGTCGATGACTTTTCCAACCAGAATGCTTTTTGTAAAAAGAAACAGTGCCATATCCGGACGTCCCCATGGACCGTATACTGTAAAAAATCGAAGTCCGGTGGTCGGCAAATGATATAAATTACTATAAGTGTGTGCCATTAACTCATTGGCTTTTTTAGTGGCGCCATAAAGTGCCAGAGGATGATCGACATTTTGATGAACAGAGAATGGCATATTCGTGTTCGCTCCATATACAGAACTGGATGATGCATAGACCAGATGTTTGACGTCATTGTGACGACAGCCCTCCAGAATATTAACGAACCCAACAAGATTAGAATCAACATAAGCATGCGGATTTTCAATGGAATAACGAACACCGGCTTGTGCCGCGAGATGGACAACACGCTCCGGTTTATGTTCTTTAAAAAGAGATTCCATGGCATGTCTATCAGATATATCGAGTTTCATAAACTCAAAATTTTCCTTATCTTTGAGAATTGCAAGTCGATCTAACTTGAGCTGAACGTCATAATAGTCATTGAGGTTATCAATACCTACCACATCTTCTCCACGAGTCAGAAGGCGTTTGCACAAAGTGGAACCAATAAATCCGGCAGCACCGGTTACGAGGATTTTCATTTAAACACCAATATCAAAACAAAATTTTACCATTGCGGGACGATATCCATATGATAGCAGAGGACTTTTTCTCGGCGAGATTATAACATTATTATTCTTTTCCTGAAAAATTAAGGGTCTCCCATATTTCATCCATTAAAATACGAATACCTTCATGGTTAAGATGATCGTCATCAAAATATAGTGGTTTGCCATTAATCTGGCCAACACATCTACCCTTTATGTAGTTATCACAAAATAAACCCTCTACTCTTACTCTTCTCAAATTCGGTGTATCCAGACTATCCAATAACGACAAAGCGTATTTATTACGCTCCTGATATCTTAAATAAGCAGTTGATACAAACGGAGGCACTTTTCCGTTAAATAAAATAGATTTTTGATTGAATATAGATAAATTCCAACCCAACTCCGGGATAGGATAAACAACGACAATTGGAATATTAAAACCTGAAAGTTCATCAAAATACTGACTAAACGCAATTGATTTTAATTCTGCCCGCCGACTTGGTTTGCCCTCTGAATCAATAACAAAAGAAGAGACGGCATCAGCGTCTTCTAGACCACCTTCTTTATTATCAAAACGCCACGAATCTATATGAGCTCCAGCTGGGTAAAGGCGGTAGCTCCATCGCACTGATATCACAATACCAACCGGACTCATCGATTTTACCATTTTGTATAATGGTATGTTCGATTGCTGACACAGGCTTGCCACCGAGAGTCCTATCGAGAGAGTGACTGGTGCTGAGTCATGTATGCCACCAATTGCACCACAATACTGATTTCTAATTTTCAAACCTTTAAGGCCAGCGTCTTTTAATTTCGTATCCAGAACCGGGCCTAATTGATCGGCATGTGAATCCCCTAAAAGCAATACAGTTCGAGCTCCATCACTAGCTCCAAACTCACATACCTCAATATAAGGATAATCTTTAAACGGATTCTTCCAGGGACATCCGGAAAGGTCGGGTTTTACATTTGAAACGATAGTATTATCGTTCAAGGTCTCAAGACGTGCCGGAAATCCATCAGCTAAATACCCCAGGGTTCCCAGTCCAGTCAAAACTAGCCCCGCAATTCCTGCAGTTCCAAAAATCTGACTTCTATTGAATCTGCCCCGCTCCCGAAATGGTTGTTCAACAAAGCGATAGGTCAGAAATCCGAACATAAATGACGTTAACACTAATATCATAGTCGTAATGACACCGAGCTCATTCAATGACCGTAGCCTGGCGAATGCTAATAAAGGTTGATGCCAAAGATAAATACTGTAAGAAGATAGACCGATTACTACAGGAATATTTAATGAAAAAAAACGCCCAATTATCGTTCCAGAATTTGCGAATACAATAATCAGTAGAGTCCCTAAAACCGGTAGAATTGTATAAACACTTGGAGTAGGAATGGTTTCATCATAGATTATTACTGCAGTCATTATCATCATCACACCTCCGGCGGAGAGCGATTCACTTAGTCGACCTGAACTGAATTGTTTCCCCTCTAAATACAATGCTACTAGTGAACCTGCCAGTAGCTCCCAGATACGACCCGGAACAAGGTAAAACGAAGCCCACGATGGCTGATTGAACCACGAAAAAGGATTTTGAACAGATAACGAAAGAAATTTAAAGTTACCACCGAACTGAGCTGACGCGAGACTGATAAGCGACAAAGCAATTATTCCAACAACAATCCGTCGTCGGCTATATTTACACAGAAACAACATGATAAATGGAAAAACAATATAGAATTGCTCCTCTACTGCAAGACTCCAAGTGTGAAGTAAAGGTTTAACGTCAGCTGCAGTACCAAAATAACCGCTTTCTTGCCAAAAAAGTATATTTGACCAAAATGTTGGGATGGCCAGAAGACTGGATGAAAACTGCTTTAATTGTATTGGTAACATCCAGTACCAGGCAAAAGGAATACAGCAAAACATTACGAAAAATAATGCCGGCAGTATTCTTCTAATACGCCGCTCGTAAAACTGCAGTAGTGAAAATGCTTCTGATTTAATTTGCAGGGAGATTAGTGATGTAATTAGATATCCACTGATGACAAAGAAGACATCTACCCCCACGAAACCGCCACTAAAGCCAGGTAAACCTGCATGAAAGAAAACTACAGGTATAACAGCTAGTGCGCGTAATCCATCAATCTCTGGTCGATATCCCAAACGACCTAAGCGCTCCGCATTCTTGAAAGTGTGATTTCGGATTTCTGCTTCCTCTACTTACTCTTCAGTAGATTCTTACTTTAATATTTCATATTAGCAGGAGAGTGAGATTGTAACTGCCAGCGCTGAATGCTTCTGGCAGCAGTCACGTAAAAGTCATGAATAGCAAGTTACTTCCTTGTAACGCACTAATCAATATGGCGTCCCCAAGGGGATTCGAACCCCTGTTGCCGCCGTGAAAGGGCAGTGTCCTAGGCCTCTAGACGATGGGGACATAAACTGTCCGGTGTAACGGAAAATTGGTGGAGCCAGGCGGGATCGAACCGCCGACCTCTTGCATGCCATGCAAGCGCTCTCCCAGCTGAGCTATGGCCCCGATACAGACTCATTAATTCAACTGACACTATCTGTAACTACTTGCTTACTATCGTTTTTTCAAGAACTTCAAGAGCTGTAAAAACGCAATAAACAATGGCCGCGAGACTCTACGTTAGCCCCTCCTCTCTGTCAAGTTTCAGCGCGCTGTTTTATATACTCAAGCGCCTTATCGATACGCTGCAAACAACGTTCACGCCCAATCAGACGCAGGGTGTCATCGATAGATGGCGACACGCCATTGCCGGTAATCGCGACTCTAAGCGGTTGAGCAATCTTGCCCATTTTCATTTCGAACTCCGCAGCCACCTCCTCTATCGACTGATGCAGGGCTTCATTATTCCAGTCGCTTAGTTCTTCCAGAACGACTCGAAGTCGCGACATTGGCTCCAACAACACCCCGCGCAGGTGTTTTTTGGCTGCGGCAGCATCAATCTGCTCGAAATCGGCATAAAAAAATCGACTTTGCTCGACAATTTCCTCAAGGTTTTTCACACGTTCTTTCTGGATTGCAAGTAACTCCGTTAAAGGCGGGCCTGCATCCGTGGAAATACCTGCATCTGCAAATCTATTCGCCAGAATCTCAGCCAGTCTCGATATATCGCCATTTTTTATATAATGCTGATTCAACCAGTTCAATTTCTCAGGGTTAATGGCAGAGGCTGCTTTATTCACATCGCGGATATCAAATAAATCCACCATTTCATTCAGGCTGAATATTTCCTGATCGCCGTGCGACCAACCCAGCCTGGCCAGATAATTCAGCAGAGCTTCCGGCAAATAGCCTTCTTCCCGGTATTGCAACACGCTGACGGTTCCCTGACGTTTTGACAACTTTTTCCCGTCCGGCCCCAGTATCATCGGAATATGAGCAAAAGCCGGCAGAGTCGCCCCCAGTGCTCGCATCAGGTTCGCCTGTCTCGGTGTATTATTGAGATGGTCATCACCGCGCATGACATGGCTGATATTCATATCCATATCATCGACGACGACAGTCAGGTTATATGTTGGTGAGCCATCTGAGCGGGCGATGATGAGATCATCGAGTTCCTCATTCTTGAACACCACACTGCCCTGCACCAGATCATCAATAAAAACCTCACCCACGAGCGGGTTTTTAAATCGAATTACGGGATGATCGTGTTCTTCACTACGTGTGTCACTTTGTCTGCACCGACCATCGTATTTGGGCTTTTGACCACGAGCCATCGCCTCGGAGCGCATCAGGTCAAGTGCTTCGCGACTACAATAGCAATGATATGCCTGGCCTTCGTCCAATAGCTTGTTAATGACCTCCGTATAGCGCTGGCTTCGCTCGCTCTGGTAGACAGGTCCTTCATCGGCCTCCAGACCCAGCCAGGCCATACCATCCAGAATAACCCTGACTGCCTCCTCGCTAGATCGCTCACGATCGGTGTCTTCAATGCGCAGGACAAACTGGCCTTGATGATGGCGGGCATAAAGCCAGCTGAATAATGCCGTCCTCACGCCGCCAATATGCAGCATACCGGTTGGGCTGGGGGCGAATCGGGTTCTGATGGTCATAATCAGGTCTCGCAGTCAGGCTGTAGTAAAAATGCGCAGAGAATAACCTTAAGTCACAATTTTGTCCTGTAAACTTTGGTTTTTAGAGTTTTATAGGTCAAAATTAACGCTTAAACCGATTTATTGTTTACTTGTTACACATCACATGAAACAATTTTGCGTCTTTTCGGACTAACAAATGAGCCCATCGAGAATCGAGAGCTCCTTACAATTTCCTAATTAATTTCCTTCAATTGGAGTTTCAATGAAAAAAACCGTTTTTGTGTTTATTCTGAGTCTTGTGATTGCTCTACCAGTCCGCGCAGATTTCAATGACGGTGTTGTCGCCTACCTGATGGGACAATACGACAAAGCCTATTCCACCATGCGTTCTCTGGCAGAATCCTCGGATCACGGCTTTGCCCAGTACTATGTGGGCATGATGCATTTAAAGGGTCAGGGCGTTCCCCAGGACTACAAGGCCGCTGCAGCATGGTTTCGAAAAGCCTCAGAACAAAGTATTCCTCAGGCTCAGTTTAAACTGGGTTCCCTGTATATGAACGGCCAGGGCTTACCGCAGGATTATGAGTTTGCCTACAGCTGGTTTCGCGTCGGTGCCATTCATGGGCACAAAAAGTCGATTGACGCTATTGCTGGCGCGAGAGAAAAACTTTCGGAAGAAGAAATGAAGGAAGCTGAAAAACTATCGCGGGATTTTATTGAAAGATACGGGCCTAAAAAAGATCAGGCAGGTAAGCCGATCGAAATCAGCAACGAATGAGCTCGACTCTCAGACGACGATGTTCACTATTTGAGCAGGACCGGACTGTGGCTCTGCTCCACTCATTTGTTTAATTAAGGCCGTCAGTATCTGTGGTCCAGGCATTTGACGCGGAGTGCTGTTGGCTTTCTTCATAAACAAGGCCGGATTAACCATGCTTTGCGTTAAAACCGCTCTCCGATCCTTACCTTTACGACGTTCGCCTCCGATATCGACAGTCTCCGACACAGAATCGACACGCTGTTGCTCATTAGCCTCACTATTCGACTCAGGACTATGTGCTCTTTCCTCTTCCAGTTGCCGAGCAGGTACCTGCGAGCCGGCCTTCACATAAGGCAAAGCGGCAACAACAGGATTCAAAGAGCTAATAGTCATTCAATTAAATAATTATCGATTAGGTTTGCAGATTTTACGCATAGCCTGCAGTAGATTGACGTGAAACAGTTCACAAAAATGCAATTACTTGTGTTTTGCCATCAGTGTATTGACGTTTTTCAGGGAAAACAGGTGATAAAAAAGCAGTTCCATTTGGTCCGTTTTCAGTAAATCTGCTAATTTCCCCGGTTTTAAGGCTTTTAACTTGTCGCGGTTGACCGCGAAAAAGCCCCCTATAGAGAGTTTCTCGCCACTTTTCATTTCAATGTTTGCAGTCATCGATTCAAGAATGTCCAGCTCCGCAAGTTGCTCACAAAAACTCCTGGTCAGATCTACGTGCTCCTGATATTCCTTAAGAAAATTAACAGCTTGCGATAAAACTTCGGTCTGCTCACCCTTTTTATCAAACAGAGGTTTACCCTCTTTGGCGGTGTTAAAGCCTTTATAGCCCTCATCTATACACACCGTATACTGGGCTTCAGCGGCTTCGTCCGCGCGTGCCAGAATAAAGGGATAACGTCTTGCGTAGGCCGGGATGTATGTCGCATCCCACTTGGATTTTTTATCAATATAGAGGTTCTGATTCGGATTCAGGCCTAGTAAGACCGCAGGAAACAGCGCCCCGCTGCTATCTTTACCAAACACGATAGCGTATTCGCGCGCTGCCTGAGCAAATTCAATTGCAGCGATGTACAGACTGCTGGATTGTTTAGCGAAATCGAAGCCCTCAATTGCTTCAATGTATAACTCACCATGTTGTTCCTTATTAATCGGAACCACATTTTTGTAAAACAAGGGCTGAGCCTGTGTGCTACTCATAGTAATAAGTTCTCTATTGGTTTGGTAAATCGGGAAACTGGAAAGGAAAGACTAGTAAGGATTACAGTTCCTCATCTTCATCAGCAAACATATCGCTGAACTGCTCAGCGCCTCCGGACTCGGCAGCTGGAGCAGCGGTTTCGTCACTGCCGAACAACTCGGACTCTTCTATATTCTCAACCACGGCGCTATTCATCGACCCGGCTTTCTTCAACACACGTGACAATCCGCCTCGTTCATCTGCGTAAGCCACGATCACATCTTCCAGTCCAGCCGAATTACCAGCTTCCTGCTGTCTTAAGCCAAGCCCTTCAACCCTTGAGTCAAGGGCTTCAATAACTTTTTCAACCTCTTCCGTGCTCGCACTCGCTTTACAGTCTCCGGTAGTCTCGCAGAGTGTGAGTGACAAGGTCATTGCCTGACGAATACTTTTGAATACAGCAACTTCTGACAACAAAGCCTCCTCGTTTGCTGTTTGCGCTTCTTCGTTACTTAACAAACCCGCTGCGTTTACAGCCGAAGTCGCCATTAAGGTCGCCAGGCAGGTAAACAGTATTGTGTAACGGAATAAACTCATGATTGTTCTTCTCCTAGTACAGACCGTCATTTTTAGCCACACTATCGATGTTAATGCTCAACAGTGAATTGCCGTAATCCACATCGTGGATATTATTGTAATCACTAGCCTCTGCCCAGAATACAGGTCGACTCAAAGCCTGTGTGCCTTCTTGCAGCAATTGAATCTGCTTCTCAATGAGAAGCACTTCCTGTTTCGTCGCATCGATTATGGTGTCAATTGTTTCAATGGTTAAGTCAATGCCAGTCGATTCGCTTAGTTTCGCTCTTGCATCGGCATCACCTTTCAGGCTCTCAAGCCACTCGATACGTCGTTGGGTGACTTCCAGAACATTACTCAGACTTTGTATTTGATCGCCAACGGTAGGACCTGAGTCTTCTCCAAATCCATCTCCCTCGTCTTCCTCATAGTCTTCATCATCTGAGTAGTATTCCTGCAATTGCTGCTTGTAGCCCTGGAAGTTCTCCATTTCCTGTCGGTAGCCACTTAGCAACTCTTCAATTTTAGCTCTGTCGGCGCCCTGTGCATCTTCTAGTCGCTTCTCAAGCTCATCGATTCTTGCCTGTAACGCGATAATTAGCTCTTCCAGTTCAGATTCACTCACATCCGGTGCACAACCTTCCACTTCTTCACACTGAGCAAGCGCGAGAGCAACACCACTACCGATGATACCAAACAGAGACAGGTCTTCTTCAAACAAACCAACATCGATAAAGGCAAGCTGTTCCAGACCAATCAAATTAGCGGCAAATACCAGTGTAGATGCGCTGGTATTAACAACAGCATCAATATTCAGGAAACCCGCAATGCCTAACGAAGCGAGGTTAAATTCTGTATTCTGCAGAAAATCGACAGTGTTTTGATCACCTTCACTAACTGTCGCATCAAGCACAGCAAACTGAGGTGCCTGTGCTCCATCGGAAATGGATAACACAAACTCACCGCCGTTTAGATTGATTTCGATATTGGCTGCGTTACTCACATTATCTGTAGCTGCCATCAACAGACTGCCACCCTGTAGATTGTAGGAAGGATTATTTGGTCCGGCAATCACGCCACCATTTGTGCCATCGCCGATTGCTATCATGGCTATCCGGGCACCACCGAGACCACCGGCGCTTAATGAAGGACTAGCGAAGCTGCCTATTTGAGTCAGATTAATGTTCTGCGCGAGAAAAGTGATATCACCACCGGTAATAATCGGCGCATTCACATCAAGCGTCGCTGTATTCAAAGTCACATTCCGATTTCCGGAAAACACATCGTTTGGATCGTCTGTGCCGGTGAAATTCGGGTTATCAGTGAACAATCCGCCAATAATCAGATGCCCGGTAAATCCTGTCATCGTGGGCAGGTTAATTCCGTTCGCCCCGAATTCAAGATCACCGGGATTATCGCTATTTGTAATAGAGAGGCTGCCATTACCCGTAACGGCATTACCAAGGCTTACGCCATTGACATGGTTCCAGATATCATCCCCGCTTATAAAGACATTACCGGAATGTGCACCACCATTAAAATCGTAGGTGTTCACATCTGCACCACTGCCACTACCCAGGCTTATTAGCCCTGTCAGAGTACCAGCGTTAAAGTTTATTGTATCGTTGCCACCGATGTCAGAAATATCCCCGGTATGGTTCGCTACAATATTAAAAATATCCGTTCCGGTTCCACCAATCAGGTTCTCAATCTCGGAAAAATTCAAAAAATTGGTGCTGTTGTAACTGGAGTTATCGATAGTCCAGGTAGCGTTAGCGTTAATACCCTGCAAGCTATCTGTATTACTACTTCCCACAAGCGTATCAATATTGTCAAAGGTGCCACCAATACTGGTTCCCGTACCGGTAAAACCATCGACTGAGCCGATTGCCGTGAGTACTATGGTAGCAGCCGGTCCACCTGCATAACTCAGCGTATCAACTGCAGCCACTGTACCGCCATCAACATTCCCGGTAATAGTACCAGTGGTCATGATGAACTGATCTGTCGTAGTACCACCTGTAATATTGCCAAAATCACTGAAGGTTCCAGCCTCTCCACCAAGACTAAATGTGCCACTATTGGTTCCAGCGAAGGTAAAGATGTTCGCCGTATTCGGTGCCAGTAGGGTGTCATCTGTGCCCTGTCCGTTAAATACACTTGCTGCGCCGCCAATCGCTAAGGTCGAACCACTAAGATCCAGAGTCGCGGCTTCATTCGCGCCATCATCAATATTCAATATCAGGTTTCCACCGACAGTCGCCGTTCCCACCACCAAATCATTAGCATCATGGATAGTGACATTGCCTGCGGTATTATTGACATTCAAGGTGCCCTGAAAATCGTTGGCAGCACTATCAAGAGTCATTGCAACCGCGCCAGAGGACAGGGTCGTGTCTCCTGTAACAATCACATTACCAGTGTCAGTGATACCTGCCGCCGTAAGTGTAAGGGTGCCGGCCGTATTGGCATTGGCAAGCACCATCGCGCTACTCTCGACGATGGTTACTGCACCGGCACTATTAAATGTCAACGTGCCAAAATTATGTGTATTGTCATTCACAACGATACTTGTGCCCGCAAAATCCGCAAGCCCGGCAATAGTCAAATCGGCCGTGCCGTTATCGGAAATTCCTGCCGCGCTATCAAGATTAAGACTGGCCGCAGCAGAGGTACCTGCCAATACTGTCGCACTATCCTCAGCAATTACTACTGCACCAGCTGAATTGAACTGCAAAGTGCCTGCGTTAAACGTACCTCCACCCAGGCTGATGCTGGTACCGTTGAAATCACCTAGCCCACCAATCGCTACGCTCGTTGCACCTGCATCTGATATTGCTGCGGTGCTATCGAAATTTGTACTACCGGCTATATTGCTACCTACGATATTTATACTGCTGCCTTCATCTACCAGCACTGAACCGGCCGAATTAAAGGTGAGAGTTCCGGTGTTAAAGTTCGCATCAAGGCTAATATTGGTGCCATCAAAATCGCCGAGCCCGACAATAGTTGTACTTGCAGCCCCGGCATCGGAAATATCACCACCACTATCCAGATTCGCACTCAAGCCCATGTTTGTACCGACGAGATCCATGTCACTTTGCTCGTCAATCACCACCGCACCTGCACTGCTAAACGTCAAGGTACCAAAATCATGCACTGCTGCCCTGTCGAGTACAATCGAGGTACCGGCAAAATCTGCCAGACCAACAATCGCTAAATCCGCCGTACCGTTGTCTGTGATACTACCCGTGCTATCCAGATCCAATGAACCAGCACTCGATGCGCTACTCAAAATCGTTGCACTGTCTTCCGCAATGGCCACCACACCAGCAGAGATAAAGGTCAGGTTCGTGCCTGTAGTAAATACCGGAGCACCTACACCTAGACTGATACCACCCGTGGCATTCACAGTTGTTGACCCTGTCACTGTAGTACTCGTCGCTGTCGCATCGGTAAAAGTGGTTCCCGCCGTCAGTCCAAGGCTGCCCGCTGAATTAATACCAAACAGATCCATGCCATCTGTCTCTGTTATGGTCACGGCACCTGCAGAATTAAAAGTCAGAGTACCGAAAGTATGACCAGGATCACTAACATTAATCACCGTACCAGCAAAGTCGGCCAGGCCAACTATGGTCAATACTGCCGTACCGTTATCTGTAATCGTACTGGTACTTGAATCAAGGTTAAGACTTGCCGCACCTGAAGCACCAACCAGATTAACCGCCCCTTCTTCTGCAATGGTCACGGCACCGGCACTGTTAAAAGTCAGTGAACCAAAATTATGACCGGCATCGTCCAAGGTAATCACCGTGCCCGCAAAATCTGCCAAGCCACCAATCTCCAGATCAGCGGTGCCGTTGTCTGTGATCATCCCAGTTGAATCCAGATCAAGACCGGTTGCACCGGCGGTCGAGTTGCCCGCTAGAACCGTATCGCTGTCTTCAGCGATTGTTACCATACCAGCAGAATTGAACGTTAATGTTCCAGCATCAAAAGTAGCTCCCGCAACACCCACATTGATACTTGAACCGCTGAGACTGGCGTTGGTAGTAATCGCCGTGCTGGTGGCTCCCGTATCATCAATGGCGCCGCTACTAGTCAACACCAGATTATCGGCCGTGTTCGCACCACGTATATCTGTATCAGAATCTTCTGTAATAACGACATCGCCTGCAGCAGAGTTAAAAGTCAATGTTCCGAAGTTCGTGGTGTCACCAGCATTATCACCTAATGTCACCCCGGCGTTACCATCGAAGCTTGCCAGTGTACCTACAGATACTGTTGTCGTACTGGCATCACTTATGGTTCCCAAGGTTGAGGTCGCCGTCAGCGCTCCGGTCGTCGTCACACCACTGAGAATCATGTTATTTGTTGATTGGACAAGAGTGATATCACCTGCACCACCCGTACTAACACTGAAAGTGGTATCACCCTGATTTGCACCGGTATCTGTAATTGTTACGTTACTACCGAGTACGTTGACGGCATTGACATCTAAAGTCAGTATAGATGCACCGATTATCCCATTGGAAGTCAGGGTCAGCGTGCCAGCAGTCTCAAATGCTGTGGCATTATTATTATCGTCAATGGTTCCACCGGAAATGATTGCCAGATCGCCTACAAAAGCGCCGTTACCAACAGTGTCACGGTCAAGACTAATGTTTCCGCTGTCGGTATCACCAAGTGTAAGCGTCCCGGCCTGTGAAATTGAGTCCATTGCGTGGTCGTTTATTGAAAAGGTAGAAGCTGCCGCCTGATCGCCAATCGCCATCGTGACTCCGGCTCCGGCATCGATAATCACATTTCCTGTGGCGACAATTTGATCGGCATTTGTAGTATCGTTCGCCTGAACATCAATAGCGGTGCCAATATTCAGAGTGATATCACTATTGGCCCCCGTCGTCACTAGTCGCGTTCTGCGATCGGCTGCAGTTGCATCCTGAAGTAACAAGGTGCCGCCAGCGGTTATGGTCAGGGAAGCACCTGCATCGGTTGCTGTAATATCTTGATTAGTAGTCACGCCATCCTGAACTGCTGTGACGTTATTTTGAGCTGTAATATCTATTGTACCGGCAGTTACTGAATTGAGGTTGACGTCATTCCCATTCGTCACGGTAAAATTGACTAAGGCGCCCGTACCACCAACTGCTCCCTGGAGATTGACATTACCCCCTGCTCCGGCATTTAAGTCCAGCGTCGTATTGCTTGCAGCATCGTTTATTGTTGACGTAAAAGTAATATCATCACCACCACCAGCTCCGCTAGTGACTGTCGTAGTACCAGCGCCAAGAGCCAGATCTACAGCACCCGTGAACGTCACGGCGTTGTTCGTACTCGTGTACGTCGCGCCATTCAGGTTAATATCCGTCGCCGTCACCGCTATCGCTTCATCCGCAATCACGCTCGCCAGGTTCGCCGTCGCCGCACTCGTTCCCGTAAAAGCCTCTACCGATTCGGTGCCACCCCGTTACCCTGCCTGTGGTCACTACCCAGACCGGCAATCAGGTTCCGATGTCGTGTCATTCGTTGTCGCATCGTCCGCATCGTCCCACCGTGCCGTTGTCACGATTTTCATCACCTCTCCGCCCCACTGCTCAGGTCTCGTCGCCGCGTCCCGCCGCCATCACCGCACCCGTCAAAACGCACTCTCGGTGTTACTCGTGTAGGCCGTGCTGTTTAAATTGGATGTCGTACCGCGGTGATGCTCGATTTTCCATCCGCTGTCACGTTCTCAACGTCCAGCCGTCGCCGCACTCGTTCACCTGTGAATGAACTCAAACTGCGAGCCTGCACCGTTAATACCCCTGTCGTCCACCCACCCGCGCCACTACCAGATCTAAACGCTCGTCGTTGGTCGTGTCTTCAATCGTACTTGGGGTGGGTGAAAAATAAATGTCATTACCACCCCCACCACCACTGGTGATGGTCAGGCACCCGAGCTCTCAAGGCCACCCGCCGTGAAAGTCAAAGAGTGATTGTTGCTGTATACGGTTCCGCTGTTTAAATCGATGTTCGTGCCGTTATCGCATCGCCCAATCCGCTAATCACATCCGCCACCTCCAGCCTGCGCCGCACTCGTCACCGTGAACGCCTCTACCGATTGCGTGCCACCCACGTTACCCGTGACTGTGGCAATACCCAGACCGGCAATCAGGTCCAGTGTCGTGTCATTCGTTGTCGCATCGTCCACCGTGCCGGTGATCACGATGTCATCACCTGCTCCAGCACCACTGCTCAGGGTCGTCGTCGCCGCGCCCGCCGCCAGCTCAACCGCACCCGTCAAACGCACATCGTCGTTGTTACTCGTGTAGGCCGTGCTGTTTAAATTGATTGTCGTACCGGTGATGTCGATGTTGCCATCCGCTGTCACGTTCTCAACGTCCACCGTCGCCGCACTCGTTACCGTGAATGAACTCAACTGCGAGCCTGCACCGGTAATACCCTGTACGTCCACCGCACCCGCGCCAGCTACCAGATCTAAATCGCTGTCGTTGGTCGTGTCTTCAATCGTACTGGTAAAAATAATGTCATTACCACCCCCACCACCACTGGTGATGGTCAGGGCACCCGAGCTCTCAAGGGCCACCGCGCCTGTGAAAGTCAAAGAGTTATTGTTGCTGGTATAGGTCCCGCTGTTTAAATCGATGTTCGTGCCCGTTATCGCAATCGCACCATCCGCTATCACATCCGCCACATCCACCTGCGCCGCACTCGTCACCGTAAACGCCTCTACCGATTGCGTGCCACCCACGTTCCGTGACTGTGGCAATGCCCATACCGGCATCAGGTCCATTCGTTCATTCTTTGTCCGCATCGTCCACCGTTCCGGGTATCACGATGTCATCACCGTGCTCCAGCCACCACCTGCTCAGGTCGTCGTCGCCGCGCCCCGCCGCCAGCTCCACCGCACCGTCAACGCCCATGTCGTTGTTACTCGTGTAGCCCGTGCTGTTTAAATTGATTTTCGTACCGGTGCATGTCCGAATGTTGCCATCCGCTTTCACGTTCTCGAACGTCCACCGTCCCGGCACTCGTTACCGACCAGTGAATGAACTCAACTGGCGAGCCTGCAACCGGTAATACCTGTACTCACCGCACCCGCGCGCCAGCTACCAATCTAAAATCGCTGTCGTTGGTCGTGTCTTCAATCGTAACTGGTAAAAATAATTCATTACCACCCCCCCACCACCACTGGTTGATGGTCAGGGCAGCCCGAGCTCTCAAGGCCAACACCGCGCCTGTGAAGGTCAAAAGTTAATTGTTGCTGGTTATGGTCCCGCTTTTTAATCGATGTTCGTGCCGCGTTTCGCAATATCGCCCATCCGCTCCACATCCGCCCCATCACCTGCGCCGCATCGTTACCGTGAACGAGGCCGCTTGGTTCGTCGTACCCGCGTTACCAACCACAGTCCCCGCGCCCGCGCCCGCTGTCAGGTTCAACAGACTGTTACTACCCGCATCCTCTATCGTGCCGGTGCCGTTAAAGGTAATGTCGTTACCACCGCCGCTGGTCACCGCAATCGCGCCCGTACCAGACAGGTTCGTTGCACCCGTGAACGTCACGGCGTTGTTCGTACTCGTGTACGTCGCGCCATTCAGGTTAATATCCGTCGCCGTCACCGCTATCGCTTCATCCGCAATCACGCTCGCCAGGTTCGCCGTCGCCGCACTCGTCACCGTAAACGCCTCTACCGATTGCGTGCCACCCACGTTACCCGTGACTGTGGCAATACCCAGACCGGCAATCAGGTCCAGTGTCGTGTCATTCGTTGTCGCATCGTCCACCGTGCCGGTGATCACGATGTCATCACCTGCTCCAGCACCACTGCTCAGGGTCGTCGTCGCCGCGCCCGCCGCCAGCTCAACCGCACCCGTCAAACGCACATCGTCGTTGTTACTCGTGTAGGCCGTGCTGTTTAAATTGATTGTCGTACCGGTGATGTCGATGTTGCCATCCGCTGTCACGTTCTCAACGTCCACCGTCGCCGCACTCGTTACCGTGAATGAACTCAACTGCGAGCCTGCACCGGTAATACCCTGTACGTCCACCGCACCCGCGCCAGCTACCAGATCTAAATCGCTGTCGTTGGTCGTGTCTTCAATCGTACTGGTAAAAATAATGTCATTACCACCCCCACCACCACTGGTGATGGTCAGGGCACCCGAGCTCTCAAGGGCCACCGCGCCTGTGAAAGTCAAAGAGTTATTGTTGCTGGTATAGGTCCCGCTGTTTAAATCGATGTTCGTGCCCGTTATCGCAATCGCACCATCCGCTATCACATCCGCCACATCCACCTGCGCCGCACTCGTTACCGTGAACGCCTCTACCGATTGCGTGCCACCCACGTTACCCGTGACTGTGGCAATACCCAGACCGGCAATCAGGTCCAGTGTCGTGTCATTCGTTGTCGCATCGTCCACCGTGCCGGTGATCACGATGTCATCACCTGCTCCAGCACCACTGCTCAGGGTCGTCGTCGCCGCGCCCGCCGCCAGCTC
>WLWD01001829.1_pt1 | contig 64984 bp, 29 predicted proteins | sample 6712731 | NCBI WGS metagenome assembly WLWD01 (sample SAMN12718690, study PRJNA576275) | sponge metagenome | isolation source: marine sponge | host: Mycale hentscheli | place: New Zealand: South Island, Marlborough, Capsize Point | collected 2014-11-01
GGCAACAAATATATAGCAACATTAACTGATTATTTTTCAAAGTGGCCAGAAGCAGCTGCTCTACCTAATAAATCTGCAGAACAGGTTGCTTACTTTGTATACAGTGTGAGTCACAATATTAATTTTTTCACTATATAATTTATGAAGTATAATGAAGCGAGTGGGGAATCGGAGGCCGAAAATGACCCACTCGCTGGGCACCTTGCCTAAGACTTGCCCTTTAAGTTACTCTTTAAGTTAAATTGTTATGTGATTATAAGTTATCCCTCTTCAATATACCTGGTTCCTATCCCTATTTCAGGTTCTTCCTCCCTGATATTAATTATTGTACTTGTTTTTGATTTACCTCTTTGTTCCTTACCTTTTTAATAGAATCATAACAGGGCAATTCCTTCAACTATACACAGTCTATCAACACCTTATTCTGCTCATAGAACAGGTGGTTCCCTCAACTATACACAGTCTATCAACACCTATCAATTTTAATTTTCACACTTTGGACTCTTTCATCTATATTTCCTGTACTGTAATGTGTGTATATATTCACTACCTCCTCTACTGTCATTCACATCACTTGCACTGGAAGGCCCACAAGGCCAAGAATTTATGCTATTGAAATTGATATATCTCTGATAAAGTCTATACACATGCAGGTCTTCTGCCTTGCATAGCTTGGCAATCTTTAAACAAGAAAATTTCAAAGATTATATGGCCATTACTGAAACAGACTTTGATAAGTTGTTTTTGTGTTTTATATTGGACTATTATTATTTGAAAGGAAATGAATCAAGGAAAGTCAGAAGTGCTACATTAATGCAGCTTGCATGAGAGACACTGCCCGAGATAACATGCTATATATCTAATTGCATCAAGAGTGAATGTGAAACGTTTATTAAGCATTGTGTAGTCAAGGCAAATTGTAAATTCTATTATTTATGATCTTAACTAATTATTTTGGTACATAATAGTGCATTTGTAGATTTGGCTGTCCTGAATTCGTAATCACTGATCAGGGAAGGGAATTTGTTAATGAGCTCTCATCTGCTCTCTATAATATGACAAATACTAATCATCGTGTTACAAGTGCATACCACCCACAAGTAAGTTATAATAGTTTATGAAAATTACATTAGTGTGCTTGAATGTTGTAGACCAATGGACTCACTGAAAGATTCAACCAAACACTTACAAGATCTTTGGCTAAACTCATTAATGAAGACCAAAATGATTGGGATCTGAAAATAAACACAGTTCTTATGGGATATCGAGCATCTTTTCAAAGTTCTACTGGATATTCACCGTATTATTTATTATTTCAAAAAGAAATGAGGCTTCCAATTGATTCTGAGATTTCCCCTCCCATTCATACATCAGGAAAAAATTGTGATGAATTGGTCAGTGAGTTACTAGTATATCGTGAATCTGTTTTTAAAAAAGCAACAGAAAAAATCAAAGATTCCCAAATTCAACAGAAGGAAACATATGACAGGAAGCATGTTACTGAAGAGCTTTCAGTAGGTACTAGTGTTTTACTTGAAAATTCGGCCCAAAAGGGAAGAAAAGGTGGAAAATTACAAGAATTATTTCGTGGCAACTATACTATATCAGAAAATTTAGGAAAAGGATTATACAGATTAAAAAATGATGATGGAAAAATTCTTAAAAATAAGATCAATATTAAGAGACTGAAAGTCTGCCGAAAGCGTGGGGAAATCGATTGTTCTAGAAATGAAACAGACACAAAGAAAGCTAAGGTAATTGTACAACTATACCTCGAAAATTGTAATTTTTACAACCTTGTTTACTGCATTTGCGCTGATATGTAGTGCTAATACATTTTTAATTTACATACTATAGTTCGATAATATCCAACAACTCTCTCAGCATGAACAGGATGATGTAGAAAATGATGCTTGTCAGGATGGAAGTTCAATAAATTCTATACAGGACACAGAGCTAACTAAGCAGAGTCAGTTAGAAAAAGCTGTTACTGAAATACAGAATTATGACTCAGATCACTTTATCTCCAAAATATCCTCCTTGAATCTTTCATTGGATGAATTTGTGAATGGAAAGGTTAGCAAAGAAAAATGTCATGGCAAATTCAGTTTTCCTCATAGTATTTAAAATGTAATAGGTGAATGGCTGCATAAGCTTGATGGAGTTTTCTAAACTTGGATGTGGTAAAAGAAGTGAGTGAGAACCATTTAATTTAAAAGTAATTAATTGAACTTTCTGATATAATAATATAGAGAAGATGCAGAATCTGACGAATAATATCAGTTGTATATCTAGTGCACAATTTAGTGACATCTTAGAGTTTTTGTACTCTAAATACATTCATAAGGATCATACACTTGAGGTATGCATAATATTATTATGATGAAAATTTTACAATCGTTTACATATTGAATAATTTAATTTCAGCCTGTCTCCTATGTTCTGGATGTTATGCTACCTAACGTTTTGCTTCTTGTTATCTGTAGCTCATTTGATCTCACTCAAGAACAGGTAACTACAAGATAACATACGACATGAACTAAAGAAAATAGAGTGAGACCTGTAGCCAGACCATTTGAAATGAGGTGCATGGCCAAGTGTCCAACTTAGCTTTGTAAATTATAAATAGTTTTTTTATGTCCTTGGATATTGATTATGAGTAATAATGCAGCCATTCATCTCAGATTGGGGTGAGATGTTGGATGGTCATAAAAATTGGTAAAAATAGATGAGTATTGTTTTAAAGCATGTGACCTTAGTCAATACATAGTAAACTTATTCAGCAAATAAACCTAGCTGACAAAATAGCTTGAACAATTCAAGCTTTTTAATCCACTTGTTTGTTGTAACAAATATTTTTAAGTGCAATGTTAGGCTTTAGTTATATTATTCCACCTAATCATCATTTATATTTGTATTTCATGTTTATTGTTTGTATGCTATTCTTTGTATTGACAGGCCCAGACTGTCATGTTTATGCCACCAATAAAAGAAACTGAACAAAATGATACTTCTACTAGAAAAGGTAATGCATATATGATTTCTATACACATTACATATACATATATCTATATGAATATACTATGCAAATATTTACGTATGTATGTATATATATGTGTATATGTAAATACATATGCTTGCATACATGCAAATGTTTACGTATGTATGTATGTATGTATGTATGTATTTATGTATGTATGTATGTATGTATGTATATATGTGTATATGTAAATACATATGCATGCATACATGCATGTATATATATATATACCTATTATTGGGAATAAAAAAAAAAGTCACATCATCTGATCTAAACATTAAAACTCATGCCCGCAGCACTGATGCCAATATTTCTGACTGAATTTTGATAATTTATAATATTTTAAAGTGTACTATTATATATATGGATGATGTGTGTATAGACGTATACATGAATATTTCTCTTGCAATATCTATGATTCATAACTATATGATAAATAGATTCTTTGAATTGGATTATGTATGAAAATCTCAAGAAAAAGCATCAAACTGGTACGGTAATTTCATAATAAAAAATGTAAAATAACATTCCCTTATTTGCTGCAGCCCTAACCATTAACTTAACATCTACTTCTCCAGAAAAGTATGGCGAACAACAACTATATTGGAGAAAAGAATATGGCTTATTCACATCTGATCTCCAAGCTCTACTGAGAGGTGATTGGTTGTCGGATGCTTTAATCAATTGTGCTCAAGTGTTGCTCCAGCAATCCTACCCAACAGTTTGTGGATTACAAATGACAACTCTTGGACTCACAGATTCTTTTAAGTCCGGAAAGGGGGAAATTTGTGCAAATCTTGCACACTAGGCAAAGCCATTGGATTACTATCTCAAATATTGGATGCCAAGAGAACCATGTCAATGTTTTTGACAGTATGCCTTACTCTGCAACGGACACCAAAACTGTAAATGAAATATGTGCAATTCTGTGTTCACCTGCAAGACAGATTATTCTCAACTTTCCCAATATTCAGAAGCAGAAAGGTGGCAATGACTGTGGCTTATTTTCGATTGCTTATGCAACTACTTTGTGCACAGGTTTATCTCCATCAAGAGTGAACTATGACCAGTCAAAGCTACGCAAGCACCTTTACGACTGCATCCAGAACAATAACCTATCACTTTTTCCCAGCTCTCGTTCACAACGAAAAGCAAAGCAGACTTCACCAGAAATTATTCCTATATACTGTACGTGCAGAAAACCAGAAAGTGGGAAGATGGCTCAGTGCGACAATTGCCTGGAATGGTATCACGACAGTTGTATCAAAATTCCCGATCGCGTTGAAGAAATTAACTGGATCTGTTCTTTCTGTTCATAAACATACAAATACTACGACAGCAACAACGAATAATGCATCATATCACTGCCGTTTTCTATAATTACGTTGATTTGTCAGTTTGTGCTGAATCAAGTAAAACACATTACTATCTATTAATACCTTTTTCACATTATGCAGATACAATATAACTTTGTTCTTAATTTATACATAGGTCGCTGAATGTGGAGTCTCAGAGAGCCCTAGTCCCCCTTACCAAACAGGCTGTGTGGGCACAGCACCAAAATTTTGGACTTATATAGCTAATCCTTTGAGTGTTTAAATCAAATAACATTTTGTCATCTAATAGTTTGTTACAAATGATAGACCCCCTTCTAACTTTACTACTGTCTATCTATATACAGTATGCACAGGGTAAATTGCACTGACAGGTTTAGCAAAGAGTGACAATGAAAAGCAAAGCAAACTTTATTAGAGATTGTTTCAACCAACTAAATCCATACATTAAAATGTTTTACAGATTAGTTAGATATGAAAAAACAACATCAAGAAATCTAAATTGTTTTCATTGTTTGTATCAACAATGCAGCAAACATCTACATTATATTTCTAGCTCTAATTATGTTTTATTTACTAAAGTGAATTAGATTTATGTTAGTACAATAACTGACAAAATACACACTTTCTATTAAAGATCAAGCAGCCTATTAATGAATGAAATATTGACACAGGATTTCATTAAAAGTTATATTTATTTTTAGCTGTCCTTATTAAACTATAGGGCTAATCAGATTGAGTTAACCGTTGCCAGCCAGCAAAAAAAATAGTAGGGGTTAGTTAGTAAAGTTATTTCACTCTCGCATATAGGGGTCCCTATATTTACAAAGGGGTCCCCATATTTCCAGGAACTATGGGGACGGGGGTCCCCATATTTCCGCCAATTATGGGGACGGGGGTCCCCGATTTGTGGGGTCCCCATATTTCCGTGACACCGTCATAGTTACAAAGTGGGTACTTCTTTGTCACCTAGCTACTTATTGTCAGTCGAACCAATTTTGACGACATAGTTGTCTCTCCGGACCAATGTTATCCTCGGCACTAGTCTGGTGTAGCCAGACCCTTTAGCTACGTGGAGAAGGGTCTGGGAACAATGTAGGTGTGCATGATTGTCTACAGACCTATATAGTCAGACCCTTTACCACTTCCCCAACATAAAGGAGGTAAAGGTTAGGTAAAGGGTCTGGCTACGCCAGACTACCTCGCGCCAGACCACACTCTTTTCCCACGCAGCCATCGGTCAGACTATGAGCTACTTGTTCCGACACACACTGCTCGTCATAACGTCATAATCACCAATGAATTTTCTCGCCACCATGAATTTTCTCGCACATGCGCATTAAAGTTATTGTCACGCCCCTATTATTTATCTATCTATTATTTGGTGTGGCGATGTCTGTAGCAGCGCTAAGAGGTTGGGCTTTCCTTACTCAGTTTGCTGCCTTGGTATGTTTCATCTTTACATAATTGTGGGTAGATCAATTCATACTGTTTGATTAGCTTGCACAAATGATGTGTCAAAATCCCTTACTCATTATGAAACTTGCTTCACAGAATTTGATCATGGTTAAACAAAATCAAATCATTAAAGGAAGAATAAACTGGTGACCGGTTTTGGGAAAATCGGCCTAAACGCGGCAAACAATTTTTTTCAGTATCACCGGGTAAAGCCTTATGGGTCGATTTTTTTCGAAAAAATTTTTATGGCAGAAATGGATAGACACCAGTTAGCTCTAGCTTATGACGCAGTTGTAAGCTCTGGCGTGCTCTAGAACTCACACTAGGAGGCTAGAAACATTAGCCGGTTGGACTCGTGTATGGAGAGTTGCTAAGAAATTATTGGCGGGCTTTTCACTAACAGCCGGGAAAAAACTGTAGCTAACTAATTCACTTACTATTCTACATAATTCACGTACTCACGCAATTCTCGCCATCATAGTTTCTTAAGGAGCCCTGCATTAAGCCTTTTAGACTTCTTTCAATCCGCCTGTAACCGGTTTATTCCATAGTGTCCCGGAGACACGCTGTAATAGTATACGGACACAAGGGTTCGATTCCCGGTGGCGACCAAATATTTTTAATTCTGTATTGTTTAAAAAGCCTGTGAAAGAGAAAGAGTACATCTAATGATGTTATTTCTTTTTGCAGTATATAATATATGTACTAATCTGCATCCTGATAACTGCAACAGTTGGAGTATTAGGAGCTTTTACAGCCATTGACTGGTCCACAGTTGTTAACTCAGAAATATTATTGAGAACTTATCATTTTGATGTGGAAAGTTTGCGAGATTCAGTTGCTGCAACTTGCGTAAGTTTCACAATTGAGATCTTGATAACATTATGTGTTTAGTGTATGATATAGCTTGTATACATTTTAATGGAACTAAATAAATTAATCAGTGTGTTATTGTGTCCAATAAGGGAACACTTGACCACGTACACATGTAAAAGACCTGCATGTCTTTTCTGTAAGTTTAAAATAATCTTCACACAACCTTCATTGGACCCAAACCAGCCCCAGAAGATTATAACTTGGTCTACATTTTTATTTCCTTAATTTTATCAGATTTTTTTTTGTACTGACATTTGTTTTTGAAGTTCTTCAGTTTTGGTGGGCAAAAAAGAAGTCCAGTCCTATATTAAAATTTTGCAGCTGCTACTCTAGTCACATTTGACCTGAATTATGGGCCATGCGATGTCACAACTATGACAAGATGCATATATGCATCTTTTATAAGGAAAGAGTTCTCTCACTGCAGGTTCCTCCCTATTAAAAGCTTATGCATCATTCTCTAATTATGTAAAATTTGGGAAGATGCAACCTCCCACCCCACTTCCTACTTTGAGGTGACTTAGCTTCTTGCAGTAATTGCCTGGACAGTTTTACAGCCTAGCAGCATACAAGAGACAAAATTGCTAAGACCAACCTTAGAAAGTGGGCTAAGCAAATGAGACACTCTTAGGCTCTCTCAATCACTGTTCAACCATTCCATATAATGGCATTGTCAACCATTCCGTTTATGTAGTGATGTCTCTACTCTGAAAACAGTCTTTGTACTATAATTTTACTTCACTGAAATTTTTTTTATAAAAACCAATAATAATATTAAGTTAAGAGATTAGTTAATATGAGGTTTCTGTACTTAGGCTCCAAAAAAACTGGAGGTAAGAAATTATAGATTTATGCTAAGAACTGTAGCTCATAATGAGCTACTTGATGGATAAAAATTTAATGATTAGGAGAATATAAATAGATCAAGTCATTGCTAGAAATAATTTTATATAGCTACTATAGAGAGGTGAGAAACTATGGATTTATGCAAATAAATGTAGCGCATGAGATAGTGGCTTGTCCAATACAAAATTGTAAATCAGTATAATGCATTGATGACTTGTTCGCTAACCTTTACATTCATGTTTATTTTTTGACAACTCTAAGTATCTGCACAATTTACAAATTTTGCTATGGTTAAAAATATTGTTTAAAATATTGTTTAAACAATATAATAGAGGTATGTCCTATATTATATATAACTACTACCTCTAAAATATCACCTATACCTAGTTGGGTGATTTCTGCCAAGAGTGAACTTAGAAACCCCTAAGACAAAAACCTCAATAAAATTACAATTTCTATAGTGAGTGGGGGTGGGTTTCCACACCATAGAGTGCCGACATCGTTGGTCATGATACGTACGTATCTTTTAGCACTTATATTTTGTTGATGACCTTTTCATTTGAATCTCGATTAATCTGGTCTCAATAAAATACAGTTACTAAATCCACTTTTATTCCAATGAGTCCTTTCAAAATGAGAATGGGCTTATAGTGTAAGTGTAATGATTGGTTAGGTTCAACTGCCACAGGGATCTCCACTGGTGAAAGAAGATTGGTTTAAATGATTTATATAAGCTTATCATTGTTTGTTAAAGGATTATCTCAACTTTGAAGAGTTTCAGTTTCTATTAGTTTACTGTCAAGAAGGACATACTGAAAATAACAATGCTCATGTATAGTGTGTTGTAGTATTTCTACTATGCTCACAAATGAGGAAATGCCCCTTGACTCAGCCTAAAGTATTTAACCTGTACTTTTTCAATCAACAATTTCATTATTGCTTATCAAACTGAGCACAGAATGTCGCATTGAGATCACTGTCATAAATAACAAAGGGCACAGCTATCATCTACTTGAAGGGTTTTTAAGTGATAGCCATTTATAGCCTGTAATGATGTAGTATTAATTAGCATACTATACATGGGTAAATGATCAGCAAATATTATATTTGTATTATTATTTCAAATCTAGGCATTTCCAAAAAAAATACAACGAATAATCATATTTACATGGCACTCTCAATATCTGCTCTTCTGACTCTGTAAGATAATAATTTAACTCGCTTTTACATGTGGACACACCTATTGCTAATTCCACTCAGACATATTATAGAATACTTCTATAAATTAGACTCTAAGATTCATGGGACCTCAGTGGCCACGTGCTATACTACATTCACGCACGTGGAGTGCTTATACAACAGAATAGGCAAATGCATTTTTTTTGAAGTCTCGATATTATTTATATAGCAACATAAATGAGATGGTATGTATATTGTAGAGTTACACACATTAAACTGGTGTTATAGTGATGAATCACATGATGAGTGGTATTGCAACAGCCAGTAGTGTTTTGATTGCACAACCGATGGAAATAAATCAACTCTAGTCCAATGTATTAAGCAACTAAATGCTGTCAGTACTTATACAACTCCAAGGTAATGGGATAAATTAAAGGCTGTGAATCTATCTCATTATTCTAGCTTAAAGGCTTGGCAGAGGTGAGTAAAATACTGAATTTCAGTAGATTTCAATCTTGGGCATGAATGGGAAAAGTCAAGTATTCTATTTTGCTTTAACACAGTGTCCCCTTTAGTTTTTGATACCCACTTAATTTTATAGGAAATGACACATTCTCATACAATGTATGTATACCATTTGCTGACATCATTTTTGAAATAAGTATATTTGATCAACACTGGCTCTCTATAATCAGCTAGAGGTTTATTTTTAACCGAAATAACATTAGTCATGCTGTACTTTCTGACGAGATGGAATAAGTTACACTAAACCAGCACCATGTTGTTATAGTTAGGCGGATATGTGCACCAAAATATAGGAATTGTTCCCCTTTAGGTTACAAGAGTCAAATTTGGTATAGTTAAAGATTTGGACATTGGGAATATTTCAGGATATGGAGCCACCTTCTTAAATGCTTAGATCTTAAATTATGCAAACTCTTCAAGCAGTGCCTTCTGCCCCATAAAATAGCGATATACTTTAGTACGCGAAAATTAAAAACGCGAAGTTTTTAGTGGAATTAGGCAAGCCTTTCATGCCTCATGCTTGGGCAGGCTTTTTTCATGCTCTGGAGGATTGTATAGCTGCTTGAGAACATGTCAAACAGCCATCAGTTTGTAAGTTTACAGCAGCCTGGTCCATCAAGAGAGAGTACACCAGTGAAAACAAATTGGAACAGGGTGTCCTTTGTCAAGAAGAAACTGGTGAGGCCTTACAATGCCCAGCTAAGTCTAAACGGCATGATGTTGGTGCTGGTTACTCCACTCTTGCTGCAAATATTGTCCGCTTCAGTGAGCTAAACAAGTTGCCTATACTAATAGACCTTTCTCGTCTAGATGAAGGAGATGGCATTGAAGCCACTTTCATGAAACATGAAGCTAAGTGGCATAAATCTTGTCACACAAAGTTTAACATCACAAAATTGAGAAGAGCAGAGAAGAAGCGAGTATCCCCTGAAGACAGTGAGATAGCTTGTTCACCACCCGGAAAGAAGATTCGTCTAAGTCGATCCACTGAGCCAGTAGCGAAAGTGTCTTGTTTCTTTTGTGAAGGCACATCTGAGCCATTGCGTTCTGCGTCTACATATCAGTTGGATAGTCGCGTTCGAAAGTCAGCCTTAGCTTTACAAGACGGAAAACTTCTTGCCAAACTTAGTGCTGGAGACATGATGGCACAGGATGCCAAGTATCATCCATTGTGCTTAGCATCCCTCTACAAGAGAGCTAAGTCACTAGATGATCCCAAAGAAGATGAGAGTGACAAAATCAACCATAGGTAGGTGAGAGTGAATAGTGTCACATTACTGTTGTGCCAATTATTATGTGTGTGTATGTGTGTGTGTGTGTGTGTGTGTGTGTGTGTACTTTGTAGTGACTAACATTTATGTATTTATTTTTTTATGTTTGGCGATAGCATTGCTCTGGCAGAATTACTGGCTCATGTTGAAGATGCACGAACAGACGAAAGTGTGGCTCCAGTTCTCAAGCTGGTTGATCTGGTGAAGCTCTACACTGCTCGACTTGAACAGCTTGGAGTGAAGCAACAAAGTCGCCTAACAGTACAAACCTTAAGGATTGTATTCTTTCCCATGTCCCAGATCTCAGTGCTCACAGAGAGGGTCGTAATGTGCTGCTTGCATTTGCCGGTGATGTGGGTTCAGCTCTGCGTATAGCATGTAATTCAGATTATGATGATGATGCCATTTGTCTGGCAAGAGCAGCCAAGATTGTAAGGAAAGATATGCTAAAATTGCAATCTACATTCACAGGCACATTCAGTAAAGATTGTCAAGTGAAGTCGGTGCCTAGCTCACTGCTAACATTAGTGTCCATGATTCATAGGGGTCCTAGTATCAAAGCTCAAGGGATCAAAGGCTTCGCTCAAGCTACCCTCAGTGTAGCACAGTTTCTGCAGTATCACTGTTTTCTTCGGCAACGAAATGATGCTTCTGGTGTGCACCACAACAAAGTAAGAGAAACTCCGCTACCGGTATATGTTGGTCTCAACATTCATGCAAGGACTCGAAAGCGTGAAGGAATAGATATAATGTTTGATCTCGGCTTGTCTGTCTCATATGATCGAGTGCTAGAAATTTCTACAGCAATGGGAAACCGAGTATGTGAACAATACCATTCTGATGCTGTAGTTTGTCCACCAAATTTGCTTCAAGGTTTGTTTACAACAGCAGCAGTCGATAATATTGACTACAACACCAGCTCTACTACTGCCACCAGCTCATTTCATGGAACAGGAATATCCATTTTCCAGCACCCAAGTGATCACTGAAGGTCAAATAGTTATAAAAAGTAGGCCTTTTGAACAGGTTATTGATATGATCCATTTATAGTACAATAAAATTGGAAATTTATACATTAGTCTACAAATTTGTGTGTACATTAATCTCTATTATTCATGGTTGATCTCAGGAGTCCCCATTGGGCTACAGATGATGTTATTTGCTTTAAACTACCTAAAAATGTTAGTGTTGTTCTATAAGTGCACCAAAACTAAAACCCAAAACCCTTAGTCTTTGGGTATTTGACTTTGGTAAGAATAAATAACATTAAGCTTTAGAGTGCATGAAATAAATAAAACTAAATATTATAGAAGATAGTACATTCGATTAAAACTAAAACTACCAATAGAGTGGATGATAAAAACTAAAACTAAGCAAATTTTTACTGTAATCAATTCACCTTGAATTATGTCATTATTAAATAAAGATATAAATTGCCATCAAGTAAATATTCTCCAAACTAAATAAAAATATTATACTGTATTTACCTAAGATTTCATAGACATATTATCTATTTTTGAAAATTCTTGGGGAAAACTTTAAAAAGTCTCATTATTGAATAATTTGAGAGACAAATCATTTGACGTATAACTAAATAAATCTTCTACATAATATTGAAGAAAAGTGAAGCGAACTAAATCTTCTGGGAGAAATTGGGAGAGGGGGGGGGGGACTCTAAAAACTAAGCCTTCAAGATATTGTTGTAAGTATAAATTACTAAAACTAAGAAAGTCTGGAACCTCAAAACCAAAACAACACTGCAGTCTGCAGCAAACCTCAGAATAGTGACCACTTCTCAGAGGTTGGTACATTCTTAGAGGTTCTTTTGTAAATGACATGTGTGGTCTTTAGTTGCTTGTAGTAACATTTGTATTTATTTTAGTAGTTGCAATGACTTGTCTCTCTAAAGAGATCGGCCGCTTCTCGGAGAAGTCGTTCTACTATACCTCATAATAATTGTGTATAAATACAAGATAAATTTTATCGCTAGTGATAGCTGCTCATTAATTTAAAAATTAAATTTTTGCAGTAACAAGATTCAAATATTGCAAGCATAAAAATATTACGGCGGAAACAGGGTAAGATGAAGTCGATTTTTGTTTGTTTGTTTTTTGGTTTGTTCATTTACTTTTGCTTACTTGGGACCAGTCACTGAATTGAAATATTTTGGTGCATTATCACTTCGTATTCCCACAGTCATAACAACAGAATTATTATTAGCAGGACTCAAGAGATGAGTCAGATAGTATTCAATAACTTGTTTCTTATCGTCCAAATAATTCCCAACAACAGCATTCATTTTCACGTTCCATACAGTAAGTTGTGGGGATACTCCATTACTTTCTAAGACACATTCTGTAGAAGTCATTCGGTTCTCATAATTGGAAAGGGCATACATCTTGTTCAATGGAGAAGGTGTGTAACTAGACACCACACTAGCTTTGTAGAAGTCTAAGAGGTTATTGCAAGGAATGCAGAATATTGGAGATTGAGCGGCCACAGGCCCAGTTTCATTATATGGCCTGAAGGCTTCGTGAGGTTTAATCCAGAATACTTTTATGAGAATAATTATAACTTGTAGTAGTACAAGAATAGAAAAAAGCAGTGAAACAATGAATCTGTCGTTGCCCTCACTCATTTCTGAAAATTCATCCACGCTATCCCAAGTATGTTTATCAATTTTTTCAGAAGTATTCAGGAAAGACTGCAATACTACTTCATCTGCTTCATAGCACCTGCATTGATCATACTCACAATTTATAATACTGCTTAAAAGTTCATGGTGTGGTATACTTTGCAATTGAATGGATTTTTCACTAGCGCTGCTTGATGTTGCTGTACAACTTGATGAAAATGCTGTTCCATGTACTTGAGTTTGCTTGGCACATTCCACCATTCGTTTTATTGTAATACCTTTACTGTGGAGCTTCTCATAGTCTACCTTATCACATTTGGAATCGAAATCTAAATTGGACAACAGAATTGTACAATTAAGAAGGCCATCCATCCTCATTAAACCTATGAAATAATCAAAATAATTAATTAATTAATTAATATTTTATAAGCATAAATAATTTATAAGCATCCATCGTCTTTTACCATGTAAAAGACTAGTCTCAAATTTCAATATTTAACTTCTTGTAACAGTAATTTGAAACATTTTGACGCATCAGAGCCATTATCATGTATAACTAGCCTTTTTTTTTTGTTCATTTAGTTACTCTCGTAGTCAATATCATCATGTTTTAAGGCTCTGTAAAGCCAAAGTGTTTGTATTTATTTCACTATATTAAAGCTACTAGAAGTTGGAATACTAAAATTATATCACAAAACAGTTCTAGCTGGCAAAACTTAATAAAAAATATTTTTGACATTTTAAACTTGTTTAGTTTTTATCTAAATGCTTGCGTTGTCGCAATGCTTCTCTGAAATTGAAGAGCCTTTTTTTAAGTGAAAATAGCTAGCTATGTAGCTAAAGTGAGAAGCTTGAAATGAATGGACTAGCAAAGAAGTTATTTGAACTCCAACAACAGTAGCATAATGAAGTGAGAGAAGTTTTGTATGGACAAATTGGTTGTTTGTTTTTGTTGTTGTTGTAGTTGTTGTTGTAGTTGTTGTTTTATCCTAGATATATTGATATTGTAATAATAGCAAATTTTTCTCTTTTTAACAGCCAATATAATTAATTGTAACTTGAGTTAAGTTAAAATTAACTATATTGACTGTTAACAGAGAAAAATATGCTATAATAATAATAATTTCAGCCGAGAATGTCTGATCATTGATATTGTTCCTCCTTAGTTATAGATAGCTGGGTGTAAGTATGGAGTGCTGTATAAGGGTTGTTTATCGGAGTGACTTCTCCAAAAGGTCGGAACATGACAAGCATTACTACCTGACTAAATTCATAGTCACATGTCAGGCCTCCTAATGCCGTGGGTATGAATTTTGAACACAGTATACACACACATACACACACACACACACACCTGTAGCTTCATTAAAAAAAAAAAAAGTGGTTCATGTGTATTTAGCCAAGTCATATCAGCATGTAGGGTTAAGCAAAATATGAATAAGACATTACATTTAATATGGTATTTATGCTATTAGAAGTAGGCTGCTAAAAATTGCAGATAGCTACACTTACTTTTTTAAGTGTAGGTACACTACTACTATGGAGATAATGCATTGTCCACAATTGTGAAAGAGAAATTGAGACTAGCTACAGCAGTTATAGTTTTTTGTTTGTTGTTTTGTTTGTATGTTTTTCGATGCACTTCACTCACTACTTTATACATTTCTGATTTAGCTAGCTAGTTGCTTACTAAGTACATACCTTCCGCTCAGAAGTACAACATCCTATAACTAATTGTTAGGTCCCCTCTCTAAGAAATCGGAAAGACAAACAAGATATCCTGTAGGGAAGTGTACTTAGTCTGATAGGGTAATATCCTCAAGTCCTGACCCTTCTTGACGATATTACGCAAGCCCGAGAGGTAATCTGGCTTTTCCGTATCCCTATTTAGGTCATTTAGCTTACGGCGTCCAACACTAAGCACACCGTATCCGCGCTCGTCGCTAAAACGGAACGGTGAGACTTGTGGCATGGAGTGTTCCTCAATGAAAGCGCGGTGTCTCGGAGTCACTTGTGAAAGGTCAGACTGCATTCTGACAAAGGATACTTATTCTGCTAATAGAAAATAATAGTAGCTATAGCTACTCGTCCTTAGACCAAATATGGTGTGCCAAATTTGTCCTGCCTAGCATATCAAGTGCAATTGATAAACTCATTAGAATGTGTGGTCAGTGGCACTGTTACTTACACACCACATTTGATGTCCTCACTCCACCTTACAAATGGCTAGCTTGTGTGTATTCAGTCATAAGCTAGCTACATGAACTTCTTTAGGTGAAGAAGATATAATAATATATTATATATATAATAATTATATTATAATATATTATAATATATACAATAATTATATATATATATAATTATTGTATATATAATATATTGTAATATATAATTTATATATAATCCAATATAATATAATATAATCCACTAGAACTATATAGCTGAAGTATTAATGTTGTGTTCATAGCTAGCTACATGGTTGAATCTTTTTTTTTTTTCATTCTTTTTTTTCTTTTTTTGCGTTGTCCCACACCAATTACACCAAAACTACTGGCTACATTGAAGATGTGTGGCAATTTTCTGCCATTATGAGTGTGGGGAGATCCGCAGAATCCTTTAACCCAAAGGTTATTCCTGTAGGAATGTCTTAGATAGTTGTCATAAAATTATAATCTAAAGACTCAGGACAAGTAATTGACAAGGAACACTGACTGCACATGGCTTAAATAGATGACAGTGAACAATGATATACAACAATGAGAAAGTTCTAGATTAGTGTGGCATAGCGCCCACAACTTAACACTACACACACAACAATACAATTAACAAGTACAATGTTCTCATGACATACACAGACAACCAGTAAACATGTTTATGACTAGGTTCTCAGGTGGACAATAAGTATTGTCCATCCTTCAGTTCTGATCATGCATGCTCTCCTTGATCTTCTTCTTCTCTTGCCTTTCCTGTGGGCCTACGCCCACAATGAGCACATAGCTAATTGTGATAACTATCACTCACTATTTATTCATTCCATTAATGTGTGAATGTTTGTGCTGTGCATGCAATATATGGCTAGCAATAAAGTTGCTATGACAATCTTGGCCTTGGTACAATCAATTAGGGGGAACTTATGCTGACAAAGGAGCTCCTGTACTCTCCAGTTTGTATTTCCTGCTGAGTACTACAAAAGATGTGGTTTCAATCGTAAACTATTGCATCATTATGACTGACTCAATAAATGGCTAATGAGCTATTTCACGCTCCATTCAACAAGTTTTCATAGGACTAGCTATTTGCTATCCTTAAGGAACAGAGTTAACTCAAGGTATAGTATGTTCATGTTTTGTATATGTGGTATGCATGAGTATAAAGTATTATTATAATAGCTAGCTGGTTGTAATAAATACTTACTAGAATTATACACAAGACATGAGTTCTAATTTTAAGCTCTTTCCTCTCTCTCTTTCTCTCTCTAGCAACTTTTGATTTTCATACAAAATACTTCTCTCCAGCTCATGATAGCTATAGCAGCAGGTCAACGTGATTTATCTAGAACGTGTCGATTATGTAGCTACTGGACATGAGTAAGAGACCATTTTCCCGAACTGACTTAAACTGTATTGGAATGGGAATGTAAAAATTGGAGGGGCACAACTTCATTATTTTGAATTTACATGATATTGCTTTAGCCCAATTTCCATGATGGTCAAATCTAACCGAATGGCTAACAAAACAAAAAAAAACACTTAATATTCTGTCATTACTTGGTACAAATTATGTAATTTCATAGTGTAGCTACAGCATCATCTGTTGTTTGTTAATGAATGTGCAGTCTCGTAAACATTGGTTAAGGTGTCCAAATTATTTAGAAAACATTGCAGCTAGCTAATCTTGGAGAAATACTCATCAGAATGTTGGGAAGGACTTAAGCCTTAGCTACCATAATTTGGGAAGGCACCCTCCTCCCTAACCCATCCCCTTCTCCCTTTCACTCACCACCCTTTCCAGTTCCTACTCTACTGCATTTGAATCACTTGGCCACTCCAATTTATAGGAATCACTTGGCCACTCCAGTTATAGGAATCACTTGGCCACTCCAATTATAGGAATCACTTGGCCACTCCAATTATAGGAATCACTTGGCCACTCCAGTTATAGGAATCACTTGGCCACTCCAATTATAGGAATCACTTGGCCACTCCAATTATAGGAATCACTTGGCCACTCCAATTATAGGAATCTCTTGGCCACTCCAATTATAGGAATCTCTTGGCCACTCCAATTATAGGAATCTCTTGGCTACTCCAATTATAGGAATCTCTTGGCCACTCCAATTATAGGAATCACTTGGCCACTCTAATTGCACATGTGCTTGTTTGATTACATTATCATCTTCCCATTTGAGGAGCATGATGAGAAGCATATTCTATAAATAGCCATAGCTGCTGGACAGTATGAAATAACTAATATGTAATAGCTAAGTTTTGCCAGAATTGGATGTTGCTTTGTAGCTAGAGACTTTACAAAAGAATATTCTTCAATATAATGGTAAGGAAAGTTGCATGTAATATATTGGTTTGTTAGGTTAGCATCATCTTTAATCAGGGTGGTATACAAGAAAATGCCAAATTATAGAATTATTAATACCTATTAAGCTAGAAAGTTATCTATGATGATCTTCTCCTCCCTTGCTAGCTAGCTATAGTTAGTTACTTGCCCACATTTGCTTTTTCAATTGGTAATTGTTTAGAGGATGAAAATTAGTCTTTTTTTTTTGTGGTGTTATCAAGCATTTCATTTGCAAGTTGTCCCAGCTCTTACTTCCACACACAAGAAATAGTTAGCAGTTAGCTACCACGAGTGTATGTTTCTGTTCATTTGCAATGTCATCTTTCGAAATAGGAATACTGTATATTCAACCACAATATATTCATGAGTTACCTTATAATGAGACTGCAGTAAATAAAAATAAAACCAAAACTCCTTAGTGGTGTATTTTACTTTTGAAGAAAACTAAAACTAAGCTGTAGAAAACATATTTAGAAGACAGTCAATTGAATTACATTTAAAAACTAATTAGTACAGTGGATGACATAAACTGAAATTAAGCAATCTTTGTTGTAACCCATTCACTGTTTAGAGTTGAAATGTAAACATATCATGCGATGTTGTCTGCACCTACGTATACAGCTAACTAGGTTCAACTTTTGAAAACTGCCTGTATTAATACTTGGGAAGGAAAGCTATGAATCTGGTTAATAATGACTTACCTTTAGGACAGAGTCACTGCCAATCAATCCATTATAAAAAAAACAAAAAACAAAAACAAGTGGCATATTTATCCTTTGTTAAGTCAGCCTGAAAAAACAACAGCAACAACAGAGGAACCTGTGTGTCTTTCTACCACTCCAGTTGTTCTTTCACACTTCATGTTTGCAAAAAAAATTCTTGGCGTTGCATTTAACATTAGAATTTGATAAGTAAAATTAACAACTTGAACGTAGTGAGTCAAGACATTGACAGGTGCATTGTGGGACAAGAGGTAAAATATAGGTAGTGATTCATTGAAATCAGGACAGATGAGTAGGGACCTATGCAGTTCGCTAATCCTGTACCTTCATGCACATAGAGGTTAGTCTCGCATAGCCAGACCCTTTACCAACTATAAACACTACTAGTGACATGTTAGGTTTTATCAACATTAAAGCGGTGTGGCATTATAATATACAGCATAACTAGCTAGAATAAATCAATTATAAATGTTCACAATGGGAAGTATGACTACGAAAAAGACAACAACAAAAATGTCAAGAGAGATAGTCTTGGAGAACTATTAAATGCAACGTTTCAAGTTTGTTCAACTTATATACTCATGTAGAGAAGAGAATCCTTTAATAGGAGTCTTGATATAGAAAACATCAGCACCAGATGTAACATTCCAGTATACATGCATCCACTCGCTGTTGCCCTCTAGAGCATCATGAGCCAGAAGCAAATTATCGTCATCCACTTCCTCATCCTGGTCAAGCGATGTGAACTCAGTGAAGATTTTATATGTGTTGCAATCATAATTGCATATAATTTTTCCCAACCTTGCATACAGCCACACCAGTATTGTTCTGTTCTTGGTGTAATGATAAAGCTTCAGAGTTGTGCAGAAAAGCATCAAAACAGCAGCAAATGTGAGTGTTCTGGCAAAAAAATGAAAAAATATAAAATCATTCCAACAGAACTTGTAGAATACTTTTAAAAAAAAACAACAATTTAGCAATCATTAGGAAGCTTAAAAATGTAATTATCTCACATCAGACCACGGAGCTACACGTACCATACCTCTAGCATGTGCTAGTGATTTTGACCACTCTTTACCAAATTTTACATGTTATCTAACTGTGTATAATGTTAATTCTGCCGAGTCAGACAGACATTCGCACTTCATCAGTGTACATTCCATTACTTACATTTGAGTAGAACTCATGGCCCTCTGCTGAATTCTGATCACGTTGAACAGGGCTTAATACCTGTTGATACATAGGAAATGCACTAAAGTGAACAGGATGTGGCTTTAAGGCAATATTTTCCCGTATCACCTGTGTTCAGGGTTATCACGTTGGGTTATTAAGTCCCCCCAGGTTATACAAGTATTTATTACACAAGAATCTAATTACTATGATATTCACACATGGAGCAGTACATAATAAATTTATTATTCATTGGATAGCTATATCAGACTCCGTGATTGTATCAAATGAATAATAATATTTACTGACTTTCACATTAATAAATCAAATGTTGTTTTTTTTACATTACATGCACCCCAGGCAGCAAACTATACTGATTGCAGCTTCTTTTTTCTTTTCTTTTTTCACTGAAGTGCTCGAGTCAGTTTAAAGCTGAGTTATGACTCCATTGGATCTGCTACTGATAAAATTAAAAGGGACTAATTAAGTGCTAGTTACTTGTATTATCAGTGACAATTGACTGCCCCTTGCTCTCTTTATCGTTTTTTTAATACTGTAGCTTTACTTACTTGCTCGTTAGTTTACGTACAACTGCACCAAGAGTAACTTGGAGGCTTCACCCAATTATTTGAGTGTGTCCTATAGGTCTTATTGTCAAATTCAAATTAATTCATAGCATCCAAAGCATGTACCTGTGACAGCATCTGGAGTAGCAGGGGTGTAGCTCACCAAGCATCAAGTATGGGGAGGGGGGAGGCAAAGTTCATTACTATTGGGTGTACCACTCATGTGACTAGCTATAAACATGAAAGTCTGGCATATTATTCACAACAAGGAAGGGTTCCCTGCAGTGAAATGTGATTAGACATCCCATGAGATATATTTATAGTCTAGCCACGGCAACTAACTACTGGCATTTAAAAAATAATCCCAAAAAATAACAGAGTCCATATAGCTGTTACAATTTCTGAGAAATTGCACAATATCTTACAGTTTACCCAGCTGGGCTATGTAACCTATATGTATCAGAGTGGGCAGAAACTTGAGAGGAAAAGTAGCTTAAAAGTGAACATGCTCACATGGTACGTTGTCATTACTAGGGCTTTGCACTTAACATAGCAGATGTTATATTTAATGAGAGACTATGTGGCTGGCCAGCATAGGGTATTCATAAGTCAGATCATGTTGCATCATTAGAGAGTCTCATGACTGGTCATCATGTGACTATAACAAATATCATTACAGTGCAGTGCATTTTTGTGGTTTTGGTCATTGTACCCATTGTGTGTATTCATAAGCCATGATGTACCAAATTTTGCATAGAACATTAGTTAATTCACTTCAAGTTTGATGTATATTTCTCCACATGCAAATATTATCAAATAGTCTCCAAGTTACCAAGTTACCAAGCCCCCCCCCCCCCCTCATTCAAATTAATATAAACCTGAGGGTTAATGTAATTCATATGGTTTCTTTATACTGAATTAAGATCAGACATTATTAGGCTGTCTTTTAATTTGATGGTATAAATTTAATTTAAATGAAATGGGCGTGGTTTGGGTGTGGCCACTAAGTTGCCCCCATTTAATTATCCTGCCTATGCCCTATATATCCAGAGGTGAGTGAACATAAAGCCCAAGGGAGAAATATCTTGCCACATATCACTCTGATGAGTGTAATAAGTGGTATATTCTATGCATTGCAGCAGGTTGTACCAGGGTTGGTAACTCATGGTAAAGCTGGCAGTAAACCCTAAGTGTTACTTCATAGGGGGAATCCCCACACCTCCTTCCCCCCATCCATTATTTTATAATATTAATTTTCATGACCATTTATTAGCTTCTCAGTGTATTTATATTACTTTAGTATTTTTTAATCGTTACTTAAATTCAGACACGAGATAGTTATAAGTGATTCAAGTGGAAGGATTTCCTTCTACTCCTCCCACACTCCAGTTGATATTGTCATGAGTAATTGCACAATGTCTTTAGCATCAAAACAACAATGAGTCAGCAGACCACACAGACATTGCTGCTTGTATGTTGTAGCTACCTCAGCATGTGCAATAGTACTGTGTTGTCTCGGTTGACTTGATTGATCTGATTCAGTATGTTTGTGCCTTGAATCAAAGAAAAAAACGCAGGTAAGATATGTTATTTTTCTCACTTTTGCATAGGTTCAATTGACTGAACAATTTGTCTAACAGTCCATCATACACTTTTGTACAGTGTTTTAGGACTACTTTTGCTGCTGTTGTGGGCATCTTCATTTTCCTATATATAGACAACTCAAGATGAAAGGGAGCAAACTAGCTTAGTTGCAGTAGTATAGAACTTGTGACGAAATGTTTAAACGTGGGCAGTGGCTTTTTATAAAAGCTATCTCAAATGACTAAGTTGTATTCAATGGCAATTGGAATCTTGTGTGCTAGTATTCAATATAGCTAATAGACTGAGACAATTGAAGTGGTAGTAATAGCAACTAATGTTGTAACTGCAATCTACTAGTTGTCGGGTTATTGTACAATATCTTGCTATAATTATATAATAGTGTAAGTCTGGTATTTAACAGTTGCACAGCATCATATACCCAAAAAAATAATAGCATCATTAAGCAATACAGCATCAGCAGCTCTGCATACAATAATTTATTCAATGATTAGCTTGTGCAAACTATAAATAACAAATGACTAGTTATTTTGCTATGCTAAACCTGATGTTCCTTTTCACGCCGAAGTTAATTTGCCATCAGGCTCCATATGAAATACATAGATTGTGATGCCTATGTGTACTGGCATTGTATTCAACAAGCATTGTAGTAATGGCATCTTTTATGTGCATTCATTGTTTAAAGTCTAGCTTTCATGCAAGTATTGGGGGAAAAACATATTAATTCCAGCTATATTGTAAGCCTGTATATGCCATACTGTAAGTAGTACTAACGATCAGGATGTGTACTGAATTCAAAGTGTATTAGTAGATATGATTTTCTTGTTGCCATTATAATTTGTTTTTTTTTTGGTTTATTTTGGTACATGAGAACTTAAAGGTCGACCATTTCATTTGGCCTATTCCTTATAAAGTATGCCCTTATTTCTTTTACCAGTAGAGAAACCACATAACTGAGTGCAATTTCTTATGCAATACAGGATCCTTCTAAAAATGTCTTCTTCTGCTGTGATGGTACAAATAACAAAGAAAATTAATTACAATTCCAGTTTATTATACTTAGTTCATACTGTGTATATCTCACATAATGAAAGCATAAGATTGTATCTTTCTAACTAGTTTACCAATAAGGATTACAGATATAGAAGTGTTTTGCTTGTTCTTTACAAGTCATATGCCATGAAATGCCATCTCAAAGTATCTGCCACACGTTAAATTTATATGATAACTGCTGCATACGCCTCTTACGAAGTGCCATAATTGTTGCGTAAGTCAAGCTAGTAACTATTTCATGTCAAAATTAAAGATCTGATGTAGCCATGAAATGATAACAATGGCCTGTAATGAGTCAATAATAGTCCGTGGAAATTTTTTAATAGATATAGCTATATACATAAAAGATCTATACATTTATAGCTAAGATAATTATAAAGTTAATAATAGTATTTTTGTTTAACTGCTGCTTGAATGGTGACTTGTTCTAATAATGCTCAAATATGCAGCACTTCATTTGAGTCTGCTGACAGAAAAGGCTGCGATTTAATATTTGCAATGGTTGAATCAATATAGTAATTTGTTTTGTAAGCCATGTTTCAACCAGCATTACTTGAGTGTCCAATCGAGTCCAATGGAGCAGCATAATGCTTCAGCATAATCACTGTCAACAGATAAGTCAATAGCACAAGCATATCCACTTGACTTCTTAGCTATTGACTGCATTTTATTTCTTCTATCATGTCTGCTGTGCCTTCTTAAAACTCGCTTCCAAGGTGTGTAAGTCATCACAGTATTGTCCAAAACAGCTTACAAGCAAACTGATACTTTCTCTTGTAATGTAAGATTATTTTAAATATAGTTACTAAATCCACTTTTATTCCAATGAGTCCTTCTCTATTCTTCAAAATGAGAATGGGCTAGTGTAAGTGTAATGATTGGTTAGGTTCACTGCCACAGGGATCACCACTGGTGAAAGAAGATTGGTTTTAAATGATTTATAAAGCTTATCAGGGTTAAAGGGTTATCTCAACTTTGAAGAGATTCAGTTTCTATTAGTTATTGCTGTCAAGAAGGACATGCTGAAAATAACAATGCCCATGTATAGTGTGTTGATAGTATTGCTACTATTCTCACAAATGAGGAAATACCCTTCGACACATCCCAAAATATATGACCTGTAGCTTTTCAATCAACAATTGCATTATCAGTTACCAAATAGAGCACAGAACTTCACATTTTCATAAACAACTGGAAGTTATAGCTATCATCTACCTAAAGGGGTATATGTGATAGCCATTTATTGCGTGTAATGATGTAGTAATCATTACCAGAATATATATGAGCCAATGAGTAGCAATTTGTATTTGTTTTATTGTTCTAAATCTAGGCACTTCCAAAAAATGAATAATCATATTTACATGGCAGTTCTTTATCAGCTCCTTCGACTCTGTAGATATTCACCGTAAGTAACCAATTTAATACTTATTTTTACATGTGGACTAGATGTAATATTATTACTGTATAAAATGGACTCTAAAATTTGTGTGGTCTCAGTGGCCACATGCAAAACTACATTCATTCACTCAAGTGCTTATGCAGCAGGATAGACAAATGAATTTACTAAAGTCTAGAGTAAATTGATCACGTGGTGCAGCCTATATAAATAGTTTGTGTCTCGACAGATGAACCAAGAAAGAATGAAGCTAGACCTCCACCTCATCGTAAAATCAACCCTTTGCCCCCTCCCAGTTCCCGCATACAAATTCGTGTATGCCATGTAGTCATGTTAAGCTATACTTGTGTCTTCATTTTGGCTTCTTTGGTGGAATTGCCACTACGCCATTTTATCAAAGGTTTAGTTTATGTTCTTTACTTTGTACATAGATAGCTCTTTGAATATTGCCGGCCAGTGAATGAAATCTGCTGCTGATAGTTAGCTTTTAGTTTCGTTGTATATTTATAGGAATTTAATAGTACGATATAATATTTCAGAACAATTAGAAAAAAAGTGAAAAAACATGCTAAAAATATCGCTGTTACACTCCATAAGAAATGGTACTGTGTAGTTAAATATATCGAACAGAAACCTACATTTATATAGCAATAATGAGGTCGTGGAATGTACATTGTACAATCACTTTATTATAATACTGTTGGAGCCACAGACAGTCACTAACCTTATTCGGTTTGAACCCTATTCACACTTCATACACTCATGAACTCTGTGTATACTACAACAAACTCCTTTTTCACAACAATTATCACTAAATTCACTCTGTCTGCTATTCTCTGGAATATAGTCTGGAACTCTCTTTCTCATTCTCAGTCTACTCACTTTTCTCTGTTTTGCTACTTGAAACTCTGACTTTCTTTACTGTTAAACTCATTGCTGCTATTTGATTATTAGTTAGTTTGATTGTATAGATATAGTATAGATGTCTTAACTTGGGGCATCATACAGTTAGACAGAACTTGTTTGTGTATGTGTGATGAATTGGTGTTGATTGACCTGTGTATAGCTCAGTCTGACAACCAAGTCAGCTATGACAATGCTCATCCCTATTATGTCAGAGAAAGATAAAGAAAAAGAATTAAAAAGAAGGCTAAATGAACATGATACACACATGATGGCAGGTTTTCCGAGCGCCTGACGAGGACGAGGAAGGCGCTCGGAAAACAAACCCTGGTATAAGGACCAGGGTGCCTGCTGTAACATAACAATTAAAGACGAATTAAGACATTCCATGGTCATGTTAGGATAGCGTAATACATAGTTTTTAACTCTTTGGGTGGTCTGCTCCTCAGGTGGTAGCCGTGGCTTGCTTCTAGTGAAGGAGCCAGTAGATATTGCAGTAGTGCAGGTAAGTATGGTGGTCAATTGCCTTTGAAACCGGTCTGATGTCCAAGATGCCTTCCTTCTGGTACCATTCTTGTTGAGAGCTTGATGATACTATGAACTTGATCTTGATCGTGTTGAGTTGGGCATTGAGATGTTCAGGGCAGCTGTTTCTAACTCCCCATGAACAAGTTTGCCCAGCCATGGCGATGCCCTTCAGCTGCTTAATAGTCTTTCCTGCAAATTGGAAAGTGTTGTGGCCAGTTATCTTTAATTTTCTTCTTTCTAATTCTTTTTCTTTATCTTTCTCTGACATATAGGGGTGAGCATTGTCATTCCAGCAGAGCTGACTTGGTTGTCAGACTGAGCTATACACAGGTCAATCAACACCAATTCATCACACATACACAAACAAGTTCTGTTCACAGGTCAACACCAATTAATATTAATCATAACACACACGAACAAGTTCTGGGTATATATCAATCATCTCTTCTGAGTTTTATTCATTCACCACTAGAAGGCCCAACAAGCCGAAATATTATGGTTTAAACTTAACTTCTATCTCTTGAAGGGATCACACTTGGGGTAGCCTAGTAGCAGTAGCTACAATCTAACACAATCTCATCAATATGGCTTAAAGACTGGAATAGGTGAGTAAAATACTGAACTGCAGTGGATTTCAATATTGTGCATGGAGGGAATAGTCAACCTTTGCTGACATCATTTTTTGAAACACGTATATTTGATCAGCACTTATCAGCATTATGGAAAGTCTTATGTGCTTGTTAAGCAGCCTGTAGTGCATCTCATTAAATTGCATATAGATATATAATGTAAATTGTTACACATAAAATAGTAAATTAAGCCTTAAATGAGGTAAACTTTAACAACAACAAAAAACGGTAAAAAGTTTACAGGTACCATAATCATAAAAATAATACCATGACATGACAGAAAAAATACAATGTTCAAGTTAATCTACTTATGTAGAACCAGTCAATGAATTAAAATGTTTCTGTGAATTACTACCACTTGGTGTTCCAACACTCGTCACAATGGGTTCGGAAACTATTTGACTGACCAACTGCTGCATATTATTTTTTATAGCTTCTGTTAATTCATCTGATAAACTATAAGATAATGTCAGAATTGTAAGTTCCCATGAATAATTCCCCTGAATAAGATTAACTTTTGTATCCCATGGAGTAAATTCCGAGGATATTTCACTGATTCCTGGAATACTTTCCACAAATGTCATCCATTTATCATAACTTGAGTGTGCAGTCACTAAAATCATGTCAGCTGTTTTTCCCAGTTCGCATACTTCACTCCACAAAGGATGCTTACCACTATATACAGCATTAGATTTGTATGAGTCTGGCAGATTTCTATTATAAGGAATGAAAGCCATTGTTGGTTGGGTGGCCACAGGCCCAGTCTCATTGTATGGCCTGAAGGCTTCGTGAGGGGTAATCCAGAACACTTTTATGAGAATTATTGTTACTATTAGAAGTACAGAAAAAACAAATAATTTATCGGTCTCTTTCTCATCATCCCCTTCTGCTAATTCATCTATGCTATCCCACGTATGATTATCAACTTTTTGGGGAGTGTTCAAAAAAGACTGCAGTGCAATATCTGTTTCATTGCTGCTGAACGAATCATGTTCACAAAATAAATTGTGGTTAATTAAATTTTGGTGTGCCATACATTGCAATTGAGCACATTGTTCACAAGTGCTGCTTGATGTCTTATAACTTTGGGATAAGACTATTCCATGCGCTTGTTTTTGCTCGACACATTCCAGGAGTGCATCATCCTCCCATTTCATTTCCTTTTGTTGAAATGCAATGCATTTACATTTGAGTTTCTCATAGTCTATCTTATCACTATTAGAATCAAACTGTAAGTTGGAACATAACATCGTCAAATTCATGAAGATGTCCATCTACTAAACCAATTGAATAACAACAGTATAAATTTATATTGTCCTTTCACCCTATTAGCTTTAAATGATACACAGTTCTCAACGTCTCTCATAAATTGAATAGCTCTATGGTTACTTTAATAGTAATGATAAAAAGTTAATCTTACATATTAAAAAAACGTAAAGCTCAATTGCTTTAATGACTGAGAACCTTGAGTTGAGCCAAAGAGAAGTTACATCAGATACAACCTACCATGTCATTAAAATGTGTAAAATGAGATGTATAGTATGGACTAATTGGCTAGTGTAATTTTTAACCTATGGTTTATGCACGAGGGACTACTACAAGGTCACTAATTTTAAGGTCAACATGTAAAACATATTCACAGCAGCATGACTCAGCAACTAAAAGCATGGTCACATGCTGTTGATCTAATCATGGGATCCATGAATTTTCCAATCACATTTTTAGCTATGTATCAATAATATATATATTATTATAGTTTACATATAACAATGTGGGCTTCAACAAAACCAAGAGTGGTCCATGCATTTTAAGCTTTTACAAGTGATGAGAAATAAGTCCAGATACAACATTGTAGGTAATTTTGTTGAAGCTATGCTAAAGACAAATAATGCACTTAATTTTACAGTACTAGGTGATGATTATTCCACACTAGTAAAAAAAAAAGTGATTATCTACGTAAAGTAGTTTGTTGTTTACGTTTTTCGACCTACTAAAATTGACTTACACGAGTTAACTATAGCTAACCAGTGGAATAAAATTATACATGTGCTGGTAAACTACGTCGCTTAAAAATCCTAGCTATAGCTATACCTTTAGCAGTACCACGTCATCCGAAGATGACTGGGTTAATCGCAAGACCCATAGTACGCCTCGAGAAGGGACAAAAATATGCCCGATAGCATCAGTCTTAAAGGGCCTACTCAGATGATTGCGCAATTACTGACGTCATTAGCTTTCCTTACTGGGGGTGCTGCTGGTAGTCCAGCGCGCTGTCACGAGAAAAATCTGGGCGTGACGTTAGATAAGGGCGTTTAGGTAGACAATGGAGTAAGACGTAATCTAGAGAATGGCATAAAGCTAGACAATGGCCTAAAGCTAGACAATGGCCTAGAGCGTTCCTTTGCAAGACTGTTGGGAGACGAGCGGTATCAGTACCACATGCAGACGGAGAAGCACTAAGTATTTATTTGCAATCTAGGTCTTTACGGCGTGTAGCTAATAATTAGTCTGGCGTACGTTAGCTTCACCGGACGCGATTTTTTAAACGACGCACCCTTTGAGGACTTAGAAAAAATTCTGGAAATACTTAGGTACAAAGTACAAGATATTTTATACTTTGAACCTTATGTTGCTTTTTTTTCTCGTCGTCGTCAAGACACTGACAGCGAAGTCTTGTCCAACTTATAATTTTATTTGAGCTGTTGTGGAGAATAGTGAAGGGGAGTCGGTACTTTGACCATAGCTGGAACGTAAGTTAACCTGATTGCATGATGCGTTTGTGTTTGTGTGTGTGTGTGTATTGGTAGCTTGTGGCATAAAATTACTGTGCATGTTATATACCCTTATCTAACCCTTGCCCAGCTCCTTTCTATGAATTGTCTACCTGCAGTTTAGGTACTCCTTAAGAAAATAAGCCATTATTAGAGAATTGTTGCATAGTGATAAAAGTGTTTTGACCCCACCTCAAAGACACACCCACTTTGGTTATTGATTAAATATTAGAATGGGTGGTTCACCTAGTCTGGGATACCTAAACCCAACCTTACACTGGAATAGGCTTAGGATATCTCTATACTTGTCCTGTTTGTGTATACTTGTCCTGTTTGTTGTAAGTAGGTTTCTTTAAAATAGGCGAACAAACATTATCAATGTAAACTGGTCATTGTAAACTCATATGTATATATATTGTTGAACAGGTACATATGTACAGTATTTGGCTGAGACAAATTACCGTCAGGCTTCACCTCCTTTTATTATTATTATTATTGTTGTTGTTGATGTTCTTATTGTTATTTTTATTGTTTTTGTTGTTATTGTTATTATTGTTTCTTGTTTTAATTTTTTTTGTTGCTTTACTTTTGTCTATTTAATATTGATATCTATTTGATCAGAACATTTCACTAATCTTTCTGGTATCGCACACACATGTGTGTGTGTGTGTACATATGTGTGTGTGTGTGTGTGTGTGTATACATTATTATTCCCAAACTGTAGAAATGTTAGTAAGGTTGTTGTTCCTCTCTAAATATAGTTGCAGGAGTTCCACTCTTACATTGCACACTTCCTTTTTTGTACGAGTCATTTCTTTGCTTCAGCCAGCATTTGTACGACTGCTATAGTCAGAATGAGAGTATAGGATTCTGCTGACATTTATTATAGTAAATTAGTAGGAATTCCAGCTGCAGTATTTCCATAGGATTTGTATTATGTAAGTGTGTGTGTTGTTCAGAGACAATTGTCTGATGTGTTTTAAATAGAGATCACTCAAAGGCATTCCTTGGTATTACTGTAAGGCTCCAGTTGTGTTGGAACATGCAGAAAACTTTACCTGGGATGGATCTTTCATTATATTGCAGTCATGATTGTTGTTGTTTTGTTGTTTGTGTGGGATATAGCTGGGTGAAACATTTTCTGAGTGAGGGGAGTGGTCTCCGAGAGCTAGTGAGCTACATGATGTTCAGATACCAGTTGGAAGTCAGGTGAGTGAAGACTGTGACTTTATGGTGTATCTTATTATACTAGCATATAGTCTCCTGTCAGTCTATGCTGGTATGGTACAGTACTGTGTGTATTATGGGATAGTCCTGTAGCCCATGGCATCATAGAGATTCCTATAGAATATCCACTGTAGGAATCCCCTCCTTGCGGTTGAAAGTCCAGGTGTCCTATTTTGTAAGCATGAAAACAAAGAAAGTTAAGAACACCGTGAAAACGCGTTGAAAAAGATGTGTATATGATATGTCACAAGTGCAAACATAGGCACTCACATAAAAGAAACACACAAGCACATACTCACACGATAAAAATAAATAAATAACAAGCTATTATTATGAGACTCTGAAGCCTAGAAATACATTATGATATGCCACGAACTGGTGACAGGTAAACGTATATATGTTCTTTACATTACCTTGTGGTTGGTGTTGTAGGAAGCTCCCTCAGTTGTCACTCGACCTCCTCTACAAAGACTCCGGAGTAGTGACGCCATGATTCCTCTAGTCACTACCCTAGTCCTCAACTGGTCGTCAGCCTCAGACATTCACATCTGTGTGCTGTGCCTCAAGGCACTCATGAACAATTCGGTGAGTCTCTTAGTTTCATTTGTCTTGTAATAACACTTATTAATGTTGGCAAGCAAACAAGGAACTATCTGGAGTGTGAAAATTTGATAGAATTATGACAACCTTTTAGTGAAACTCTTAGACCTTGCAAAACTGGCTTATCTTGAGCTAGTCTAACTGTCAACTGTTTGTGTATTTATTTATTTATTTATTATTTTATTATTATTATACTATAGCAGAGTCTTTTTCAATGCAAAATGTATGGTAATACCACAACAGTGGAGAAATTAATAGTGCTCTAAGCAGGAAATGTATTGAATGGGAACATTACATGAAACATAAATAATTAATTAAGTGCAGTCATGTCAGTCACCACTGGCACACAAAAGGTAAAGTATCATTAGGTGTTTCAAGTTATAACTTCGGGTGCCGTAAATATTTTGACAATTTAGCTACCAGTTTGTAGTAGCTGGGCTGGCTCTCTCGCCACTCTGTGCTTTAAGAATTTGATTTAGACCCAAGAGTGACTCGCTCGCTCGCTAATTTCTACTTTAGGTTGTTGTTTTTTTCTCGTCCCACAGTGTTTTATACCTTTTTTTTTTTTTTGAAGTTCAGAATATATGCACATCTACTGAACTCACCGACTGGTGACACTGATGTTCTCCCTCCTCCCCTCTCCCCCTAGTCAAAAATCCTGTATCAAACCCTGATTATAAAGTGTGTTTGTTAGTTGTTTTTTTTGTTTTTTTTTGTTTTTTTTCTTGCTGTTGTTTTTTGCTAGTTTAGCTGTAGCATTAAGGGTGGCCGCACACCGCCCACGCAATTTTTACCGGTTGGTTGCTAAGCACGATTCTGCTACTTTCTTTATTTGCAGGGCTACTCTACTATACTAGAAGGATAAAGTACCTGCCGAAGATACTGCACGCCGACTTTGGAGTGAATCTGAAGGAAATATCATGGCCCCGATGTAAACTTTGAAACAACTTTTTGGAGCGGTGCGGCAAGTTGGAGCTCCAGAATTTTGTACGCCGCTAGCCAAGACGATACTCTAGGGCAAGACAACGAGTTTTTTTCCATTTCAATATTACTTTATGATTTATTTACATTTTTTTCCTTTTATAAGATTTTGAAAAATTCAAATTGTGGTGCCCTTCTTTTTTTTGTGTTCTACACGTGTGCAAAAAATATAGTCGTTCTCATTATTTGATTCCAAGAAAAACTGATTCAAAATTGTATACTTCTATTCCACTCGCAATTCTTAAGAAATGGACCCACCCCCTTATCTCGTACTACGAGTACGCGAGCAATTTTTTTTTCAATTAGTTTGTATTGGTTCTAAGAAGAGCCCGCCTATATCAAGAGTAAACAAATATCAATACAACAATAACAAGAGAGTTAGAAGAGAGAGCAGTTTATTGGAGATAGCCATAGGTGAAGGTATTAGATCTGCGCAGCTTGGGAAGTCTTCGCTCCGCAGCGAGCCTGGTATATCCATCCGCTTGAGTTCAGGTACGCAGAGTCCGGAGAACGGCTACAGGAGGAGAGGCAGCCTGGTGCACCTTGCTGCGTGAGCTCAGACGACGTATGGAGGGTTGCTGTAAACGGATATGAGACAACAAGAAGCTAAACTAAAACACCACAACTTCGCAAAGTATACTTCTGCTACTACTGCGCGATAGTTTCTGCTCGCGTATTATCAAATGGTGGGGTATTGGCGGGGAATAAATTAATGTCCGGATCTACAGGCAGTGCGCGTTGCTATGTGCGGCCACCCTTAAGGTCTCACTAGTACCAGCTAAAGATTCTGCCATTAAACTACTACAGTACGTCTTAAAATTTTACTGCAAACAAATACATATTGTGCATGCTTAGATATTTAGTGTGATGATCCTTACCACATAGTCCCATTGCAACATATTATTAGCTACGTGTACATTAAAAAAAAATTCTGTGAATTCCATGTATTTTTGGACAGCAAGAGTGCCTACTACAGAAATCAGTTTTTAGTTGTTGTTTTTTTGTGTTGTTTTTTTTTGGTGTTGTTGTTGTTTTAACAGTGATACTTTTCTTGTGTTTCCCATACCCTTTACCTAAATGCTCCGCTCATAATAGGGTCTGGGGACTTTGCCTTATCAAATGTGTTGCAATTCCCGATTTGTTTGAATATCAATGCCCTTTTACCCAGAGGAATCTCATCCACGCACACATGCATTCATTGAACTCAAACAACAGCAACATAAGACATTCATATGGAGAGAGGCTTCAGTCAATAACCATTTTACTACCACTTTCCTCCAAAGCCTTTTGAGCTAGTGTCCGTTCTGGCTGAAACTCACAATCTTTGTCATTTTTACTTGCTTCACATGTATATTTATACATAAATTCTTATTTTTGATTCTTAGTCATTTTATAAAAAAGGTTTCCATGACACACACTTATCGTTTAACCTTTCCTAAGTGGTAAGCACAATGACTAGCCTTGCACCTTAATAATGCTAATAATGACTAGGGGTGCGCTCAAAGCACACAGTGTGGCGAGTGAGTTAGCCCAGCTATAAAAAAAAAAAAAGAATTGGGGAAAAAAACAACAAAAAAAACTTAGCTAAATTGACAATACTTTACCATTTATTGACAAACCATTTATTGACAAACCATTTATTGACAAAAATATATGGTACAGGACGTTTTTGTATACTGGGCTAGCTCACTCGCCACACTGTGTGCTTTGAATACACCCCTAGTAGCATGAAGCCTATTGACACCAAAAGCTGTATTTATATTTTCTAGCGAGCCTATGTATATATAGGCTTAGAATATTCCTGCGTGCCATGAAACGAAATCAACAGCTAAAAAACGTTTTAAGAAACTTTGTGAAAAATGGTACTGATCGTACGAAGCTCCGCCCTATTTACGTAAAGAGAGGCGACGTACCAAAGCCATATATATATATAACATATATACCAAATTTTGCCTTGATCTTGGCTCGAGACTGTCTTGCTCACTTCGTTCGCTCGCCAATAATGTAGAGCTTCCATTCAAAAGTAAAACAGTATGCAGCTATAAGAATTTGCTAGCATCTGTGTAGTACGCATGTGTATGGGTGTGTTGTTGTATGTGTATGTTAGTAGTAGTGAGTGAACATTGGCAGCAACATACATTGAGACCATGTGGTACACATGTAATGACAAATTTCTGTTCTAATACTGATGTGCTTGTGATTTGCTGATTTAATACACAGAAGTGTCTTCAGATTCCAAATAGTGCCCAATTTTGTGTGTAATACAATAAGACATGGGTATAGCTAAAGTGTATGTATGTGTGTAGCTTGAGGTTTAGAATATTTAAGCCATGATAAGTGAAAGTTATAAAGCCAAAACACAGTGGATCTTTATGAATTAATGTACTGTAGGTGATAATGATTATTAATTAGTTAAAAAAACAACAATGTTACAAATTGTGGTGTGAGTCTTAATGACCACGACCATGTTTAAATTGATTTGCTTGATTATTTAGTTCATTTTTTCGCAGATTGTGCTTTCGCTTTATATGTTCTTTTCTGCCATGCTTTTGTTGTACAGCACAATCTGATTCTGGGTGTGGTCTCTTCACTGGCCGTCCACTCACTGCCATCTTATTCCTTCGAGGAGCTCCTTCTCGGCGACGGGAAATTGCTGTAGGCTGGACGTTTATTCTTCTTCCAGCTACTGGTATTATTTTATTATTTTTTTTGAAGTAAGTATGTAATAGACTGCTCAATTTCGGAGTTGCTGATAATTCTGGTTCAGTGCCAGAAATAGTGTCCAAATAAACTGTAAAAAACTTTTTTAGCCCATGTAAATATTGTGTGTCCATTTGCTTTATTCGCTTGCATACATCATCCACAAATGAGCAACATAGCTGTGACACATTTTGCATAAGCTCATCTCCCTCATTGGTGTCTTTCTGTAGTATATTAATTAAAGTATCTAAATTATCTTCAGCAGAATCATATTCACTGTCGCTGTTAGGAGAGATAGGAGCATTTGGCTCACATATTTCTGTACTATTAGTAGACATCATTTCAGAGTCTGTTACTGCCATACTGGTTTTTAAACTTTCGTAGAATGCTTGGGTACCTGCTCTGTCTTCACCTAAAGCTATCACAGCATGCAAATATCTGCCCCTTGCATTAAAAAAAGGAATTAAATGAGGCGAAGTCAGTTTATATTAGCTACGGCATGCTGATGCTTACAAGGCTCTCCTGTAGGAAAGCCAGTAATTCCAACACTGCATGTACATGTCCAATTCTCAGTATCTATGATATATTCTCGATCGCTGTGATTACTCTTAACTAAGTATAACAAATTATTACGATCGTGTTTAGTTATATCCGTATTATTTACCTGGTATGCTCCCAGTCCTTTGTGACGAAGTGAAATGTATCTGTCCATTCTATTATATGCCACTGATAGCAATCTTCGTTCATAGTACATTTCAAAAGTTACAGTTGTAAATTCAAAAATTTGGACCAAATTGTAGGCTTTGATTCTTTGAAATACTATGTCTTTTAAAATTCGTATTCTGGCCTCTGCATAATTATTTGTATTTATTCCTCTAGTACTGGTGTTGTCTCTATAACATATGGCCCACTCTTGTCGTCTCTCCCAATAAGTATTCACATGCTCATTAAAATTTATATATACTGCTTGGATATTAAATCTTGTTTTAGATCTTTGTATTTATTATTGAGGATGTATTCAGTTTTAGCATACACCATATTTCTTATTAATTGCATCAAATGTTGACGATGCTGAGACTGAATTTTATTGCTGCTATGAACTAACCATCTCCACATGGTTTGTAGAAAGTGAAATACACATAAGTACAGTGATGCACTGGGCCATGTCTTTTTCAAACCGCTTCGTTCAGCTTGGGAGTCATCAGTAATTATGTTGCCTGGACTACCTTTACGATAAAAACTATATGTAGGAAATAAATATTTTAAATGAGTCATAGCAGAATTAATTATTGATGTACTCTCCCCTGATGTAACCACCACTCCTAGAGGTAGCCCACCAGCAGCAGAGGAAGTTGACATGACAAACATAGGATTATTATAGTCATCAAAAGAGGACGATGAATCAATAAATACGAGTTCCCCAGCTTGTTGTATGTGTTTGTAAACTCGAGACATTAAAGGAGTACATATAGCTAAAATTAAAGGATGGTCATGTTTTCCTTCACTATTATTAAATCGTTGTACTGAAGCTTTACCACCAAGATCTTTGTTTGTTTCGTTATATTTATTTATCAGTGTTTTGTTGGTACATTAAATTCGTTTCATATTCAAGGTGTGCACTACTTGGAGAGTGACCTTGTTTAAATAAATCATAATACTTGGATTTGGTTTCGTCCGATATAGGCCTGAATCTCAGAGCATCAGCTACATTAATGGTGTGATTATGATTATGTTGTAGGATGACCTCAACTAAGTATCCTCGATGACGTTGATGAGGTGCTAATATAGTAATACTTATTTGTGCAGGACAATTATTATTCTTAAGATTATGCAAACAGTGTGTTGTCTTTAAGCTCAAATTAGTTATTTCTTTTTTTCGTTGGTTATGGTGGCATCGTAAATATAGTTTCTTGCATACTCTCTTTCCTAATCTATTTTTGCTGCGCTGAAACACCATGGTCTCCTGTGTCACTTGATTGTATTGTTGCACCCATTCTCTTGCTTCTTGTTCATTTTCTAATTGTATTTTGAATGTACATTTGAAGTTATAGGTTCGAGTATTGCAGTAATCTATTTCAACAAACTTGTATGTGTAATTACTAAGGCAGTACTGCTGCTATGTAATTATTATGAGCAGTTATGTCATCTATGCTTCCACTCTCACTGTTGTACTCAGCTGTGCATATTTCATCATTAATTTCTTGCCGCTTTTTAAAATCGTGAATTATTGAGCTGGTATTTATTTTACGTTCAATAATCCAAGAAATTACACTAAGTCTCAACTGAGTACTGTGCTTAGAGGGTTTAACTAAACATTGGGGAGAAGTCTTTTCATTCCAGCTGTACCAGTTCTCCCAATTACAGCACATCACAGCTGCCACACAAAGCACTATGACACCACAAACATTAGAGCAAGTTTGGGTGGGATAAAATGGACACACGTTTGTCGGATCTTTCTTCTCATTGGATTGCAAGTTTATAATATTGTATAACTTTAGTTCTATTCCTAATTTACCTAATAATGGTTCAACCATGTGTGTTTAAGTTAGATGGAATATCCTAGCTCAGTGAATCACCGTAATACGCTAGTTTTGTTTCAGTATTAAATGCCAATAATGTCCAATGATTTCCTTGCTTTATTCCATCAGAAATAAAAATGGACTTACTGATATGGTCTTGTCCTACATTAAGAGCCAAAATAACCTTTCCATTCTGAAACACTTTGCTTTTCGATATCAAGAAATCTCTTATGCATTTATCTGGGGTACATACTACGCACATAATATCTTCATACTGCTGATTCAAAAGAGTGAACAATTCATTTATTTCATTTTCAGTTATCCAATTATCTCTAGTTAAATTTATCAGCTTTGTTTCATGATTCGAGCTAGATTGGCTAAAGAACTCCATAATTATTTTAGTATTAATTCCATATAAGCCACCAGTTTCGGTTAACCAAGTCATAATCTTACCTATGGTGCTGTTATGTTTTAAGTCGTAATGATACCACTGAAGTTGTTTTAATCCATTATAGTCCATCAATCCCATTGGAAATTTTATGTATATAAATTTTTTCACACTTACTTCTGTTTGTTTACATAGCAGACTTATGGCTTTGGTAATGGAAGTGAGTGAAGGAATCTCTGTTAGACCACATGGATGGACCACTGACTTTGCAACCTCGGAAATTACTACGTCCATGGATGGACTTGCAGATATGACTGGAGCATTATCATAACATAACTTTTCCAATCCTCCACCCTAATCATGTACAATAAATCAATATGTTGTTATGTTGTTGTTTTATTCGTATTGTACTTACCATAAGATATTGACGACTTTTAGAAAATTTTGTGGATGACTGTCGGGTATTATCTCTGGAGCAATGAAACGTTTAAGATAAATTAGTTTAATTTATATGTCAGTCATTGTAGTTTTTTTAAATGGTGTTATTTTCAAGATAGTGAACTAATAAGAAAGTGTATTAACCTCTTCTTCTAATACATACACCATTATTCCTTACCTTGTCAAAAAAAATGCAGTTAATAACAGTAGAACTCTAAGCATCAAGATGAAACAATCTTATAAGAGGAAAGAAACTCCAAAAACAGTTCAGGATCAGGAAAGTGATCTGGAACAGTAAAAGACCCAGCATTCACCCCTGGATCTGGGAACAAAGAATTCCAACAGATTGTGCTGAAAAGCACAAGGAATCCTGCATGGGTACAGTCACAAGAAGCCATAGAAGTAGAAACTTTGAAGACAGCATGGTAGCAAGCATTTCACCGCGGGAAGCCAAAAAAAATAAATAGGGCAAACTCTTGGCCACCGCGCATGCGCAAATGATTGAGCTATCTGGTGCACCATGAACTTTGACCTTTAATAAACGTTGCTAGTTTTTCTAAGTCCTCAAAGGGTGCGTCGTTTAAAAAATCGCTCACCGGACCCTTTTCCTTCGCCCACGTATAATAATAATAAAAGGAAAAGGGTCGGCGACGCCAGACTAGCATAATGTCCCCAAATGTGGTGCTAAATCATGACCTTGTACAAATTAGGTACTCCCACAAGAGATGCCCATGAATAATAGTAGTACTGAATATTTTGCACCACTCTGACGGTAATGATTGCTTATTGCCAACAGCTTTCAAAGATCTTCTGGATTTCCCCCCTCATTGGTACTGTATCAGGCTAGTCCTGTGTGAAAGAATAAATATACTTTGAGAAAGAAAAAATCTTAACTAAACAAGGGTGGTACCTCTCTGAGAACAAAAAGGAGGATTTTTTTTTTTTACACAATACAGAAGAGGGATGACACCTTCATGTCAGGTAAAGTCTTCAGACATCTCTTACACAAAGTAAGCCTACAGACATCTCTTACACAAAGTAAACTTGTCTTGCCAGCCTAGCACAGCCAGTGTATTTGGTAGGACGCACTGAAAATATGGTAGCTTTTATTACTTCACAACAAATAGTTACTAGGCTCAACTAAATATTGAGTATGTAACCCCCACTTTTGTGTATAAAATTTGTAATTCAGCCAGCATAGTGCATAATAAAGTAATAGTGTATTCTCTGGGTTATATACTTAGTTGTTTCTACCAGAGATCTTTCCTAATGATTAGGTATAGCTACTTAGCACCAGCCATCAGACTGATATTATATGTGTTAAGATTGTATCAATCTAGCTACTGTGATTCAAAGTGTGACATTCAATACAAATAGTTCAGCATAATAACTACATCATCAGTTGCAAGACTGCAATTGTTGTCCATTTTAGTATAATGTGTGTTGATGTTGTGCAACAATTCTCTAACCACAAGGATTATGATATCAGCTAGTAATTGGCTGAGCAAGCAGCTTCTTATCCAAAGTTAATTGCATCATTATGACTTACTAAATACCATGTTCCACTCATCAAGTTTTCATAGGACTATAATTGTAATCATCGAGTCAACTCAAGGTATCTATGTATAATAATTTAAGGTAAATGAATATAAAAGAATGGAAAAAAACGGTTTATGCTTATTTGCATACAAAGTAGCTGCTAAATGGTGTGTTATTAGCTACTGTTCATTATCACATATAGCTAGGCTTGGTACATATACGGTGAGGCAGACAGGCAATTGCCTGGCCCAAATTTTCATAAATCCATACCCACAATAGGACGGTTCGAACCTTATTGAACTTATTTATTGCCAGACCTAACAAATGAGTTCATAAAAATTAAATAGTTTATGTTTAACGTGTTCATTTTTGGCACCAATGGGACACACATGGATAGTTCTCTTTCTTACAGCAGCCTTAACTACTATAATCACTTTATTTATTTAGGCCTTACACATGACAATTTTTCTGCTAGGTGCCCCTAGGCAACTACAATCAAGGAACTTCCTTGACTATCTGACAGTTATGCCCTTGAAATGTCAAGGATTGCCTAAGTTTAGCCCAATTGTTTTGTAAGGAAGTGGTCACATGCATTGTGTATCAGTCAGCAGCTGGCTGGCCCCACAATGATGATCTGACAGTTTGGCAAGCAATTTGCAAACTTATATGGAGTTATGGCTGGCTACATTAGCACGAAGAAACTAATTATGGCCACCAGTTCAGGCCCTAGTTAGTGAGCAGATAGCTCCTGTGACTTCATGTAAAGGTAGGCACAGATCTGAAGAGTGTGATGAATTTTCAGGATAATAGGGTAAATTTCCAAAGACCTGTTAAGACTATAGCTGGGTATTCTTTATTTTTTTAAAAATGTCCTAAACATTGATAGTATTTTTTTTTCCCGGCATGGTTTGTGGGTGTGCCAGTAATTAAAAGGTCACATTTTTATTAATTTGAGCCTAATAAATAAACTGTTTGTTTTTTTGCTTGTTATTTTCTGCCTTGTTTAATGTGAGTAGTTATAGTTCAGTATAGAATAGTCATGAATTTACTTACTGCTGGTGTGAGAAGTGCATTACTGCCCACAATAATGATAGGCTGTATGAAGCCAGATAAATGCATGCTATGGACTTCCTAAAAATTTATGCCAGTTGAAACAGTATAAGGATCTCCTAGCTTTACATGCTTCTAAGAAGAATTTTGTCAGTGAAGAGGAAAAAATGGAGCATTCTATTGTTGTTGTTTTTACCTTTATTATTAGTATAAGATAGCTAGCCAGGTGTTCATAAATTATAGGCAGATGTGAATTTAATGCGGCACCAGCCAAAAATTGAAACTTCCTGTATGTCACACACACTTAGGAAATGTACCTATTCTACACCTATCACATGTAGGGTAAGAGCCAAAATTTCATATAGTTACGAAATTCACCTCTATCATATGTACTATAGGGAGCTATTGCATTCAATTTCATATGAGGAAATTTCAATTTTTTCCTAGTGATGTTTAACTGGTAAACTTGTATGGATTATTGGCTAGCTACATCATCTCTTATTTGAATTATGCATTACATCATCTCTTATTTGAATTATGCATAACTCAATAGTTAAGTGTGCACTGTCATCTTCCAGTTGGTGGGGAGCATGAGAGAGCATTTCTATATATAGCAGAACACTATGAAATAATGGTTATCAAATAACATGATGTCTCATAATATCTTGCTTTACAGAAAGCTAATGTGATTTGCTTGGATTGCTACAAGATGGGGATTATGATGGACTGGAAGAAAGTGAGGTAAGTTACAAATCATAATAACTAAACTTTCCCCTCAAGTAATTATTATTGGACATAAGCCAGGTCATAGCTAATATAATAGCTATAAGGCCATCTATAAGTAGCTAAGAGGAAGGTTTCTTCACTTACAAGAGGGAGGGGCCTAAATACATTTATGTGAAAACTTACTAAAAAAAACTATATAAATAACTAATAAATGAATGGTTTGATTTCTGAGTGTAGATCATGAATTTGCATACAGTATCGTGTAGACTGAAATACACATAATATTAACTTAATAAACTCAGTTGGGGAGGAAATGCTAATTCTTTTGCCCCCCCCCCCCACCCACCCACCCACCCAGGATCTTACTGCATAGCAGCATTATGGTTAAATAGCTTAGTATTTATTACCCTATTTATTTCTTTTTCATGGTAGCTAGCTAGCTCAATTTTCATTAAGAAATGTATTCTAAGTTCAACAATACAGTAAGAAAAACTTTATCCTGCTGGGATTGTAGCTAGCTAACCAAGATATTTCAAAGCTGAATTTATTCATTTTTATTATACTTCGTATATTCTATCTACTTCTTACAAAATTTTCAACCACTTTAAAAATATCTTGATTTTAGTAGTAATCATTGTATTTTTTAGGACCACACTCACACACACACACACACACACTCACACACACATATACACAGTAGCAAATTTTCTCAAGTGCATGTATGTATATACTTTGGAAGCCCTAACCACGTCTCTGTCCTTTATATAAAACTTACTTGAAATAGTGTTGCAGTCTATTATCACACGTATGCTAATCTTGTAATACCAATTACATAGTGCGTGTATTAATCCGCAGTTTAATAGACTTATCCTCATACTTTATAGTCACATGTAAAAATTAATTATTAACATTAAGAAAGGAGGTAGTAAAATGTATAACATATAACTACAACATGTATCTACAATGTGTGAGACAAAACTACTATGAATGCTTTCAAGCTAAACAAAAGGCAATAGTTTACAAAACTTAATAAAAACATGACAACAAAGTTTCAAAGGGGTTAGAGGAGTACTGTTGAACACAAAGTTCAGGGGTGCAAGTTTCAAAATTCTTGCAATGAAGAGAATCCTTTGAAAGGACTCTTGCTATAGAAGACATCAGCACCAGATGTAATATTTCCATGGTCAGGATAAGCGTGTACTGGCTCACTGATGTCCACTGGAGCATATTCTGCATCTTCTTCTTGGCGATTCGCGCTTGTAGTAATGGGGAGTTCAACCCCTATACCAACAAGTTCACTTAAGTTAGCATTACCAGCACCAGAGCTCAGTCTAGCATAGACTTCACTCGTATGGGTCTCATTAACAGCCTCTTCAAAAGCACTAACATCGAAAGCCTGACTAAAAACAGCACCGTCATTGATCGACACAGCCATGTTGCAGACAAAAGTAGCACCACTAAGTTGTACAGCTGATGCTCTCACATAGCTACTTGGATATCTAGCCATTGAATTAGAGGGGTATATTGTTGCATGCGAAGATTCCGGTTCAGTTTCAGCACGAGGTGAATGCACCTCATGACGACAGAATATGGGATAGAGACAAGGAATCATGAGCAACAATATAGACACTATGATGAAGCAAGATATCCAGCGAGTATGTGTTATGCGTGGCAATTTCTTCACGCTGCGTTGTGCAGTATCGCATTGTCCAGTATTATTATCAAGTTTCACTTCGCATGACTTAGTGTTGGAGCTGTACAGTGCCACTACACTGTACATGCAGGAAGTCCTCTTCCGGGTGGTAACTACATCAGTCGCATGAGTATGCAGTTGACGCAGCAGCCTCCTCATTGGACACACCTTACCGACTGCAGTCTTCGGATCATCAACAGACTTCTTCCTCAGTCCAGTTGAAGAGTGTGTTATAGGGAATCTGGTGACTGATGTAGCTTGACTGTTCGGTCTGCCAATGAACTTAATAGATTCTTGGTTAAAGCAGTACTTCTGTTCAAGAGATCCCGGACTGGTTGGAGTAAGTTCTATAGGAATAGTCTGTGACGTAGTATCTGAAGTAGTGCAGTTAGATAGGTTCGGCTGAACGCTATTATCAGATACCGAAACTTGAATAGAAAAGATTAATAGCAGTGGTATAACAAGTTGCAGAATCTTAAAAATAAACTGAAAATTAATTCTTTCCGTGTGGGAGCTACTATCACCCGAAATATTAGAGAAAAAGTTACTTACAGAAGACAAAATATAAGTGAGAATTGCCGAGTAAATATATACCGATAATAGCGTAGAACCATTGCAGTGGGTGTGGTCATTGCTATGAAGACTCGTTGAGTTAGAACAGGATGTTAGAATTTCATCTTGAACTAGCAGTAAGCCATTGTCATTCACTTCCTCGTCCTGGTCCAGCGGCAGGAGCACACATTCGAATACTTTATACGTGTTGCAGTCATATTGTACGTACTTTTGCCCGACCTTGCATACGGCCACACGATCACTGTTCCCTTCCTGACCGGTATAACAATAAATCTTTACAGCCGCACAGAAGATAAAAATAATAGCAGCAAATGTGAGTGCTCTGGAAACGATTCCAAAACTAAATATATAACAAAATATTTTTTAAAAATATTATTAAAATTCAGCAATCATATACTTAACATTGTGAAAATGCTTTTTATAAACATAAGAATTTCAAAACAATCAATCATTTCCTTTTCATCTTAATACATGTACTTCGTATCCTTAAATAGTATTATAATTACAATTAGATTATCTACTTACAATTTAGAAGTCATGGTTTTCCATCGAATCAAACTCATCGTGAAAGAATATCTGTGGAAAAAGTACTGAATTAAATAAAATAGTAAGACTAGTGTGTGTGTGTGTGTGTGTGTGCGTGTGTGTGTGTGTAATGTTGTTTATGCTAGGATAATGTTGTAACCAGGCTTTTTCTGCACGTAAAGGGGCGGGGCACAGGAGAAGGAGAACGTCCGGTAACTTTTGCCAGGTTTTCTTGAACTTGTATCCAGAATGTTGAGACAAACAATTAAGCGACCACAGTGAGGTAGACGTCAGTCTTACACATTGACTCATTTACTCAACTCCACACTTGCTGTAATTTATTTCACGATATTGTGCTCGGTAGATATCGCACAGGTCTACGACGTCACAACACAAATTAATTGCATTCCAGCATTTCATAAAAACCTGGCGAGAGTTACCAGACGTTCTCTGAGAATGGCTGGTTCGAGACTAGGATGTAAAGGGGCTGTCATTAAGATACTGATGAAAATGTGGGAAAAGTATCATCCCCAACCTTTCCTCCCCCCTCCCCCCCAAAATTTCAATGGCAATTTGGCCTTCCTCATTTGTATGTTATAGCATAAGCAGTAATTATTACAGTGCGGTTAAAATTAAGCGCTTCATTTCTAACTAGTTCTTCTTGATGTTGCCTTGTCAACTTGTTGTAAGAAAAAAAAATGCTGCAAAATAGTGCACTATATACAGTAGAGTCTATTTGAGCTCATAATGAATCATCTCAACCAAGGTCTATATCCTCACTATTAAGCTCATTTACCTCGAGTCTATAGGTGACATTAAGTATCGTGTTGTTGTGGTGATCCAGAGGTTAATAGAGTTTAGCCACAGACGTGTTTTAAATACTAATGAAACTTTCATTTCATGCAAGTAAATGACAAAGTTCAGCAAATTTTATTTCCAAACAACAGACAGAGAGTTTGGATTCAAAAACAACAAAACAAATTGCATCGGCAGTGCAGTTGAAATGAACCATTCTTTTCATAAGCAACTTCTTACAACCCTGAAGTCGGCATGGGGCAACACATCCTGTACATGCTCATGAGTCTGATAGGACGAGTGTAGAGTTAGTAGTCAAGTGGCTGTGGGATGGCTGGTGTTGCAATCAATAGCCATTAATGATGTCATCAACCACTAAAGTCACATGTCAATTATCTCATTCATATCTCAATTGAATTAAGCACGGACAGTCAGGCTGGGCAATCATGTGACAATGAATTCTTTCAAACCGGTGATGTCATTAATCAGCCTGTAACTATGTTTGTTCTTGCATGCATTCTTATGGTGTTGGTGCACTCCATGGGATACCAAATCGTTCTGATAGATGGACTGACACAAAGATGACATAATACAATAATTAACACTATTATGTATGTAGACAATGATAATGTGACGTGTCAGAACAGGTAGACCACCTCCAGTCATAGAACAGAACATACACTAGAAAATGCTCGTGTAGCATTGGTTGGGCGAGCGAGGTTCTGGGGAAATGTTGACACTTTCAATTGCATTGGGGTCATTTGGCGCACGCATGAGCCATATGCGCAAATGGAATGCGCTCGCGTTTAAAAGACCACGTATTCAGGATGCGCAAATGGAAACGACGTATCGCGTTTTAACAAGAGAAGTTCTGGAATGCGCACGCGCGTTTAAAGGACGACGTGACGTATTCAGGATTTCCATAGACTACATCTTAGAGTTGCTCGCTCGCTTCGCTCGCTCGCCAACTAGCATAGTATACTCAATCCATGGGACTGAAAACTCAATGGAAAGGGAGAGTGGACCAATGGACTGTCATTCTGGCAGTGTATAGCCACTTATGTTATCTCCGGACAAACTGCAACCAATTTTACACATATTTCTGGCTTATAATTATTGAAAAGATTTAGATCTATAAATAAAATAAGACCAACAAGCAAAGCCAATTAGAACCATGACAGGAAACATTTTTTACCAATGAATTCATGCAATAATCTCACACCTATGACTGCCACGTTGCTACTCACCTGATGTGAGTCAGCCTATTAAACCATATAGGGTTGGCTGGTGTAGTTATAAAAACCCCATAAGATCTTACAATTATACGGCTACTACTAATATTCAATAAAATGACTGCAAATAAGTATTTTTATATAAAGTATAGATGAATTATATTTTTAAGGTAAGCGAAACCAACTGATCCTGTACTTATATGTAAGTGCAATACTGAATGACCTTTTTTTTATTCGTATGCTTATTAAAACAGTAGCTACAAGCGAGACAGAGTTGCTGCTTCATAAGTTGCTACCAAATGAGTGATGAGCAAAACCAAGTGAACATACAGCTCCGAGTGAACATACAGCTCCGAGTGAACATACAGCTCTGGGTGAACATACAGCTCTGAGTGAACATACAGCTCTGAGTGAACATACAGCTCTGAGTGAACATACAGCTCTGGGTGAACATACAGCTCTGAGTGAACATACAGCTCTGGGTGAACATACAGCTCTGAGTGAACATACAGCTCTGGGTGAACATACAGCTCTGGGTGAACATACAGCTCTGGGTGAACATACAGCTCTGAGTGAACATACAGCTCTGAGTGAACATACAGCTCTGCGTGAACATACAGCTCTGAGTGAACATACAGCTCTGGGTGAACATACAGCTCTGGATGAACATACAGCTCTGGGTGAACATACAGCTCTGGGTGAACATACAGCTCTGCTCTGTTGCTTTGGTCACCTTCTGAGAATGCCACTAGCTAATCTAACCACAACTTCTATAGGGAATTAGTAGTAAGTGTTCCATTTGCTAGCATGATCAAGTGTGTGTGTGTGTGTGTGTTGTGTGTGTGTGTGTTGAGTGTGTGTGTGTGTGTGTGATATTATTAGCCATTAGCATTCAAACTTAAATTTCATAAAGACCAGCTCACTCGCCACTTATGCTGAAGCTCATCACTAGACCAGTTAAACCAACATTAACTTACCACAAGAACGGCGCTGTCTACGCAGCAGGTTTAGAAGAAAGCTCTACCTAAACAAATCGCTTATTCGTCACTAACGTTACAGAAGTACCACTACCAATCAGTGCTCTAGCTCTTACGGTACCACCAGGTCCCTCGGCGAGCACTTCACCGGTTACTTTTTTTGTAGACGCAGTATAGTAGTACCTCCAGAGCAGTCGGTCATTCACGTTTCCCGGGCTCATCGCGGAATCGTGTGGGCAGTCACTTCCGGAAATTGGCTTCACTTACCAGTGAACACTTTACCACATATGTTTTTTTTAGGTAAAGGGTCTTGCAGGATACTTTAATGTTCGTAAAAAAACAACGAAAGTTTGAGTTGTGCACTGGAGCAGTATTTTCCAGGATTGATTTAGCTTACTTTTTTTTAATTGTACAGTTGTAATTTAAGGTCCTGAACTGCAAGTATTGAATAATGTTGCCCCTTTTGAATAATTACCTATTGGTCAAGAGCCTAAATAGAAAGCACCATTACTGAGTTGGTACAGCTCGAGTTATGCATCTTGAGGCTTAAACTGTTTTCAGTGTTCAGCTCTGGAACAGCTTTGCAACACCTCTCCCTCCCCCCAAACTTTTATCTTTAAAATAATACAATAGACACAAGTTGCAGTTAGCACATACAGTATCATACAAAAAACAAAACAAAAAAAAAGAACGTTAAGTATCATGTAGCATGTACAAAAAAAAAAAAATATGTAAAAAGTTGATTTCAATCACCAGAAGCTGATGTAAAAGCAGTCAGTGGAGAATCGGCCAGTGTAGGACGATATTCATGCTCGGGCTTGTGAGTAGTCAACGAATCGGTCTTAAATGTGACAGTATCCATGGTGACAGAGAATGAGGGAGGTGGGGCAATCAGTACGTTCACTGCAGGAAAGGTGCATGTCACAGCCTTTATCAACACCCGACCAGAAACCATTACTGACGTTGAGTGATGTCCCTCTATTGACTCTTGCTTGCCAGTTGAAGGTGGACCATCAGGATTAAGTGCAGCATCTTCATGGTGGAAGCTTTCCAATGTATCTGTAGAGTAGATGCGCTCTGAAAGTTCTGATGGTAATCCAAATACAATTTTACCGCACACCTCAGAATTCTGAACACGTTTTAGTGTGAGTCCTGATTCCAATTCCTGAAGTGTTCCATAAGAATGACTTAGATGTCTCTTTCCGTCCTTCTGCATTAAAGTAGACTGCTTCATTCTCGGTAAAGGGAAGTCATTATGTTGAGCTGCAACAGGAGATATAGGGTGAAAGGATGACTGGAAAGAGTCATCATCTGAAAAGTTGCTGTCAGTATCAGTGATGTGGTCCTGTACAGATTGGGCGTTAGCAATGCCGGCTGTAGGAGGTCGTCCAATCAGGTAAGGGCAAACTCTCCAGACCACAAGAACGGTGCCCAAAGCCAGGAATGCACACATTGTCACACACAAACTTTGAACTTCCAACAAACCAGCAATCCGCCAGTCGTCTTCATCCACAATACGCACACACACGTCTTTGTGAGATTCTAAGTCCGTGGCATTCCAAATATACTGGCGATGTGATGGGTTATCACAATGGTGTGCTCCATTTAGGACTGGTTGCACGGCAGAGCCAGTCAATAGCATGCTACCAAGGAGTAATACTTGGAACCGACGATTCAACTTGTACAGTGCCTGGGATGAAATGGTTATTAAAGATCCTCTGCCTCTATCGTCATGACCCATTTTGTGAGACACATAACCCGGCCTGGACTGCTTGTCTGCATAACAGGATGTCTCACTCCAATTACTCAATTCTGTCTTGACAATGCAAAGTTTCTCAGGTGTGATTACGGATTGCGAAATCGTGTTGTCTTCCTGAGATGGCTTGGATGTTTCATCATGATGGACCACAGGCAATGTACTGAGTTCCGATTCTTTTGCTTTGGGCAAATCAGTTTCTTCTCCTTTAGGTGGCTGCTCCATTTCGTTCCCTTGAGCTGGCTCTGTCTCTTTCACTTGGTTGTTATTGTTACCAAACAGTTGCACCAGTTTCTGACGTATCCTGTAATATTATGTAATTATAATAAATAGATTCTCGTTAATCAGTGTGTTTGTGTGTGCGTGTGTGTTTGTGTGTGTGTGTGTGTGTGTATGTACAAGTTGTGAATATTGCCACTGGTGTCTATACATTCAAATGACAGACACTGCACATAATTTTAAGTTTAAAGTCAGAGGAATGTATATATTCACATACATGCACAAATATTCAGGACAATACATACGTACATATATAAGCTTTCAACCAATTCTAGTAAACTAGAGCTCAGGTGAGCAGTTACCCCCTCCCCCCCTCCCCCCTTGCTATAGGCTTGAGCCCTGGAAAGAATTTAGTAGAGATTTCAATAATTATAAAAGTGCAATTAATGTGGGTGGGCTCAATGGTATGCACAGCTTTCAAATCGGTAAAGATCACCAACAAAAATTAGCAGCAAAACCCAGAAACAAATTTCAAAAGGACAACTAGTGTTTGCTAAAACTCTAGTTTTGTTACAACCCGTCAGACTGTCAACACGAACACTTCTACCCTCTAGCACTAGCACATATGTACAGTATGGGTAAAAATGAACGTTAAACTACTGAATGAAACATGTAAAATGCAGGTGTGTATATATATATATATATAATATAACAAGTACTTTTCTTGTAGACATTTTACATTTTATAAACGACTAATAAGCAAGATTCTGATTGTCAGCTCTAATACCTTCTCACAGGAAGATAGCATTGGTTGATTTCCTAATTTATTTTTTTACACAGCACAGTTAAAAATTCCTCATTTAAACTGGGGTTTAAAATAGCACTTAGCATCTATTTATCACATTAAAGTGAACATATTTGTAAACGTTTGAGGTACTTCTCAAAACGAACACAAAACATGACTTGTGGCTTTGGCCAGATGCATTCTAAAGTGGTCAGTAGACGTGGAATGAAAATGATGCAAACACTCGGCCTAACATTTTCACATTATGGAAACTACTTGCCACTCTTCCTTAAGCTCATGCTCTTGTGAACGCTCAGGATCATCTCTTTGTAGGCTTGCACTAGCTCTGATCAATATCAATTATCAAATGGAAATAGATAGCGTTTGTAAACTAAATATAAACAAGCATCCACGTAAAATAGAATGTGCAAGTTTATTGTTTTAATTTTTTTTTTTTTTTTATTCAATTCATTTGTCATTTCATTGGTTCATTCAGTTTTATCACTCCGCCATGGTAGACCTTCAGCAAAATGTCGAGCTGGTTGGTTTCACCAACAAATAGGGGTGTGGCTTTTATGGAATGGGTGTGGTTGTGGTAAAACGGATGTATAGTTAGACTTTAGGCAAATTCTGAGCCCCTCTCTGAAAAATCCTGTCTACACCCCTGACTGTGATATTTACATATCTCTTCTCTACTTTCTACTATGCTTCCACTGTTGGAAATGCTTTCAAAGAGTTGATTGACCACTTCAGCACCAAAGTCATTTCTCGCCATATCCAAAACAATTTTAAGCCTACTTACTACCTTAGTATTTGGAATCCCCCCCAAAAATTAACAGAACAAATCACTAGCTTTGCTCTTACGGCACTAGAGCTACTTTGCTCAACTGCCAACCTCTTGTGTCGGTGAATGTGTATTAATCACTATGTAATTGTAATCACTAATTACACAAGCACGTACTTAGAAACGAGATCACAGTTGCTAAACAAACACTTACCAATCTATAGGAGCCACTATGACTTTAGATTTGAGCCAACTGTTACCTTTGACCGTGGGACACTACACAAACATAATATAGACATATTAATGAAATATACATGTATTTGATATAACATAACTTGTATGCCATTTTCATCTATTTTTTAGATTACCTTCACAAATTTGAAATTTCGGGACATATAATATTATACAAGGAAACAGACATGCAGGTGCTGGCTATGGGAAGGTATGTAGAACCATACATGAAAAATAAAGACTACAAGATATTTATATGTACTCATACAATACAAGGGGGGGGGGGGGGGGGGGGGGGTGGGGGAAGGGAGGGAGGGTCAATGGTGTGAAGCTGGGCTTGGCTTATAAGTGCAGAGCTAGCTGCATTTATGGTGGTGAAGGGGAGAGGGGGTGGGCATTGGCCCCCCTAGGAAAGCCTTTGCCCATCCTAAAATCTGAGACAGCTGTTTCTGCCCCTCCTATGTAGATACATTCTCTGTGTACGGCAGCCCCTGTAGTAGGAAATATTGCAAGATAATGTATCCCTGCTATTTGTACATGAAGTCTTGTTGTTTAGAAATCTGCACCACCCATATCTAAATATGGGCTGTGTGCATGTTACATGTGGCATTATAATATGATTAATGTAATGAGCCTTGTGTGGCACAACCCCCCCCCCCCCCCCCCCCTCACACTCGGCAGATTAGATTAGATACGAGAATAATAAATTGGTGTGCAAGCAAGTGAAGCAAACATTGCACTCCTTCTAAAGCAGAGATTTCTATTTCTAGTAAACTTAGCACAACTATAACACAACCCACTCCATTTTTATCTCGTTAGCACTATAGCAAAATAAAATTAGGCTTGTAAAACTGTATATTTAGGCACAAAGAAATGGGGAAAAGTGGAAATTTGGTGGATAGGGTCCAACAGTCCCAGAGGTGTCGTCTGTTACTTCTAGTTCGCACAAAAAACAAAACAAAAAAACAACAACAAACTAAACAACAGTTTTGATGAATAGTTCAGTATAAGATAAAATAAAGAGTAACTGCAATTCAGTGCCAACATCAATAATCACATATTCTCACATGACTGAGCTAGTTGTATGGACTATGGTCTGGCCACACTAGCTAGAGAAGTTACAAACTTCAACTCAGAGACTCACAATTCACTAAATTGGTCAAAATGGAGCTTAAATAGATTTTACCCAACTGGGCAATTAAAAGTACTGCGAGTTGGAACTTCGAGCCTGAGTTAATTAGCATTATTAGGTAACAAGCTCTTCACCCACGAGCTGCTACAGAAAGGGTACCAAGACTCACACGGAGAGCTGCGTGCCCGCAGCGCAACACACAAACTGCCCACATACTCACGTTTGAATCGTTTAAGTCTCCAACAGACTCATCACTGTCCCCCTGGTTATTCTGCTCCAAGTTTACCGCCCCATCCATGTGTGTAGCCTAAGCGAAGAAAGAATAATACACACAACGACGAACTCGGAAGCCTTGTTTCCGGAAGAGCTAGTATACCTTTATCCCCGCCCCGGCCCCCCGCGGACAATATAGCCACACCTCCCCCGATTAGTCACACACGTCACTTAATATCCGACCATACTACTACCCACAGTTTTGATAAGTTGATTGTTGTGGTGAATCAAAATAAGTCAAAGTGGACAGGCGAGTGAGCCTGTAGTGAGTCAGTGACAGAGGTGAGGATAAACTTAACTATGGATTGACTCTTATTTGAACACCTCATGTTGAACATATCATATTGTCTTTTCAGCCTTTAAAGTTATTTATCTAGTTGTGAAAAATACATAAGAGTGTTTTCCAATAGACAATTTTTTTTGATGATTATAATTGAGTGATAATTTCATTATTATAATAATCTATTCTAGCATGTCAGAAACAAGCCGCCGCAGGCTTTTGTTTGAGCCCAACACAAGTGAGGAAATCTTCTGTGCTCTCTGCAGCCAATCCAACTTTAGCTAATCAACAGCAAAATCATGGAAGGATCCAGACTCCATTGCGTATGTCACTACTCTAGATCTTACTCGAGATTTATCTCAATGTCGACCCTGTAGAGACATGACATATCCAAAATTCTCAAGAACCCTGATTCTTTGCCTAGGTGGAAGAAAAAAAAACAACTAATTGTTTCAAAAAATCATTTACATGCATGAGAAATTCCCCTATCACATCATTTGAAATAGATACCGTAAACTCTGACACTTTTCCATTTTGCATACTTTCTAATCAAAAACAAGGAATTAAATGTTCAAACAACCTGCCCCACTCCAGAAATATTTTGAAAATACTGGATACCACATTGAGCAATTTAATTGCCACTTACAAGCATCACCTCAGTAACATCTGCAAAAGGAAACATGGAACTAGATTGTATCGAACAGGTTGTGATCTACTAACAACTTTGAGCAATGCATTATATAAGTCCAAGACTAATTCTAAAGTACAAAGTGAGTCAGTACTATGCGCTAGCCAGAGCATTGATGTTACGGTGGAAAAAATAAATCTTGCAATGAGAGAACAAATATTTCCAATTTACTCAGCATACATATACTTCATTATCTCTCGATATATTTTCTTTTTTTTTCTTTTTTTTTGTGCAAATTTTCAAATATACTCTTCATTTTTTTAAGGTTTAATCTGTAGTGTACATATTTTGTTGAATTTGAACATGTTCTGATTAGCACACAAAGAACTAAAATTAAAGTTAAACGATTGAGACTACTTGTAAGATATTATATTGTGTACTCTGTAAAAGAGCATTTTTATAGCCACTAAAATTCTCTAAACAATTTTTGGTACACTAACCAAAGAAATCTGATAACTAACCTCCATAATGCAGCCCCACAGTACAGTAGCAAGCCTCCACGTGGGCAGCAGCCAGCTTTCTCCCCCCCCCCCCGAGTGTGGTTACACAATGAATCTCATTTACCTTACCTACTCTCCACCCCCTCATCACCCAAATGTATCACCATCATCTTATTCCCTATATGTAATTCATCTTCCTAACCTTTATTGTCTACTCAAACAACCTAAATCCTTGTAAGCCTCTGCCGAAACCTTAGGCTTGCTAGCTAGATCTGGTCCTTTGAGATCACCATTCATTGAGCTGGTCTGCTGGCCTCCTTACAACCGGCCATAACAAGAACATTTACAGGCGGGCTAGCCTTTGCAATGCACAATCAGCACCTTTCCTGATGATTCTGCCCATGGACTGGAGTTTCCCAAATCAAACATGCTATTGCTGTACAGCATAATTAAAATAGCAAAAAGTGTGTGTGTGTGTGTGTGCATGTGTGAGTGGGATAGATCATTGACATCGGCATGCAAGTGCAGCTTATCCTAGACTACTCATCAAAACCGCGTTTAATTGTGTTAGCTACTACATGACATCTCCAGGTAGTTGGAGTGTGTGCACCACTTCATCCCATTTAACTTGCTGTCTAAACCACACCTATCCCTACCAACTGCTAAACCATATGCACCATCTGCTCAAATGCCCGGCTCCATTATTGTGTGGTAAATTTTTATTACTTGACTTTTGAATGTGTGATGAAATACAAAAAGAATTAAAAAAATTGTGCAAACAAAACTACTTATTAGTATAGTGCAAGATAATAGTGGTGCTATAATAATGTGCCATAAGTTGCTAGTTTTCCTCAAGAATGCTGTCCTCCAACTTCTCTCCATCATCGCTTCCTTGACCAGACTGACCAAAGAACAACCTAATGGATACGTTCATGGAACATTCTTCATCACTTGAACCCACAGCCATCTCATCCTCTAAATCCTGTACATTATCATCATTGTGGTCAGCATCGAGGACTAGCGCATTGTGCAGCTCTGGATCCACATTGCCAACTCGAGCTATCAGATCTTCCCCTATCTGCACAGTCACATCATTGGTATTGGCGCAAGCTGCACCATTCATGTTATCCAAAGAAGTGGGAGGGGCAACCTCATTGTTGCTGTCAAAGAGAGAGCTATAAGCCATCGCAGGCAGACCAGCCACATGATGCTGGTAACTGGGACTCTCAGAGAAACAAGGAACTGATTCAGAGCACGAGTTCTGACTAACTTCAGAAGTAGCAAGGATTGGTTCATCCTGTTCACTATCATCTTCAAAGAAAACAGTGCCAGCAATTGGGACTGCTGAAGGCTCTGTGATATCTTCAATACCATTTCTTCCTGCCGCTCCACCACTGGTGTGATTGTTCTGAAGGGTATTCGCTGTGGTATTTGCAGCTAATGAAGGCAAGGGATTGCTATCTCCATGCAACACATCACTCTGGCATGTTACTGCTGGGGACGGTAAGGTGGATGCATCAGAGCATGGACCAAACAACTGCTCCTTCTCGTACGCAGACGTATTGCAAGACATGAGCGACGTATCACATGAATGAAGATGGTTAAATCCGGCCACCGAGTCGTTCTTGTCAACACATTCTTTGCTGTCCTCAAACACCACTCTCTCCTGGTTTCCAACAGTTGGATCATCTCCGCAGTCTGTCCCAGTCCTCCCATCGTATAGGGAAGACTCACACGGAGACGGAGAAAGATCAGAAGATGATGATGATGCAGGTTCTTCCTGGTCAGCATCCTCAGTGGAATCATCCAAACGTGGCACCGGGTGTACAACGGACCTACCAGAAGATGAAAATGTCAATGCAGACTCGCCTTCTGGGTTGTTTTCTGGTTGAGAGATGGTGTCAGGCTGAGGGGATGGCTCCTGTGAGTGGTACTTCCTGTAACTATGACATTTTCTCCACATCCAAACACAAGAGATGATTAAGAGCACCAGGAAGAGAAGCACAGCCACGGCAATTCGCACTCTGCCGTCTTCCAGGATCGAATAGAACAACACAAGCAAGCCTTCCAGTGTGGAAGAGGGGAGTGGTTTCCCTGAATTGTATCCACTGCAAACTTTCGGGATGAGGCTATACACCAGGATGAACAATGGCAAATTCATTTCTTTCAGTTGAAAGCCAACTGATCGCTTCTGGTATGTAGTGACTTTACCACCAACATCATGAATTTCTTCACCTTTACCACAATTTGGTAGAACAGGATTAGATACATGTACGTGTTCTGGACCTTCTCCACCACCATTACCATTAGATCCCAAATCACTTCTTGAGTTGTTCTGAACTTTAGCCTGGGACATTGATGGATCAGTAACTTGGTAATGCTTGCCTAAGCAATCATCTGTTCCATCATCAAGGTAGAATATCTCAGGATCTAGAGGACTACTTAATTCATCATTCCCTCCAGGAAGTTGCTTGAGGTCATCTTCCACATGGCCATGTTTACAAACAATGATCAGCTGGTTGCAGCTCAAATTCAATCGCACTAATATAGAATCCTGAATCATTAAAAACGCATCAGGAATTCGAATGGTGAGTACATGCATCAGTTGCACATCAATAGCCATTGATATGGTTTGTGGGGCACAGTTGTGTGGCTTCAACAATAACGTAATCCTCTGGGAACTGCTCAACATGGCATCACCACTATTACTGTCAAATACTTCCTCGTACAAGATCTTGAGCTCCACAGCTAGGAAATGACACGCATGTGTGTCTCCACTGACAATGGCTGTGAGATAAGTGCCCAGCTCACTTAGCAAAGTGTGAGCATGCTGGCCCCAGCATGCCGGTGAAGTGGTCCTTCTGACAGACATTGCAGCATTAGAAGTGCCTCCGTGGTCGCAGTCTAATGCATGGAAGTGATCCAGAGTGCGTAGGACTAGAGCTTGTATTAGGACATACATGAACCGACCAGGAATACTGGACATCCACGAATACTTCGAATACTTCTTGACAGAGTTCTCACTGCCTTCCTTCAGATGAACACAGATCCTCATTATAGATGGTTGCAGACAGAAATGGTGATACTTAGCATTGTATCTCAAACCGGCCAACACCACCTCTGCTAAGACATATACTGTTCCAGTGTCCCCAACACGGAGTGTGCTAAGCTCTGCCACACTCTGTGCTAGCATAGCCCCAACAACTGATGATTCCGGACATGGCAATACATCACGATCACTTCTTGGGCTAGCCAACAGGAGCTCTTGCAGTAGTGAACTTGGGAGCACAGAATTGGACAAAGTGAGCAAGCAGTCGATCTTGTACGTGTGCACGTTAGCAGCTGATGCACAAGTGTTCGTACCTGTCAACATGCGTGTACGTGGGTGAGTATGTCTTGCCTTGACAAGAGAGATGGCCTTAGAGGAAATACTCAATTGTCTCACTGGCTTGGAGAATTTAGACCTTGATGATACTTTACCAATTGGCTGGCTGGTATACAGAGCTATTGTGAATAGCTTATCTGGCACTATAACTCCACACGAGATTCCGTGTGTTGATTGAGAAGTGGGCATGGCACCTGAGACTGAAGCTGCGCTAGATTTTGCAGGCGTGACAGGTGAGACGTCAATGGCTAGCTTTGACTCAATGGCATACGGTTGATGTTGTTGCCGTGGCAATGAGGTTGCAGGAAATATAGTTGAGTGTTTCTTGAGGTACTCATCTTTCAAGTGTTCCAACCAGCTGATACTGTTACATTCAGAATGATTATAAGAAACCATAAACAGCTGTCCTGTTAACACTTCAAGGAGGAGCTGAGAGGCAATGAAGTCGATGCCAAGTGTGACACACTGATTAAATCGGTGGATGAAGATGCTCACATTCTGTGAAATGATTGAATGTCTTTTTACTGAGCTGGCCGGAATCCCACCAAGCATTCCATCTTGAACTTTAGCTTGAGGTGCACGTATCAGCTTCCTCCTGTTCAAGGGACACAAGCCATTATGACCAAGCAACCTTTCTAAGACTTTGTAAAAGGATGCCACGGGCACTTCATCTGCAGTACCCATGTTTGAGATAGAGGTATAGTAAGTCTTCGACTGGGTTGTTTGAGATAAACATCCCACAATAAAACTGAGACATGTGATAGCGAGACAGATGTAGGCCTTCCCTCTAGTGAGTTCCACCAGTGCTGCGACGTTGGGCATTACATACTGCAATGAGGCAACTGCAGAAATGCACAAGTACTTCACTTTCAAATACATGCACCCAATGTAGAGGGGCTGAGAAGGACCAGCTATCTGATAGTAGAATGCAACCCACGACTCCCTTAGCTCGATCTGAACACTCAGTGAAAGGGAGGAAGCCGGAGGCAATGGAGCCATTGCTGCCTCAGGAAAGACAGCCACAGCCTGGGGAGATGGAGGAGAAACCTCAGGCAATGGAGCTAATGCTGTACAAGGAGATAGAGTGGAAGCCTGGGATAATGAATCCTCTCTTGTCTGATTGGAAGTAGCTCTAGTTGAAGGTGAAGCATCTGGTACCCTGCAAGGTAGGCTAGAAGTCTGATTTTCACAGAAAAGTACCCCGGCAGTACACATTTGGGAATTGTCGGACAATTCTGCTTGCTTCTTCGCCACGGAGATTCCAAGTGGGACCACTTCACAGGGAGCATCACTATGTCCACCCGGCTCAACAGACTTGCGTTCCTCAGAAGGTCTGCCAGTCTCCAATTCAATGCTCGGCTCAAGTTCAGTGGGTTCCAATCTTATGCCACCTGAGAGTAGAAAGGAAATAATGTGAACAAAAGTACGTATGAATAAATAGAACATGTTATTATTATCATGATATAATAACCACAACAAACAACAACAAAAACTACTCAACATTATTTTATAGCATTCACAAAAACCCAAAATCAATATTTGAAAAATACATACATTCAGATGTATTTTTTAATTCACTTTCTTCAATAACTTGCAAGTTATTTCTATTGTAGTTTTGAACTTGGACAGCATACGTACAGTATACCAGGTGTAGAATGGAGGCATTTGTATTTCTTACAGTTCAAAAATGTGTATGCTTTTTTGCTTGTCTATTGGATGTGGAATATACAGGATATAAAAACAGAGAAGAGATGGATTAGTCAGAAAGAATTCAAATAAGTGTTGGAGTGTAAAAAAGCAAGTTTCTGCTGTATATAGCAAATACATGCTACACATTATTGCATACCGACATTATAACTACTAGTGAGTATAACTCATATGTATGCCAATCTCCCTACAGTAAACCTACTTACCAATGGTATCACTTATACTCAAATTGACAGCATTCTCCTTCTCCTTGTCTGCATTATCTTTTTTGTATTGCCATAATTTGTGAAGTATCACTTTCACTTTCATCCAATTCTGGCAGGAAGCCTCGGCTCTCAAGGACTTGGGTGAAGTGTGAGGAAGTCGTACATGTTCTTTAGTACTGTTTACCTTTGCGTTATCTGAGGTACAATCTTCCTCCTCCTTCTCACTAAGTGCTTGCTGGCTGATATGGTCAACTTTGTCAACAGTTTTAGTACACGAAATGTCTGGATCCTTGACAGAAGCCTTGCAATTATACCTACGGTATGTGCGAAATAAAGGAAGTATGATACAAAAAACTTTTACCACAAAACACAAAAACTTGGTCGGAAATGGGAGTTTTAGGATGTTAGAACTTTCCCTTGTTTTTTTTTTTGAGAGAAAAAGTCATGCCAGCACACTAATGATACTTGACCCTAGCATCAGGGTTAATTGGCTGTACTCACACAATGGAACGTATTACACCTACTAACTTCACTGGTGCCGTAAAATAATAAGACAAAACATTCAAAATGTTTCTGCTAATACACAATTGGTCATGACCTTGCATGTTCAACTCAATGGGTTCAGTAATCACACAAAAAAAGGAAACGTATGTTCAAAGTATAGTCTCTATGTCACTACTCTGTAATGACTATCATTCATATGCCCCATGAAAGTACACAATGTACAGTATCAGAAAGCTTCTCTTCTAACTAAGCTTCAACTGTTAATGACGCCTCAAATTGTCAAAATAATACTAACTTAATCATACACAATAATAATAATAATGATATAAAAATAATAATAATAATAGCTATGGATGTAAGACAAAATTATTGTTTCACAAAGCTATTTCATCAAAGGACTGAATACATGGTATTTACGTACCGTTTTATTGAATCTTTCCTGGCATCTTTCAACACGTTCTTGTGTTTATTCTGCAAGATCATAATGACAGAGGATATATGAAAAGACTTTCTTATTCAATTGAGTGTAAAAGTGAATGATTGGATGATACAATGAATACTGAACAGATTTAATTGTACTGTGTACTGTCACTTGATAAGGCAGTGACAATACCTCTAGCTGAGCAGATGTAATAATAGGCACTTGCGATGGCTCTAATAAGAAAATCACCAGTAAACGGGAAGAAATGAGCAAATTTAGTCTTTTTTTGTGTGTGAGTGTGTGTGTGTGTGTGTGTGTGTGTGTGTAGGCAAGTGACAACTATAATAAAAGGCTCTATTGGACATGAAACTCTGACAGCGTACTGAACGATCATACTACTAACAAATATACTATGTAGGAATAGTCTTGATACAGTTAGGTTACTTCATGGATTATATAGTATCACTGTACACAAAGGATATTTGATACCCACATAGTCTTTGACATACCTCGAGTCTGTTGTAGTTACTGCGGCTTAAATCAGCAAGGCTCGAATTTAAGACACTACATTTGTTCTATGTATACAGAAATAAATAGGTAAATAATTATATGTAATAAAAATGTACTAATATATATGAAGCTTACCAACTGCTTCTCAGGTCCATATTGTCTCTGTAGTACACGGCCTTGTCTAGCCCCGCTAGCGCAAGGCAGCGGAGTAGCCGCCATATGTTGGGTATGACTCTTCGCTTTTCTGAACGGTCCGAACCGTTTAAGCCGCTGTTTCGCAACTTCTCTCGAAAACACTACGGAGGGATATTGAGCCAAATTTACACTTTCACAACTAGCCGCTGTGGAACGAACTATACTCCAGTTGTGCGAACAAAGTCGACGAAGAAAGCTCTGTTTACTTTTATGCATTGCAAGCGAAAAAATTTTACCTTTAATTGGAGAAGCCCTGTGAATAAATGAGAAAACAATCTGCAGTGCAGGCCGCCGGACGACGGGGATTATACTACTAATTAAGTTCAGATGATTAGGTAAAGTGGTAACGATATTGTGAATTGTGATCCTCACACCAAAGCTCGTTGAGTCTTCACTCTTGTTGCCTGAGAGGTGATATGGCAAGATATTTCACTCTCAGGCTTTATTTTGGCTCCTGAAAATAAATTAGCCTGCTCCCCTGAAATATTTCGCCATATCATACTTGACTCATGTAATAAGTTCTCCCCTTATTAATTACATTGACGCAATAATTGTATAACATCTAAAAAAAATCATTTTTTGTAAGATACTAAGAAGTTTAATGAAACTTATTCTACTTCCTTTTCTCAAACTGTTTCAACTTTGTGTTGCTCAAACAATACCCAGAGAAGCACAGGTTATTTAGTTGAGGTGGCTGGCTTCAATGTATAGTTAACACATAACATTAACAAAATAGCGACTACATAAAATAATCTTAATTATAGAAATGTGTATTACTTTGTGACAAGCATGAATTATTCAATGACGAAATGATGTACTTTATAGTTACTTAACAAATATAAAATAATAATGACTACAAAATATATGGATGTGACAAGTATGAACAATGATAATAAACATGTACTTAATATTAATAGTTCAAACCATCCTAGAAGTCAGAATACTCCCATTGATTAAGAAACGGCTTAAAATCGTTTACTTCGGTTCTTCGTCACTGAAAGTCTCTTCCTTCTCCTCTGGAATAAGCACAGGCATTTCGCAGTCCAAGATAAGCGATCCATTGTCCGCTTCTACATTAGTGACTCTTGCTCGCAGATCATCCCCGATAGGTACATTGCAATCACTGGTGTTTGCACCGCTCACACTCTGCGTCCCCACTACAGAAGTGGGCGGGGCATGCACATGACTATTAGGCAATGTACCTCCAAATGTGAGAGTGGGATGACATGTGAAAAACTGTGCTTCTTTATCACGTCGAACAGTGGTGCCATCGCTAACTGAGCCACCACCACCAGCACACACAGCCCAACAGTCAGTCAAGCTGGCTCCTTTCACATGACCATTCACTACGTCAACTTGTGGATTGACAGGCTGGTGTTCTGTACCATCCGACTGACACGCTGAGTGCACAGTTCCAGTGCCACATCCACTTGCTGTTCCAGACCCACTTGAACTTCCCTTCTCTGAATGCTTCACTGTCGCAGGCCTTCGTCTTCGACACGTCGAGCCATCCACAACGGTACAAGTACCAAGTGGCGACGGGTGATGATCATTTCCTTTCACTGTATCACTCTGGGGTGTGGCTCCTGATGAGGATGGGCTGGCTATATCAGAATACTTTGTGCACACACAGCTACCACACGAGCCATGCTGACTTAATCCATCAAGCAATATCACCTGTGGCAGTGTGTGGAGGCCTGCTAACTCTGACATCGACTTCTGATACTGGCCACTCTCCGTCACAGGATACACATTGCAATTCTCTTCATCTTCACTAGACTGAATATCTGCATAGATATCAATACAACCACCTCCCAGAGGAGCAGTGAAGTTGGTGGTTAATCTGTCACTGGATATATCATCAGTCAGTTCTATACTGACACTTTCTCCTTCTCCTTCACCATCCTCCTCCTCCTCCTCACTGGCCGACTGACTAATGGTATCATCATCAACTGAATCTGCACTGTTTCTGCCCCATGCATTAGTACCATTAGGAAGTGGAGGTGCTAAATTGGTCAGCTCATTCAATGCAGTAAATGGACTTGACTGCTGCTCTCTGTCAAACACCATTGCGGAGGAGCCACTGTGAGGCACTACAGACGTATTGTACGAGACTTGGTGGATGAATGTCACGCATTGCATGGGATGATTCAGTGATGACACTTCTTTCGATTGGTCTTGAATTTGAATCTCTCTCTCCTTGTTTCCAGCACTTAGATCATCTTCGCGGACAACAGGAGAACGGTCAAACATAAAACCCAATGGAGAAACGGAGAGGCCAGCTAATTCACAGGATGGAGACGTATCTTGGACTGGACGATTGACCCCTGAACATGGCATGGGGCAACTGGCGAAGTGACTGTGTGATGCAGAGGATGCACAAGGCGGCACAGCCATTGTGTGAGGAAAAATAACAGGAGTGGGGCCTCCTGTTTCGTGGTGTGTTGCCTGCTGTGGGCGGCGGTGCCCAATACCAAGACCATCTTCAAGAATCCAAAAGTAAATGAGTATTGTGATAGTTATCAGCAATACAATTACTATAGCAGCCAATACAGCTTGCACTCTGATGTCTTCAAGTGCCTTAAGGATGTGAATGAGCATTGTCAAAATTCTCTCCCATGTTGTTAAGGAAGAGTTGGTTGGACAGCCATTGGTGCACACAATCTTACAGAAAAACATGAGAATAGAGTACTTGCTTCTAAAGCAGCAGTGAGATAGACGTGACGTATTTTGCTGATTTAACTGAAAAGATGAGTGGGTACTTCGGCAATTTCTTACATCAGCAGGTGGTGGTTTCTTTCTGCACTTCTTAGGAATTGGAAATCGACACAGAAGGTGCTTCCGATCTTTGTACCTCAAGTAAAGTATATAATTCTTCTTCCTGCGCATTCGCCTGTTGCTAACATTCTGAATTGCATGATGTTGGCTTGTATCGTGATGTTGTGTGACTTGATCTCCCTCTCTATCTGTTACAGGACTGCGAGCATCTCCTAACTCTCTACCATCACTTGCTGAAGTCTTGTGAGGATCATGATAGGACTGACTCCATTGAACCACAAGAGGTTCAATAAACATGTGACTCACTGCCTGCTTGAGTGAAGTAGGCGTGGTTTCAGAGAATTTCTTGTACACCGATATTATGAGTTCCAATGCTGAGCTAACAAATTTTCGAAGCCAAGAACATAGCTCTTTCACAGACACATAGGCAGCCCAATGGAACTTTGCTCTGAAACTAGTGTGGCGTGTAGATTGATGGAGTAGAGAAGGTTGTCGCAGCCTTGAAATGGACATAGTCATCCTCTCCTTTATGGCTCCAGCGATTAGAACAGAATTGATTCTGTGACAGAATCCCCATATCTGCAGACTAGTCAAAACACAAAGAACCACAACTTGAAGTAGACCACTGAAGAGCTGGTTTGGAATATCTGATCTCCAAGACGACATTTTGATGCTGTTTTCACCGTCACCTGTCCTGTACACTTTCAACCACAATGTCAAGGAATCTTGTTCGGAATTCAACAGTAAGGAGTGATATAGATTATTCCTGGTTCCTGTGATCGACTCATTCACTCCAGCTTCAGTAACATTAGATTTGGCTTCTCCAGTTTCTGCCTGACTTACTCCAGCTTCTGTAGCGTCTGTCTCATTTACTCCAGCTTCTGCAGTGCTTGTTTTATTTACTCTGGCTCCTGTGATGGATGAGTGCATCCATGGAAAAACAAAAACCATAAGATGAATGACATATACCGATTCATCACCAAGCATTTTTTGAGTAAGAAAAAGAATCTCAAGTGATGAAGGCACAAGACTTGGTTTAAAAATAGTGAGAGCATTAGAAGAGCTAACTGGCATAAGCCCAGTAGGAAGTTGTGGACGATAGTGCAGCTCCCAATTAAAGATGAGAGTATGATAGAAATTAGCTTCAAAGTTTGTTTTTACTGGGCAAGTCTGAATAAATATGGAGACGGTCACATTGTCTTGAAAATTTTCAAGTGCACTAACTTGGACATTGTCTATGCTTCGATAAATCAGGCTTGAATTAGATACAATTGCTTGGCCAAACTCGTGCTCGTACATCAAGCCATTATACTTGAGGTTGTTTGCTTTATCATTTTTATCCACCCAAATGGCAACTGCTCCTACAGTAGAGTTCAGTGGAGAGCTTACAACTTTATCTCTAGTGGTGTTGCTACCAAGAGTTGAGATGGCAGTGGTCTGAGCTACTGACGAGTTAGCTGGTGAAGATGCTGGGATCTTACCACGACGGTGTGATCTTACGAGGACTGTATTGATCGTACTATTGGCAGGGAGTGAAGAGTTCACTGGTGAAAAGTTAAGCTTGCACCAGATACTCATAGATGGCACTGTGATTTGGTGCAGTTGAGGAAACACAGGCACCGAGAAGGACACATAAGTCAAGACCAATGAGG